>Ga0182024_10001817_pt1 | contig 54001 bp, 51 predicted proteins | sample P32metaG_FD_120480 | JGI IMG/M metagenome (GOLD analysis project Ga0182024, IMG submission 120480) | Permafrost microbial communities from Stordalen Mire, Sweden - P3-2 metaG (Illumina Assembly) | ecosystem: Environmental > Terrestrial > Soil > Wetlands > Permafrost | place: Sweden: Stordalen...
ACGATCGAGCAGTTCGCCGCGATGGTCCCCACCGCCGCCAACCGCGGCGGCTCCGACGCAGGCCCCTACCTGGGCCACACCCTCACCGGCTCGCGCCAGCCGATCCTGTTCGACCTCTCGGAGGCCAGCCAGAGCTCGCTTCCCCCGACCGTGCTCGCCCTTGCCACGTTGGGCGCCGGCAAGACGATGTTCGCGCAGAAGGTCGGCTACGAGGCGTTCCTGTGCGGGTCGCGCGTGGTGGACATCGACCCCAAGGGCGACCACAACCTCAAAGACCTCCCGGGAGTCACGTCCGAGGTCCACGAGGAAATCGAGATCGGTGCGGACCCCCGGTACCGGGGGCTCCTCGACCCGCTGCGCATCACGCCCCCAGAGCTGATGTTCGACCTCACCGTCTCGTGGCTGACCGACCTGCTCCCTTCACGCGAGGATGACCGGATACTCGCGGTCCAAGAAGCCGTCAAGCAGGTGATCGCCGACCACCAAGTCAGTGGTCGACCGGTCTCTTGTTGGGATGTGATCAACGTGCTGGAAGCGAGCGAGGACGAAGCCGCCCACAGCGCCGCGCGGGCACTGCGGATCCACGTAGACCAGGGCTTCGCGCAGCTGGGCTTCGCGCCCCCCGACACACCTATGCCGCCCGCCGGTCAAAAGCAGATGATCACCCTGCGCGTGCGCAACCTGCGTCTCCCGCGAGCCACCGAACGCCAGGAGATGACCCAGGAGGAACTGATCAGCCTGGCTGTGCTGCGCCTGCTTGCCGTCTTCGCGATGCAGGTGATGGGCGGCGATCGCAAGCAGCACAAGGTTCTGATCGTCGATGAGGCGATGTTCATGTTGCAGAACGCCACTGTGGGAGCCCGGTTGCTCGAACAGCTGGTGAAGTGGGGGCGCTCAGAGAACGCCACGGTGATCCTTGTCACGCATATGGTGGGCGACGCCGAGGAGCTGGCCAATCTGATCGGTGCGATCTTTGTCTTTGGGCTTAAGACCGAAGAGGAGGCCGGCAAGGCACTGATGTTGCTCGGTCTGGATCCCGAGGACACCGCAATGCGCCAGCGGCTGCTGAAGTTCCGAGCTGGTCGCTGCATCATGCGTGACTACGAGGGCAACGTCGTGCAGTTGCAGGTGCACATCGCCAACCCCGGGATGCTGCAAACGCTCGACACCACCCCGCACCGCGAGTCCGAGGGCGACGACAGAGGGATCGTCGGACAGGCCGCCTAGAGCTGTAGGCTCGGTGTATGTCGCTTGCCCGTTGGCTCGTGATCGGGTGCTTGATAGCGATCGCGTTGAGGGCCGCGTTAGGTGAGGCCAAGTCTCCCGCGCGGCGATGCCCGGGTTGGGGCGAGATCCTATGGACCATCGCGCTGATTGTTTTCATCATCACGGCTACGAGTCGCACACCATCCGACTGGGCGCCCGAAGAGTTGCAACTTACGGGCGCGGTCGTCGGCGTCTTGGCAACGTGCTGGATCGGCTGGAGCTATCACGTGCTTGGATCGAACTTCTCCGTGGATCCAGATCCCGTCCCCAGTCAGCAGCTCCGGACGACAGGTCCATATAGGTGGATTAGGCACCCTGTCTATAGCGGGCTCATCTTCTACACGACCGCGGTAGCGGTCGTAATTTCGCCCGCCCTCGTCTTGCTCCCGGTATTGACTCTCTGGTTTGTGCGACGGCAGGTCAAGGCCGAGGAGACCGCTCTTGCCGGTTGCCACGGGAAGCAGTGGCAAGACTACTGCGCCTCGGTTCCGGGCAAGCTCGTTCCACGGCCGCGAAAGCGCGCTAACGGGAGGCCTGGCAGCCGCACGAACGAGCCGCAGCACGCCGCGCCTGAGTAGTCCGGCCGAAGCCTGACTGCCTGCGCGGCGCCGTCTTGAAATCACCCGGGGGTGTGCCCCGCCCACGCCGCGTCTATCCAGAGGATGTCAGGGGCACGGCACACGGCCAGCGTCTCGCGCCCGCAGCGTCGGTCGTGGCTGAGTCTCGTTCTGACTGTCGCGTTGCTGGGAGCATTGTTGGCAGGGCCGATCGATGGGGCGCTCGCCGCTCCACAGGATGGCGCTCCGAACAAGGCGGGGGCTCAGGGCGCCGCCAACGGCCAGCCCGCCGCCACGCAGGGCCCAAGCGGTGCCGAAACCGGCGATGGTGGGCAGACCGGTGGCGAATCGACCACCGACGCCGACCCCAACGACAGCCTGGTCGGCAGCGACATCCTCGACCTTTCAAACCCCGCGTGCTCGAGCGACGCCCTCACCGTCTGGCAAGCCGGTCGCTGCGTGCGCACCGGCGATCCCGATGTTGCCTACCCGGTCGGGAATTGGCAGTTCGACATCCACATCAGGACCGGGATCCTGCACCCCATCAACAACGTCTACGGGGTTCTCGAGACGATCCTCAACACCGTCTGGTTGATCCTGCTGTACCTGCTCAAGTACACGCTCACCCTGCTGTCGTGGGCGTTCTCGATCACCCCGTTCAGCAACGCCAGCACGCTGGCCAACGTTCACAGCAAGCTCGCGGCGCTCTACAGCACCCTCGACTCGCCGTGGATGAACGCGGTCTACATCCTGATCGGCAGCTCCGCCGCGTACATGGCGTTCGTTCGACGACGCCAATCCGAAGCGATTGGGCATCTCCTCGCCTCGCTTTTGTGCATCCTGGCCGCGCTCGCCGTCGTCAACGACCCGAGCTACTTCATCGGAAAGCCCGCCGAATTCGCCAACAGTTTCGCGCAGAACGCCGTCGCGGCGTCAGACCTAGCCGCCGACCACCAGACCGCAGACAACGCTACGAGCAGGTTCGCAGGCCTCACCGCCAATCTCTTCTCCGGATTCGCGGCGGGTCCGTTCTGCGCGCTGGAGACAAACGACGTCACGTGGTGTGAGTCCCCGCCTTCCAGCCTCGAGATCAAGACGGTGCAGGCTGGGATCAGCCGCGACAAAACCTTCCAGGCGCAGGCGCGAGCGATCGCCGAGGAAGCGGCCAGCCGCCTTCCAGCCAGTCAACAGACGGCCGCTTACACCGAACTCTACGACCAGCTGACCACCACTTCGACTTCAGGGCTGACCCGCGAGGACCTGTTCTTGCGCTACCCGCCGGGAAGCACGCCACGCGACGCGCTCTACGCGCTCTACAGCGGCGAAAACCCCGACAGCGACAACGCGCAGGGCAATGCGATTGCCAGCATCATCAGCGGAGCCGGTTCGGTCGTCGCAGACGCCAGCTCCGGTGACCTTCTGGCTGTCGCCGGCGACGTGCTGGGAACCGCAGCCAGCGTGACCGGAGATGTGCTGCACATGGCGATCTCCGCGGTCACCACGCCGATCGGCGACGTCGCCGGCCTGCTCGGCATCGGCGGTGGTGAAAAACCCAAGGCGCTGGCGCCCAACAAGGTCGCCATCCAAGGGTCAGGCGGCGTGGCGCAACGCGTGCTCGTCCTCTGCCTGACGGCACTCGCGATGGTCGGCGTGCTGCTGGTGCTGGTATGGATCGCCTTCCATCTCTTGAGCCAGGCACTGCTCGGCTTCGTGCTGCTGTTCGCCGCCGCGCCGATGATGCTCATGCCCGCGTTTGGACCGAGCGGCCGCACCGCGTTCGGCAACTGGGCCAAGACATTGCTGGGAGCGCTGCTCTCCAAGGCGTTCTACGCAGCGTTCCTCGGCACATTTGTGCTGGCGTTGAGCGTGCTACAGGACGCGACCGGGACGCCCGGCAACGGTGGCTGGGGCGCACCGTGGGTGATGCAGTGCCTACTCGCTTGGGCGGTGTTCATGAAGCGCAAGCAGATCGTCGGGTTCTTCTCAATCGACCCGTCATTCCACGCCCAGTCCGGCAGCGCCAGTCAGGCCGCATTTCGCGTGCTCGGCAGCGCATACGCGGCGAACCGCCTGGGTGGCGCTGTTGCCGGCGGGATCAAACGCCCGATCCACAACGCGCGCACCAACTCGATCGAGCGACGCATGGCACAGGACACCGCCACCACGGAGCTCGCGAGCGACATGCTCTCCCGCCAAGAGACCGCCGGCGCCGGACGCGAGCTCGCCGGCGCCGAGCAGCGCGCCGGGATCTTCCAGCGCGCGCTGGATAAGACCGGCCTGAACCTCGATCGCCTCAAGCAGAACCCCGACTACCGCCAACTCATCCAGCACGAGGCAAGCAGTGACGCCTTCCTCGAGCTCATGCGCAGACCCGGTGGGCCGGGCGCCGGAGTCACCACCCCGGCTCCCCTTCCTGCCGACATCAGGGCTCGCGGAGAGGTCATCCGTGCGCAGGTCGACAAGCTCCAGGCCGGGCGCAGCACGCTGCAAAAGCGCCACACCGAGGCCCAGGGAACGGTCAACACGGGGCGCCGCAACCTCACTCAGCACAACAGCGTGCTCAGCCCCGCCGAACTGGCAAACCGCGTCGACGGGCGACGGCTCGCAGCCGAGCGCGCGGCCGGTGACCCCGACGCGTGGAAGCGCAAGGAGAACCTCGGCACCATCGGCTTCCGTCGCGACGCGGCCACCGGAGCGCTGATCCGCGACCGCGCAGGCACACCGATGACCGCGGGACGCCTACAGGCGCTCGAGCAACGCTCGACAGCCGAAATCGGCAAAGGCACCAGCAACGGCCCAGCCACTCGCGATCTGCAGACCGTGCGGCGTGAGGTGCGCGGTCAGATGGAGATCTCGCGCGGCCTGCTGGGCGGCGTGCCCACACGCAGCCCCCTGAATCGCGGAACGGCTGCTCCGGCGCTCGAGGACGACGAGCGTGAGGGCGCCCAGCAGGTACTGCGCGACCACAACTATCAGGCCCAGCTGGACCATCGCGCCGCGCAACGCCGAAACGATCTGCGCCACCAGCGATACGTGCGCCGTCACATCTACCGCGGCTAGGAGCGCGCCAAGTGAGCGAGCACCGCGAGCAGGACCCCAAGCCCCCAGATCGCCTAGCCAACCTGGCGCGCCTCTGGCGAGCGGGCAAGACCGCCAAGCAGGGCGCGCAAATCGCTCGCGCGCTGAAGGCCGGACAGCTCCTCATCAATGGCAAGGTCCACTTCTGGGTAGCGGTCGTAGGCGCCGCGCTGTTGGCGCTGTTGCTCGCAACCATCGCGATCGCGGCATTTGTGGGCGGCATGCCGACTGCCGCCACTCAGTGTCCCGGCGCCGCCGGGGGAACGACGCTTGCGCCTGGCGGAGGCACGATCGTGGGCGCCAGCGAGTACGGCGGCCCGGGCGACCCCACCGCACCCACCGACCACAGCTCCAGCGGCGTCGCGCTCGACGGCCACATGGCCTTCGCCGAGCTCGGCCTCCCCTCCGCCAGCGACCCGAACCCCTACGACGCGCGCAACCTCGGCGCAGCTCTGGGCTACGGTAAGGCGCTCCCATTTCACACGACGGTGCAGATCACCGCCAACGGCAAGTCCGTCGTCGCGGAAAAGCTCGACGTCGGCGAAGGCGGCCCACCGGTCGGCGACCCCCCACACCAGCGCGACATCGACCTGTGGTGGCAGACCGCGCAAGCGCTGGGCGTCGACCCGACCGGGTCGGGACAGTGGAGCGGCCTCGTGACCGTCCAGCTCGTCAAACTGCCCACCACCCCATTGGCATCCGAAGCGGGCACTGACCCACCTGCGACGAGCAGCTGCAGCACTGCGACTGTCAGCGCTTCAGGATCGACGATCGTGCAGATCGCCCAAAGCCAACTGGGCGTGTATGACGGCGGCGACTTCTGCTCCCCCTACAGCCACGGCCGCTGCGAGGAGTGGTGCTCTGACTTCCTGGTCTGGGTCTGGCAGCACGCCGGCATCAACATCCCCGACTACCCATTCTCGGGAAACGTCTACACCTGGGGCCAACACAACACACAAGTGCTCCCCCCCACAGCCACCCCCGCACCGGGAGACGCCGTCGAGTTCGGCACCGGATCCCAGAGCTCCAGCACCAGCGTCCATGTCGGAATCGTGGAGAACGTGTTTCCCAACGGCGAGATCACCGTCATCAACGGCGACTTCGACCACCATGTCGAGCGCTCGGGCCCATTTGCGCCCGCACAGGCCGCCGCCAATGGCGGTAGCGGCTCTCCGATCTATGGCTACGTGGTACCGTGAACGAGCGGCCCGGAAAGCTCGCGCTTGGCATCCTGGCCACCCTGATCGCGCTACTCGTGATCGGCAACTGCGCGACACGCTCACATTCACCGCACTCGACGGGTCCGAATCGAGCATCCGAGGCGCCGCTAGGAAGTAAACAGGACCAATCGACCGTGGCCAACACCACACCGCCATCCACGCAGCCTACGCCTCGCGCAGAGATCCAAGGGCAAGACCGCTACTACAACACACGCCGCTTTCGCGACTACGAGCACCAGCAGCAGATCGCCCGCCCGGCCTTTCAGCATCTGCCGTACCGCACCAATCAGGTGCGTATCGATATCACCAACGTCACCAGCGACGGGCGCATCGTGCTGACCGTCACACCATTGGGTCCAGACGTAAGCCCACGAGCCGAATATGAAAAGTTCCTAGTTCGCTTCCACGACCCGGGCTCGGCCTACCTCGCCAGCTATGCGCGCTACGCCGGCTAAAACAGCGCCCGCTGCGGTCCACGCTGTGAACACCATCAACGAGCATCACCCGCGCCGTTGAATCGGACGATTACCAGTTCTGATGGACGGCAAGGCGAGTGCTTCCGCTTCGCCCTGCGCAGGCGGGCGTGAGCCGGGCCTCAGCCGGAGCGCGTGGAGCCTTCGCTTCGCTCCGCCATAGCAGGCACTTCTAAAGCTGTGTGGTCGACTGACGCGGCGTGCCAGGAGCGGCCGAGGTCAACACCCAGCGGCCCCAGGAGTGACGATAGGGGTAGAGCTTGCGATGGGCAAAGCGACGAGCGCGCCGCCGACGAGCTTTATGCCCCATACCTGGTTAAAGACGAAAACCACCCCTTGTGGGTTTCCCTGTGCATCGAATGGCGGACCAAGTTGCCCGCTGGCTGTGTAGGGATAGCCGCCATTGACATACCAAGGCCCGACGTTCCCGACGGGGTTCCCAAAGAAGGTGAAGTTGGTACTGCCGTTCGCGCAGAACGCCGCAATGTTGGGGGCAAGGTTGCCCGGTTCCCTGATCGTGCTTCCGCTCAGGGCGGCACGCAGCATGGTGACCGCTCCCCTTCCTGCCGGGCTGTAGGTGCCGGTGGGCTGGTCGTCAAACAGCCAACGGCCACGCTTGCGAATCCAATGCGACGTGCCCAGTGGGTCGTTCGCCACAGCCACCGATCCGGTGGCGTCCCCGGAGATGCCCTCATTAAGGCAGATAGAGTCGTCCACGAGCCGCACCGTTCCACGATTGCCCCTTACATGAACGACGGCCTTCCTGATGGCAACTCTCATTTCCAAGGCAGATAGCGTAGGGATGCAGATCCCGCCTCTGTATTCGGGTTCGGCTTGCGCGCGCTTGGCTTGCGCGCGCTTGGCGAAGGCTTCGGCGAAGGTTTCCGCGCAGGTCATGGACGGGATGTACTGACTTGGGTTGTACAGATACTGACCTTCGCTGTGGAGTATTTGGATGAGCGCGATCTGTCCTTCTGAGGTTGTCGAAGAACACGCCGCCGTCGGGTTCCCCGTCACGCGCAGCGCGAGAAAAGTTTGCGCAAAGGTGCGGCGTAGTTGTGCTGCAGAGCGGGATGTCGCTTGGGCCGAGCCGCAAACGATGAGACTGATGCCGCAGGCGAGGATGGCAAGGCTGAGCCTGATGGAGATGCGACGAAGTCTATGTCCTTGCATCAGCATCCCGCCGCACCGGGAGCGCTGATCGGCACATTTGCGCCCGATGCTTCGGCAGCGTAGGGCGCGCCCCCAACCAGCTTGACGTTCCATTCCGCGCGCGCTTCGGCGGGCACGAACACAGCTCCCTGCGGCTCGCCTTGCGCGTCGAATGGCGGCTCGTGCGTGCTAGTCACAGAAAAGCCAGCCGCCACATGCCACAAGTACGGCGCTGCCATCGATATTTCGCCGTCGGACTTCTGGATCGTTGTTGCGCTGGTGCCGTTGGCACAGAACGGGATGGACAAGGAAAATCCCGGCCGTTTCACCGTAATCTTGCGTCCGTTCAGCGCTGCACGCAGCATGGCGGCTGCCTTTCTCCCTGATGGACTGTACGTGCCGGTTGGTTCGTCATCGAACAGCCAACGGCCGTGCTGTTGTATCCAATGGGTTGTCGCCAACGGATCAACTTTCACCGCCGACGAGCCGGTTAGCCCGCCCTCCTGTTGGCAGATGAAGTCTGAGGTAAGTTGAATCGTTGCGCGGTTGCCCTTTACATGGATGACCGCCTTTTTGATCACCGCCTGAAAGTAGGCAGCCGCCCCCGCCGAGCAGAGCAACCCAATCGGCTGATAATCCAAGCGGGGTGCCGCGAACGCCTGTGTGCATGTCGTGGACGGCAGATATTCTTCTTCGCCGCGCAACATCTGTATAAGCGCGAGCTGGCCCAACGGTGTTGTTTGCGAGCACACTGCCGCGTTTCCTGTCAAGCGAAGCGCGAGAACCGTCCGCGAGAATGCACGGCGTAACTGAGACACGGAACCTGACGCTGCCAGTGCGGGCGGACCGGGGACGAAACCGAACACGCACATGCCGGCGGCGAGTCCGATGACGATGGACGTTTGCAGGCGCCCTCGAGTCATCCTGCAGATACACAGTCGATACTCCCGCACCCGATACCCCTTCCGACATTCTGCCTGCGACACGCCGCGCCCTGCGAGTTGCGGCCTGCCACCGCGATAGTTGGTGGACCGGCGGAACCGTAGCAAACAACCCCTCGTGATACTGGACACCGGTCGACCCATGTGGAAGATCGCCGGCCGCATGATCCTGCTGCCGGGGACCTCGTGGATAGCGGCGAAGATCTACTTGTCAGGAAGTACGCCTGCTTGCGCGCGGTCCCCTGGGCAGCCGGTACCGGTTGGCCGCGACCAACCAGACGCGCCGCGCGCCGCTCTCGATAGCTCCCGGTAACCCTGGACCGGCCGGTGACTCGGTGCCGCTCTATCGCTCTTGTACTGCGCAGCGCGCTCGGATAAACACAAGCCGTCCTACGGCTTCCAGTTACAGAAGTTCTGGTTGGTGCACAGGTAGCTCGTTCCCTCGATTTCACGCCAACGGTTCTGGGCGTTGTCCCCGAGATATACCCCGGTTACGTTGGGTGTTGCGGATGTGTTCGTCGGGTCCTGAATGTTCTGGCAGCAACTGTGATTCACCGCGCCCACGTCCCCGTTCTGGTCGATCCACGGTCCGCCGCTGGCGCCGGGCTTCAGGGCTGAGCAGGCCAGGCCCATCGCGTCGGGTCCTGGACCTCCCAGGTTCCCGTGCTGTACTGCGCCTGGTCCGCAGTGGACCAGGTGGGTGGTGATCTTGGCCGGGGAGCCTTCCCGCAGTTGTGGGTCGCCGTAGGCGGCCCAACGGAACGACTCTCCCGAACCACCGTCGCACCCCGCCATGAAATGTTTGCTCTCTTTCTGCCCGGGGCAGAAACTGATCGGCAGGCCTCCGCCGACGGCGTGCTCCAGGCTCGTCCCCGGGCGCTCTTCGACGTGGGCGTAAGCGTAATCGTAATTGGCCTCGGAGAAATTGTTACTGTCCGTCCAATAAGCCGTGAGCTTCCAAACGCCGTAGGGGGCTGTCCCGCACGCAAGGTAAGCCTCGGCGCTCCCAACGGGCGGGGGCGGTACCGTCCCCGAGCTGTACTTGTTCTGGCAGCCTCGCGGGTCCAGCCACCCGTAGTAGCCAGGCGCGAAGTACAGGTCTTTGGAGGGCACACCCTCGTCAAAGACGCAATGGTTGGCCGTCACGATCGTGTTCTGATTGGCGCTCCTGACGACCGTGGCGGTGCACGACCCATACCCGGGGAAACCATGCGCGGGATCGTTCGCGCCGGTGTAGTAAACGAGCGCCCCGATCTGCGGGACGTAATAGTTGAAATGACTGTTGCACGTGATCTGGTTCGGGTCCTTGCAGTCAGAAGTCTTATGCCCGGTCCTTACCGTAATCGTCTGCTGCCCACTCTGGTCCATGCGTACCCTGGGCATACGAACACGCAACTCCGTACCCGACACGAACTTCACGTCCCGCGCGCCAACCCGCGTCCCGGCCCTATAAACCCTACTTCCTCTTCTAAAACCACTCCCTCTAAGCGTGATTTCAGTAGGGCGAGAATACGGACCCCCACTCGGGACTATTCGCTTGATTGTCGGGGGCGCATGAGAATGCGCTCGCGTTCGGCGAGGAGCGGCCTTTCCTGGGTAGGTTATTGCGTCACCGCCCCCGACGGCTACGCAGAACGAAGCCGACAGGCACGACACGGCGCCCATGTAGCTTTCGTGGCCGTTGGTGGGTGTCGGTGCGCTCCACGTACTGCCGTTGTAATACAGCGCCCCGCCGCTACCTCCTGCGAAGCAGAAGGATGCGGAGGCGCAGGACACCGATAGTATGCCAACGGTGCCGCCGACCTGCGGGTCGATGTTACCCGCTGCAGCCCACGTGTTGCCATTGTATATCCATGCTGTGCCTATTTGATCGAACGCGTCCGCGCCTACTGTCACGCAGAAGGCCGCGGAGGTGCAAGACACGGCATATGTGATCCCGCTGGCGTTAAGGCCAGGAGGGTGCGGCGCGCTTGGGTCGATGCTAGTTGGGTTGCTCCAAGCGATACCGTTGTAGGTAACCGCATACCCTGAATGGTTGATTGCCGTGCAGAACGATACGGATGGGCACGATACTGAGATCAAAGGGTAGAGAAAGATGAATGTGGCCGTGCTCCACGTGTTGCCGTTGTAAGTTATCGCATTTCCGAAGTCGTCCACTGCTGTGCAGAACGACGCAGATGGGCACGACACGGACGTGAGGCTCATCCCGTCGTCAATGCCAATAGGCCGACTCCACGAGCTGCCGTTATAGGTCATCGCGTTTCCATGGTCGTCCACTGCTGCGCAGAATGATGGGGATACACACGACACCGAAAAGGGCACTTCGTCGCTGGTGTTGGCTTCGGCGTCAATAGTTACCGGTGCACTCCAGGAGTGACCGTTATAGGTCACAGCCGTCCCATTCGAGTCGACCGCTGCGCAAAAGGACGCTGAAACACATGAGACCGAGGACAGCCGGGCGTCGACAAGGCTGTTGATGGTGGTCGGCGCAGACCAACCAGCTGCCGACGCCATTGGCGGTCCGGCCGTCGCGCAAGTCGCGAGCAGTGAGGCGGTCAGTCCTAATATGTAGCGCATGTTTGGCTTGTGCCGGCAAGAAGACTGCCGCAGTGTACATAAGGCCTTTGGTGAAGCGCTCATCGAGGGCGTCACGATTCTCCACCGCCACGGCCCGGGCGGGCGGTCGCTTAGCCTGGACTCAGGTGGGGGGTCGCGTGTGCGGCGGCGTCTTGCAGGGCGGTTACGGCTCCGGTGATCAACGGACGGTAGGCTGGCTGCACCAGCTGCACGTCATGGTCGAGCTGCTGCATGAGGGCGGGTGATGTCGGCGCGCCGAGGGAGACGATGTCACCCGCGAGCCTTGATGCGGCGTCCCCGGTGGCGATTGCGTGTTGGCGCCGGAGTGCGGACAGGATTTGTAGGACGCCACCGAGTGTCGTTTCCTCCGCGATCTGTTCGAAGCCAGCGAGGGGTAGGGTCGGCGCGAGGAGTTGTGTCTGACTGCCGCCTTCCAGTTTTCGAAGGCTGGGTCGCAGCAGCTTCGTCAGGCTCGGGATGTGTTGACGGGCCTGGAACGCACGGAGCCCGGGCGGGAGCCGGCGGGACAGGCGCCGGTAGTCGCCGAGCAGCTCGTGACTGGTCACGTGCGCAGTGAGACGGGCCGCGGTGAGCGCGCGGTCCGCTACGGCCGCCGCCGCGTTCTGACGTCGCACGGCTGGGAGCAGAGCGCCGGCGTAGGCGTAGATCACGGCTCGTTGGAGTACTGCCGCAGACGAGTTTCGTCTGCGGACGGCCGTGTCGAAGCGATCGACCGATTCGGCCTGCGCGAGCGCGATTGCCGCGGTCACTTCGCTGGCCGAAAGATAGCTTTGCGTTCCCGTGGCGATTCGACGGCACTGCCGTGATCGTGGCCCGCGCGAACGCGGGCAGATCGCCCGGACATGGACATGGTGAATACCTGGGATCGCCGTCACTCGCGAGTCCGGCGGATCGTCACCGGTGACCGCCTCAATATCGACCGATAACAATGTGCTGAGAATGCACTCGCCGTCGGCGAACGGATCCTCTGGGCCTCCACCCGCGACGATCGCGACGCCACATGCCTCCAGCGTGTGCCCGATGTCAACCGTCTTCAGGGCTCCCTCGACCGTCACCGTCGGCCCGTGCGGGACCGGCTGCGTGTGCGGCGGGAGGGGCCTTGTGATGACAACCGGAGTCAGCATGGTCGCGAAACTGCCGGCGCTGTCCGTGACTGTCGCCCAGGTGTCGTATTCGTTCTCCCCCGGCGCGACGTTCGCGAAGTCGTGCGCAGGCGCGTCGACGGAGAAGAGTGAGCCGTTCGGGAGCGGCGTGGTCGGGGCCAGCGACAGCGTGCTCAATGTCTGAGTGCCCGATGTGGTGCCCGCTATTCCGGGGATGCTCACCCGCGCGAGCGCGGCCGATGCCGTACCGGTCCCGTCCCCCCAGTCGATGCTGGCGTGGAAATCGGAGGCCACAGCGGCCGGGTTAGAGTCCTGGAAGGATGCGTAGCCCTGCTCGCCTGGGAAATGGGGTGTGGTGAGCGAGATAGAGGTGCCAGTGCCGGCAAGCGACGCGTCTCCCGGGGCCAGGTAGGTCGCATCAAAGTCGAACGTCACATTCGAGGGCGAGATATGAATATCGAGGCCTCCTGATCCGGCAGTGATCTCCTCTGTGGATATCAGGTACGGCCCGGGCGAGTCCGAGACGGGCCTCGGTGGAGTGGTCGCGCGAAGCGTTGTCCCGTTGACCACAGTCGCACCCGTACAGACCCCCCCATATGCACCGACCCTCTTGAAGCACACCATGTAGCCGCTCCCAGACACAAACGGTCCACCGGTGATCGTGATCGGTGTACCACCGCTCTGCGGACCGAAAGTCGGCGCCACAGCGCACACCCCAGCAGCACACGGTGGCGGCGGAGGTGGGGGCGGGGACCCGTTCGCGGGACTGCCCGAATAAGTTACTACGTTACCCTTGGTGTCCACGGCGACACAAAACGCCTCAGTGGGACAGGAGACCGCTGCAAATACGCCACTATCAATGTTGACGGGTGCGCTCCACGAACCGCCATTGTAGGTGAGCGCGTTGCCGTTGCTGTCCACTGCAACGCAGAATGACGCTGATGCACATGACACCGCGGTAAGGGAAGAAGGGCCTGGAAAATCACCTTCCTCGATGCGAGTGGGCGTACTCCATGAGCTGCCGTTGTAGACGACCGCCTCACCGGTATCCGCGACTGCAGCGCAGAATGAAATAGATGGACATGATACTGGTGCTGAGCCACCAAGTCCGCCGCCAGCAACGTCTGCCCACGAGGTGCCGTTGTAGTCGATTAGACCTCCGGGCGCGCCGGCGACGCAGAACGACGCGGACGCACACGACACGGAGGTCAGCCCATTTGTCCAACCCTCCAAGATACCTTCGGCGATTAGCACAGGGGCACCCCAAGCACTGCCGTTGTAGGTAGCTGCGTAACCATTCCATTCCACCGCTGCACAAAAAGAGGCCGACGGACAGGAGACGTCGGTGAACGCCCACAGTGCTCCGATGGGGGTCGGTGCACTCCACGAACTGCCGTTGTAGGTCACGGCGCCACCACCCCAAGCGACGGCCACACAGTAGGACACTGACGGGCAGGACACTGAGTCAGGGGAGGTACCGTTATTGATATTTACCGGTGCGCTCCATGAGCTTCCGTTGTAGGTCAGTGCACTCCCGTTACTATCCAAAGCGACGCAGAATAAAGTTGATGCGCACGACACAGAGGTGAGGTAACCGGCGTTGTCGATACTCACCGGCGCACTCCACGAGGACGGTGATCCGCCCGCAATGCTCGGGCTCGCCAAAGCGAAAATCGCTGTCCACAACGCGAGAACATTGATATACCTACGTATCACAACTCAGCTCTCTGTTTGATCGTGGTCCATCTGCTGACTCCGGCAGACCGGTGAGTGTCTTTGGTGATGCGGCTCGATAGGCACGTACCCTCGCCTAGCTGTCTGACCCCGGCCGGGACCTGAGCCGGTCAGTGGCGAGCCATCCCACCACACGCGCAGGCCACCTACCATGCCGGGCCGGGGTCCCCGATGCCCGCGAATGGCCCATACATGGCTCCTGCGATCCCTCGTTGAGGTCATCTGCGCGCTGCCCCCTTCACGTCGCGCTGGCAACGGATCAGTTCCGTTACTCAACAGCCCGCACCGCAGCCGCTGGGAGCCTACCAAAGCCACGTTGGCGGTGGTCCACAGCGCGATCGTGGTGGACAGTCCTCCGAGCTTGAGTTTCAGGTTGGCGTCGGTCGCCGTCGCAAGCGCCTCCTCGAGCAGAGGGCGCAGCTTTGCGCTGAGCTGGGACGGCGTCGTGCGTCCCGCGGAGCGACAGTCTCACGGAAGGCACTCCGGGTTGTCGCTCAGGACGACAAACGGCAGCCCGAGCCCAGGTCTACCCCGCGCTCGCTCTCCACGCCAAGCAGCAGCTTTTCGACTGGGGTTCCGCCCGTAGGTCATCGGTATCCCGGCTGAAACAGCAGCGCCCGATACGGTCCACGCCGTGAAGACCACCAACACGTATCGGTTGCTGGCATGCACAGCGATGTTCGCGGTGCTGGCGCTCGCAAGCTGCGGAAGCCAACACAGGAGCGGTGGCCGAGGTGCATCCAACCCAGCGAGTGGCGCTGCGCTCGCGGTCGCCAGTGACGGGGCTACCGCAGTGTGGCGCGCCGATGTCACACCGATCGTCTGCCGCTACGCGCAGGACGTCGCCAGAAGCGGCCAACTGATCGCACAAGCCTCCAGCAACGCTGGCGGCCCAATCGACGCGAGCGCACCAGAGAGCGCACAGGCCGAGTATGCCGGCGCGCTGCAGCTCTACGCCTCGTTGTTGGCGCGCGACTATGCGGCGTTTGACAGGATCCACCCTCCGAGCGCTCTCAGTGGCGAGTACCGCCAGTTCCTCGCGTCGCTTCACACTCTCACCGCGCAGGCCGACGAACTATCTCGCTACGCGCACGCGCGCAACTTCACCGCAATCGCCAACGAGCAGAACCTCCAAACCCCGACCGCCGGCCAGCGAGTGTTCGCCAGCGCAGGGATCACCAGTTGCGCCGTCCCGACCTCCTAGCGGTAGTGCGGTTGTGTTGGGGTCGGGATCAACTTCGCTCCCAGTGGTAGGAAGCGACCAACGAACGGTCGAACTCCACTGTCGCTGTTAGCTGAAGCCAGGCGTCACTTGGTCGGTCTGATAAATGAGTCTTCTTCAGATCACGGTTCGTCGGTACCTGAACCCTGCACATCTTGTCCGCCCTTCAGCGATCTCACCGCTTTGTCGATCTGTCGATGTCTAAGGAGGGAAAAAGCGGGATCGGCGATCTTAGTCAGAGCCCAGATCATGAACAGCAGCACCCCGAACATGCCACCAATCACCAAGACAACATAAAGAGCGACCTTGTTTTTCGCCACAGCAACACTCACGGTCGCGGTTGCGATCAAAGGAACGACATACAGCGCAAGAGAACGAGACTGCTTTCGGAGATCGCTGAAGTTGAAGATCAGTTCTGCTGCGACAAGACCCTCATTGCCATCTTTGGTCAATCTCATCTCAATCGGAGATCCCTCACTGCAGGTAAGAAATCCCCGCTTACGCGCAAACATCCACCACTCGCGAAGTAGGTCCTCGCTCGGCTTAGAAGAAAGTTCCCCGTAAGAGCGGATCTCATCAACGAACTCCTTTTCGGACATTGCTCCCGCGGACTTGATGAGCCCAAGCCCGAGGGAATCGAGCATCCGTAAATAGTCTCGCCGGTCATCGGGGTTGTCCCGCTTGTCGCTCATGGCATTCTGCTTTCGATCGTACGTCGTTAGCCCGGCCAATGCCCGGGCACGCAGAAGCCGCGAACATAGCAACCAGTCCGGCGCACGGACCACTACCGAGAGGCCGAGTCGGCGTGATCAGTAAGCCATGACCGAGGTGCGCCGCTTTCCCGGGGGGCGCTGAGCGCGTTCGCACGTCCATAGGGCGACGGCTACCCGGCCGAGCCCATCGTGCCTACCCACGCTCAAATAGCGGTCGATGACAACGCCCTGAGCGCCGCTGCTCATCGGCGTACGGCGGGGCGGGAGTGATGTTCCGCTCGCTGACTGGGCGGGCGCTCCTCTACGTGTTGCTCATCCCTGCGCTGGGCGCACTCATCATCGAGGGCTTTTCACGCCTGGCGAGCACGACCACGCCAGTCGCCGGCGGGAATCTCCCCGGAGGTGTACTGAACAGCGGCCAGCAGGGGATGAAGAGCGCGGCGCGCGCCTCCGGTGAGAAACCGGCACTGCCCGCGGGCCACATCATCAACAGTGCGGGTGACCACCGGAGCGCCCTCGGGCAGATCGCCCACGTCGCCCTGGGTGTCCTGGAGTACGGCCTGCTGTTCGCGCTGATGGCCGGCATCGTCCTGTGTGTCACCCGCGGGAAGGCGCGCGGCTCGCGGCGGATGCGTCGCTACCGGCTGGAGCTCTACCGCAACGACACGGCCACTCCCGAGCAGGTTCGCGCCTTCTTTCAAAGCGTCGGCGGCATGTTCACCCAGCGTTGGTATCGCCGCCTGGTCTTCGGCCAGCCGTGGTTTGGGCTCGAGGCGTACTGCTTTGACCAAGCGAGCGAGCACGGCGAGAGCGTGCGGACCTGCGAGATGATGATCGTCGCCCCCCAGCACCTGTGGGCCTCGCTGGACGGCGTGATCGCCGCGGCCTACCCCGATGTTCGCATCGGCTACGCCTTCAACCCTCGTGAGGAGAACGCCGAAGCCGGCCTCGACCCCGAGCAGATCTTCCTCCCGGCCAGCTGGTACCGGCACATCCTGCGCCTGAAGAAGAAGCGCAACGTCACCCAGGCGATAGCCGTGCCGATCGAAAGTTATTCCGAGCCGGTCGTCGATCAACTCCTGTCCACGGCGATGAGCATGCCCGGCGTGCCCATGGGATTCCAGTTCTCGATCACGCCGATGTTTGGGCTCTTCGAGCGGCTCGCGCGCTGGATGTACCGCCAGCGCGAGCGCGAGGAGGAACGCCGCGCGGAGCTCTCAGACAGCGACCCCGGCTTGCGCAGCGGAGTGGTCCAGCAGGAGTTCCGCGGAGGCCTCGATGTCCAGCACCAGATGCTCTTCCACGTCGACGCCCGCGTGTTCTCCACGACGCTGCCCGCGGCGCAGACGGTCGCCGGCCTGCTGGCCGGCGCCAGCGGCGGCGAGAACCGTCTGATGATCCGCCAGCCGATTCCCCTGCTTGGGCTCTACCGGCGTCGCCTGCCCGACGCGCGCCCGAAGATCGCGGTGTCCTGGCTGCGGTGCGTGTACTCCTCGAGCGAGATGGCCGGCCTGTGGCAGTTGCCCACGCCGCACCAGAAGAACGTACGGATCTCCCGCTCGAATCTGCCGCGCGCTCCCGCTCCATCGTGCATGGAGCGCACGACGCGCGAGCACGGTGTGCTCGAGGACGAGCACGGTTGGGTGCGGATCGCCGCGGAGGACAAGAAGTACGGGATCGGGATCCTCGGCTCGCACGGGACTGGCAAGACCAGCATCGTCGTCGCCGATCTCGACAACGACGCCGATGATCATGACTGCGCGTGCATCGTCTTTGATCCCAAGACTACCCTCGCGAAGTACGCGCTGAGTGTGATGCCCGAGTGGCGCACGGTCTACTTGCTCAGCCTCGCGAACCCGGACTTCGGCATGAACCCGCTGATGCAGCCGGCCGAGCCCGATGCGCTCGCGGCCGCGCTGGTTCAGGCGTTCATGGACGTCAACGAGGACGGCGCGCTGATGGCCTCATCGCGGCGTTATCTCACGCACGCGGCGATCGCCGCGATCGCGATCGCCAAACACAAGGGAATCCAGCCCACGTTGTGGCTGATGTTCGAGCTGCTGATGCCCGCCGCCGCGGGCTACCACAAGCTCGCCGCGGACGTGTGCACCGCCGAAGGGAACAAGTTCGCCAGCACAACCCAGTTCTTTCGCCATCATTTGCCGGGTGATTTGAAGATGGCCTCGACCATGACGGCGACCAAGCTGGACTCGCCGAAGAACAAGCTCGAGGATTTTCTGCAGCCGTCCATCAACAGGGTGTTGCACCACCCCACTCAGGTAACGATGGATCAGATCATCGAGGAGCGCGCGGTGCTGATCGTCGACGGTGCGATGGGCACAGTCAGCCAACGTAACTGCCAGACGATGTTGCAGATCCTGGCAGGGATGCTGCACAACGCGCTCTCGCGCCGCCAGGAGCTCAAGCGGGCCGGCGCCACCGGAGGTGAGACGGTGCGTGTGGCCTTCAAGGGCGATGAGGCATGGATGTACGCCAATCGAACGTTCGCCACGATGCTCGCCCTTCACCGCGAGGCAGGGCTTGAGACCTGTTTGGCATGGCAGTACATGGACCAAATCGAAGATGAGGTGGTAAGGGAAGGCACCACCAACCTCCTCCAACACCGCTTCACGTTCCGCGTCGGGTCCCCCGACGACGCTCGAGATATGGCCACACTCGCGATGAGCTCATTCACCGACGTCATTCGTGGCGATGGTGCCTCCCGGGATCGTGTGCGATTCCCTCCAGACGTCCTGCTCAACCTTGATCGTTATTTCGCCCAGGCCAGCACATTGGCAAATGGTGCACGGGCGCCCTCGTGGTTGGGACGCACCAAGGAGATCGAGGTCAACGAGCAGCGGGTCGCGTATCACCTGCAGCGCCAGCTTCAGCGCCCGGGCTTTGGCCCGATCGAGGCACCGGCGCCACTGGGCCTGGCGACCTCCGAGGAGGAGCTGCTCGTGGGTACCGCCGGGCACACTCCCGACCCCGACGTGCAAGAGCAGAGCCCGGCCGGCCAGGCGGGCCTGCCGATCAACGGCGAGCAGCACCCCGCCGGAGGAAACGCGGATGCTCGGACGAGCGCGCCGAACACGGCGCACGTACCGATGCCCCCAGACGTGTTTGCGCCAAGCTCCGCGGCCGGTGCGGCGCCAGTAGACCGCGGCCACGGGGTTCTCCAATCCAATGGCCAGGCGCGCATCTCCCATCACACGCCGCCGCACGACAGCGTCGACGCCGCCCCGATCGGCTCGGAGATCCGCCAAGCGCCTCAGAGCTACACCGAGCTGCAGTTCGACGGCAAGGTCGACCCGCGCTGGGACGAGCGCCGGCCGCTGGCCAAGCCGGCCGAGGATTTCACCGATCTCGACGATCGCTCGCTGCAGATCATGATCACGCTCTGGCGGCTTGACATCCTGCTCGGTAGCCAGATCGCGGTGACATGGTGGACGCGAGCCGACGCGAGCGCGGCGCGTAACGCGCTCTCCGGGATGTGGCAGCAGGGCCTGCTGTGGCGCTTCAAGCTGCGCGTGGTCGGCAGAAGTGGTAGGCCCGCCAACGTGTACGTACTGAGCGACGGCGGATACAAGGTCCTCAAGCACCGCAACCTCGTCCCCCAGCGCAGACCCAAGGACGGAGAGGCCACGCGAGATTGGGAGCCGACGCGCATGAAGGAGGGCAACAACGTACGCCACGACCTCAGCGTCGCCGGTTACCTGCTGGCGATGCGCACCCTGGCCAAGGATCGCATCCGCCAATGGCACGGACCACGCGAGCCGATCTGTCGTCTCACCCCACCGCGCACACGCGTCAACTACGAGAGCGTACCAATCGGTCCGAGCGACCTGCGGCTGCCCACCGGCTTCGAGCTGCTCGGGGAGCCCTCGCAGCCCAGTCGCTTCTCCCAGCTCCACGCCGACGCGCTCGTGGAGATGTATATCGACGTGCCGGGCGGGCCGCGCGGCGCCCGCCGTCTCGTCGACTTCTTCATCGAGCTCGACCGCACTCGCCGGCCGAGCAAGCAATACCCGAAGTTCAAGGCATACGACGCGCTCATCAGCGGCTGGTCCTTCGTCCACGACCGCTACCAGGCAATGCGCGAGCGTCCCCGCGTGATCTTCGTCTGCCAGGACGAGCCACAAGCCTGGACCTTCCTCGAGCACGCCGACCGAGAGGTGACCGGCGCGATACACCGCATTGGCTCCCCACTCACGGAGGCGCACTACTTCGGGCGGGAGAACATGCACTTCGTCGTCGAGCGTGACATGCACTGCGGGTCGATGCGGGCGCTGGTGATGCCACCCCACCCCCCCACGCTCCGCGCGCAGCTCAAGGAGCCTAAGAGCGCTCGCACCGGCGCGCGTCGCGTAGTCCTCCTGTCCCGTGAGCACCTCCAACGCCCGTCCACCAGCTAGGTCAACACGAAACCCATGATTTCCGGTCTCAATGCCAGGATCGGCTTGACCCAACGCCACCCCCTCAGAGCCGCGGCTGTGCTCGGGACACTGGTCCTCAGCGAGGCCCCCCGGTACGGCGGCTCCGCGCGCACCTCCGCATTCCACCCCGTCCCCGCAGCCGTAGGAATCCTGCTCATCCTGCCGGGGTTCTTGCGACTGGTCACCCGCTCGCGCAAGGACCTGCCCCGGCCCGCGGCGGCGCAGCGGCGCCAGCTCGCCTGGCGCGCGTGGAGGACGCTGCTCGTCGCCGCCCCACTCCTCGCAATCGCGACCGTCACGGGAGCCGGGATCCACCTCCTCGCGCCGCTGACTCTCTGCACCGTCGGCCTGTTCGTCACCGTCGTATGGACCTCAACAGGCATGGCCCTCGCGATGTTTCGCCAGGACCAAACCGGAGCTCTACTGCGTCTACGGTGGCTGACCATTACGCCGGGATGCCTGCTCGGGCTGGCCCTCACCTTCCTGCTGATCGGCGACACCTGGGCCACGCTCCTGTTCGGGTGCTTCTCGACAGGTCTCGGCGCGCTGCTATGCGACCTATTGGCGTAGGTGCCATCCATCTCGCCGTCTGACACCCGACCCATGGCGTCTTATCCGTCCTTAGGACTTCGTTGCTCCCATGCCAATCGCTGGTTTACGGTGCGGACGGCATCGGCGTCAGGCCAATCAAAGAGGTGATGGTGCACCATCAGCGCCATTGCGAACACAGGAACCACGGTGGCGACTAGCCCCCATTTCTTAGTCGGGACGTGTTCGACCACGTAGCCGCTGCTCGATGGCGGTTTCGCACGCAAAGACAACTCAAGGCTTTCTGGATGCGCATGAATCGGGCGACTCGCAACCCGATAGACGCCGAGATACAGACCAGACAGAGTGAGAATGTCGATCATGGCTTTCTCCCCCGACGACTTGCGAAAGCCTTTGACCTTTTCTGGCCAGAACGCATCCACCTCTCGAACAAGATTCCACACACTAAGGCCCGTGAAATCTTTGGCCTTCTCGACCTCGTCCGGTGTGAGTACCGTAAGCCCGTAGTCGCTCGCTTCTCGGTGCGCCTTTAGCGCAGCGGCTCTCTCAGCTCGCTGCCAATGTACAAGGCGCTCGCCGGGGTCGGCTGCGATCCAGCAAAAGACGATCGCCTGCTCGTACATGACTCGGGTCATGACAACAGCGTCAAGATGGCAGTCAGCGCGCAACAGTACGGCGGTGCTGCGCGCGATGTCGGCCATGCGCGTGATCATCGCGGCTGCTATCGGGGGCCACAGCCCCATACTCGGATAGAACCGCTTCGGGAGATGCTTATCAACGAGGCCCCTAAGTTGGTCGAGCGCTAAAGCGATCTCGTCGGTCGAGATGTCCCCCATTGGCCGCCCGGCCTCGGATGTCATCGCACCATCGTCGCTAAGGCGCTTCGACGATTCTGCCTTTGGAATCGACCGTTATGTGTCCTGGATTGTTGCCTTTGGCGAGCGCGTCCTCGACCAGCACACGGCCACGGGTGGCAATGATTGCCGCCATCGTCGCATCAAGTGCGCCTGCCGGTATCGACATTGCCGTGCCCGAGATCGTCACAATCACGTTTTGTTCGACCTCGCCATGCCTGTAGCGGAAGCGGAAAACGTGCGAATCACGCCCTTGGGAAGACCGCTCGTCAGGACCCTCAATGATCTTGTAGGCGTCAGGCATAACGCGACTCTATCCAAGCTACAAGAGCAGCACCACCAGAGCGGCCGTTGGCAGCACCCAGGACAGCACGCGCGCCTAGCATCAGCGGCCAATGCACCACCCGGCGCCGCAGCCGATCGCGCACCTGACCTGGCGACAAACGCCGGCGCGTGCGCGACGAGTCGCGCAAGCTCTGTGTCTGCGCCATGGCGACGTGATTGACACAGACGACCTTGCCGGCACCCTACGGGTGCCAGTCGAGCTCGTCCGCATGTACCTCGCCGCCGCGTGCGCTGAGCGCGAGTTGCGGAACGTCCAGCCGCACGAGTCGATGTTGTCCGCCGCGATCGCACGCGCGATGTCCAACGGTGCAAACGACGCCAGCAAGGTCTCGTCCGCGACCGTTCGTCGCTACATCGCCGATCCGTCTGGTGTCCGCAGCCGGCAGTCCGAGCAGCGCGCCCGGTCCTCCAAACCTCCATGTGAGACCAGTCTCAAGTGGCCGGCCGCGCTCGTCCTGGAACGCATCCGCGAGTGGCACACCTTCTACGGCGCCTGGCCCAGCGGATATGACTGGACCCGAGCCCACGCCGCCCGCCGCGGCGGCGACGCGCTTGCCCGCTGGAGCACTGGGCACTGGCCCGACGCCCAGACCGTCCGACGGCTCTACTACACCTTCCCCCTAGCCGTTGCCGCAGCCCGGCGAGAGCACCGGACGCGCGGCGCCTGCTGACCACCACCTACCGAAGGGATCATGATGGCCCCCCGAACCAAGACCAAGGCCGAGCTTGTCAGCGCGGTCGCAGAGAAGGCCGATATCACGCAGGTCGCAGCCGCAAACGCCCTTGACGCTTTCGTCTCGGTCGTCACCTCGACGCTACGGGCTGGCGAAGCCGTGGCCCTCCCAGACTTGGGCAAGTTCAGCGTCAGCGATCGTGCTGCCCGCGAGGGCCGCAATCCGGCCACCGGTGAGCGGATGCACATCGCCGCGTCGAAAGCCGCCAAATTCTCGGCCGCCACCAAGCTGAAGCGCACGCTCAACCCCTAGCACCAGGCCCACTCTCGTCGGACCCCGCCCCCGCGCATGCGGTCGGCGCACGGACGCTTGGCCGCGCCTCTAGGACAAATAAGACTGAGCGCGCAAGCCCCCAGTTGGCCGACTACGCGAAAGCCGTCATCTCCCGCCGAAACCCCTCTGCGGATCGCCAAAACCCCCAGTTTTGAGCCTGTACTTGGTGCGAAACCCTCTCCACTCCCCGCCCCACATATCTCAGCAGACAAATCCCAAATCCCCTGAAAACATTGGTCATTTGCCCACAACTCTCGGACAGACGAAACACCCGATCACACGGGGACGAGAAGTAATCCCACAGTTTCAATAGAGAGAGGACGAGTAAGTAGAGCCACAAGACCCACGCCTCCACGCCGGCGAGGCCTGACAGCAATGCCCAAACACGCCCGTCCAGACCCTCCAGCGACTCGCCAGGCCCTCAAGGCGCCAACGCTCTGAACCGGCCCTGAACGCCCGCTGCGATTGGCGACAGCAGCGCCCGCTACCTTGCCGTCTCATTCATTTCGCACATTGCGATCCCCCTGCTCCAGTGCGGAGCCACCCCCCGACATAGCTCAGACTCTTTGAGCGCCTAGAGGCAGACCAGATGGGCTTCGAGCCGATGGTTCGTTGCGGTCTCTCTCGGCCTATCGGGATTTCACTCTGATCTAGGTCCCCCCCACCCTGCTCGTCGCTGTTGCCCGCTTGCCGATGAGCATCGGCGTTGCGCAGGACGACCTCAATGAAAGGAGCACGGATGCTTTCGCATCTGCCTGGATTACTCCTGCGCCGAACGCTGCGCACGATGCTGCTGCTCACCTGGTTGGCGGCTGGCGCACAGGGCTACGGCTTCGACCCGCTGGTCGGGTTTGACCCTGACACTCGGTGTATGGCGCTGGGCACGTCACTCCTGGCGCAGACGCGGCTGGGCCTACAAGGCCGCGATGCGCCCCCCCTGGTGGGTACGGCGCCTCGTGCTCGGCTCCCCCCCGTGGTAGCCGGTGCGCACATGCGGCTTCTAGCGCCACCGGTCTATGACCACCAAAGGCAGCACCCATAAAGCTTCCGGCCGAGTCTCGGCCTCGAAGGGGAACCAAAGGACGGCGCCACTGGTGTCCGTCGCGACCAGCGCTCGCGCTGGCCTGGTTCCCGCAAGCGCGACACCCGCAACCGCGGGTGCTCGCCCACAGCACTGCCGCCCTCTAAACCGGGCGTCAGGCGCAACCCCGCATCCGACCTTCACGGGACGGGTGTGGACATTCACTACCAGAAAGGCAGCACCCAATGACCAACCAGATGAAGCGCGTACTGACCCGTGTCGATGGCATCACCGCCCCAGTCGGTCCGATCCACATCTTCGGCCCCGAGAGCGCACCCGCCGAAAGCAGCGGCGTGGGCGCTACCCGTCGTGCCCGTGACGCCCGAGGCCGGGCAGACGGTCTGGCACGCACCCGTGCCGCAGAGCGCAGGGGTCGCCTTCCTCGCGCCCTGGAAGCGCTGTGGGTCAACGAGCCGATTGACCTGCTCATCCACCAGGACCTGGCGGCCAGCGGCCTGCTGTAGCCACGTCAGGAGCACCTCAAAACCACGGCAAAGAGAAATCGGTGTCGGGTCGCGCCTCCCTGGCGGCCCGACACCGAACCTCTATCTACCAGAAAGGCAAAGACCCATGCTCACCCAGATCAAGCCCGTAGCGACCACGACCGTCGAGATCGAGACGGTCGAGATCACCGGCGCACCGAAGCCCCTGTACCACGGCGCGACGCACAGCCTCAACGACGCACTCAGCGTCCTGAGTGCCTACGCGGCCGCGCCGGTCAACCGCTGGGTCAGAAAGAAGCTCGAAGAGAACGACGGCGGCCGGGTGCAGATCGGCCAGGTCTCCGCCGCGATCTGCGTGCTGCGCTGACGCCCCACCATCCGCGGCGCTCGAAGCGCGCCGCGCGGCCGACACATAGCGGTCCCGTACTGGCCTTCGCCGTGCGGGCCACCCAACCACCAGAAAGGCAAGACAACCAATGAGCACCACCACAACCATCAGCAGCGACAGCACAGCATTCCAGTCCCCCCTGTTGGCCGCTCGAGTTGCAGTCGGCAGCGAAGAGCACACCTACACGCGCCTCGAGCAGTACCGCGCTCGCAAGCGCCAACTGGTCGATGAGCTCACCGCCGCGCTCAGCGCGGGCGCGCACAAGGGCATCGAGCCCACCGTCGTGCTGGGCTGGCACCAGAACGCAAACCGCCTGCATGCCGCGCAACGAGCCGAGCGGTTCATCAGGACCCTGACCCTGGAGCTCGCGGGGCACGTTCACCCAGCCGCGGCGAGCGCCTGACACTCACTGCCCCACGTAGCACCGTCAAGCAGCACAAGAGGCCTCGTCACGCCTTCGGGCGGCGGGGCCTCTTGTTCGTTCCAGGCCAAAAACCCACTCGCGGCGGTGGGATCCAATCACGGGTGGCACCCGACTTGCTGAAAAGACAAGCCAACACCAAACCAACCGAAGGGAGCAGCACGATGACAGCCGATTTCGAGACCACTAGCAAGACGGGGTCTCGTCACCTGCGGGCGGCGGCCCCTCTTGGTCGTTGATCAACAACCAAACGAAGGAGATGAACCGATGGAGATCACCCTCACAGTCCGACTGAGTGACGAGGACGCTACCGCGATCGCCAAGGTCAAGCACACCCAACCGGACGACGTGACGGAAATCAAGGACTACCTCAGCGGCTACCTCGAGGGCGCCGTTGAGGCTGCGCACTCCCAGGCAGAGCAGGACACGGACCCAGCCCGCCACGCCGCAGGCACGAACACCACGCAGGCACATGTGCCCCAAGACACACGCCACGCCGCAGAGCCCGCGGTTATCAGGACACGGCTCCAGCGCCTGCGCGAGCTCATCGCGCTGCAATCTGACCCTGACTGGGCTCCAAGCTACGTGCAGGAGATCCTCGATCAGGATCCCGACGGGCCCGACCCGCACTGTCCCCGCTTCGCCGGCCTCGTCGAGGAGTCCGGCGACAGCGCAATCGTAGTCGCCGAGACCATCGCGGACCTGGCCTACGAGATGGCCGCCTGCGTGACCAGCGAGATCCCGATGTCCGCGATCGAAATGATCGACCTCGACACCCAAGAGCACCGTCAGGCGTACACGAAGGCGACAGTCCACTTCATGGTCGCTGAGCAGCCAGCCCACCGCACCTGACGGCCCAAGCATCTCAGGTACGCCCGGGAGCAGCCTCCGCACACCGCTTGAAAAGTCACGCCGCGCCCGTGCCCTCAGATCGCGCGGCGAAATGCAGACCACCAATAAAGGAGCAGCACCAATGAGCATCCCCAACGTCGCCACCCTGAATGGGGGCGCAACGATTACCTACTCGCAGCCCGACCAGCGATTCAAAGGACCCGCGTACAACTACATACGCGCCAGCGACCAGCTACCCACCTATGAGCAGATCGCCGATGTCGTGGACCCGCTTTGCAAGATCAAGCTGTTCCTGGCGGCGTCACGCTTCACCTACTACGTCGCCGCCGTCACCGACTACGACGGGATGTATGTGCTCAGCGGCTACTGCGTGAGCCCGCTCCAGCCGAGCTTTGACGCGTTCGAGGACGCCTCGCTCCAGGAGATCGCCGGCGTGCGCGTCGGCGGAATCCCGCTCGAGCGTGACCTGCATTTTCACCCCCTGCACCTGAAGGCACTCCAGGCGCTGATCGCCAGCGGCCGCAGGCCCTAACTACGATGGCCAGCGAGAAACCCAGTGAAGCCACCGGGCTCGGGGATGCGCCCAGTTCGCCCCAAGATGCCCATCCGGTCACCCGCCTGGATGACCCAGCGCTCAACCTGAGGCCAGTCACCGTGGAGCTTTGCCACCGGGTGCGCACAGCCGAACGGGCGCACTTCGACGCATTCTGCGCGATCGCCGACGGACACAAACGTGCCGTACCGGCAGAGCTCATCGCACTCGAGCGCCAGCAGCAGGACGAGCTTCACCAAGCGGTCGAAGCACTGCGCGTCTATTGCGCGCAGGACCCCGCCACGGCGGAGGCCGAGCGAGTCGCGCTAATGCGCATGCAGGTCGAAGGCGACCTCGCGCTCGCAGCCCAGCTGCGCGTCGTGCGAGACGGCCAGCAGCGGCGAGGGATACGCGCGGAGACCAACGAGCGACGAGCGGCGATCTTCGAATCGCGTGACGCCCTCAGCTGCGGTCTCGGCTGGCCCCACCGTGCGGAGCGCGTCGTCGTGGCGGCCTGGATCTACGACTCCACAAAGCCTGATGGCAAGTTCACCTACGAGGGCGAAGCTCTCTACCTGCACTCCTACGACACGCACAACGTCAGCCACATCGTGCGCGTGGAGGGCCTTGCCGTCAACCGCGGCGAACTCACGTTGAGATGGGAGCCGCACGAGCGGTGGGGCAACGCCGACCCGGACGGTGACATCGACATGCGAGTTGCGGCGGACCCGCAGCGCCGCCTGCCTCACCCGCTGCCGCGCTGGCCGACCGAGTCCGACGTCGGCGAGATCGACTTTCGGGCCCGGATCGCCGTCGGCGAGCAACTCGCGCTGCTTTAGCCCGGCCCGGCCATCAACGCACCAGGCCCGCCGTCCAAGACCCATGGTCCGGCCCCGGGACGAGGCCGCAGCAACACACATTTCACACACGCCAGCTGAAGGAGGCTTGACATGGCCGCAAACACACACAACAGTCCCGCACGCGAGGGCTGGGATGGAGCCCGAACCGTGAGCGGAGCACACACAGACGATGGCGAGCAGCTGCGCCTGTTGCCACCTCGCGACCCCGACGATCTGATTGGCGAGGCGAAGGCTCACTGGCAGCCGCTCACAACCGTCTGCATGCTGAGCGGCGGCAATGACTCGATGGCGGTCGCCCACCGCTGCCGTGAGCACTACGACGCGCTGTTCTACATCGACACAGGGACCGCCGTGGAGGAGGGACCGCGGCTCAGCGTCGCCGCGCACGTCCGGCGGGCCGCGGACTGGCTCGGCAAGCCGCTCGTCGTGATCTGCGCCGGCGACGCGTTCGAGCAGATGGTGCTGGGCGGCCACCGCTTCGTGCGCGGCGAGCGCGCCGGCCAGGTCGAGGAAGGCCACGGGTTCCCCGGGCCGGGGATGCACGGCACGACCTACACGCGCCTGAAGGAGCGCCAAATCGAAGAGCTCCTACGTCGCTGCAAGCGCGGCCATGACCGCACTGCGAGCGTGCTGCTGATCAGCGGCGTGCGGCGCTTCGAGTCACAGCGTCGCGCCAAACGGATGCCGCTGAGCGAGCACGGCTCAGCGAAGTACGTCAACCCGCTGCTCGACTGGACCGGCCACGATCTCGCGCGCTACCGCCATGAGCACCGGCTGCCGGAGTCCGATGTCGCCGCGTTGCTGCACCGCTCGGGCGAGTGCAACTGCGGCGCGTTCGCCCACGCAGCCACAGAGCGCGAGATGCTCGCTGGTCTGTTCCCGCGCACGTTCGAGCGCATCCGCAACCTCGAGGATCGCGCTGAGGCCGCCGGGCAGCGCTGGTGCCGGTGGGGCGGCTACGACCTGCAGGGTGTCCGCTCGACCGAGGCGTCCGCCGAGCAGCCCGGCCCCGCGTGCAGCGGCTGTGGACGCCAGCCCGAACTGGCGCTCGTGACATGAGACGTGCCCCCGCCGAGGGAAGGTCGGCGCGCCTGCGCCTCGCGGTCCGGCGTTGCGCTCGACCGTCACACCAACCAGCAGATAGCACCGAAAGGAAAACCATGCGAACACAGCCAACGGGTCTCGCCGGCCCGGCGACACGCACGTTTCAGGGACCGGTCCAGCAATTCATCGACCCCGCCAAGTTCATCGCGCAGCTACGAGAAGATTGCGCCGAAGTACAACACGGCACCGTCCGCACCACGAAGGAACAGATCTCGCCGGGTATCGGCCGATACGAGCACATGCACGTGCTCGCGGCCTACCTCGTCGACCTCGGCGCCGGAGGTCTGCGCAGGGTTGAGCTCGACTACTACTGCGGCGCGCTGTGGGGGGTGGATCGCGACCGCGAGGCGCTCGACAGCGCCGCCGCCGCGCTCGCGACGATCAACGCCGCGGTCCGCCGTTGCGGGCTCATGCGTCGCTCTGGGCGCCTCGTGATCAAGCAGGCGAGGCGCGCTAGAGCAAACCAAAGCTGATGCGCCTGTAACCGCCGGCCAAGCCTAGATCGAAGGAGTGATCCCCATGCAAACCACGAAGCGTGCGACGTGCGCGCAGCGGCGCCGCGTCCAACGGCGTCGAGCAACCGAACGCGAGCGCGCGGAGCGCGCTCGACGAGTGCTCACGCGCCACACGCAACTCACTATCGATGGCGTCCGCCACGCGCGGACGGTGGCCGAGATCCACAACGAACTGACCAGACCAGTCGTAGGGCCTGAGTTCGCGCTCGAAACAGCGCGCCAACTCGCCCAGACACTTCAACGTCTCGCCGCGCGCTCGCTGCTCACCACTCCAACCACCCGAGGTTATCCCGCAGAAGCCGCTGCGCTGCGCGCCAAGCTCGAGCGCGAGCAGCCACCGCACCCACGACGAGCGATCGACTTCACGACCGAGCGCGCAGCAGAGGCCTTGATCGACCAGGCACTCGCGGCTAGCCAAACGCCACCGCGGGCATGGCGACCCGCGTCCAGGCCGCGCACGGCCAACTCGGCCTCGGCCTCCAGAGAAGGGAGCCAGCACCATGCTCGTGCTCACGACCGCGGCGCTGCCGCAGCTGATGCAGCATTGGCGGCCCAACCTCGGACGACTGATCACCCCGCGTCATTACTCGCGCCTTGAGGAAACCGGGCTGTGCGGGATGCCTTGGGCGGCCGATAACGACGCGCTCGCCGGCTTCGATGAGGGCCGCTACATGCGCATGCTCGAAACAATCGCCAGTGGCGACCCGGGGCAGAGCCGCCCGCACTTCGGCTGTCGCTTCGTCGCGATCCCGGACGACGCGAGGATGGGACCCGATGGTCCGATCGTCTCTGCAGAGGGGACGCTTGAGCTGTTCGACTACTGGGAGCCGCTGATCGTCGCGCAGTACCGGTTGCCGCTCGCACTCGTCCTCCAGGACGGCCAGGAGCGCCTGCCGGTCCCCTGGCGGCGGATCGCAGCCGTGTTCGTCGGCGGCAGCACTACTTGGAAGCTCGGCCAGCACGCGGCCGCGCTTGTTGCGGAGGCAAGGCGGCGCGGCAAGTACGTCCACATGGGGCGGGTGAACTCGGCGCGCCGAGCCGCCTACGCAGCCTCGATCGGCTGCGACTCGATCGACGGCACCGGCGCCAGCAAATTCCGAGACAGACGGTTGCCCGAATACCTGGCCTTTGCGGCCGCCCCGCCGCAGATTCGACTCACCCCCTGAACAGCACACGCGACGGCCCAGTGCCGCCGCCACACAAGCTACGGAAAGAGGACCTCATGAGCACCCTATCCCTCGCCCCCGAGCCGGCAACGACTGCCGTACCGGACGTGATTCTGGTCGTCGATGGCGACCCAGTCCTGGGGCGTCAGATCGTGCATCACCTCGGCTTGGACCGCTACCGAGCCATCCATGCCCAGAACGCGAACCATGCCCGCATGTTGGCCACACATCACCCCTTGGCCGCCGTGGTACTCGGCAACCTCGAGCAGCCGCGTTCGCCCCTGGACGTGCTCGAAGAAATACGCCACGTCGCCGCGCCGGCATCGTCGTGGGATCCCGCGGTGCCTGTTCTGGTCCTCAGCCAGCGTACCGAGGAGCTCGACCTCGCTCGCGCATTTGACGCGGGAGCCGACGACTTCATGGCCAGGCCGGTCCCATACGTCGAGCTGCGAGCCCGCCTGCGTGCAGTCCTGCGCCGAGTACACCCCACCGACGCAGACCCACCGACGCTACGAGTCGGCCCGCTCGAGATCAATGCGAGCGCTCACAAGGTCAGCCTCGCCGGTCGCCCAGTTGAGCTTCGCCGGCTGGAGTACGACCTGCTCGTCCAGCTTGCCAGTGCACCAGACCGCGTGTTCAGCAAGGAGGAGTTGCTGCGTGTTGTCTGGGGATATAGATCGCGAGGAGCGACACGCACCGTCGATAGTCACGCCAGCCGTCTGCGCCGGAAGCTTGAGGTCGCCGGCGAACGCTGGATTGTGAATCTCTGGGGACATGGGTACCGATTGAAGTGACATCCGTCGGGGGGCATGCCGACTACCAGCGCGTCCATAGGACGTGCAGCCCCCAGCAGCCCCCATCGGCGCCGACGATCCCCCACAGCGCCCCTCGGCGCCCCGGGTCGGCTTCCACGGGCTGCGCGTCGGGACGGCCTCGCCGCCGTTCCTGCTGCACCGGCGTGACTGGGCGTCCGGAGCCCTCCCCCCTCCGGACGCCCGGAAACGCCGCCTGACATTGGCCGCTACCGCTCGCCAACCAATCGGGGCGCGCAGCAATCGAGCCGGTCGCGCTACCACCCACCAGAAAGGAGAACTCGATGAGCGTGGTAGCCACACGCGAGCATCAAACGGTCGACGAGCTCGAAGAGGTACCCAACTGCTGTGGTGTGCAGACAGAAGCCGCGACGTGTTGCCTACGCCACTGCTTTGAGAAGCTTGAGCGGGAAGGCACGACCGCCGGCGACGTCGCCCTATGGGCCGGCTACGTCAACAAGAACCGTGCTGACGGGACCAGGCTCCGTCGGCTGCTGGGGATCATCGAGACCAACCCAGACCGAATGCCCGATGAGGCGTCCAGCTTTAGGGCCGCCCTCCCCTACACAGACGCGGTGCACCTGACCCTGGCGATGGGCCTGGATCCCGTGGATCTAGGTCTTTAGGCCATCCGTGGAGCGCGTGCAATGTCGGCCCAAACCGCGAGCCTCGCAGTACTCAGCCAGTTCGCCTTGGAGGCTCGTATTCACAACCTCCGTACCACCGCGGAGATCGCGCGAGAACTAGAAGTCTCTTTGAAGCAGGTACGAGGAGCACTTCGTGATCTAGCCGAGAGCGGCATTCACGTCCCGACGGTGATCGTACACCGGACCGGCCAGCGGCGGCTGCGCTGGCCATGTGGTCCGGTGGAGAACCGGCACCTCCGCCTGGCCGTGAACCGCGCTCGCCAGCGCCACCCAGAGCTCAGCCTGCGCGAGTTGGCACGACGCGCGGAGCTCAGCGATCGCGCGCTTGCCCGCCACCTGGGCATCGTCCGTCACAGCCGGACCCGCATCGGCCAGAAGCGATACGCCGGCCAGTTCGCCACGCAGATGCCAAGCGACGTCGCAGCGGCGATCGCGCGAGCGCTGGGGCTTGATCCGACAGACCTCGGTCTATAGGCGCACCAGAGCGCCACACCGCCGAGAGGCCATTCGACTACCAGAAAGGAACCGATCACCATGACCACAACCAACGAGCGACTAATACGCGTGCGCGAGTTCCAGGAGGAACGCGACGGCGGACCTCCGCGCCGGCACGTACTCGCGATCTATGAAACCGGGCAGGTGCGCGTGCTCATCGACCGCGGCGAACACATGGCCACCCGGCTGCTCGCCATCCTCAACGACGGACAAGAACGCGCGGAGCTCGACGGCGAGCCGCAGATCGAGGCCCTCTGCGAGGAGTACGTGTGCCAGTACCTACTCGGGGGTGGGCCACTCGCCTGCCGCCTGACCCAAGAGCACCTCGCCGGCGTGTGCCGCCGCCGCAGGACCGATGATGCCGGCCTTGCCTTCGCCGCATGAGCGCCCGCCGCCGCGCGCAAGCTCATACATCCGGAAAGGATTGACCGATGAATACCTCAACTATTTCGCTCAGTGACCTCGTCAAGGTTGACCGGCGCGGACGCGAGTTCATCGCGGAGGTCACCGCAAGAGACTCAAATGGAGACCTGCAGTTGCGGCCCCTGCAGCGATCCACCTACTACAGCGCCCGTCCCCGTGAGGTCGTGGCGCATTACCGCGCGATGGGCCGCCCCTCGAGCCTCGCGCCAGTCAGGACCGGAGATGTACTCCGCGTAACCATCGACGGCACCGAGACCCACTGCCTGGTCGATGGCAGGATGCACAAGCCGCCCGGCCGGCTCCACCAGGTGTCCGTTACGCCGCTCGGGCAGAGCACTTCGGTGCCCATCACCTACGCCGACCTGCGCGAGCGCTACCGCCGCCTCGGTCGACGCCGCGCATAAGCGCACGCCTCGCATTCGCGCCGCGCAGAACTGAACCGGAGCGCCAGCCCGCGCTGTTTGACCTCGACGCCGCCTGAGCACACCTCAGCGCTTCGAGCATCTCGCGCATGCGAGCTCAGTCAGCGGTCATGCGCTCGCTGCGTTGCATCCCAATGCAACGGGAGAACCGGACAACCGTAAAGGAGAACCGAATGACTGCAACCACAAAGCAGGAAACGATCACCATCGCCCGCGAGCGGCTCGCCGATATCGAAGGCGCTCTCGCCGGCGTCGATGAGCAAAGCCTCACGTGCGGCGAAGACGCGCGACACCTCCTCTCAGACGCAATCAAGAGGGGTGCGCTAAGCGTCCCCGACGGGCTCGCCGTCCTCATCGAGTCAGACGATGACGACGAGGGCTGCTGTCTCCGCCTGATCCTGACCACAGCGGGGCCCGGCGGCCTGGAGTACAGCAAGGGATGGGACGAGGTGAAGGGAGCTTCGGCCGGCGGCATCGTCGGCGCGCTCGAGCACGCCGCCAGTGAGCTCAACGACATCCTCGAGCTGGTAGACCCGCGCGAGCCCTCGACGCGAGCGGCGATCCTGCGCGCAATGCGAAGCGTCAGGAAGGGCGGCGAAGTGCCGGCCGCCGACCTCCAGATGGAGCTCGCAGCTCGCTACCGGATCAGCGACGAGGACCTGGAGCAGGCAGAGCCCCCAAAACCCGTTAGCGCTCTGCTGATACCCGCCGATGAGAAGCAGCCAGCCCGTCGGATCGACGTCACCGGCCTCGACGATCTGCAGGCGGCCGTGCGGGGCTCCATCGAAGTGGTGTCCTACCACGGCGACCCGGACGTCTGCGCCTACGTCAACGAAGAGGGCAATTACACCGACGGGTCTGCCCGGAACCCGCGGGCGACACGGCTTCTGGGCCCCGGGCTGCGCGCCGGGGACTGGATCGCCGGGGACGCGGTCATAGTCGGCTTCGACCGTGCGGCAGGCGAGGAGCGTGATCTCCCGGACGGCTTCGAGAGCAGACTCGGCGCGACCACCTCGTTGCGCGACCCAGAACGGACCGTCGATGGGGAGCGTCATGTGAGTTACGAGTGGGAGCTCGGCAAGGACGGTGAAGGCGCCCGGCAGCTCGCCGTGCTCAGCATCAGCCACCACAAGCAGCGGGCGGGCGGCTGCTTCACGGCACTGGTCAGGAACGAAACAGTGAAGACAACGGGCGGCATCACCGCGCATTGCTTCGCGCTGCTGTCAGCCACGCGGATCTGCACCGAGGAGGTGCCCCGCTACTCCGCGAAGGGCATGCAGGAGTTCGCGGCCACGGCGCTCCACCGGCTCCGCGGCCTATACGAGCAGGGAGACCCTCAGGTCCACGGCTACTTTCGGGTGCACGCATGAGCGGCCCAGCGGAAATGGTCACCGCGCTCGCCGGCCTCGACGATGCGCCACCGCCGGGAGGCGGCCCGCTTACACCGCAAGAGCTAATCGACACCTACTGCCAACCGGAGATGCAGAGCGGCTGGCGAACCAAACGCCGCAGGCACTCCATGTTCCACGCGGGGTTCTGTGGCTTTGACGGGCGCCGAGGCTTCGACGACGGTTACTCGTGGATGACGGACCTCACGCGGTCAGGGTGGGTCCAGCTTCCCGAAGTCGGCGACTGGCCCCTGGTCGCGTTCATGCTCTGGCACGCAAAACCCTCCGACCCCCGGTACTCGATCGCGCACTACTGCGAAGGCGACACCGCGATCGAGGTGTTCGACAGCAAGCACGCCACCGTCCAAGGCCTCCAAGCGCTTCGCCGCAAGCACCCCGCCTGAGCCCGGCCCCCTCACAAGTAAGGAGAGACATATGCCCGAAGCCAAAGCCAACCCCGACGGGTTCACCCTTGACCGCGAGCGCCTCACAGCCAAGATGCTTGAGGATCACGGCGAGCCGATCGGGATCAACGCGTTTGGTGAATCTGACCCCGAGCGGATCGCGGGGGCGATCCGGTACGCCACCTACGGTGGCGCCGTCACATGCCCGGCAGAGATAAGCCTGATCGTGGACGCTCTGCCCCCAGTGACCGACTCGGTGATCCTCTCACTCTGCGAGAGTCACGAGGTCCGCGCCCACCAGGGAATGCAGAGACGCATCGACGCGGGTCTTTCCGACGAAAGACAGATCTCTATGTGGAGCCTGGAGACGGAGTCGCTGATCGACCGCGACAACGCCGAGTTCCAGGGCCTCTGTTCGACGCTCGAGGCGGTTTGTGCCCAAGCGACCAAGCTGCTGCCGTCGCTGCGCGCCATGCTCGACGGCGAGCAGCGGCTACTCGACCGGATCGCCGAACCGCTCACCGTCCTCACCTACGACACCAGTGCCCGCCTGAACTGCTACCGCTCGAACGTCGAGGAACTCACCCAAGGCGACGCGGACGAGGCACGGGCGTTGTGGTCGCAGCTCATCATCACGCTCGAGGAGGGCGATGACAACGGGGAATGGGATGGCGACAGGCAGCGCGCCTTGACCATCGAGCAGAAGGACCGTCCGTACCTCGCGCGCCAGTTGCTCGCGCGGCGCGAAGAACTCATCGCCAACGGCGACGCGAGCGCCGAGCAGCTCCCCGAGCCCGACGACGGGCTCGCCGCCTACCTCGCGTAGGCGCAACCCGCGAAAGGACGCCCAGCAGCCGCCGCCTCACCAAAACGAGGGCGGCTGCCGCGTGCGCGCCACCCGACACATTCGCCGAAAGGAGTTGGAGTGCCAGTAAGCAAGCCGATCTACACGCTCTCCCTGACCGGATCGCTCGACCGGGGGAGCCGACGCATCACACGCCATACCGGCGCCGAAGTCCAGAAGGTGCAGCCACACGGAACGCCACGCAACGGCGCCATGCGTATGTGCTTCGTGCAACTCGCCGACACCGGCGAGTTCATCGGCCAGGTGTGCGAAAGCTCGCTCACGCCGACCGGTCGCAGCCGCGTGCCACGGGACCGCGCCGCGGAGGCACGCGAGCAGCGCGCCGCCCGGCGGTCGCCACACCAATCCATTGAAAGCGAAGGCAACCATGACCTATGAAGCCCAACACCACGATCCCGACGCCGAGCCGATGCTGTGCAACGACGAGGAACTTGCCGACATGGGGTTCACCGTCGTCGACGGAAACGAGACGCCGGATCCGGACCGCGAGCCGCTCGATGCCGACGCTGACGGGTACCTCGCCGCCGCGGATCTCGAGTCACTAGATGGCTGCGCTAACGCGCTACACGCCGTCCGGCGGGAGACAGAAAGCGAATCGGACGACCCGCAAGACGGTACCCGCGGAGTCCCAGCTCGCCCGTAGTCCGGGCCGCCACGCGGCCCAACCACCCACCTGATCTACGAAGGGATACAGAGATGTCAACGACCGATACCCCATGCCCAGCCACTGGGTCCGACCACCAGCGCAAGCAAAGCGCAGGCCGACCGCCGAGCGCGCCAGCCGTAAAGCGCGATGAGCCCGAGATCCGCCTGCTCCTCGCATTCACCCCGAAGCGCGACCCCGACACCTTCGAAGTGACCGCCCAGCCGGTGAGGATCGTGCGAGACGATCAAAACGTCGAGCGGGTCCGCAACCTGCCCTTCGGCGGCTATGACACGCATCCGCTGAGTGATCTCACGATTAACGCGCTCGCCAGCCGCGACGCAAAGCTCGGGGACTCACACCTCTGGACCACGGAGTACCGCGACTGCTTCGCGGTGGACTTGCGCCGGGCCGCGCAGATGCACTCGACCCTGAAAACACTCGAGCGTGCGGCGCAGCGCATGCACGACGAACTCGGACCGCCGGAGACGTTCGCGGCGTACCTGGCCCGGACCGCGCTCGCCCTGCGGGTGACCGCGTTCGGGTTCCAGGTCGGCGGCGAACGCGGCTCGTATGACGCCAACACATACCAGTGGACCGACGCCGCCGGCATCGTGCATCGCGTCGGCGAACACATCAGCCGGTGGCGCTCAGCAACGTCGTAGCCGCAACCGTCCACCGCCGATCCGAGACGAAAGGAACGCCCATGTCGGCCACAGCCGAGAAGACCACACCTGTCCAGCAGCAGCGTGTCGAAGAGCTTCAAGACGAGAACGGATGGCCGCGGATCTACACCTACCCGGTGCAGGGCAAGACGATCGTCGGCGAGTTCCGCCGGTACGTCACCCGCGAAGATGCCGCGTGCATCGGCCGCGCGCTGTACGACTTCCTGATGATGGTGTGCGGGTTCATCGCCGAGTACGGGCTCGTCCCGCCAGACGGCGGATTTCGCACCAAATGGGCGGAGCCCGCAAAGCTCATCGAGGAACTGGCAAACGGAGGCGCCGGCACCCGCCGCGGGCGCGTCGGTAGCGTCTACAGCGACGGGATGAGCGACGTCGATGTGCTCTCCGCGATCGATCACCTCGCCGACGAGCACCGCGTCACCTGCGAGAAGGCTCGTGCCGATCGCGAGTTCGAGCGGGACATCAGCATCGCGATCAAATTCCTCGAGCCCCACCGTTTCATGGTCGTGCCGCCCGGCTGGCGCCTGGCCCCAGCCGCCGAGGCGCCACCACAGCCCGACGAGCGGCCGGGAAGCCTGGCGGAGCGTCTCGGTGCGCTCGCCCAGCGAAACGGCTTGAAGCTGATCGCGCCGCCGACCGTCGAGCATGACGGTCAAGTCCGGCTGCTTTAGCCGTCGGCACCGATCAGCCACCTATCGCCGCCGAGGACGCCAGGTCGCGCCTGTTTCCCGCCAGGGCATCTGCGCTCGCTCGGAACCTACTCGCAGCCACGTCTGTCACGGCGGCCGTCAACCGGAAAGGAAACCAGCATGACTACAACCACCACGATCGTCGACTCACGACGAACGCGCATGGCCGCCTTGGAACACGCCAACGCGGTCCGCGTCGCGCGCAGCGACGCACGCGAGCGCATCAAACGCGTGCCGCCTGTGACCGGAGCACAAATCGCCAAACAAGTCATGCTCGCGCCCCCCGATTGGGCGAGGAGCATGAGCCTCGAACGTCTCCTCAGCGCGATCCGGGGTTTCGGTCGCGTGCGGATCAAGGAAGTCGCCGCCGGTGCGGCCACCGTGCCGCTGGGAGCACTCGGCCATGTCGTGCGGGCCGCAATCGCCAGTGAGTGCGCGCGAGACGCCGAGCACCTCTCCGAGCGCGGACGGTCCCTCGCACCCGGCATCGGAGGACGAATACCTCAGGCTCAGGAAGCCCTGGCTGAGGCCAACCGCGTTCGGCTCGCGCGTGCCCGGAAGCTGGCTCACATCGCGCAGGCGCCAAATCGCGTGATCGGCGCGTTCCGTGCCGCCGGGCTGATCGGCAACAGCCGACGAGGCAATGAGTTCGATCGCCTGGCGGTCAAAAAGGTACTCGCCGCGATTCCCGACGTGGGCGTCACCAGCGCCGGCGCGCTGATGGCCGAGCTCGGGATCCTCGAGAGCACTCAGCTCGGGATGCTCTCGGAGATCCGGGCACGGCATCTCGCACTCGCGGTCCGCCAGCAATACGGCGCGGGCCGCTGCAACGACCAGCGGACTCCCCAGGTCACCGAGCTCGCGCGCGCGGCCTGACCCGGGCCTCGAGCTCGACCCGCCTGCGCCCGGCAGCATCGCCGGCGCCCTCGCAAACCTAGATCGCCGGTCACCAGTTCGCGCGATCCCTCCGGCCGCGCCCTGACCGCGCAGCAATCGCGCTCGCCGGCAGTCCCGCGGCGAGGCCAACTCGCTGCCGCCCACGCGGCTGCGGCGAGAACGACCTGCCGGCCCGCGCCTGCCCGACCCCGCGTCGGCGGCCGGATCTCACCCACCACCAGAAAGGCAACACATTGGCTTCCCCCACCAACGCCGCTGCAAAGCGCGGCGCGCTCACCGGAGGTGCGCTCAGCGACGAGGCGCTCGCCTCCTCCCAGAGCGTGCTGAGTCCAACTCGACCCGGTGCCGGCCAGCGCGGCTTGCAGCAGTTCTTCACCCCGCCGCAGGCGGCGAACCTGATCGCACGGATATTCGGCAGCGACTGCGAGATGGTGCTCGACCCCACCGCCGGAAACGGCGCGCTGCTCGCGCCCTACACGCCCGATCAAAGATTCGGAGTCGAGCTCGACCCGGACCAGATCGCCGTAGGTGACTACCACGCGATCCAGGGCGATCTGCAGCACATCTACCCGCTGCTGCGCTGCGCTAGCGTGCGGTTCGCGCACATTGCCGTCAACCCGCCCTTCGGCCTTGACTGGTCAGATCCGCAAGTCAGCGACGGCAAGAAGCTCAACAGCACGATCCTCGCGTATCGCTACGCGCTCGGACTGTTGAGCGACAGCGGGCAGGGCGTCCTGATCGCCGGTCGCGACCGGTTCTACAAGGACGTTCTGCCGCGTCCCGAGGGCCGGGGCTTCTATGCGATTGTCGAGGCCTCTGACCTGTTTGACGGGGTGAAGCTGCAGACGGTGCTCGCGTTCTTCGTAGCGCCCTCGAACCGCTTGGAAGACGACAAGCGCCGGCCCTTCAAAACCACCGCCGATGCTGCCGAGCTCGACACCGAAGAGCTCGGGGCGGCGATCTGCGCTCACAGGGATGACACCTGCGGCTACATCGACGACTCGCCAACCCCGTACGACGCCGAGGAGATGCGGTCCGCGTTCGACGCCGTGCAGAAGGAGCACGCGCGGCGACGCAAGGCACGCAAGTCCCCCAACGACCACGACCTATACCTGCGCGGCGCGGGCAAGATCGGAGTGAACCTCTCCCCGCTTGCGCAGATCGCGTTGAACGATCAGCGTCGTCTACGTGATGTGCAGCGGCTGAACAATCAGGCCACCAGCTACTTCGCGATGCAGCTTCGTGAGTGGCGCGCGATCACAGACCTGGCGGAGCAGGGCGTGATCACCCTCGAGTCCGCGCTGGCCGAGCACGTTTCCGGCGTGATCGCGGCCGCCGAGGCTCTGATCACACCGCTTTACCCGGTGCGGGTACAGCAGCGCCTGGGGTTCCTCGATGACCAGGATTCCATCAAGTGCCTGATGGATGACCCCGAGAAGGGCTACCTCGCCGGCGAGCGTTACCCACTGGGCGTCGAAAGCCAGGTCGCCGTCAAAAAGGAAGAGCGCATCGTCGAGAACCGCGAAGGCGAACCGGTGCTGCGCAAGTTCGAGAAGGAGCGCAAGTACCTGAAGATCAGCGTCGGCGATCACGACTTTGACGAGGATCCCGAGAGCATCCGGTATCTCACCGAGCACTTCGAGATGCCGGACCCCGGAGACGTAGCGACCCTCGCCCCGGAGGCCGTACTGGCCAACAAGGAGCTGCTTCAGCAGATCGCCTTGGACTTCAGTTGGGCAGAGAAAGGACTCGCCTATAAGCCGTTTCAGATCGAGGATCTCTCGCGCATATTGGTCAAGGGCAGCGGCCTGGTTGCGTGGGAGATGGGGCTGGGCAAGACGATGGCGCAGATGGTGCTGGCCGAGGCCAGTGTCCGTATGGGCGCTGAGAACAAGGCGCTGTTCGTCATCCCCCAGGACTTGCTCGCGCAGACCCAGCGCGAGGCCGAGAAGTGGTTCGGAAGAACGCTCACACCGATCCGAAACCAGGCCGACGCGAGAAGGGTCGCCAGACATCTCGCCGTCGGCGGCAGCGGCTGGTACGTCACCTGGTATGAGGCGCTGTCAGTCGTGGGGCGCAAAGACGTGCCTCTCCCCGAGCACCGACTCGAGACCGTCGCTCAATCCCGTCTGCGGGAGCTCCGCTACAAACGTGCGAGCGCCCGAAAGTCAGCAAGCGCACCGTCAGAGCGAGCGGAACCACTCCGGGCCGAGCACGAGACGCAGAAAAGCGCGCTGCTCAGTACCGCGGACGCATGCCCTGTATGCCACATCGACAGCGACCATGGGTGGAACGAGGTGGTGTGTGACACCAGGAAGGGCGGGTGTGGCTATGTCCACCGCAAGCTGAAGATCCGCTCGACCGCGAGTTACCTCTCGACCGCCTTCCGCCACGGCGTGATCTGCGTTGACGAGTTGTCGCTGATCAAGGGCGATGACAGCCTTCGCTCTCGTGCGGTGAGAGCGCTGCACGCCGCGCACAAGTACGGGTTCACAGGAACCCCGATCTCCAACTACGTCAACGACGCGTTCTGGGGCCTGTGGTTCTGCCTGTCCGGAGCGCGGGGCGGGAGCCTGCGTTTCCCCTACGACTACGACGGCGGCAAGGAGAGGTTCACGGCTGATTACTGCGTGCTCGAGTACCTGATGGGCCGAGAGGAGGACCAGGAGAGCCACCAGCGCAAGCGCCGGAAGGTGCTCCCGGAGGTAACCAACCTATCGGTCCTCTGGCGGCTGATGGCCTCGAGCATGATCCGCCGTCGCAAGGAGGACACGGGCGAGCCAATCGTCCCAAGGCGCTACGTGCCGATCAGCGTCCCATTCGGGATCTCACAGCGCGCCATGCACCGGCGCTGGCTTCAGAAGTTCCCCGCCTTCTTTGAAGCGCAGTATCCCGACCACTCATTGGTGCAGGCCGGGCTCGTGGAGATGTTCGCGCCGGCGCTGGGGCAGCTGTGGAAGCTGGAGTTCGCCGCCACGCTCCCCGAGGGCGATCCGGACCTCGACTGGATCGTGAGCGTCGAGCACCCGGAACCGCTCGAGGCTGTGTCGAACTGGACGCCCAAGAACCTGAAGGTACTCGAATTGATCTTGGAACAGGTCGAGAAGGGCGAGAAGGTGCTCGTTGGCTCCGATCTGATCGAGACCGGCAAGTGGCTGTGTGACCGCCTCAGCGAAAAGGGCGTGCGGGCGGTCAACATCGTCGAGGAAAACAAGCGGACCGGAAAGCACGCAACCAAGAACCCCCGGGCCCGTGCGGCCGAGGTCACGCAGTTCGTCGTCGGCGACGCGCAGGTTCTATGCGTCGGCGTCAACGCGATGCGGCTCGGACACAACCTCGACGTCGCCTCAACCGTGGTCCTCGCCGGATTGCCCTGGGATCACGCCGGACTGGTGCAGTTCGAGGGCCGGGTATGGCGGCTGACGTCAAAGAAGCCGGTCAGCGTGTTCGTAGTACTCACCCGTGACTCGCTGGACACCCGCAAGTGGAACCTGCTGCAGGACAAGGGCGCCGCGGCCGACGTCGCACTCGACGGGCAATTGATCGACCAGCCGGAGCCACCGATCGAGTGGGCCAAGGTCATCAAAGAAATGCTGCGCTCCGGCGTGGAGGTTCAAGGCGACGAGATTCCCGAGACCGAGGTCGAGGTGCTTTGGGATCGCATCGCGCCCCTGGCCCCTCCGATTGATCGGGCCAACTACTCCGTCGTCCAGGAAGGCCCTGCTCCGCTGCCTGCGGATTTCCGTCCGATCAAGCCGCTCAAAGACGTCGAGCAGCTCGCGCTGTTCGGCTAGCACCTGGCGCTGTCAGCGGCAGGTGGCCACCGCATACACACAATCGAAAGGACACACAAATGAGCAACGACTCAGACATCGACATCCGAAACATCACACAAGAGTGCGACGCCGGCAGCGGACTCCGTCGCGTGATCCTCAGTTTGCATTCAGACGCCGCCAATAGCCTGGACGACCTGTTGACGCTCGGACGCGGGCGGCCCCGCGGCCAGGCGCTGACACCCACCGAGGCGCAGTTGCGTCGCGTGCTGCGCTCGGGATTGAAACAGCTTCGCGGATGACCGCCGAACACAGGTGTCGGGGCATCCGCACCGCTGAGCAGCATCTCCGACGGTCGGGTCCTCACCCCAATCGTTCACTGAAAAATAGAAAGGAGCTCACCGTGAGCACTCCCCTCTTGCCCGCGATCGTCGTCCGTCCGGACGGCACCCGCCATGAGGCGAAGCTCACACCCGACCAGCACACCCGGCTGTTTCTGAAAGCCTTGCACGGCGACCGCGACGCGGGGCTGATCGAGGTCGCCTACGGCCGCCGCCCCCCAGGCGAGAAGCCGATCTGGGAGAAACGCTCAAATTCCGAGCGCTACCCACACATCACCGAAACCGAGAGGATCGTTGAGCTCGTGCGCACGGGACGCATAAAGCACAAGGAAGTGTGTTTCGGAGCGGTACTACGCACAAAGGTCAAAGGCACGCGGGACGCGGCCGGCGACAGCCATCTCGTGTGGATCGACATCGACAAGCCCGGCGAGCTTCACCGCTTGTGGGCGTGGCCGTTTCCACCACACGCGCTCGCTTCCTCCGGTCGCGGCGGCGTACACGCCTTCTGGCGACTGACAAAGGCCCTGCGCGCGCAGCCGCGCGAGCGCGAGTACGTCGAGCGCGCCAACCTGCGCCTGAGCTATCAGCTCGCCGGGGACATCCAGGTTCGTCACCGCAACTGTCTGCTCCGCGCCCCAGGATCGATCAACCACAAGAACGGCAACTGGTGCCACGTCCTGTTCGCCGACCTCCACCGCCCGCCGTATGACCCCAAGGTGCTTGTCGGCTCGCTGCCCGAACCACCCCCCGAGTTCGCGGGCCGGGCTGGAGTCCGCCGCGCCCCCCGCCGCGCACGCCGATTCGCCGTCAGCCCGCACGACCAGGACCCGGCACGACGCATCGCGCCAAGCGAGTACTTCCGCGTGTTGGCAAACCGAGACGTCGACGGGCACCAGTTCATCCAGTGTCCGAACCCGGCGCACAAGGGCGGGCAGGAGCGCACCCCCTCCTGCGAGGTCTATGACACCCCAGAGGAGGGCTGGTACTGCTGGGGCTGTGGTGCCGGCGGCTCGGAAGTTGACCTGGCCGGCGTGATGCTCGGCGTCGGCTGGGGGCCAGCGATCACAAAACAAGTGATGCGCGAGATCGTCGGTCCGCACATCGAGCGTGCATTCAACCTCGAGCCCTACCAGCAGCGCATGGCCCGAAGGAGGACAGCAAAGTGAGCGCCAATCCCAGCACCCCGCTCGGGGCAATCACAGATCTTGACCTCGAGCCGCAGGAGACCAGCACCAGGCCGGTCTTGACCGTGTCCCATCCACCAGCCGAGCACCGTGGACGCGGTGTGGATCAGTTTCAGCAATGCGGCCTAGCGGTCATGATCGCGAGCGCCGAGTCGATGGCCACCTGCGCTCGACACGAACAGCGGGGGCTACGTGCGCTGGTCGCCCAGGACACCGCAACCCCGCGCCAGATCATGCCGTTTCTTGCCCGCCTCGAGCGCCTGGCGATCCACGGCGCGCAGATCACCCGCCAACTGCAGTGGTTGGACCAGGACCTGCAGCGCCACCGACTGAACCTCTGACGTCCAAGGCCCGTCCGGCGCGCCAAGCGAATCGCATGCGCTTCCGCGAAGCGGCGGCCGGCGCTGGTGCTCAGGCGCTTACCCCTCACGCGCGGCGCCGGGCATAGCCCCCGAGTCGCCATTTTCACCACCCGAAAGGAACAGCCCATGACCACAAGTCAGGCACCTCCAATCGCGCCGCAGGAGGCCGTGGAGACGTCCCCACCGGCCCGCCAGGCGCCCACGAACCGCCCAAAGGAGCAAACCGCAGGGCTTCCCGGCCCCCCGTCGGTCGACCTCATTCACGGAGGTGAGTTCGCCGACACTCCCGGCACGCAGGAGCGCGTAAGCGCCCTCCTGCAGGATCTGAACCCAGAGCAGCGCCAAGCGGTCACCTACCCGCTGGAGCCACTATTGGTGATCGCCGGTGCTGGCACCGGCAAGACACGGGTGCTCACTCACCGTGTCGCGTACTTTCTGATCACCGGCCAGGCGCGACCGGAGGAGATCCTCGCGATCACCTTCACCAATAAGGCCGCCCGCGAGATGAGCCACCGCTTGCGCGAGCTGTGCGGGCCGGCAGCCGAGCGCATCCATATCGGCACCTTTCACGCCACCTGCGCACGCCTGCTGCGCGAGCACCCCAAGGAGGTCGAACGCTCGGCACGGTTTTCGATCTATGACCGCGGCGATGCGCTGCGTGTGATCGAGCGCACGTTGACCAGCGCCGATCGGGCCAAGCTCAGCGTCAGCGACGTTCAGCGGGAGATCTCGGCCGCCAAGAACCAGGGCGTCAGCGTCGAGAGCTACGACGCGTGCGCGGTGGATGACATCAGCCGCATCGTCGCGCGGGCCTGGCGCCACTACGAACAGGAGCTGCGGCGGGCCGACGCGCTGGACCTCGATGACCTGCTCTGCCGCGCGGTGGGACTGCTGCGTGAAAACCAGGAGTTGCTGATCGGCTACCAGCAGAAGTGGCAAGCGATCCTGGTCGACGAGTACCAGGACACCAACCCAATCCAGGCGAAACTGCTGCGCCTGCTGGTCGCAACCGGCAACGGCCATCGCAACCTGACGGTAGTGGGCGATGACGACCAGGCGATCTACGCCTTCAGGCAGGCCGACGTTGCGCTGATCTTGGACTTCGACCGCGAGTACCTCGGCGCGGGCGTGATCAAGCTCGAGGAGAACTACCGCAGCACACCGCAGATCTTGGCCGCCGCGAACCGGCTGATCGGCCACAACCAAGCTCGTCGCGCAAAGACGCTGCGCCCCCACCGCCCCGAGGAAGCTGGCCCAACGGTGATGGCGCACGCCTCGAGCACCGACGAGGACGAAGCGCGCTGGATCGCCTTCCAACTGCGGCGAGCGATCGAGAAGGGCATCCCCGGACGCAACATCGCCGTGCTCGCCCGCTACGGCAAGGTCATTGAAGGCATCGAGCACGCATTCGCGGCCGCCGGCATCAGCTATCAGTTGCTGGGCACTCAGGGATTCTTCTCCCGGCCGGAGATAAAGACCGTGCTCGCGCACCTGCGGCTACTAATCAACCCGCGCGACGAGGTCGCCTTCGCGCGCGCGATCGAGACCCGCCCAAAGGTCGCCGACGGCACAATCGCCAAGCTGATTGCGCACTCCGAGGCGCACCGGCTGACATTGCTCGAGGCGGCCGCCGGCGCCGAGATGATCACCGGGCTGCCCAGCCGCGAGGCCCGCGAGAACGTCCTTGCCTTCGGGAGGGACATGCTCGCGCTCGCCGCTCAAGCCGACGCGCGCTCGGTCAGCTCGCTCACCCACGAAGTGATCCGCATGCCCAGTGGACCGGCGGAGATGCTGGCCCGTACAAACGATGAGCAAGACCAGCGCACGGAACGTGTTCAGGCGCTGCGCGAGGCCGCGCGCACCTATGAGCGACGGCACGAGCAGGCAACGCTGCAGCAGTGGCTGCAGGACGCCGCGCTGGCCGGCCAGGAGGACCTGGTGGACCCCGAAGAGGGCCACGGCAAGGCGACCCTCGGCAGCATCCACGTCGTCAAGGGCCTCGAATGGCCCGTGGTAATCGGCGCCGGGGTGGAGGACCGGATCATGCCCTCCCACCACGCCGGCAGCGACGAGCGCCTGGAGGAGGAGCGGCGCATGGCCCATGTGCTGATCACGCGAGCCATGCGCACCTGCGTCCTGTCCTACTCGCTGATGCGCAACGGGCGACCCTCCGGGCCGAGCCCATTCATCGCCGAGGCCCTCGGACCCCGCGCCGTATCGACCCTCTCTGAAAGGACCAAGTCATGACAGGCAACAGATTTCCCGTGGCCACGTATGCCGAGGCACTGCCGTTTTTCCGGGCACCGTTCACCCCGGGGCTGGTGCACGGCATCGTGGTGCACACGCCAGACAACGACCAGGCGCCATGCAGGATCGCCCTTTACGTCACCAGCGAGACGGTGATGAGCCGCCTGAACATCGTGTGCGGCCTCAACTGGGGAGTGCGCTTCGAGAAGGCTGCTGAGCGCACCATCATCGACGCTCCGGCGACGATGAGCTACATGCAGCGTCTGGGCTCTTGGCTTCGGCGTCGCTTGGGTTTGCCGTTCACCAATGGTGAGAAGTCCAGGCACTACATGCAGGTTCGTGCCTATGTCACCGTGTTCGGGCGCACATTCGAGGATCTCGGCGAGGCCACCGAGGCGAGCGCGGCGATGGCGGAGTACAAGGCCCGCGCGCAGGGCTTCAAGCGCGCGGTTCGCTGGGTCGAAGTCGGCCACTGCCTCTATGCCGCCGACCGGATCGTCATGTGGCGTGGAGACAGTGACAAGCAGCTACGCACGTCAGAAACCAGCGGTAGGCCCTATCAGGATGAGCGCAGCGAACGCTACATCCGTGCGCAGTATGAGCAGTGGCTGGAGCACGCAGGGAAGCACACATACGGAGAGCCGTTGGATCACCCGCAGGCCGCACAGGACCGGGTCGAGGTGACCGAGCTCCAGTCCCCGCCCGACCCCCAGCCACTCCTCGACGCTAAGCACCGGGGCACAATTCATCCCCGGAAGGTGCCCGCTCCAGGGATGATCGTCAATCCCGAGGTCCTCCAGTGCACGCGCGATGCGGGGTTCATTGCGGCGGTTGCGCGCCAGATGACCCAGCTTGCACGCGGTGAGGAACAGGTAGGTCAACTCACCCAGCCCCAGATCCAGACGGTTCAAGGATGGATCGCCTCACTGTCCTCACTGAAAGTGCCGGAGGAAAACGTGCTGGGCGCGATCGACTTCTATTTCGAGCGCGCCCCCAGCCGGGAGGCCGCCAGGTCCAAATTCGCCGCCTGGATCGAGGCCAAGGCCCAGACCGCCCTGGCCGCTCAAGCCGCCTTGGCGGACGCCCAGTCGCCGCCGCCTGTGACCGGCGCCGCGGATCCCCCATCGGCCATCCAGCAGCCCGGTCCACCGACAGCGTCGGGGCAGCCACAAGCGTTTCCCAACGGCCAGCCGCTGACGGCCACGTTTTCGCTGGCGGCGCCGGCCGGGGAAGCGAAGGACGAACAGGGCAAGCCGGGCGAGCCGCCAGGCGCCGAGCCGCCAATGCCAGCGCTACAGGAGCTGGCCCAGACGATCACCCAACACGACTATTGGGAGGACGTCGTTCACCGGCTGGTCGCGCTCTCCCAAGGCCAGGGATCAGAGCGGCAGATCGCGTGGGACGGCCTGCCCGAGGAGAAGATCCGCGAGATCACGAGGCTGCTCAGATGCGCCGGGGAGCTCGGATGGGATAACGCCCGGCTTGGCCAGATGGTGATCCGCGCGCACAACAGCGCCCAGCAGAACACCCCCGCCGGGCGCTACTCGACGTTTGCGAACCACCTCACCACCAGCGCCGAAGCCCGCGCCAGCGAGACCGCAAGCAGCGCGGCCTAACCCGGCCGCCCACCTACCAGAAAGGAACCCGCCGATGATTGTTACGGCGCCCGTTCCCCTTGTCACTTTCCCGCCGTACCTGCCCGAGCGCTTTGACGGGCAGCGCATCCGCAACCTGTCGGTCACCCAACTCGACACGCTGCTCGGGTGCCCAGAGCGCTATCGACGCGAGCGAATCCTCGGCGAGTTCGACACGCCCAGCGGCGAGGCCCACCTCGGCAACTGCTTTGACCGGGGCGTCGAGCTCTACATGCACAACAAGATCCAGGGCCAGCAGTTCAGTACCGAGGACGCTTGCGAGGCCTACGTGCTCGAGTGGGAGAGGAGCGAACGCAAGGCCAACGATCGCGGGGCGCCGATCCGCTTCGGCGAGAAGGCAGACCGAGCCGACTTTCACACCCTGTATCACGCGGGGCTCAGCGGCCTGCACGCATACCTGGCCCCCGACGGCCTGGGCAACAGCTTCCGGCCGATCGCCGTTCAGCACCGGCTGGAGATGAAGGTCCTGCCCGACGACCACCAGCTCCAAATGTCAGTCAGGGGCGAGACGCCGGACGCAGCCCACAGCCTCGAGCCCGTGCGCGTCATGGACCACGTTTTCTGGACGGTGGTCTTCGTCCTCGACATCCTCGCGCGCGACGAACACGACGAGATCGTGGTGATCGACAACAAGATCAAGCGCAGCTTCGTCAGCGACCCCGACAGCAACCTGCAGGCCACCGGCTACCTGGCGGCAAAGGTCCGCGAGGGCAGGCCCGCCAGCCGCTTCGCGTTCCACACCGTCAACTACGGCGAGCCAAAACTGGAGGTCCTCGAGCAGCCCACCACACGCACCCCCGAGCAGCTAAACGCATTCTGGCTGCGCGTCGCCCAGGCCGCAAGGCGGCTTGACTTCTACAGCCGCGCCTACGCACCCGAGGAGCCCTGGGACCTCGCCTACCCCGGAACCTACCGGCTGTGCAACCCACATAACTGCCAATTCTTCGAGGTCTGCCCAGGCGGACGCGGGATCGGAGATCAGCCATGACCCAGCAGGCAACCCGCCTACTGATCAGCTTCGACGGCCCGACGCTGTGCGACAGCGACGGGCAGGTGCTCGCCGAGCTACACCGCGACGGACAATGGCGCACACCCGACGGGCAGCACACCAGCGGGCTCGATCTCCCCGTCGAGAAAGTCAGTGCGTGCGTTCACCCGGCCGAGCGCGCCCGCCACGAGGCCGAGCAGGACCGGGCATGGCTCGCCGCCGCGATCCCGGTGGTCGCCGAGTTGGCCGACCGAATGCGGACGATCACCACAGATGAGGTGTGGTCGGCGCTCACGATGCCCCCGCGCGAGCCTCGCCAGCTGGGAGCGCTGATGCGCGCCTGCCAGCGCCGCGGGCTGATTGAACCCACCAAGGAGCACCGTCCATCAAACCGCCCCCTCAACAACCGCCGTCCCCTACTGGTGTGGCGTTCCATGAACAACCAGCGAGAGGAGCGACGGTGAGCGAGATATTCAACGACGACACACTCGAGCACCGCTGCGAGGACGGCCACTACTGGCGCGAGCACACCAACCGACAAGTCACACCCTCCTGGGGCCTCGGCGGCACCTTTATCGACGTCGCCGACCCGAGCATCTGCCCGCAGCCCGCCACCGACGAGCGCGGACAGTACGACTGCGCAAGCTGTGAGCAAAAGCACCGACCGGGAGACCGTCTTCGCGAGCACAGCTGCACTCCGTGGGAATACGGAGAGGGCAAACGCGCCGAGTGCGAGATCCCGAGGCCCGCCTGCGGCAAGCCCGCGGTGTGGACCCGGCGCTGGGGCGATCGCGACCTGCCATGGCCGAGCGGCGCTCCACATGCGCTCTACACGCTCTGGTGGATCGCGCGTCGCGACGATCGCGATCAACTCGTCGCGTTCGTGAGCGCGCGCGGCGCCAGGAAGCAGGTGATCGACCTGCACACCGGCGACATCCTCAACATCCACGCCGAGGACCCCGCATGGGACCCCATCAGGACGCGCAAGGCCGGGCTCTCAGACCTACCAGCACCGCTGCAGGCAGCCTGGCCGCAGACAAACGGAAAGCACATTCCGGCAGGCTTTGACGACCACGGCAAGGCCCTCGACACGAGCTGGTTTCTAGCTCACACCAACCCGCACTACATGGCGCTCTGCGCACTACACGAGGAGGGGCGTCTACCAGTCCCAGACGCGGCCCGCCAGTTCATGTGGGCGATCCAGGCCGGCTACAACTCGAACGAATCAGCGTCGGGCGGAAGCACCGCGATCACGACAGCGGTGCGTCACGCCGCTGAGCAGCGCTGGCATGTCAAAGATGTTGACACGCTGATCGCCGACCTCGAGCGCCGTGCCGAGCAGATCCGCGAGGAGCAGGACGCTCACGTCCCCGCGGCGACGGTCCAACTCTCACTCGCGCTGTAGCGAGCCGGCCGGCACACGCGTCCATGCGGGCAACCCCGACAGCACCCTCACCTACCATCCCGGACGGCCGCCAGCAGCCTCTGCAAGCCGTCCAACACGCGAAAGGAACCATCATGGCCAACTCGATAAACCGGGTTGTTATCACTGGAAATTTGACCGCTGATCCCGAGCTACGCTCGCTACCGAGCGGCATGTCCGTATGTAGCTTGCGCATTGCCTGCAACACGCGCCGCAAAAACGCAAGCACCGGCGAATGGGAGGACAAGCCCAACTACTTCAACGTCACCGTGTGGGGTGTGCAGGGCGAGAATGCGGCCAAGTACCTCTCCAAGGGACGCCCCGTGGCGATCGATGGGCGGCTGGAGTGGCGCGAGTGGGAGGCCAGAGACGGCACAAAACGCCAGACAATCGACGTCATCGCCGACAGCGTTCAGTTCCTGGGCTCACGCGACCAGAACGCCTCAGCCAACGGCGACATGCCGGCCGAGGTTGACTTCCAACCCGCAGCGGTGCCCGCCGGCGCCGGTGACGAGGACATCCCCTTCTGAGATCCCGGCCAGGGTTCCCCACGAAGCCATAGTGCTTCGCGGGGAGAACTGGATCGCGCCGCTCTCGCTCGCCTGTGCACGAGCCGGCTTGACCTCTATTTTTTTTGCTCAAATCCGGGATTTCGGCGTCTCGTATCGTCTTCCTAGGAGGCGAACACCCGGTTGGCCACGGTCGCGTCACCGAGCTGCTCGAACGCGATCAATCTGCCGTCGCCGTTGTAGGTGAGGACGTCGGCGCTCTCGACCGCCTCGCCCTCGAGGTGGACGGTGGTGAGGACCACGACCTTGTCGCCATCGGCGATGAAGTCGTGCGGCTCGCTGCGGAAGTTCTTGCTCGCCAGCTTTCCCCACAACTCCCCGACCGCCTGCTTGCCGTTATAGGTTCCGGTCAGCGCGTTCTCGCCGCGCGCCGTCCACTCGATCGAGTCGTCGATGTTGCTCATCGCGCCCTCGGCATCGCCCCGGCCAAATGCCGCGTAGGCGTCCCGTGCCGTCTGCTTGTTCTCCTGCGCACCCATATCTGAATCCCCTTCCTCGTGTAAACAACGGACTGTTCAACCATACGGGAACTCCCGCCACCCGTGTGACTTTGTTGTCGCGCGCTCCGTCACCGGCATGCGCGTCGCGCGCAGCGCCGGCCTCCAGCACCGCCGCAAGCCGGTCGAGTATCGCTGAGAGCTCCACCAGCCGCTCCGCCCGCTTGCGCGCGAGCCGGTCTGACCTCTATTTTTTTGCCTAAATCCGGGATTTCGGCGTCTTCCAGCGCCCCACGGTGAAGTAGTTGTAACGCTATGTGAAAATGATCCTCGTCGTCCCGGCCGCGCCACCTGCGATGCTCCCTTCACGTGTCAACGGGACCGTGCCTGCTCCTCGGCGGGGGCGGGGTCGGGAAGAGAGACGATTTTGCAGAGCCCTCCTCAGCGCCGCGGCCCTCAGCTCGAAGACCGGCCTCGCAACGTCGAGCCGATGATCCCGCCGGCGCCTGCCCGCAGGTCCCGCTCAGAGCCGCCGTTCTGGCAAGCGGACCTCGCGCCGTACGCGCGCCCCGATCTTGGGCGCAGCGTGCTGGACCTCGCCACCTCGGTCGTCCCCTACCTCGCGCTCTCGGTCGCGATGTACCTCGCCCTAAAAGTGTCCTACCTGCTCGTGCTGATGATCGCGATCCCCGCCTCGGGCTTTTTGATGCGGACGTTCACCCTCTTTCACGATTGCTCCCACGGCTCGTTCCTGCCCTCCAAGCGGGCGAACGCCTGGCTGGGCGTCGTCCTCGGGCTGTTCGTCTACTCGCCGTTCCTGCGCTGGCGCCACGACCACGCGATCCACCACGCCACCTCAGGCGACCTCGATCGGCGCGGGGGCGGCGGCGTGCGCACGCTGACCGTCGCCGAGTACCACGCGCTGCCACCGCGCTCACGCCTGGCCCATCGACTGTTCCGCCATCCGCTGATCATGTTCGGGGTCGGACCGATCGTCGCGCTGCTGATCGGCCCCCGCCTGGTGGCGCGCGACGCTCGCCCACGCATGCGCCGCAGCGTGATCAGAACGAACATCGCCCTCGCGGTGCTCGTCGCGGCGCTCTGCCTGCTGATCGGCTGGAGTGAGTTCCTGCTGATCCAGGCTCCGATGGTCATGCTCGCGGGCTCGGCCGGCATCTTTCTGTTCTACGTCCAGCACCAGTTCGAGGACGCCTACTGGCAAGACACCGGCGACTGGAGCTACGCCGAGGCGGCTCTGCGCGGCAGCTCCTAACTGAAACTCCCGAAGGTCCTCCAGTTCTTCTCCGGAAACATCGGCCTACACCACGTCCACCACCTCAACGCGGGCATCCCCAACTACAACCTCCAGCGCGCCCACGACGAGAACTCGATCTTCCACGACGTGCCCATGCTCTCGCTGCGAGACGGGCTGCGCGCGGTCCGCTTCAAGCTCTGGGACGAGGAACGCCGGCGACTGGTGGCATTCGCGCAGGCGCGAGCGCCGGGCGCAAGCCATGCGCGTCCCCGAGCCTGAACGAAAAGACGCGGTTCCGGGCCACTTGAGGAACCTTCCCCGGCTTGCTTTTGGCGCCCCGGTTTGGGTGGCGCGGCCTCACACCTCGGTGGCCTCGCTCTTTGCGGCTCGGTTCCGCGTCTGCGAGCAACATAGTGTCCTCGGAGGTGAGCGCAACCCCTCGGGCCGCTGGTTTCCGCAGTTTCCGGGGATTACGTCGAGGAACAGGGACCAGCGCAGAGCGTTCGCGTTGACTTCGGTCGGCTCCATGCAGCTCGCCGCGGCTGCGTGGGAGAGATCGAATCTTCGGTCATAGCGGGAACTGATCGCGACGATTGTGGAAATGATCGGTAGCGACGATACGCTGGGCGGCAGCGAACACGCCAACAGCGAGCAGACACAGGCGCGCTCAACAGATCACCGCCTCCCTTGCCGGCGAAAAGCCACTTTCGAGAAGGGTGCGCCAGGCGGAACTCCTTAGGCAAGCCGTGTCCGGTGCGGCCACCGCATCGGACACGCTTGTGCGAG
>Ga0182024_10001818_pt1 | contig 53999 bp, 46 predicted proteins | sample P32metaG_FD_120480 | JGI IMG/M metagenome (GOLD analysis project Ga0182024, IMG submission 120480) | Permafrost microbial communities from Stordalen Mire, Sweden - P3-2 metaG (Illumina Assembly) | ecosystem: Environmental > Terrestrial > Soil > Wetlands > Permafrost | place: Sweden: Stordalen...
CTGTATCGGCTGCGCGACGAAGGGGCTCTGATCGAGCTCTCCCGCGGGATCTACCGCGTCGCTGACGCTCCGGCGACTGCTCACCTGGATCTCGTGGCAGTCTGTCGAAGGGCGCCTGAGGGCATGATCTGCCTGAACTCGGCCGCCAGCTTTTGGGATCTGACCGACGAGATGCCCGGTTCGGTCCATGTCGCGGTCGCGCGCGGCAGGCACCGTCCTAACATCGTCTATCCCCCGACACGCGTGCACGTCTTCGCGGCGGACACGTTCGCGCTCGGGCGCACCCAGCACACGCTCGAATCGGCCGAGACGATCGCCATCAGCTCCCAGGAGCGGACGGTCGTTGACCTCTTGCGACTTCGCTCGCGTGTGGGGCGGGATCTGGCGCTGTCGGCGCTCCGGAGGTATCTGCAAGGCGGTGATGCCAAGCCGGGCGAGCTGCTGGCGCTGGCGCGTCAGCTGCGGGTTGGCACGGTGATGGTCGAGGTGATGGAGCCGATGTTGGCATGAGTGCGCGCACGGCAGAGCAGGCTTACTTGGGTCTGCAGAGTCTCGCGCGAGCCCAGGGGCGCAACACCCAGCAGCTGTTTGAGCTCTACATCCACGAGCGCTTTCTCGCGCGGTTGGCCGAGTCACGGTTTAGCGAGATGCTCGTGCTCAAGGGTGGGATGCTGCTCGCCGTATTGGAGGTTCGACGCCCTACGCGCGACGCGGACATGCTCGCACGAGGGCTGGCTAATGATGAGGAGAACCTGCGCGCAGTGGTCGGCGAGATCGCCACGATCTCGATGGCGGACGGCGTGGGCTTCGACGCCACTGAGATCTCGATCACCTCGATACGCGAAGACGCCGACTATGAGGGCCGACGCTTGGCGTTGCCGACAAGCCTGGCTGGTGCAGCGCTCAAACTCCGCCTCGACCTGTCCTTCGGTGACCCGGTCACGCCGCAGCGCATCGACTACCCCACGCTCCTGGACGATCCGGACTTCCAGCTGCTGAGCTATCCGCTTGAGAGCGTGATCGCCGAGAAGGCCGACACGATGATGTTCTTGGCCGACGCGAACACACGCGACCGCGACTACGGCGACGTCTACCTGCTCTCCGAGATCCACCCTGTCGAGGCCGAGCCGCTGCGCCAAGCGCTGCACGCGGTAGCTGAGCATCGCCACCACGAGGTGCGCCCGCTCGGGCCACTGCTCGAGACTTTGCGCGAGACCCGGCAGCAACCGTGGGAGGCGTTCCGAGCACGCGTCGGACTGACCGGACTACCAGAGCGCTTCTCCGATGTAGTCGACGCCGTCGTGGAGTTCATCGACGGCCTGCAGGCCGAGAACATCTCACGCTGGAACCCGGCCGAACGACGCTGGGAGTAGGTCACTGCCCCTGACGCGTGGGAAGGATGGCGACGATCCTCGTCGGCTGGCTCAGCTCGGGCGCTCGCGCGCGTGTGAGTAGAGGTGGCTGTCGCGGAAGCCCTCGGCGGCCAGCGCCGGACCGACGAGGATCGTCGCCGTGCGCTTCACGCCGGCGGCGTGCACCTGCTCGGCGATCATGGCGAGCGTGCCGCGCACGATCAGCTCGTCCGGCCAGCTCGCGCGCGCGACGACCGCGACCGGGCACTCTTCGCCGTAGTGGAGGATCAGCGTCGCCGCGATCTCGTCGATCGCCTGCGCGCCGAGGTGGATCGCAAGCGTCGCGCCGTGCGCGGCCAGGGCGCCCAGCTGCTCGCCGGGCGGCATCGCCGAAGCCTGCTTGCCGTAGCGGGTGAGGATCACCGTCTGCGCGACCTCGGGGATCGTCAGCTCGCGGCCCAGCGCCGCGGCGGCAGCCGCGAACGCCGGAACGCCGGGGGTGATGTCCCAGGGGATTCCAAGCTGGTCGAGTCGGCGCATCTGCTCGGCCGCGGCGCTGTAGATCGACAGGTCCCCCGAATGCAGGCGCGCGACGTCCTCGCCACGCTCGTGCGCTGCCCGCAGCTCCGCCACGATCGCGTCGAGGTCGAGGTGCTGCGTGTCGATCACGCGCGCGCCCGCCGGCGCGTGCTCGAGTACCTCCTTCGGCACCAGCGCGCCCGCGAACAGGCAGACTGGGCACGAGCCGATCAGCCGCTGCGCGCGCAGCGTCAACAGGTCCGGCGCGCCCGGCCCCGCGCCGATGAAATGGACCGTCATGCCGGCCCTCGGCGCATCGCGGGCACGCGCACGCTCACACCCGCTCCTTGCGCGCGCTCCACTGCACGACCGGCAGCTGCGGGCGCCACGCTTCGAACGAGCCCAGCGGCTGCGCATGGGAGATCTCGACGCGCACCAGCTCGCCGCCGCAGCGCTCGAGCGCGAACCCCAGCACGCGTTCACCCTCGAGCGTCACCGCATTCGCCACGATCCGCCCGCCCGGGCGCAGCGAGTACCAGCAGCGCTGGATCACCCCTGCCGAAGTAAGGCCCCCGCCGATGAAGATCGCGTCGGGCCCCGGAAGATCGCACAGCGCCTCGGGTGCGCTGCCCAGCACGACCTCGAGCTGCGGCACGCCCAGTGCGAGGGCGTTGGCTCGCGCTCGCTCGGCTCGCTCCTCATTACGCTCGATCGCAAATGCCCGCGCGCTCGGCTCCGCGCGCAGCCACTCGATCGCAATCGAGCCGCTGCCAGCGCCAACGTCCCACAGCAGCGCGCGCGGTGTCGGCGCGAGCGCCGCAAGTGTGACCGCGCGCACGTGACGCTTGGTCAGCTGGCCGTCGCTCTCGTAGGCCTCATCGGGCAGGCCCGGCACGAGCGCCAGCGTCTGCGTATCCGGCTCTGCGAGACAGTCGATCGCGATCGCATGCAGCGCGTCTGCCTCACGCGCTCCCCACTCATCGGCGGTCGACTCGCTGATGCGCTCGGCCGGGCCGCCGAGCTGCTCGAGCACCACGAAGCGGCTCGGGCCGAAGCCGCGCTCGCGCAGGACGCGCGCCACCTCCGCAGCGCCCGTCGTGCCGGTCGCGTACACCACCAGTCGACGCCCAGGCTGCAGCAGCCGCGCCACCACCCCGGGCGGCTGCGCGACCGCGCTCACGAGCTCGACCTCTGCGGCCGGCCAGCCCAGCCGCGCGCACGCCAGCGCAAACGCCGAGGGATGGGGATATACGAGGAGCCTGTCAGCAGGCAGCCGGCGCGCGAGCGTCGCGCCGATACCGTGCAGCATCGGATCGCCGCTGGCCAGCACGCACACCGAGCCGCTTGTGCGCGCGACGAGTTCCTCGACGAGCGGCTCGATCGGCGACGGCCAGGGCCTCTGCTTGGCGCCGCTTTGCGGAAGCAGCGCAAGCTGGCGCGCCGAGCCGACGACTTCATCTGCGGCGAGGACCGCGTCGCGCGACGCCTCGCCGAGGCCGGCCCAGCCGTCGGCGCCGATGCCGACCACGACGATCGGCGCGATCATGGTGTCGCCTCCACAAACGTTGCAACGTGGCACGTGGTCATCGGGTTGCCTCCGCCAGCGCCGTAACGAGCCGCTCGTTCTCCTGCGGCGTCCGTGCTGTCAGGCGCAGGTCGCCGGGCCCGAGGCCCGGGAACGACGCGGCCGCGCGGACCGCGATCTGCCGCTCGCGCAGCGCGGCGAGCACCGCAGGCCCGTCGGCGACCTCGATCAGGCAGAAGTTCGCGGCCGACGGCCACGAGCGTACGCCCGAGACGCCAGCGAGCCGGTGTTCGAGATCCTCGCGCTCGGCCGCTGCTCGCTCTGCGATAGCGGCGAGCGCGTCAGGTCGTTGTGCGGCAGCGGTCAACGCAGCGAGCGCCAGCGCGTTCGCCGACCACGGCGGACGTACGTCGCGCAACCGCTGCGCCAGTGCCGCGGGTGCCACCGCATAGCCCGCGCGCAGCCCCGGGATCGACAGCGCCTTGGTCAGGCTGCGCACCACGATCACGTCATCCAAGCGCTCGCGCACCAGCGTTGCCGGCTCACCCGGAACCAGGTCCATGAACGCCTCGTCGACCACGAGCACGCGCCCGGGCCGGCGCAGCGTCAGCAGTGCTGCCGCCGGATCCAGCGTGCCCGAGGGAGACGCCGGGTTGCCGACGATCACCAGGTCGGCCTCCGCGGGGACTGCGCTCGGGTCGAGCGCAAAGCCGCGCGCGCGCTCGCGCAGCACGCGCGCGACCGGCACGCCGTGCGCGCGCAGCGCCGCCTCCGCCTCCGTGAACCCCGGGTGCACGCAGGCGGCAAGTCCCGGCCGCAGCGCCGCCGGGAGCAGCCACAGCGCCTCTGCGCCGCCGTTCGTCACAACGATCTCCTCGGGGTGGCGTCCGTGCAGCTCAGCCAGCGCCGCAGTCGCCGCCCGCTCGTCGGGGTAGCGATCCGCATTCCGCTCGAGCGCATCGCGCAGCTCCGCTCGCAGCCATTCCGGTGGGCCGCCGGCGATCACGTTCACCGCATGGTCAGCGTCGCCCGCGCGTACCGCACGGTCGCCGTGAACGCGCAGCTCGTCGCTGGCGTCGGGCTCGGCCACGCCACGCGACCACGTGCCTGCAATCGCGACGCCGGTAGCGCCGGGCGAGTCGGCGAGGCTGAGGGCGCGTCCGGCGACCACCAGCTCCACGCGCGCCGCGCGGGCCGCCAGCCGCTGCGTGGCCTCGCCGAGCGTGTCCAGCCACGCGCGCGACAGGCGATCGGCCGGGAGCACGCCCTCGCCAGCCTGCTCAGCCACGACGATCAGCCGCGTGTCGGCGGCTGCCTCGGCCAGGCGCAGCACCTCATCGATCTGCTCGAGCACGTCCTCGCCCGCGTGCATCGCGCCGGCGATCCACACACCGAGGCCGTCGACCAGAACGCACATCCCGTCAGCGTCCGTGATCGCGTCCGCAAGTCGCGGACCCGCCTCGACCGTCGTCCAGCCGGCCGGCCGGCGTGCAACATGAGTGCTGATGCGCTCAGCCATCGTCGCGTCGCTCGCGTCCGCCGTCGCGACATAGCGGACCGGCATTCCACTCTTGTGTGCGAGGCGCTCAGCATGCGCGCTCTTGCCCGAGCGGGTGCCGCCGATCACGAGCGTCAGCGTCATGCCACAGCAGGCTGCGGTGCGCGCGCAGCCTGCACGAAGCGCGCTGCAAGCTGCGGATGCGCAGCCCAGTGAACGTGGAGGTAGCTCGCCTGCACGCCGCCGCGCGCGAAGCCCTCCGCGCGCTCGCGCCCGCGCGCCGACAGCATCCAGGCTGCAGCCAGCTCCTCGGCGGAAGACGCGGCCTCGGCCTGCATCGACTGGGTCTGCCCCGGCCCGACCTGCGTCGCCTCGACCTGCGTGTAGTGGAACTCGTGTCCGCGCACGCGCTCGCCCGTGTCCAGCCATGGTGTCGCCGCCACCGCCACCGCCTCGCGATAGCCGAGCGACAGGCGATCGGTCATGCGCGCGCGAACAGGAAGCGCGCCGCACATCTCATGGCCGTCTAGGTCCTGCGCCAGATACAGCAGCCCGCCGCACTCCGCGAGCACCGGACGCCCGGACGCCGCGAACGCCGCCACCTGCGCGCGCAGCGGCGCGTTTGCCTCGAGCTCCGCGCCATACACCTCTGGGAAGCCGCCCGCCAGCAGCAGCGCGCCCGCGTCCGTCGGCAGCGTCTCGTCGGTGAGGGGGTCGAACGTCACGAGCTCGGCGCCGGCGGCGCGCAGCAACTCGAGGTTCTCCTCGTAGTGAAACGAGAACGCCGGGCCAGCCGCCAGCGCGATGCGAACGCTCTCGACGGGAGCCTCGGTCTCTGCGGGGCCCCAGGCCCCGCCCGGCATCTCGGGAGCAGCGCGCGCGAGCCGCTCGATCTGCTCCAGGTCCGCATACCGCGCGATCGCCTCGGCGAGAGCGCTCAGCGCCTCGCGCGCGCAGTCCTCTCGCTCACCGGCGGGAACGAGGCCGAGATGGCGCTCGGGGGTGGTGACGCGCTCGTCGCGGCGCAGAGCTCCCAGGACCGGGATCTCGAGCGGCTCGATCGCTTCGCGCAGCAGCTGCTCGTGGTGGTCGGAGCCGACGCGGTTGAAGATCACGCCGGCGAGGTCCACGTCCGGGTCGAACGTGCGGTAGCCGTGCACGATCGCCGCCGCCGAGCGCGCCATCGCCGACGCGTCCAGCACGAGCAGCACCGGTGCGTGCAGCAGCTTCGCCACGTGCGCCGTCGAAGCGAGCTCGCCGCGCCCCGACGCACCATCGAACATCCCCATCACACCCTCGATCACAGCGATGTCCGCGCCCTGCGAGCCGTGGCGCACCAGTGGCGCGATCAGCTCCGGGCCGCTCAGGAACGCGTCGAGATTGCGCCCTGGACGCCCCGACGCGAGCGCATGATGGCTCGGGTCGATGTAATCGGGGCCCACCTTGAAGCCCTGCACTCGGAGCCCCCGGGCACGCAGCGCGCCGATCAGGCCGCACGCCACCGTCGTCTTGCCCGCGCCCGAGCTCGTGCCCGCGATCACGACGCGGGGGATCACGCGGCCACCGCCGGCTCCGTCGGCCCCGCGCCCACGACCATTTCAGCTGCCGCCCGCTCGGTCAGCCGCATCCCGGTCCGCTCGTAGCTCCACTCGACGCTCGGCCAGTCCAGGCACGGAACCGGCATGTGGTCGTGCTTGCCTGTCGCTGGATCGCAGCCATGGTCGGGGCACACCCGCAGCGTGCCGCCATGAGCGCGCAGCGCGTCCGCCAGCGGCCCCAGCAGCAGCGCGTCAGCAGCCTCGATCGAGGCCACCTTCGCATCCGCGTCGCACTCATGCGCAGCCTCGTCCGGCGCGCCCACGTGCACCACGATCCGGCTTGTGCCGCCTTGCCCCACGCGCCACCCGCCGCCGCCGTCGGTCGCTGCGATCTCGCCGATCGCGGCCGCCGCCTTCGCAGCCAAGTCGGTGCCGGGCCTGCCGGTCGCCCCCGGCGGCACGATCGTCCGCGCGCCCAGCAGGCGCGCGATGCCCACCGCAGCGCCACGTGCGCCGATCACGACCGTCTCCTCGTCGAGCACGCGCGGCGGGATCTCGCCCCTCGGCCACACGAACAGCTCAGCACCCAGCAGCCCCGCGCGCAGCTCGATTCCAAGCAGCTCCGCCGCAAGCGTTGGGGGACCGTCAGGGCCGACCACGAGCATGCGGTGGCCCGCCAGGTGGTGAACCCGGTGGCGGGGAACGCCGCGCCGGTGGGGGAGGCGCGCGGTCAGCACCGCCGCGAGCATGTGCGCGGTGGCGGCCGCATCCTCGCGATCGCGGCGGTCCACGCGCCACGCGCGCTCGCCGTCTGCGACCTCGATGTCATGCGCCGCCGCCTCGATCGCGCCGCGGTCCAGCGGCGCGTCGGGCACCCATCCGAGCAGCCCCGGGATCGCCGTCTCCGAGCCCGCCGGCAGCCCCGGCGGCACAGTCGGCAGCAGCGTCAGCGTGCCCTCCTCCGCGAGGCGGTCGAGCATCGGTGTCCGTGCCCGCTCGAGGCTCGTCGGCGCCGTGCGCAGCGGCTCGCTCGCACCGTCGAGGATCACGAGCACCTCCAGCGCTCGATCCGCTGCCGCACGCTCGCTCACCACTCGATCCCCTGCTGCGCACGGATGCCCGCTTCCATCGGGTGCTTGACCTTGACCACCTCAGAGACCAGGTCAGCCGCCTCGATCAGCTCCGGCGGCGCGTCGCGGCCCGTGATCACGATGTGCTGAAAGCCCGGGCGCTCGCGGATCGTGCTCACCAGCTCCTCGGTGTCGATCCAACCCCACTTCAGCGGGTAGGTGATCTCATCCAGCAGCAGGAACTCGTAGCGCTCCTCAGCGATCGCCCGCTTGACCTCCTCCCAGCCCTCGCGCGCCAGCGCCTCCGACTCCTCGAGGTCGCGCGACAGCCACGACCAGCCATCGCCCATCTTCTCCCAGTCGATCCCGCCCAGCGCAGCCGCCGCCTTCGCCTCACCGACCTTCCACTTGCCCGACTTCACGAACTGGAACACGCCGCAGCGGTAGCCGCGCGCCCACGCGCGCAGCAGCATCCCGAACGCCGAGGTGCTCTTGCCCTTGCCGTGGCCAGTCACCACGATCAACAGCGGCTTGTCGCGCGGTTTGCGCCGCTTCGGCTCGGCGCTGCCACGGTCACCCGGGCCATGCGGAACGTCCACGTCCTCGGCGCTGTGGCGGGCCAGTGGGTCGTCGCTCACGCCGCGCTCCTTCTCGGTCGTGGCTCCGCCAGCAGCCGGTGCAACTGCGCGCCCGCTGCCGTTGCAACGGCGCCGGCCAGCCCCAGCCTGACGGGGCCGTCCTCGATATCGATCACATGCACCGCAGCCGCCGTGCGGCCGAGGCGCGCTGCCGCGAGCGGGACCTCGTGCGCCGGGTCGTGCACGCGGCCGTCGGTGAGCACCACCGCGATCGCGCGGCGCCCCGGCTCGCGCAACGCCTCGTTTGCGATCAAGCGCTCAGCCGTATCCAGGCCGGCGGCCAGGGGGGTGCGCCCGCCCGCCGGAAGCGTGCGGATCGCTTCGGCCGCGCGCTCGAGCGGCGCGCCGGGCGCGATCACGATCTCCGCCGAGCGGCCACGGAACGCAATCAGCCCCACGCGGTCGCGGCGCGCGTAGGCGTCGCGCAGCAGCTCCAGCAGCGCGCCCTTCACGCGCGCCAGCCGCCGCCTGGCGCCCATCGAGCCGCTCGCGTCGACCACCAGGCACAGGAACGCGCTCTCGCTGCCAGCGCGGATCGGCGCGCGCACGTGCTCCGCAGGCGCCCCCAGCAGACGCGCGTGCAGCGTCGCCACGATCGCCAGGTCTTCATCGCTGTGGTGCACAGGTCGGCTGTCGATCGCGCCCGCCTGCGGTCCAGCCGTGCGCGCCCGGCGGCCCAGCGGCCCTGTGCCGTTGCCGATCAGCTCGAGCGCAGCTGCCGGCAGTCGCGCGGGCGCCGGCGCGTCTCGGCGCTGCGGCCGCGCTGGCGCCGACGGGTTGGGCTGAGTTCCGTCTGCGGGTTGCTCCGCCGATGATCTGGGTGGCGGGGCACCGCCGGGTGGCTCGTCGTCGGGCCCGTCATCTGGTGAGCCGTCGGGTCCGCCAGCAGGGGGCGAGTGGTCGTGCCCGCCCTGGGGGGCTGAGCCGTCGGGTGGTGGGTCACCTTTTGCGAGATCGTTCCGCGGTGAATCGTTCCGCGGTGGAACGTTCTCGTTCTCGGTGTCGCCGTCGAGCGCTCGCTCCACGTCCTCCGGGTCGGGCTGTCGGCCGTCGAGCGGGTCGCGACGGCGGCGATGGGGGAGGGCCAGCGCGGCAGCGCGGCGGACGTGGGACTCGTCGACCTCTTCGGCTCCGTCGAGCGCCGCAAGCGCGCGCGCCGCGCGGGCGGTGACGAGATCTCCACGCACGCCATCGACGCCCAGCTCGGCGCAGGCGCCCGCGATCCGCAGCAGCTCGCGCTCGGGTAGGCGCACGCTGTCGAGGCGAGTGCGGGCGGCGGCGATGCGCGCGGCGAGCGCATGCTCGTCCTCGGCGTAGCGCTCGACGAACGCGACCGGATCGCGCTCGAACGCGAGACGACGACGCACGATCTCGGCGCGCCCACCCACCTCGCGCGGCGCACGCACCTCGACCCCGAGTCCGAAGCGGTCGAGCAGCTGGGGGCGCAGCTCGCCCTCCTCGACGTTCATCGTGCCCACGAGGATGAAGCGCGCATCGTGCTCGACGGACACCGCCTCACGCTCCACTCGCGCGACGCCCGACGCGGCGGCATCGAGCAGCGCGTCGACCAGGTGGTCCGCCAGCAGGTTGACCTCGTCCACGTACAAGATGCCCTGGTGCGCGCGGGCGAGGATGCCCGGCTCGAACACCTGTTCACCGGCGAGCGCCTGCCGTAGGTCGAGCGCGCCCACGAGCCGGTCGAGCGTGGCGCCCAGCGGCAGCTCAACCAGCGGCGCCGCGCGCAGCTCCACCGTCACCTCGGCCGCGACGACGCCGCCGGGCGCCGCCTGCCCGGGCCCGAACGCGTATGTCTCGCCGACAGCCGCCTCGACCTGCGGCAGCAGCGGCGCGAGCGCGCGAACCGCCGTCGACTTCGCCGTCCCGCGCTCTCCGCGCACGAGCACGCCGCCCACCTCCGGTGAGACCGCGTTGACGAGCAGCGCCTCGACCAGCGGCTGCTGGCCGACGATCGCGCTCAGCGGGAAGCGCTCGGTGGGACTCATGCGCCGGCCTCCTCGAGCTCGCCCTCGAGCGCCAGGTAGCGATCGCGGATCTGCGTGAGCGTGTCGTCCTCCGGCGCCGACCACAGACCGCGCTCGGCGGCCTCGAGCAGGCGCTCGGCGATCGCTCGCGCGGCCCACGGATTCGAGCGCGACATGAACGCAGCCACATCCGCGTCGAGCAGGTAGCGCTCGGCGATCTGCTCGTACATCCAGTCTTCCGCGACGCCCGCCGTCGCGTCGTAGCCGAACAGGTAGTCGACCGTCGCCGACAGCTCCGCGGCGCCCTTGTAGCCGTGGCGGATCATCGACGCGATCCAGCGCGGGTTGGCCACGCGCGCGCGGAACACCCGGCGCGTCTCCTCGGCGAGCGTGCGCGAGACCACGCGCGAAGGGTCGGAGCTGTCGCCCAGATACGCAGCTGGCTCGCGGCCGGACAGCGCGCGCACGGTCGCGACCATGCCGCCGTGGTACTGGAAGTAGTCGTCCGAGTCGAGGATGTCGTGCTCCTGGGAATCCACGTTCTTGACCGCCGCCTCGATCCGCGCAAAGCAGTCGCGCATCGACTCGCGCGCAGGCGCGCCGTCGAGGCCGCGGCCATACGCGTAGCCGCCCCACGCCTCATACACAGCCGCCAGATCCGCGTCCCCGCGCCAGCCGCTGCCCGCCTCGAGGCCGCCCCCGCCGGCGGAGTCCTGGCTGTCCAGCAGTTGCAGCAGGCCCGCGCCGTAGGTGCCCGGCCGCGACCCGAACACGCGCGTGGTCGCGCGCCGCCAAGCGTCGTCCGCGCCCAGCTCAGCGGCGAGCCGCTCCGCATCGGCGCGCGCGTGCGCCGCGATGAAGTTGAGCTCGTCCGGCTCGTCGAGCACAGCCACCCCCGCCACGGCATCGTCGAGCAACGCGATCAAATGCGGGAACGCGTCGCGGAAGAAGCCAGAGATGCGCACCGTCACATCGATCCGCGGCCGCCCCAGCTCCTCGAGCGAGACGACCTCGATCCCGGTAACGCGCCGCGACTCCGGATGCCACTTCGGCCGCACGCCCAGCAGCGCGAAGATCTCAGCGATGTCATCGCCCTGCGTGCGCATCGCCGACGTGCCCCACGCCACGAGCCCGATCATGCGCGGCAGCTCGCCGGTCTCGCGGCGGTGGCGCTCCAGCAGCGCGTCAGCGAGGCGCTGGCCCACTTCCCAAGACAGCTCCGACGGCAGCGAGCGCGGATCGACCGAATAGAAGTTGCGACCCGTCGGCAGCACGTCCAGGCGCCCCCGCGTTGGACTCCCCGAAGGACCCGAAGGCACGTGCCGTCCGTTCAGCGCGGCCACCACATGCTCGAGCTCCTCACCAGTCCTGCGAATGCGAGGCACGACCTCGGCAGCCGCGAAACGAAGCGCGCGTTCCACGCCCGCGTCCGCGCGCCCCAGCACCTCGGTGCAAACGCGCGCGGCCGAGGCAGGGTCCCAGTCGCTGGCGGCGAGCCCATCGAGCAGCGCCATCTGAGCAGTCTCGAGCAGATCGACGACATCCCCGCCACTCGTCGCCGCTGTGAGCGGGCGACCAAAACGCTCCACGAGCTCGGCCGGCAGATCGACCGGCTTCCCTGGGTCGGCCAGGAGCGAGGGCTCGTCGAGAGCGAACGCTGACCCCACAGCCCGCCGCAGCCCGGGTACATCCCCTGACCCGAGCCGCAGCATCGCGGCGGTGAGCCCCCGCAGTTGTTCCCCGGTCGGAGCTTGACCGAGCACGTGCAGCCCGTCCTTGATCTGGATGTCCTTGACCTCGCACAGGTAGCCGTCGATGTGGTTCACGAGTTCTGACAGGTCGTCCGGGCGCTCGTGCACGTCGAGGTCTGCTTGGAGGTTCGCGCGCTCTATCGCAGACCAGATGCGCGCGGCGAGCGCGGGCAGCTTGGGCGGGTCGAGCAGCTCCAGGCGCGCGTACTCGTCGAGCAGCGCCTCCAGCTCCGCCAGCTCGTCGTAGGTATCCGCGCGCATCATCGGCGGCACGAGGTGGTCGACGATCACCGCATGCGCGCGACGCTTTGCCTGCACGCCCTCGCCGGGGTCGTTGACGACGAACGGATATACGAGTGGGATGTCGCCCAGCGCGGCGTCGGGCGCGCACGCGGGCGACAACGCGAGCATCTTCCCCGGCAGCCACTCCAGTGTGCCGTGCTTGCCCAGGTGCACGATCGCGTCCGCTCCCCACACCGCGTCGAGCCAGCGGTAGCAAGCCAGGTAGTGGTGTGTCGGCGGCAGCTCGGGGTCGTGGTAGATCCCCACCGGATCCTCGCCATAGCCGCGCGGCGGCTGGATCGCAACGAGCACGTTGCCGAGCTCGAGCCCCGCGATCACGAAGTCATCACCATCCAAGTAGCGGTCGCCCGGTGGCGGCCCCCACCGCTCCTCCATGCCGGCGCGCAGCGTCTCGGGCAGCGTGTTGTACCAATCGACGTAGTCCGCGACAGGCAGGCGCAGCGACGACTCGGCGAGCTGATCGTCTGTCAAGAACTCAGGGTCGTGCCCGCCGCTTGCGATCAGCGCATGCATCAGCTCATCGCCGTGCGCAAACCGCTGCTCAACATGCATCCCGTCGGCGCGCAACGCGTCGAGCAGCTCCAGCGCGCTTGCGGGCGTGTCGAGCCCCACAGCCATCCCTACCTTCGCGTGCTTGGTGGGGAAACTGGTGAGCAGCATCGCCACGCGCCGGCGCTCAGCAGGCAAGTGGCGCAGCCGCGCGCTGCGCACCGCCAGCCGCGCAACCCGAGCGCAACGCTCGAGGTCTGGCACATAGCGAGGCACGGCTGCACCGATGGGCGAGCCCTCGGAGTCGCGCTCCTTGAAAGAGATAACCCCCCCCAGGATGCGGCCATCGAACTCGGGGATCGCGACCTGCGTGGCAGCGTCCAGCGGCGCGAGGCCCGAATCGGACTCGAGCCACGCGGCGCGCGAAGCGGTGGCGCACACCGCTTGGATCACCGGCACATCGAGCGCGGCCAAAGCAGTCGCATCCCATTCCTGCCACTGCTCGCCAACACCCTCGCCCTCCCCCGCAGCGGCATCCGCAGCGCCCGAGCCGCCGGTGGCGAGCATCGTCACGATCAGCGCGTCGACATGCCCGTCAAGCAGTGAAAGCGCCGGCACGTGCCCCTCGGCATCACGGCGCAACGTGTAACTCCAAACCGCAAGCGCGTTCGCGCCAGCCTCCTCGATCGCCGCGCAGAGAGCATCGACGAACGCGGTGTTCCCGGTCAGGCGGTGTGAACGGTAAAAGCAGAATCCGACTGTGGGGCGATCGTCAGCCAGGTGACCGAGCGCTGCCTCGAGCTCGCCTGCCGGTCCTCCGTCACCGAGGGTCTCCCAAAGAGGGATGTCGCCGACTCCCGGCACATACACCCCCAGATCAGCCACCTCATGCGGAGGCTCGAACCCATGCCCCTCCAACAAAAACGTGTCCGCAAGGAACCGCAGCAGTTGCTCCACGTTGTCAACGTCGCCGTGTCGCAAATACTCGCCGGCCTGCGCGACCGCACCGGCCGGCGCGAGTGAAAGCCCGGTCATCTCCGCATCCGGTTCAGCCTCACCGCCGAGAGCCAGCAGCGCGATGCCCTGCTCTTCGCAGCGCTCGCGCAACAGGTCGAACCCACCCGGCCAGCCACGCCGCCCGCCGAGGATCCGGCACAGAACCACGCGCGCGCCCACAAGCAGCTCGTCGATCAGAGCCTCCGCATCCGCTCCAGCCGGATTGACGCAGCGAACCTCCGGGAAGTCGCCCGGAAGCCGTTCAACAGCGCTAGCCGTCGCAAGGATCTCGGTGTCAGCAGTCGTCACGAAACGCAACACGGCAGCGCCTCCTTGATGATGGCACGCAAAATGGACGCCCCCGCCGCGATGGCAGTCGCCGCGGACGCTCGGGTTGCGAGATCGGGCGTCACGAAACGCAAGGCCGCACCTCCGTAGCAACACGCGGCAGATCGGCGGGCACGCCGCCTTCAATCAACGCAGAAAGGCGGCCGGTGTCGAGGTGCGTCTCGACAAGATCTCCAAGCACGTCCAAGCGGGCCTCGCGAGCAGCAGCAAAAGACCCGGTGCCAGGAACAAACCGTCGCCCCCGCACCGAAGCAACATGCCCAAGCAGCGCCCGCCGAAACTCATCATGCTCAAGCACCCCATGCCAAGAGGTCCCCATCACCTCCCCGTGGCGGCAACCATCGGCCTCGCCATCGTCGGCGACGAACAGAGGCTCGCCAGGACCCCCTGGTGAGCGGAGGCGATCTCCCCGATCGTGATGAGAATCACGATCGGGGACGTCGCCGCAGCCCGCAACCCGTCCATGTCTGATCTCGTAACCGCCAACCGACGTACCGAGCCACGAACGCCCGCCGGCTTGCCGGCGCAACACCTTCTCGCGCTCGAACGTCGTCTCGACCGGCAGCAGCCCCAGTCCGTTCACTACGCCATCCCGAGACTCATAAAAATCGGTAATCCGTTCACCCAAGAGCTGATAGCCGCCGCAGATGCCAAGGATCGGTGCACCCGCCGCCGCGCGTTCTGTCAGCGCGCGATCGAGCCCCGAGTCGCGCAGGCGCGCAAGGTCCTCGACGGTCGCCTTCGTGCCCGGCACCACGACCAGATCGGCGCGCTCTATGTCAGCCGCGGAGCGAGTGAAGCGCACGCGCACCCCCGGCTCCGCCGCAAGCGCGTCGACGTCCGTGAAGTTGCTCATCCAGCGCAAGCGGACCACCGCCACGTCGAGCGTGTCCGCCGAGGTCGGCGCCTCCGGGCGCGGCGCATCCAGCGCCAGCGAGTCCTCGACGTCCATCCACAGATCCTCCACATGCGGCAGCACCCCCAGCGTCGGGCGGCCCGTCAGCTCCCGCAGCTGCGCCAGCCCAGGGTCGAGGATCGACTGGTCGCCGCGGAACTTGTTCACCACGAAGCCCGCAACGTGCGCCTGGTCCGCCGGCTCCAGCAGCGCCAGCGTGCCGAACAGCGACGCGAACATGCCGCCGCGGTCGATGTCCGCCACCAGCAGCACCGGCAGCTCCGCCGCCCGCGCCAAGCCCATGTTGACCAGATCCGCATGGCGCAGGTTGATCTCCGCGGGGCTGCCCGCGCCCTCGCACACCACCACGTCGAAGCGCGCCCGCAGGTCCGCCAGCGCGCCCGCCACGATCGGGCGCAGCTCGTGCTTCAGCTCCTGGTAGGAGCGCGCGCTCGCATCCGCATACGGCTTGCCCATCACCATCACCTGGCTGTGGCGCTCGCCCGAGGGCTTGATCAAGATCGGGTTCATCGCCGCCTCCGGCTCGATGCCCGCCGCCGCCGCCTGCACCGCCTGCGAGCGGCCCACCTCGCAGCCGTCACGCGTCACCACCGAGTTCAGCGCCATGTTCTGCGCCTTGAACGGCGCCACGCTCACGCCGCTGCGGCGCAGCCAGCGGCAGATGCCCGCAGTCACCACCGACTTGCCCGCGTCCGACTGCGTGCCGCAGATCAGCAGCGCGCCCTTCATCGCACGCTCCGCGCGAGCGCGCACAGGGCCGCCGATGCCGCGCCCACCGCCAGCGACAGGCGCGCCGCGCGCTGGACGTCCGCGACCGTCGGCGTGCTTCCGTCGCCGAGCCGTGGCCGGTCCTCGATGCTGCCGTTGTACGCCAGCTGGCCGCCAAGCGTCACGCCGAGCGCTCCCGCGAACGCAGCCTCGACGCGGCCGGAGTTAGGGCTCGGGTGCGCGCCGCCATCGCGACGCGCGATCGTTGCCGCCGCGCGCGGCGAGCCACCGACGAGCGGCGCGCCCACACACGCCAGCGCCGCGGCCATGCGCGCCGCCGGCCAGCTCATCGCGTCGTCCAGCTTCGCCGCCGCCCAGCCGAACTCCAGGTAGCGCTTGCTGCGATGCCCCACCATCGCGTCCAGCGTGTTCGCCGCGCGGTACGCCGCAACGCCGGCAGGGCCCGCGAGCGCTCCCCACAGCAGCGCGCCCACAACCGCATCGCCAGTGTTCTCAGCCACCGACTCCAACGCCGCGCGGCACAGCTCCGGGCCGTCGAGCGCAGCGGCGTCGCGGCCGCACAGCGCGCGCAGCGCACCGCGCGCCTCGTCGAGCTCGTTGCGGTCCACCAGGTCAGAGACGTTCAGCGCCTCGCGCGTCAGCGAGCGCCCGCCAAGCGCCGCCCACGTCAGCGCCGCAAGCACCACGCCCCGTCCAAGGCCGCCACGCGGGGTCATGCGCGCCAGGCGCTCGGCCGCGATTGCCGGAAGCGCCACCAGCACCGCTGTGAAGATCGCGCCGCGCACGCGCGTCGGGGCATACACAGCCCGCTCGAGCGCGAGTGCCAGGCGACCGAAGCCCGCGACAGGATGCCAGCGGCGCGGGTCGCCGAAAGCGAGATCAGCGGTGTAACCCGCGAGCAGCGCAGCTCCCGCCAAGGGAGTCGCAGTGATGGTCGTGGGTCTCACGCCTGACCGGCGAGGCTCTCGTCCGACGTGCTCTGCATCTCGCGCCTCCTCGGGATCGTGCGTCCCGTCGTCGGAAGGTTCGCGGCGGTTGAGTCTCTGGCTCCCGGAACCATGTCCCGGTCACAGTGGCGCGACCGCCCCGGTCTCTCACCGGGTTCCTCGCACCGCCACGCTGACACACCGATGCTACCTGCTGGCGCGTAGCGCGGCTGAGCGCCTGGCTCTAGTGTTGCCGGCATGAGCAGCGACGAGCGACCGGCCGCTTCGACCGAGTTCCACGCGGGTGCGGACAAGCGCTTCATGCGGCCCGCGACGCCGGCGGGCTTCGACCCCTCGCGTGCGGCTGAACGCGCCGGCGACCCCCGCGGCTGGCGCTACGACGAGGCCGAGCGGGAGGTCGTCCACCGCGTCATCGCCGAGCGCCGCGACGTGCGGCGCTTTCGCCCCGACGAGGTCCCCGACGACGTGCTCCAGCGCGTGCTCGCCGCAGCGCACCGCGCGCCATCGGTCGGGCTCATGCAGCCCTGGCGGCTGATCGTGATCCGCGAGCTCGACACGCGCATCGCCGTGCGCCGCCTCGCCCAGCGCGAGCGCCTGCGCCAGGCCGGCAACTTCGACGAGCGCACCCGCCAGTTCCTCGACCAGAAGGTCGAGGGCGTCGTCGAGGCGCCGCTCGGCGTGTGCGTCTGCTGCGACCACGGCCAGCCCGGCCAGGAGATCCTCGGGCGCGGCACGATCCCCGAGACCGACATCTACAGCGCCGCCTGCGCCGTGCAGAACCTGTGGCTGGCGGCGCGCGCCGAGGGCCTCGGCGTCGGCTGGGTCAGCTTCTATCGCCCCGACGACCTGCGCGAGCTGCTCGGCATCCCCGCGCGCGTCGACCCCATCGCCTACCTCTGCCTCGGCTGGCCCGACGAGCGCCCCGTGCGGCCCGGCCTCGAGGCCGCAGGATGGTCCTCACGTCTCCCGCTCGACGGCGTCGTCATGGACGAGCGCTGGCGCGAGGGGGCGCTTCCCGCCGGGCCGACGCGTCCCGCCGGGGTGGGCCCCGACCGGGCCGCCGCGATCACCGCGCGCGACCGCCTCGACGAGCTCGTCAAGCCCGCCGGGAGCCTCGGCGCGCTCGAGCCTCTGATCGAGCGCTGGGCAGCGGTCACCGGCCGCGCGCCGACCCAGAGCATGCGCGCGGGCGTGATCGTGTGCGCTGCCGACCACGGCCACGTGAGTCACGGGACGAGCCTGTTCGACAGTGCCGTCTCAGCGCAGGTGGCGGCGGCAGCGGCGCGCGGGGAGACCGCCGTGGGAGTGCTCTCGCTTCGGGGCGGGCACGAGCTGCGTGTCGTGGACGTCGGCCTCCTCGGGCCCACGCCGCTGGGCGTGCGCGACGCGAAGATCGCCCCCGGCAGTGCCGACATGACCGAGGGCCCGGCGCTCACGAGCGACCAGCTCGACGCCGCGCTCGAGACCGGAGCAGCGCTCGCCCGCGAGCTGTTCGATCGCGGCTGCGACTGCCTCGCACTCGGCGAGATCGGAATCGGCAACACGACCACGACCGCCGCGCTCGTGTGCGCGCTGACCGGCGCCTCGCCGGAGCTGACGGTTGGTAGGGGCACTGGCGTCGACGCTGCGGGGCTGGAGCGCAAGCGCCTCACCGTGGCGGCCGCGCTCGAGCGCCACGGCGTTGCCTCCAGCGATATCGCCGGCGCGAAGCTCTCTCCGCGTGAGGCTCTGCGCTGCGTCGGCGGCCTCGAGCTCGCCGCGCTCACCGGCGCGATCGGCGAGGCCGTGCGGCTGCGCCTGCCGGTGCTGCTCGACGGATACGCCGTCACCGCAACCGCGCTCCTAGCGGTGGGCCTCGACCCAGCCGCCGGCGAAGTGCTCATCGCCAGCCATCGTTCGGCCGAGCCCGGGCACGGGATCCTGCTCGCCGAGCTCGGGCTCGAGCCGCTGCTCGACCTGCGCTTGCGCCTCGGCGAGGCCACAGGCGCGCTGCTCGCGCTGCCCCTCATCGAAGCCGCCGGCGCGCTGCACGAGCGAATGGGCACGTTCGAGGAGTCCGGCGTTGCACGCTCGCGCTGAGACAGCCACTGCCGCCAGGCGCTCATTTCGCCCGTGGCAGGGCCTTGCCAGCGCGATCACGTTCCTGACGATCGTGCCGGTGCCCATTGCCGGCGAAGCCGGGCTCGGCAGCGCCGCGGTCTGGTTCCCCGTCGTGGGCGCAGCCGTCGGCACGCTCGCAGGCGGAGCGCGCCTGCTGAGCGGCCTGGCCCTGAACGCCACGGTCGCCACGGTGCTGGCGATGATCGTGCTGGTCGTCGTCACCGGCGCGCTTCACCAGGACGGGCTCGCGGACACCGCCGACGGCATCGGCGCGCGCGGCGGGCGCGACCGCCGGCTGGCCGTCATGCGCGACTCATCCACCGGCGTGTTCGGCGCGCTCGCGTTGATCGCGTGGGCGCTGCTGCTCGTTACCACGGTCGCGTCACTCGACGGCGACCGCGCGCTGCGTGCGCTGGTCGTCGCCTGTGCGCTCGCGCGCTGGGCCGCGCTCGTGCACGCCGCCGCCACCTCGCCCGCGCGCGCCGACGGGCTCGGCGCGTCACTTCACGTGGGGCGGGTTGCGCTGGGGGTGGCGTCGGCGCTCGCGGTGGCCGCTGCGCTTGCGGTCTGCGGACTTGTCGCCGGCGCGGCGGCGATCCTCACGGGTGTTGTGGTGGCGGTGCTGTCGGTCGCCTTTGCGCGGCGCACGCTCGGCGGGCGCACCGGCGACACGCTGGGCGCAACCGTCGCGATCGTGGAGGTCGCGGTCTGCGTTGTGCTGCTGGGGGTTTGGCAGGGCTAGCGGTACCAATTCGGTACCATCCTGGTATGAGCAAGCAGATAGCCGTGCGCCTCCCGGATGAGCTCGTCGATTTCGTTGATGAGCTCGTCGACTCAGGCGACGGCCGTAGCCGTGCGGCCGTCGTCACACGTGCGCTGGAGCGCGAACGCCGCCGCGTTGGCGCCACGCGAGATGCCCAGATTCTTGCTCGCAGCGGTCCGGATCCGGAGCTTGCAGGGCTTGCTGAGCATGTTGCAGGGCTGCCCTCGCCCGTTGCTTGATGCGGGCCATCCACATCGCCCTCGGCGATCAGCTGCGACAACATCACCACGATCCCCGTCAGCGCGCTTGGGGCGGAGGTCGGCGTGCTGCTCGACAGCCAAGAGCTCGCCCTCGGTGAGGCGATCAGAGCGGCGTTCGATCTCGATTAGGCGCTGAGCGCCGGCGGCGCACTCGCCACCGCAAGCGCCGCGAGGAAGCGCGCGCGCAACGTCGCGTCGCAGTGCTCGCCTTCCAGCGCTGCCATCTCAGCATCGGGATCTGCCCCGGCGGAAAAGTCCTGCCCCGGTCCGCACACCGGCTCAATCGCCGTCCGGCCATCCCATGCCGCCCCCGGGACCGTCGCATCGACGCTCACGCGCCGTCCATCGACCAGGATCGTCAGGTACCGGTGCACATCGACGAAGCCCTCGCTCGGCACCGTCTCGGCGATCGCCGGGCCGAACAGCTCCAGGGCACGCTCGCGCTCGAGTCGATAGACGCGATGCACCAGCGCCGGCTGGGTCTCTGGCAGGCGCTTCGCGAGCACCTGCGCGAGGAACAGATGCTTGGCGGCGCTCGTGCCACGCGCCTCCAGCAGCATGCTTTCCACGCTGCGCCCGCTCGGCAGCCCGTATGGGATCGCGCGCACCGCTTCCACCAGCTCGACCACCGAGCTCTCGAGGCGAAACAGCGGTCCCAGGGCGGCGCGCTGGCCGGCGCTCAGGTGCGGCCAGAGCGCCTCGTAGCCGATGAAGTTGAACATCTTCAGCCCGGGTTGCAGTGCTCGGGGTGCCACCGTCAGCCGGTTCGTCCCCACGGCGAACGGCGGCGCCTCCGCAAACGCCAGCTCCTCGAAGCCGGCGCGCGCGAACGTCTCACGGATGTGCGGCACGAGGTCCGGCGGGCGCCGGTGGCGCGTCCAGATCACGGTGGCCTGCGCCGCGCACAGCTGCCCGAGCTGATCGATCGTGTTGGCGATGTCCGGCTCGGAGAGGTTGCCGAACACGCCGCACACGAGAACCACGTCAGCAGGGACGGCCCCCGCGTATGAATCGGTCAGCGACGCGTCGGCCGCAACGGCCTCGACCGCCTCCAGTCCCGCCGCGCGCGCGGCGCCCTGGGCCAACTGCACGTTCTGCGCGTCGAGCTCCACCAGGCGCGCGCTGACGTCCGAGCCGCGGGGATGGTCGATCAGCACGCCGATCGCGTCATGCCCCTGCCCCGCGCACACGCTGATCATCCAGATCGGGCCGGCAGGCGCACGGTCCAGTGCCGCCCGCAGCTGTGCCTGCACCAGCGCAAGCCGCCTGCCCAGCTCGGAGTCCGGGTTCTCGTAGGCCGAGTGCCACGCCTGCCAGTCCACGGATGCCTGTGAAGCCATCCAGCCGACTCTAGCGAGGCCCACCGGGGCGCTCGAGGGCGACGGGTCGCAGCAGGATGTGCGGACTACGCTCGCAGAGAACCGTCGCCGACAGGCGCACGCCGTTGAACATCAGCGACTGCTCCGAGCCCGCGGCATCGACGCCGCCGCGCGGATGCTGATCGAGCTGCGGGTCGTGGCCGGCGAGCTCGCTGAGCGCGGCTTGCGCCCAGTCGGCCAGCAGCTCCATCGACTCGAGCGGGGGGCCGGTGACGACGTAGCCCTCGAGCTGCTCGCGCAGCGCCGCGCGCGTGAACGACGTAAGCGTGGGAACGATCGCAGCCACGTTCGACGCCAGCGACTGTGCCGACCATGGGGGCGCGCCCCACAGGCGCGCCTGCGCGACCTCTGTGCCCCATGGGGTCGTCTCGATCAGGCGGAACTGCTCCAGGCACGCGGCGGTGCTCGGATCGTGCGGCGCACGAGCGAATCGCGCTGCGTCGCGCACCGAGATCGCACGGAGCTTGTCGGCGACCGCTGTGCTCAGCTCGACGCCATGCGCTTCTGCGACGCCGGCGAGGATCCCGTGGAGCTCGGCGACCGCGTCGCTGAGCGAAGGCCATCCCGCCAGCGAGCGCGGGGTCTTCGGGCCGTCGTAGTAGTTGACGATCCGAGCGATCTGCCCGGCAGCGGCCACGAGCTCGCGGAGCTGCCCGCCCGCCGCTCCCTGGGCGCCCGGCTCAGCGACCTCGCCGAGGAACTGATCGGCGAGCGCAGTGGTGATGATCCACAGGTCCGCCAGCTCCGAGGCGAGCTCGTCGTCGTCCTGCGCCGGCCTCGCAAGGCTCTCCGCGAGCTCGCCCAGCTCCTCCAGCAGTCGTGCCACAGCCGCCAGCGGTCGCCAGTATCCGCCCACGTGCGCCATCGTGGTGCGGACCAGCTGCTGTGAGGATGCGCCTGTCAATCCACCTGCACGATCTCGATTCCGGCGGCCTCGAGCACGTCCTGCCCGTCGAGCACCGCATAGCCCTCACGGAAGTACAGCTTCGCCACGCCGGCGCTCGCGATCAGCTTGGCGCAGGGCGGGCAGGGGAAGTCGGTGACGTACATGACGGCCCCCTCGGTGGAGACCCCGTCGCGTGCCGCCTGCGCGACCAGCCGCGCCTCTGCATGCGTGGCCGTCGAGAGCTCCAGGCCGACGCCTTTGAAGAAGTTGCTGCGGGGATCCCCGACAGCGTAGGCGCTGAGGTGATGCGGGTTGTGCTCGTTCGCGGCCGCCGCGATCGTGCCGTCGGCGAAGCGCATCGCCGCGCCCACCCGGCGCCACCAGTCGACGCTCGTGCCGGCCTGCGCCCGCGCCGCCGCCGCGATGTCCGCGATCTCCTGATCGGCGCTCACCGTCTCAGCCGAGTCGGGGACCAGCATTCGCACGCTGCGTGACTTGTCCCACCTGAGGAAGGCCGTGTCGTAGCGGACCTCGCAGCGGGTGAAGAAGCGCTCGACGACCTGATGGCTGACGTCCTCGTCGGGCAGCGTGATGCGTGGGCGCTTCTGCGCGAGGCGGGTCGCCGACCGCTCGTCCAGCACGCTCACCTCAGAGCAGATCTCCCACGCGGCGATCGCTGCCGCGGCCAGCTCAGCGTCGAGGCCGCGGATGTCCTTTGCCAGCGGGCGGTAGTCGACATACAGCTCCGGGCCGATCAGGAACAGCGGCCTGTCGCGCGCATGTGCGTCCAGGAACCGTCGGTAGCCCTCGTGCAGGACCGGGATGTAGGCGACGACCACCTCGCTCATCGCGCTCGGTCATCCCCGCTTCAGGATGCTGTCGATCAGCCCGGGCAGCACGTCGGCGAGCTTCGGCCCGAGCCGCTCGCCGAGGTTCATGTACATCTGCCTGATGCGCTCGCTCGTCGTCACCGACGCCTGGCGCTCGATCACCTCGATCGAGCCGCACACCTCGCGGAGCGCGCGCAGGTCCTCCTCGCCGTAGGAGTGATCGGCGGTCAGCACGAGCACGTCCGGTTCCACCGCCTTGATCAGCCCCCAGCGAGCTTCGCCGTCCTCCTTGAGGAAGATCAGGTCGACCGGACGCTGGTAGGCGAGCATCTCCAGGCGCTCGCTCTCGGGCACCATCGGGCGATCCTCGCCCTTGCGCCGGCGGATCTTGGCGTCGCTGTCGACGCCGACGGCGAGCACGTCGCCGAGCTGCTTGGCGCGCGCGAGGTACTTGACGTGCCCGAGGTGGATCAGGTCGAACGAGCCGGAGGTGAGCACCACGCGATAGCCGAGGCCCTTGAGGTGCGTGACGGTGCGCGTCATGTCCTCGAGCGAGCGGATCAACCGCTCCTCGTAGTTCACGTCCGGGCTTAGGATTCCGCTGTTGGCTCCCATTCATTCCTCGTCGGGCAGACTCGGCCCGAGCACCTTAGCGACGCGCGGGGGCGGGAGCCCGCGGGGCTGTGACTAGGATCACCTCCGATGCCCAACTACCTGCCCTATGACGAGCGCACGCCCAGCACCGCCTACCAGGCGATGCTGCGCGCGATCCGCGACGGCGGCACGCGCGTGCAGACCAAGCAGGGCGAGGAGGCGCTTGCGCTCGCCGGCCATTGCATGCGCTTCCCGATGGCCGACGGCGCCGCCGTGATCACCGAGCGCTCGATCGAGAGCTTCATCGGCAAGGCGATCGGCGAGCTGTGCGCGTTCATCAACGGCGCCCGCACGCTCGAGCAGCTCGAGGCGTTCGGCTGCAACTGGTGGGGCGCGTGGGCCACAGCGGAGAAGTGCGAAGCCCGCGGCCTGGCTCCGGGCGACCTCGGACCCGGCTCATACGGGCACGCGTTCAAGAACTTCACCACCGACCTCGACGGCGAGGACCCCGGCTTCGACCAGCTGCCGCACCTGGTGGCGAAGCTGCGCGACCTGCCGCTCGACAGGACCGCGGTGATGAGCCCATGGATCCCCAACGCCAACCACCGCGAGGCCGGCGTTCGCTCGCGCAACACGATCGCGCCCTGCCACGGCTGGATCCACGCGCTCGTGTTCGGCGACAAGCTCCACCTGATCCACAACCAGCGCTCGGGCGACACGCCGATCGGCGTGCCCTCGAACATGGCGCAGTACACCGCGCTTGGCCTGATGCTCGAGCAGCTGACCGGCTATGAGCTCGTCGAGTACGTGCACTGGATCCAGTACGCGCACATCTACGCAAACCAGCTGCCATACGTCGAGGAGATGCTCGCACGCGAGCCGCGCGCGCTGCCGACGCTGCGCCTGACCGACGCCGGACGCAAGATCGATGACATCCACGAGTTCCGCGCCGAGCACTTCGAGCTCGCCGACTACCACCCGCACCCCGCGATCGCCGGCATCCCGGTGGCGACATAGCGTGGTCTCGATCGTCGTCGCGTTCGCCGGCAACGGCGTCATCGGCCGCGACGGCGGGCTGCCCTGGCACCTGCCCACCGACATGAAGCGCTTCCGCGAACTGACGATCGAACGCGTGGTGATCATGGGCCGCAGGACCTTCGAATCGCTGCCCGACAGGTTTCGTCCGCTGCCGGATCGGCGCAACCTCGTGCTCAGCTCCAGACGCGACTGGCAGGCGCCCGGCGCCGAGGTCTTCCCCGACCTCGCAAGCGCCCTGGAGGCCTGCGCAGGCGACTGCTTCGTGATCGGCGGCGAGCAGACCTACCGCGAAGCGCTGTCGCTTGCCGAGCGCGTGTACGCGACCGAGGTCGAGGGCGAGATCGACGGCGATGTCTTCTTCCCGGCGTTGGCGGACGCAGAGTGGCGGCGGGTGGAGCGCAGCGAGCGCGTCGTCGAGAACGAGCACGGCTTCACCTTCTGTGTGTACGAGCGTGCCTGAGCGCCCGCTGTATCACCTCGACGCCGCGCGTAGCGCCGAGCAGCGTCGCTACATGGAGGAGCTCGAAGCGGCCGGCGTGTGCGTGTTCTGCCCCGAGCACGTCGCCGCGCACCACCGCGAGCCGGTCGAGCACGCCGGACGCCACTGGTACGTCACCAAGAACGACTACCCCTACGAGGGCGCGGCCGCCCACTACCTGGTCGTCTCCAACCTGCACGTGGAGTCCTTCGACGAGCTGCCCGACGAGGCCGGCGCGGAGCTGTGGGCGATCAAGCGGATGCTGAAGTCGCAGCTGGCGCCGACCTCGCTTGCGACCGTCGAACGCAGCGGCAACATGCTCTACAACGGCGGCAGCGTCGCGCACCTGCACGTGCATCTGGTCGCGCTCGAGCCGGAGCCGAGCGCGACGGTCCGCTTCCGGGTGAGCCCGCATGCATGAGACGAGCCCGCAGATCTTCCTGATCGCGCGGCCCGCGGTCGACTTCGAGGGCATGCTCGCCTACCTTCAATCCGTTGGAGGCGCATCGTGGCTCGAGGGGCGCAGCACCCAGGGGCTGGTGGACGCCGAGTTGCTCGTGGAGTTCTCCGGTCGCGCCTGCTATCGCTCCTGGGAGCCCGGTCTCAACGCGAACGTCTCGAAGATCCGGAGCGATAGCCGCGATTATCTGACGAACCTGATCGCCTCCGGTCACGGCAGCGTGCTGGAGCACGTGAGCTGGACGTTTGCCTTCCGCGACGTCTCGCGGGTGTTCACCCATGAGCTCGTCCGCCATCGTGCCGGCTCCGCGTTCAGCCAGGAGAGCCTTCGCTACGTGCGCGTTACCGACATCGGCTTCCGCGTGCCCGCGGCTCTCGAGCCGCTGCGCGACCGCGTGGTGAGCCTGGTCGAGCAGCTCGAGGAGTTCCAGCTCGACGCGGCGGCCGCGCTCGGCATCGACGATGACGGAGTGCCGTTCGAGGTGAAGAAGGAGATCACCTCGGCGCTGAGGCGCCTGGCGCCGATCGGCCTGAGCACCGACATCATCTGGACGGCCAACGCGCGCACGCTGCGGCACGTGGTCGAGATGCGCACGGCCGCTTCCGCGGAGGAGGAGCTGCGAAGCGTGTTCGGCGAGGTCGCCGCGATCATGCTGCGTGAGGCGCCCGCGCTGTTCGCCGATTTCACTCGCCAGGCCGACGGCTCATGGGTGCCGGCGCATCACAAGGTGTGAGCGTCATCGGCCGGTCGCGTCGGCTTGACGCCTTATCGGCCTGAGCTCCCGAAGCCGTCGAGATGGCGCGCGGCCTCGGGCAGAGTCGGGGACACCACGATCTCGAGCTCAGGTGCAACCGGAACGATGAGCAACTGGGCGATGCGATCGCCGCGCTCGACCGTGTAGGAGCCCGGCAGTACTCGATGGAGGATCACCATGATCTCGCCGCGGTAGCCCGAGTCGATCACGCCGGGCGCATTCAGCACGGTCACACCCTCGCGCAGCGCAAGCCCGCTTCGCGGGCAGACCAGCCCCACGTAGCCGGTCGGGATCGCGACCGCCAACCCGGTCGCGACGGCCACCGGACCGTCGGCGGCGTTGAGCGTGGCGCCGGTCCGCGCCGAGAGGTCCAGGCCGGCATCGCCCGCGTAGGCGCGCCCGGGCATCGCCATCTCCGCATCCAGGATCTGCAGCTGAAGCTCCACGCCGTCAGCCCAGTGCGGCGGCCGCCGGCGTGCCGCTGCGCTCCTCGCCCTCAGGCGAGGTCAGGCGCGCGGCCAGCGGCAGCCCCAGCAGTGACACGGCGCCCATCGCGAGGAACGCCGCGAGCGGGTGGTGGACGAGGATCTGCACGAGCAGCGCGACCGCCAGGCCGCCGAGGTTGCCCGCCATCCAGACGATCGCGCCGGCGGTGCCGGCCGCCGCTCCCGCAAGCTGCTCGGCGGCCGTCAGGATCACCGGTAGCGCCGGCAGCAGCACGACGCCCATCGCCACCAGCGCCAGCGCGCGCACCCCCAGCCACGGCGCGGCGCCGAGCACGACGCAGCCGAGGAACGCGACCAGCACGACGCTGCGCATGAAGCCGCGCTCGGCGCGGCGGCGAGCTACCAGCGGCGGCAGCACCGCGCAGCCGAGGATCCCCGCGATCACCATTCCCACGAGCAGCGCGCCGGCCGCTTTTTCGGAGACGTGCGAGGGGTGCAGCAGCGTCTGCAGCCAGGTGGCGAGCGCGACGAAGATGCCGAAGCCGAGGAACACGAGGCCGCACAGCGTGCGCATCGGCGGCAGCTCCCACAGCGCCCGGGCGGCGCTGCCCTCGATCGCCGCGTGCTCCTCGCTCTCGTGCCCAGGGCGGCGCAGCACGAACGCCAGCGCCAGCGCCGGGATCACACCCAGCGCCGCCTCGAGCACCAGCAGACGCTCTAGCTGTCCATGCGCGCCGAACGTCGGCCCCAGCAGCAGCGCCAGCAGCATCCCGACGAAGTTGCCGGCTGAGCCGACCGAGATGCCGCTCGCGCGCTGATCGGCGGGCAGGTACTCACCGGCGAGCTTGCTGACGGCGCTGAGCACGATCGGCTGGGCGATCGCGACCAGCACCTGACCGGCCATCGCCCACGCGAACGTCTCGCCGCCCAGGCGGACCACCCCGCCGAGTGCGACCAGCGCGCCGCCGGCCGCGAGCGTCGGGCGAAACCAGCGGTCGAGCAGGATCCCGGCGGGGATCGCGAGCACCACGTACAGCAGCGGGAAGATCTCGGCGAGCCACCCGACTGCGCTGACCGAGACGCCGTAGCGCCTGGCGGTCTCGGTGGTGATTGCCGCGTAGGTCAGCCACAGGATCTGCGTTGCGGCGCACACCAGCGCGTAGGCCGCGATCACCGGCCAGCCGCCCGCCTTCATGGAATTGCCCTGCCGTGGAGTCATCCACCGGCTCCTTCGCCGCTCGATCGCGGCGCGAAGCCTATTGCACAGGCAGGGGCGCTTCGCGACGCGCGAGCTCCTCGCGCACGAGCGGCGCAACCTTGGTGCCGAACAGCTCCATCGAGCTCAGCACGTCACGGTGCGCCACAGCGCCGACGCTCATCTGGGCGATGTAGCGATCGTGCCCGAACAGCTCGTGCTCGTAGAGGATCTTCTCCGCGACCTGCTCTGGCGAGCCGACGGCGAGCGCGCCGTCGGGTGCGCGCAGCGCTTCGTACTCGGGGCGTCCCGACGGCGGCCAGCCGCGCTCGCGCCCGATGCGGTTCATCATCGCCAGGTAGGGGGCCGCAAACGCCGAGTCGGCTGCAGCGGAGCCCTCCGCCACGAACGCATGCGTGTTGATCGCCACGCGCGTGGTCGGAGCGTCGTGGCCCGCGCCGGCGGCCGCCTCGCGATAGAGCTCGACCAGCGGCGCAAAGCGCGCCGGCTGCCCGCCGATGATCGCGATCGTCAGCGGCAGCCCGAGCGTGCCGGCCCGCACGACCGACTGCGGCGAGCCACCGACGGCGACCCACACCGGCAGCGGCTGCTGCACCGGGCGCGGCCACACCTCAGCGTCGCTCAGCGCCGGACGATGGCGCCCCGACCACGTCACCCGCGTCTGCTCGCGCAGCTTCAGCAGCAGCTCGAGCTTCTCTGCGTACAGCTCGTCGTAGTCGTCGAGGTCGTAGCCAAACAGCGGGAAGGACTCGACGAACGATCCACGTCCGGCCATGATCTCGGCCCGTCCGTTCGAAAGCAGGTCGACCTCGGCGAAGTCCTGGAAGACGCGAACGGGGTCGGCGGAGCTGAGGACGGTGACCGCGCTCGAAAGACGGATGCGCTCCGTCCTCACCGCGGCTGCGCCGAGGACGACGGCCGGGGATGAGACAAGGAAGTCGGCGCGGTGGTGCTCGCCGATGCCGAACACGTCGAGCCCGAGCTGGTCGGCCAGTTCGACCTCCTCCATCAGCTCGCGCATGCGCTGCCGCGGGCTGACGCCGCTTGCCAGATCGGCGAATGTCGCGAGACCGAGCTCCATCTCTAAAGACGCTCGCGCATCGCCCACAGCGCCTTCTGCTCCGCGAGCGTCAGCAGCCGCCAGCGTTCAGCGCCGTCCACCCAGATGTAGATGCGCGCGTCGGTGACGCTCCTCATCTTCGCCAGCAGCTCGAGCGTTTCGCGCGCGTCGACTCCCTCGCCGAGCACGCGCGCGCTCATCACGTCCACGACCTTGAACTCCCGCGGCGCGCGCGCCGGCGCCGGCTCCGGCGTCTCCGTATGGCGTGCCGGGCGCTCGAACGTGACAAGCGCGAGGTCGCGCTCGGCATGGGGCTGCTCGGGCTTCAGCGGCGCGATGTGCGCTCCGGTGCCCTTCGTCTCGGTGTCCAGGACCCAGGTCTTTGCCACACCATCAATCTAGCCTGCCGCGCGAGTACTTCAAGCGCCACGTTTGCCTCAATCCTGAAACGCGAGCGCCGCCGGCACTGAGGCGGCGAGGTAGCCGGGAATGGCGAGAATCACTGCAGCGCTGGCGATTACCAGGAGAAGACTCTGCAGTGCGCTCAGCGCAGCCACCGAGTAGGTGACCGGGAAGTTGATCGTGTTGGCGAGTGCGCGATCTGCCAACTGCTGGCCGTAGAGCCCAAAGATGGCTCCGGTCAAGCAGCCGACTCCCACCAGCAGCACACTCTCGAGCAGCATCGTGCGCCATAGCTCAGCTCGCGGGAGTCCCTCGAGCTTGAGTTTCGCCAGCCGGGCTCGGCGCTGCCAGACCATCGCGCCGATCGCTGCCGTCATCGCGAGCACCGTGGCAATCAGTATCAGCCTGGCGATCTGGCTGAGGCTCGCCAATGCCTGGCGACTGAGAGCACTCTGCTGCGCGGCGCGTTGCCTGCCGGTTTGCACCTCGAGCCCCGAGTTGGCGCCCAGCGCCTGCCGAATTACAGCTGCGCCCTGTGCGGGTGTGACTCCGCGAGCGAGCGAGACGCTGTAAGCAGTTGCCTGCCGACTTCCCCACGCGCGAGCGTAGTCCGAGGCGTTCATCACGATCGCGCCGGGCGCCCAGCCGAGGTTGGTCGACAGCGCCGCGATCCTGAAGCTGATCGGGTGCGGCGTCGGCAGCGTGAACACATCCCCCACACCCAGATGGTGTTCCGCAGCAACTGATCGCGAAAGCACCAGCCAGCCGCCGCTGCGCACGCGCGCCGTGGCCTCGTGCAGATTCCCCTGCAGCAGCTGTCCTGCCGGCAGCAGCGGCGTCGCCTGCGGTGGCGGGGCGATCACCAGCACACGGCGTTCTCCATAGTCGAGCAGTCCGCTGCGGTACAGGCGCACGGACCGCACGCCCTGCAGGCGTTCGAGCTTGGAGCGCTCGACGGGCGTGAACGGGGCCGTGTCCAGCAGGTTGTAGGAGCCTGCCGGAGCGACCCACACATCGGTGGATGCGTTCAGTTCGCTTGCTGCGGTGTCGAGACCCGCGAGAAGATCGCCGTGAGCGCCCTGAATTGCGACACTCCCGAAGACCGCGATCGCGCCGGTCGCTGCAATCGCCACTGCGCGCCCAGGCACAGCTCTGAGCTCCATCGTCGCGACGTGCGGGACGACGCTCGTAATCCTGCGGGCGATTCGTCCGACGAGCGCAAGCGTTGCACTCAGCACGATCGGCAGCGTGAGCAGCAGCGAACCGACGAGCAGCACCATGCCGGGGATCGCCGCATCGGGCGCGGCGAGCAGGATCGCGGTGGCCGCCACCAGGCAGGCCAACCCAGCAAGCGCCTGCTGAGTTGAGCGGAGACTCATGGTGGAGTGCTCGCGCGTGCGAAGTGCGGCGAGCGGATCTTGGGAGAGGACCTCGCGCAACGGGCTGAGCACCGCAGCGATCGCCGCGAGCATGCCGCCTGCGATCGAGATCGCGATCGTCTGGGAGTCGATCACGCGCGGTGAGCCGAGCGTGAACGCCAAGGACAGGAACGTCGGATCGGAATGCAGAAGGTGAATCGAAAGCTCATCGCCCAGCGCCAGTCCAATTGCGCTCGCGACGAGGCCCAGCGCAACTGCGTCGATCAGCAACACCGCGATCACCGCCGTGGGTGTGTATCCCTCGCGACGCAGATCAGCGACCAGCCGGCGGCGCTGCGGCACGGTGAACAGCATCGCGTTGAACGCGAACAGGAATCCGACGAGCGCGCTTACGACGGAGAACAGCAGCGTTGCCTGGTTGCTTGCGGCCGCGGCCTTGGAAAACAGACGTTCGTCGTAGCCGATCGTCTCGACGCCCAGATCACCACCGGCGAGCGCCTCGAGCCTGGAGCGCACCTGAGCTTCGGAGCCTGCGGCGGGTTGCACGAGGATGCGACTCACGCGGGCGCCCAAATGGCTCATTTCCTGGACTGATGACAGCGGCGCGATTGCGACCGGGCTCGCGATCATCGACCCGATCTGCCCGGCGTGAAGCTCCGCGTAGAGCGGCGCCTCAGCTGCGTGCCCCGCGACCTCGAAGTTGACTTCCTGGCCAAACCTGCTGACGCCGATCGCGCTTGCGATCGGCGCCGGCAACATCACCGCGCCGATGCCCCCGAACGGCGCGAGCGTGGTCTGATGTACGAGCTCACCGTCGAGCTCGGCGAGGCTCGCGTCGACTCCCACGAGCTCAACCGGCTCGCTGGCCCTCGGGCCGATCGCGTTCGCATCGGCTTCCAGCAGCGGCGCGGCGACCCGGACACCGCGAACATCGCGCACACGCTCGAGCACGTCCTCCGGAAAGCCCTGGGGGCCGCGGGCCACGAGCTGCAGCGTCGCGTTGCCGGCAATCCCCCGTGACAGCTGGGCGACCGAGCTCTGAAGGCTCGCGATCGAGACCTGGGAGGCGAACAGAAGCGCGACCCCGACCGCGATTCCGCCAACGGCGAGACATTCCTGGAAGAGTCGTGCGCGCAGGCGCACGCGGCAGAGGAACAGCGCGTTTGAGAGCTTCACTACATCTCGTAGTCCGAGAGTCTGCCGTCGCGCAGGGTGAACACACGATCGGCGTAAAGCGACGCCATCGGGTCGTGGCTGACGATCACAGTCGCGAGGTCGCGCTCACGGCACAGCTCCAGCAGTAGCTCGAGGACTTCGCGGCCACGCTGGGTGTCGAGGCTTCCGGTTGGCTCGTCCGCGAGCAGCAGGCGCGGCCCCGTGGAGAGCGCCCTTGCGATCATCACGCGCTGGCGCTCACCCATCGACAGGGTCTCGGCGCGATGGTGCAGGCGCTCGCCCAATCCGAGGCGCTCGAGCATCGGCACCATCTCAGTTCGCGCCTCGCGCCAGCGTTTGGTCTTCAGCAGCTTCAGGATCGCATTGTCGATCGCGCTCACGCCGGGCAGCAGGTCGAAGCTTTGGCGCACGAAGCCGAGTTCGGCGAGCCGGAAGTGAGACGCCTCGCGCTCAGACAGCGAAGACACGTCTTGACCGCCGATCAGGACTGTGCCGGCGGTCGGCTCGAGGAGCATCGCGACCATCAGCAGCAGTGTCGTCTTACCCGACCCGCTGGGGCCGAACAGGGCAACCGCTTCGCCGGGCACGATCGTCAGCGACACGCCATCCACTGCTCGCACCGTCTCCTCGCCGGCGGTTGGGTAGTGCTTCACCAGATCGCGCAGCTCCAGCATCCGATCAATTCGAGACGCTGCCGCTCACGTGCACCACAATCGCGTCGCTGCTCGATTCCTGGATCGTGCCGGCGAAGCTCAGGCCGGAGCCGTGGATGTGGGCATAGCTGCCGCTGCCACGGTCGATCGACATCGAGCCAGAGAAACTGGCAGTCGTGCCCGCCCTGTGATAGCCGGCCGTACCGTAGCCGGAGATCGAGCCGCCCCTGGCGTAGATGTTGACTTCGGCCGTCACTCGAGTACTCGAGACGGCGGTCAGGTGCACGTAGATCGTGCCGGCGGCGGTGCCCGACGCGGAGCCCTGCTCGTTGAGCGTGAAGTTGTGTTTGCTGGTGAGATGCAGACGACCGGTCTCGGTCAGGAAGATCGTCCTCGAAGCTGAGGCGGGCAGGCCAGCTGCTGCTGCTGCAGATACCCCGGGTCCGAGAGTCCCGAGCTCGATCCCGAATCGAGCAGAGCCCATCACCAGTAGGCACCAAAACAGTGTGCCGGCACTCACGAGCATGCCCGGCGTGAGCGTCCGGGTCCGCCGATGATCACGAGCGCTCATCGCGGGCACGGGGCCGTCGCGGTGGCGCGGCCGCTCGAGCCGTCGGCATAGCTGAATTCGGCGGCGAACGGGAATCCGCCGGCCGGGCAGCTGGAGGGCATGACGACCGCGTCGGCTGGCGCCCCACGGTGTCTATGACTTGGGCCGATCGTGAGGGAGAAGGTGACTATCGATGCGTCGGGCTCGAAGGTGAGTGTGCGGATCGGCGGGACGACGATCGACAGCGCTTGCCCGTAGGGGCTGTGATCGGGGAGCATCGCTCCGGCCAGCACCACGCGCTCGTCGAATGGCGTATCGCCCTGCGCGAGGATCTCGAACGTCGGCTGCAGGTTCCGCGGTGGGCCGAGGAAGACCGCCAGGGAGACGTCCTCGCTGAGCGTCTGCGATCCCGCTCGCACCTCTACGAGCGCGCTTCCGGAACCAAGCTTGGATTGAGGGCGGCAGCCGGGCGCACCGTGCGCTTGCAGGCGCGACGCCGGGCAGCTGTCGAGCTCTGGGAGCTCGAGGCTCACGCCGGCCGGGAATCGCAGTACCGACCGGCGCACTGGCGAGGGCACGCCGAGTTCGCCGCCGGTGTAGTGGATTGTGAATGTGAGAGAGCTCTTGGCGTCGAGTCGGTCGGGAGAGAAGGACGGCTCGATGTGCGCCGATGTAGTCGCCTGAGGGGCTGCTGGCGTCGCCCCCCATGACTCAGGCGTTGCGCAGGCGTTCACCGCGAGAACAGCCGCTCCCGCCAAGCCGACCGAGATCCACTCGGCTATTTGCGTGGGCATGGTGACGTGTACCTCGCGGTGTTGGTTGCACCGTTCTCGAAGCTGATGATCGTCTCGAACGGGAATCCGCCGCGTGGGCATGCCTTGGGGACGACGAGTCCTCTGACGTGCAGGAGCTGGCGTCTGCCGTGAACGAGTCTGTAGTAGGCGATGCCCTTGCCCCCGAGCGATAGATACGCGCTTTCCAGGGACGCGTTGCCGGCTCCAGGAAGTGTGTATATCGGCGGTATCGCGACCGCGATACCGAACCCATAGGGTTTGGGCGCGTGGATTTCGCGTGCGGCGAGCACAAGCTGCAGCGAGACCGGGTCGCTTGCGCTCACGTAGATAAGGATCACCAGCCGACCGTCCTGCGCGGGGCCGAGGAACAGGTCGAGCGTGTACGGCTCTCGGTCCGCTTCGCTTGCCACCTGCACCAGGCCGACGCCACCGCCGAAGCCGATGCGGGAATCCTCCGGGCAGCCGCTCGGTCCGTCTGCTTCCAGCCTCGCTTTTTCACAAGTGGCCATGCCGTGCACGTCCACTTCCATGCCTGCCGGAGCGTAGGTGACGATTTCGCTGAGCGGGGCCGGCGTGTTGCTCCCGTCGCGGAAGGTCGTCTCGGTCGCGAGGTTCGTCGGCGTGTCGAGTCTGTCCGGAGTGAAGGATGAGCTGACCGTGAACGTCTGCGACGCCCATGTCACCGCGGCGCCGATGAGGCACGCGCATCCAAGTGACATCAGCAGGAGGATCCCGGAGCTACGTCTCATGCGGCTTGCCCTCCGTGGTCGCGACAGACGCGCTGCCGGCTCTGGCCGAGGACGCGAGGCCTTCGTAGAACGCTGCGAGCTCGTCGCCGGTGGGAACCGCGTCAGGATCGAGCAGCGCCTGAAGCTGGAAGCCATCTACGATCGCGATCATGTAGGAGGCGACGATCTCCAGGACGCGTGGTGGGAGTTCACTGCCACGCTCGCTGGCGACGATCGACTGCATCGCTCGCCTGCGTTGCTCGGCGTAGTGCTCCACGAGCTGCTTGTGCAGGTCGGGCGAGCGCCGTGCCTGCAGAAGCGCCTCGAGCAGCACGACGAACGCCGGCTGGGCGGCAGGCAGGCCGTCGATCATCGGTCGTGCGCGCGCCGCGAACTGCATCAGCGGTCCGGCAGCGGGATCGACGTCCGCATCCAGCGCCCGGCCGCCCCACTCCAGGAACTCGTCGAGTACTGCTTGGTTGAGCAGTTTTTCGCGGCTTCCAAAGTGGTAGTTGACTGCCCCGAGGCTTGTGCCCGCTAGGGCAGCCAGCTCGCGCACGCTGGCGCCCGCGTAGCCGCGCTCGCCCACGAGTTGCTTTGCGGCCTCGAGTAGTGCGCTCTTGGTGTTGTCGCTCGCCATTGGAACGATCGTATCATACAAACGTTCGTTCTAATCGATAAGCGGTAGGCTACGTGAATGCCCTCAGGCTGGCCAGCTCTGCCCGCCTACGATCGCTGGAGTGCGACGTGCGACACGCTGCACGCGCTCACGCAGGTCCTCGGCAAGCTGGCCGTCGCGATCGCGCCGCCCGAGCCGCAGCTTCAACATGCGGCACTGCGTCTGAGCGCGCGCGGCTGGGAGACGCCGCTGCTGCCGGCGCCGGACGGCTCCGGCGCGCTGGTGGCAGCGCTCGACCTACGCGGCCACGGGGCGCTCGTCGAGCACAGCGACGGGCGCTCCCGGCGGATCGCGCTGGCGCCCGGGCGCTCGGTCGGGGCGGTCACGCGCGAGCTGCTGGATGCGGTACGCGAGCTCGCCGGCGCGGTCGAGATCAACCCAACGCCCCAGGAGGTGTCGTGGAGCGCGCCGCTGGACGCCGACGAGGAACACGCCAGCTATGAGCCCGAGCTCGTCCTCGCCTATTTCGCCGCCGCGACCCGCGCGGCGCTCGTCCTCGGTGAGTTCAGGGCTCCCTACCGCGGACGCTCGACACCCGTCAACGCGTGGTGGGGCTCGTTCGATCTCGCCGTCAGCCTGTTTTCGGGTCTACCGGCTGAGCCGCCGTCGCAGGACTTCATCATGCGCAACGCGATGGACGCCCAAGAGGTCGCGATCGGCTGGTGGCCGGGCGACGCCCGCTATACCCAGCCCGCGTTCTACGCCTACGCGCATCCGGCGCCCGAGGGCTTCGCGGGCATGAAGCTCTCGCCTCCGGCTGCCCGCTGGGAGGCGGATCTCGGCGAGTACGTGCTCGACTGGCAGGACGTCGCCGCGAGCCCCGACCCGCATGCCACAGCACTCGCTTTTGCGCGCTCGGCCTTCAGTCACGCGTGTGCGATGTGCGACTGGGACCTGGGGCTGGCCGCCAGCGCCGAAGGCACGCCGCCGCCAGTCGTCTAGCGGCGCGGCTTGAGTTTCGTCCACTCCGCTTTGTGGATGCGCTTGGCCGCCTGGTATTCGACGAGTGCCTGTGGCGAGTCGACGTCGCCGAGCGTCGGGTGTGCGGGCATCAGGCTGGCGGCGGCGCCCACCCCGTAGCGCTTGGCGAGGACCGCGCTCAGGGACTTGACCTTCATCTCGCCGAAGCCCGGCAGCGCGGCCAGGTTCTTGTGCAGGCTGTTGGCGTCGGACGCGTCCGTCCAGACGCGCGCGGCGTCGCCGTCGTAGCGGTCGCGAACGAAGACGGCGAGCTCGTGCACGCGCTGGGCCATCGAGCCGGGGAAGCGATGAATCGCCGGTTTCTCGCGGAACAGCGGCTCGAGCTCGGTGTCGGCGATCGTCGCGGCGTCGAGCGTGCCGAGTCGTTCGCGCAGCGCGAGCGGACCGGCGAACGCCTTCTGCACGGTCACCTGCTGATCGAGCGCGAACCCGATCAGCAGCGCCATCGGATCCGAGGCGATCAGCGCGTTGGCGTCGTCGGAGTCAGTGAAGTACAGGCGGTCGGGCATCGGTCAATCGTATAGGCGGTTCGTTCAAGTCGAGTTGCTGGACGTGCGCGCGGGCGCCGAGTCCGAGTAGGACCTCGCTGCTGCGAGGTACAGGACGGCCTGCGCGCGCGCGACCGCACCGACGGCAGCGTCGGGCGGAAGCAGCTCGGGATGGTGCAGCGGACGTGCGGTGAAGCCCTCGGCGCCGGCGAGCCCGACGAACGCCATCGCCACGGGAGCCAGCGAGCCGAAGAACGCGAAGTCATCCGATCCGCATGAGCGCCATGGCGCCGCCGCCGTCAAGCCGGCGCCCGCCAGCAGCTCACGCGCGAGCAACACGATCCGCGGGTCGTTCTCGAGCGCCGGCTCGCCTGCCAGCAGCTCGACGCTGGCGCGGCAGCCGTGTGCCGCCGCCACCCCGCCGGCCACCTGCTCGACCAGCTCGCGCAGCGCGAGGCGGTCCTCTGGGCGGTAGGCGCGCAGCGCCCCGCGCGCATGCGCGCGAGCGGGGATCAGGTTCTCGGCGCTGCCGGCCTCGAGCATGCCGACCGTCAGCGACGCCGGGTGCAGCGGGTCGATCCGTCTGCCGATCTCGGCGTGCAACGCGACCACGACCTGGGCGAGCGCGAGGATCGGGTCGCGACCGCGATGCGGATAGGCGCCATGCGTGGGCTCGCCCTCGACGTTGATCTCGAACGCATCGCAAGAGGCGTTGACGGTGCCTGAGTCGAGCCCGACTGAGCCCCAGGGCAGTTCGGGGTGTACATGCGCTGCCACGACCGCGGCGGGTGCGAGCTCGGCGAGCTCGGACTCCACCAGCTGCTGCGCGCCGGAGGGGTAGGCCTCCTCGCTCGGCTGGAAGACGGCCAGCAACGGCGCCGGCAGCGCATCGCCGAGCGCGTGTGCAGCGCGGGTCAGCGCGACCAGTGCCGCCATGTGAACGTCGTGCCCGCACGCGTGCATGACGCCGCCGCCGGCCGCGAAGGCCGCACCCGTTCGCTCTTGCAGCGGCAGCCCGTCGAGCTCCGCGCGCACGCCGATCGGAGCACCGTTGCGACCGCCATCCACGAGCGCGAGCCGCCCTGTAACGGCGGTCGTGCGGCACGCGACCGGCAGCTCGGCTGCCACGCTGGCGGCCGTCTGCTCCTCGGCGTGCGCGAGCTCCGGCTCTGCATGCAGGCGCCGGCGCAGCGCGATGGCTCGCGGCAGCTCGCGCTCGATGCCCGTGAGCAACCGTTCGAGCAACGGGTCAGTAGATCGCGGCATAGCGCCGGCAGACCTCCCCCAGCTCGACGTCGGCGCTGGCGTCGAGCTCGGCGCGCTTGACGCTCGTGTAGGCCTCGTAGAGCAGCGGCGTCATCCAGCTGCGCACGGCAGCGTCCTCGGCAAGCGCCTGCAACGACTCCGCCAGCGTCGCCGGCAACGCGCCGACGCCAAAGCGCTCGGCCTGCTCGGAGTCGAGCGCTGCGGGGTCCTGTTCGAGGATCGGCGGCGCCGGCAACTGCGCACGCACCCCCTCGAGACCCGCCCGCAGGATCGCCGCGAGCGCGAGATGGGGGTTGGCGGTGGCATCGGCGCCGCGATACTCGATGTGCAGCTGGCCGGCGGGATCGCCGCCTGCCAGTGACACCAGCGGCGGGATGCGCAGCAGCGCCTCGCGGTTGCGTTGCGCCAGGCACACGGCGCCTGCGCTCCAGCGGTGTGGCTGCAGACGCGCGCCCGACACGGGGCTGGCGGCGGTGAGCGCGCTGAGCGCGCGCGCATGGCGAAGGATCCCTGCCGCGAAGCGCTCGCCCAGCTCGCTCAGGCAGGCGGGCCGCGCGGCGTCATAGAGCAGCGAGTTGCCGTTGCGGTCGATCAGGCTCAGATGAACGTGCACGCCGTTTCCCGCCTGCTCGGGGTCCAGCAGCGGCACGAAACTCGCGCGCATTCCCTGGCGGCGCGCGATCTCGCGCACGACCTCCCTGAAGACAACGGCGCGATCGGCGCTTGCGAGGCCCTCCGCCGGCGCAAGCGGGATCTCGAACTGATTGGCGGCGTACTCGGCGAAGAACCGCTCGGGCTCGGTGCCGGCCTGTATCAGCGCGGCCATCACCTGCGCGGGGAACGGGTCGATCCGGCGCTGGGCCTCGAGCGTGAACGGCAGCGCCGGCGGCGACCCGTCGAGGCTCGGACGCTGCGTGAGCTGGAACTCGTGCTCGAAGCTCGCAACCAGCCGGGCGCCGAGCTCGCGCTGGAGCTCACTGAGCGTCTCGCGCAGAAAGCCTCGCGGGCAGCACTCCCACGGTTGCCCGTCGGTCTCGACGATGTCACACAGCATCAGCTCCAGGGCGCTGTGCTCACCGTCGGGGGCGACCAGGACGCGGGTGCTCGCATCGGGGAGCAGGCGCAGGTCGCCGGTGGATCCGAAGGGGTTCGGCTCGGCGACGGGGCCGAGGGGCGTGAGCGCGTGGTTGGCGGGCACCCAGCCGATGCCCGCGCGCAGGTGCTCGTCCAGGTCGCGGGCGAGCACCGAGCGCCCGCGCACGATCGCGCCGAGGTCGCAGCACACGAGCGCGACCAGCTCGGCGTCGCCGGCGCTCACCTCGGCGTCTCGCCGGCGACGGTGCCGTTGTCCCAGAGCCCTTCGGCGAGCCCCACCGCGGTGGCGCCCGCGCGCACGGCTGCGGTGTCCTCCGCGTGGACCACGACGAACATGCCGCCGGCGGGCATGTCGCGCCGCTCGAGCGCTCTCGCGAGGTGCTCCTGGGGCTGCATGTGGACACCGCCGTTGCCGAGCGCGGGGTAGGTGTCGGCCACGCCGTAGAGGCTGCCGCGCGGCCCGCGCACGCGCGCGAACACGCAGGCGAAGTGACCCACGTCCCAATCCGCTGGCGGCCCGTCCTGCTCGCCCTCGAACAGGTAGTCGAGCAGCTGGCTGACGGTGGGGCGTGCGCCCCACAGATGGTGTGTGGCAAAGTTGGCCACGAGCGTCACCGGGCGTTCGAGCGCAGCTACGAGCTCGAACAGGCCGGCGAGCGTGTCGGGGCTCCAGGGGCCTGTGTAGGGGATCGCCTCGAGTCTCCCCCTGGAGAGCGACGCAATTGCGTCCAGCAGCCCGGCGGCGGTCGTCCCCGAGAGGGCGGAGTCCTCGATCGAGGGAACGCTCAGCCGGTAGTCGCGGCGTCCGAGTTCGCCGTGCGGGAGCGTGCCGGGCTCGCGCATGCCGGAGACGATGCTGCCGGCGGCCAGCGCGACGGCGTCCTGGTCGAGCGCCTCGCCGCGGTGCTCCTCGATGCCCGCGGCGCGCAGCGCCAGCGCGCCGCAGAACGCGCCGCACAGGTCATCGCGCTGGGGCAGCTCTCGCGCGTGGACCGCAAGCAGCTCTCGAGCTCCTGGCAGAAGCGTCATGTTCAGCGTGTCGATCCCAGGCATAGAGCCAATCTACACGGGTCGCCCGGCTGCTCGCAGGCTCTGTCGGAAGGGGGTCGTCGGTGCGCGCTTCGGACCGTCCGAAGTAAGAAACATTTGCGCGGAAATCAGCGTCCAAAGTTAGAAACATAGACACGAAAATGCAGATTGCTGATAGTTGTCTGCTTCCGCTTGACAGAACTGTAGGCTTCTGTGATAGTACGGACCGTATGGCCTGCAGAGCAAAACATTCCCAGTCAATGACAACTGTGTACAAGCTCGTCCTCGATCGACAGGCTCCGCAGCTGCGGCCGTTTATCTAACGACAAAGGAGCGGTGAGAGAGCATGCAGCGCATAACGTTGTTCTGGGTGGTCCTGCTGTCCGCGTTCGCAATCGCTGGCGTCAGCGCCGTCTCCGTTTCTGCGAGCGGCCATGAATTCATCGTGAGTAAAACCGGGAAAACCAAAAGCAAAGGGACCAACCCGCAGGTCTTCAAAACCGGAGCAGGGACGATCGAATGCTCGACGGTCACCGGCACTGGGGAAATGAAAGAAGCGACCTCGGTGACGCACAAAGAAGTGCTCACCTACAGCGGCTGCGTTGGCTTCGGAATGGCCATCAAAGTGACAGCCGCGCACTTCGAATACAACGCGAACGGATCGGCGAAGCTCGAAAAAACCGTGTACGTGACGCCGGAAGGGGCGGGTTGCGAAGTGCTGATCGAACCGCAGACGCTTGAAAGCATCACCTACTCGAACTCGAGCGGGAAAGTCACGGCATCGGCGAACGTGTCCAAAATCCACTCGAGGGGTACCGGCGGCGACTGTGGCGGCGAAAACACAGAAGGCAGCTACACCGGCAGCATCCAGGCGGAACTCGAAGGCGGCACGGTCGAATGGAAATAGGCTCTAGGCGGGTCTAGGTAGCTGGGAGGCGAGGGACGTGGAGCCGGCGCTCGTGGAGCCGGCTCCTGTCTCTCCTGAGATGGACTCCGGTGGGGGAGGCGGCGCCGTAGGGGTGGCGCGGGAGTAGACTACGGCGCGCCCGAGGAGGTGCGAATGCGCGGAAAGCCGCTCCGCGACGGAACGATGAGCAACTGGCCCCGCGTGCGCGGTGGATTGGTGCTCGTAACCGCAGGGATCTGGCTGGGCAGCGTCGCTGTGGCTCTCGCACCTGCACCCGCGGCCGGGGCTGGTGCCTGCCCAAACGCCCAGGTCGACTCCGACGCATCCGAACGCCTACCCGACTGCCGTGCCTACGAGCAGGTCTCGCCGGTTGAAAAGGACGGACAGGATGCTGTCTCGCTGAAGCCCCTGGAGCCTGCACAGAGCTCTGCATGCGAAGGCGACGAAACATGTACGCTCGTGTATATGAACGTTGGAGCGGCGTTCGCCGGCGCGTTGGGGAACGAGCTCCCCAACGCGTACCTTGCTTCGAGAGGCGCCGGCGGCTGGCAGACCACTCCACTCTCGCCGCCGACGCTGCAGGCGCCGGCGAACGGCAACGCGAGGGTCTCCTACTCGTTCTCGGGGGATCTGTCTGACGCGGTCCTGCGTGTGCCTTTGCAGCAGCTGACCGAAGGCGCGCCGGCGGGCGTTTACAACCTGTTCCTGCGCAACTCGAGCGGCCAATTCTCTCTCCTGACGACGACCGCCCCGCCCGAACCACCGCCGTTGGGGTGCGGCAACTGCTTCGAAGTCGAGGACGTTCCCGCGTTCGCGGGAGCCTCGAGCGACCTCAGCCACGTCATCTTCGAGGCGAACGACAGCCTGGTTCCGGGTGCGCCCGCTGCCGGCGTCGAAAACCTCTACGAAGTGACCTCTGGGCACGTAAGCCTCGTGGGGAGGCTCCCCGACGAAGGGATCCCAACGCACGGAGCGACGGCCGGCGGCGGGATCGAAGCCGTCGAAGGACGCACGCACGAGCTCGAACACGCCATCTCGGAGGACGGATCGCATGTCCTCTTCGAGGCTGCCGCCGATGGCGGGGCGCCCGACCCCCAGCAGAAAGGCATGACCGAGCTGTACGACCGCATCGACGGATCCTCGACGGTCGAGGTCTCCGCGCCGGCGCCCGGTGCGAGCTCCGAAGCGTGCGAAACGACCGGCGGCGTGTGCAACGCCGAGCCCGCGCAGTTCTGGGCGGCCTCGGCGGATGGTGAATTCGTCTACTTCACGAGCAAAGCCGCACTCACGAAGCAATCCTTTACGGGTATGGAAGCGTTCGAACCCGAACCACCGGAAAATCCGGGCAACGACCTGTATCGCTACAACGCCGCGACCCGCGAGCTCACGGATCTGACCGTGGACACGGAGGACGTGGACGGAGCTGACGTTCTCGGCGTGGTTGGGTCGTCGGATGACGGCTCGTATGTGTACTTCGTTGCCGACGGTGAGCTCGCAGCGGGTGCGAAAAGCGGCATGCCCAATCTCTATGTCTGGCATGAAGCGGCCGGCGGCTCGAGCGTAGTGAGGTTCATCGCGACGCTGGCACCGCCAAGCGAAGAAGAAGCAGAAAACATCGAAGCGTCGCGGCTCGGCCCGAGTTTCAGCTACGACAGCGACGTCGCGGACTGGACCAGCCGTCCGACCGCATCTCAGGCCTACGTGACGCCGGATGGCCGGCATCTGGCGTTCATGTCGGTCGAGCCTCTGACGGGCTACGACAACGACGACAGGGAAGCTGGAGAAGCCGACCACGAGGTTTTCGAGTACAGCGCCGAAACTGCTCAGCTCGTCTGCGCATCGTGCGATCCGAACGGCGCGCGCCCGTTTGGCGGCGCGTTCCTCGGCGCGAGGCTGCACGAACGGGTCAGCACGCCCTTTCACCAGCCGCGAAGCTTGAGCGACGACGGAAGTCGACTGTTCTTCACATCCCCCGATCCGCTGGTGCCCGGTCTATCGGGCGGAAGCGACAAGGTCTTCGAGTACGAGGAAGGCATGCCGCACCTCATCTCGGGCACCGAAGGCGGTGGCGGCAGCGTGTTCCTCGACGCGAGCACCAGTGGGGACGACGTCTTCTTCGCGACCCGCGAACAACTTGCGCCCACCGACGACGATGGGCTGGTCGATGTCTATGACGCGCGCGTCGACGGCGGCATTCCGACACGTGCTGCGCCGATGTCGTGCCAGGGCAGCGCATGCAGGGAACCATTCAGCTCGTCGCCGTCGTTCTCCGCGCCGATTTCAGCTTCATTCACGGGCGCCGGGAACCCGACGCCGTCACCGCCGCTCGCGAAGCTCACACGCAAGCAGCTGCTCGCACGTGCCCTGGCCCGATGCACGAAGTTGAGGAGCAGGAGGAAGCGTCTGGCGTGTCGGGCCGCGGCGACCAAGCGTTATGCGTCGAAGACGAAGGCCAGGAGCACCAGCCGTGGCGGCGTGGCAGAGCGCCTTCGGATGACCGGGTGAACCGATGGGCTGTCTGCGCGACGGCGCGTCCCTCGTGAAGATCAGGTGGTGCATATGGCTGATCGCCACGCTGATGGTCGCCGGTGGAGTTGAGGCAGGGCCTTCGTGGGCGTCGTCCGCGAGTCCGCATTGGAGCATCGTCTCCGAGTCGCAACCCACGTACTTCAAGGCGGGCGATCCGGCCGACGCCTACGTGCTCATCATTCGAAACGATGGCGCTGCGCCGACGACCACCGGCAGTGCGACGACGGTGACTGACACGCTGCCCACGGGTGTGACGGCGACGAAGGTCATCGTCCACGGAGAAGCGGCCAACAGCACCGGCTCACCCAAATACGAAATGTCGTGTACGCATGCGCCGGCTACCGGGACTGTCGCGTGTGCATATGAAGAAAGCGCGGGCCACGGGCGAGTGCTGGCCGGAGCGACGCTGGTTATGACGATCACGGTGTCGATTCCCGAAGGAGTCCCGCCGCTTGGGCCCAACTTCGCGACTGTCTCCGGCGGCGGCGCGCCGAGTGCCTCTAGCACCGAGGTGACTCCGATCAACACGGCAACTGTGCCCTTCGGCCTCTCGTTCTTCAACGTGAGTACCGTCACGGAAACCGGCGAACCGGACACGCAGGCCGGGTCGCATCCGTTCGAGCTCGTCACCGGCCTCGGGTTCAACGTCAGCGGCCGCGAATCTCCGTCGTCGCGAAATGGAGGCGCGGAATGGCCGCTGGGTAACGCCTCGCCGAAGGACATCGAAGTCGCGCTGCCGCCGGGGCTGGTCGGCGATCCGAACGCCGTTCCACGGTGCAGCCAGCAGGCGTTTCTGGAACGGGAAGACCTCAACTGTCCGCTCGACACGCAGGTCGGAACCGTCAAGCCGCTGTTCTATGGAACATTCCCATCGGCGGTCTTCCCGGTGTTCAACATCGTCCCGCCTCCAGGTCAGCCGGGCGAGCTCGGTTTCTCGGCCGGGATCGGGCACGTCCCGATCTTCTTCCACGTTCGCAGCAATGGCGACTATGGCTTGACAGCGCAGCTCAACAGCCTTCCCGAGACAGGCCCGCTTCAGGGCGCGATCCTGGCGCTGTGGGGTGTTCCGGCAGCGCCTGACCATGACCTCGAACGCGAGGGTACGCTCGGGGAAGGCGCACAGCACGACGGCGAATTCTGCAAACCACTGGTCGAAGTGGTGAGCGGCGTCGAAGAAGCGAACGGCTGCCCGAGCGACGCGGCCGCGACGCCGTTCCTGACGCTGCCGAGCAGTTGCCCGACCGGGCTGCCGGTGGACGTCCGCACGGATTCCTGGCAGAACCCCGAACAGCTGAGCCCGTTGGAACCAGAACCACCCGGTAGCTTCCTCGAAGAGGCCTCGCTCCCACCGACCACCGGCTGCGAACAGCTCTCCTTCGCTCCATCCCTGTCGCTCGAGCCCGAAACCACCCAGGCAAACACCCCGAGCGGCTACACGGTCGAACTGCATGTGCCGCAGAACGAAGCGCCGACAGCGCTGGCCACGCCGGACCTGCGCAACGCGGTGGTGACCCTGCCGGCGGGCACGGTGCTGTCGCCGTCGGTGGGCAACGGCCTGCAGGGCTGCTCGCCGGAACAGTTCGGCTTGCACTCGCTCGCGACGGCGTCATGTCCGCAGCAGTCGCAGATCGGCACGGTCAAGATCACGACGCCGTGGCTGGCCAGCCCACTGGAAGGCCAGGTGTTCGTGGGCGAACCGGAATGCACGCCGTGCACGCCGGCTGACGCGCAGGAAGGCAAGCTGGTGCGACTGCTGGTGCAGGCGCAGGGCTCGGGTGTGACGGTCAAGCTGGATGGCGCGACGTCGATCGATCAGAGCACGGGGCAGCTGACGGCGAGGTTCGACGAAGCGCCGCAGCTGCCGTTCGAAGACCTGAAGCTGACGTTCGACGGCGGCCAGAGCGCGCCGCTGGTCAATCCTTCGACGTGTGGGACGCCGCTGGTGGCGACGTCGCAGCTGACGCCGTACAGCAGCGAACAGGCGGCGGAACCGTCGAGTGAGCCGTTTGAAGTTGGCGGCTGCTCGCCGCTGCGCTTCGCTCCGACGTTCATCGCGGGCACGACGAACAACCAGGCGGGCGCGTTCAGCCCGTTGACGGTGACGCTGTCGCGCACGGATCAGGACGAGGATCTGGCTGGCGCGGCGGTGCATCTTCCGACGGGGCTGCTGGGGATGCTGGCGAAGGTTCAGCTGTGCGCTGAAGCTCAGGCGCAGGTGGGAGCATGCGGTTCGCAGAGCGAAATCGGCACGGCGACGGTCGGCGCGGGGCCGGGAGCTGATCCGGTGTTCGTCAAGGGCCACGTGTACCTGACGGGTCCGCACGAGGGCGCGCCGTTCGGCCTGTCGATCGTGGTGCCGGCGGTGGTGGGTCCGTTCAACCTGGGCACGATCGACGTCGGCGCGCGCGTGGAGGTCGACCCGCGGACGGCGGCGCTGAGCATCGTCAGCGACCCGCTGCCGCAGAGCATCGACGGCATCCCGCTGCAGCTCGAGACGGTCAACCTCGAAATCAACCGCGAAGGCTTCATCTTCAACCCGACCGACTGCCGGCCGCTGGCGGTCGAAGGCACGCTGACGAGCAGCGAGGGCGCGACAGCTCTCCTGTCCTCGCGCTTTCAGGCAGCCAACTGCGCGACGCTCGAGTTCAAGCCGGAGCTCAGCGTGCTGACGCATGCTGCGACGAGCAAAGCGGACGGCGCCTACCTGCACGTGCGCCTCGCCTCGGCTCCGGGGCAGGCGAACATCGCGGCGGTCAAGATCGACGTGCCCAAGCAGCTGCCGATCCGGCTGACGACGTTGCAGCGGGCGTGCCCGGTGTCGGTGATCGAAGTGAACCCGGCGGGCTGTCCGGCGGCGTCGGTGGTGGGCAGCGTGACGATCCTCACGCCGGTGCTGCGGCACGCGTTGGTTGGGCCCGTGTATGTGGTCTCCCATGCCGGCGTGGCGGCACCTGATCTCGAGTTCGTGCTGCAGGGCGAAGGCCTGACGATCGACGTCGTGGGGCAGACGGTCGTGAAGCATGGCGTGATCTCGGGAGTGTTCAGGTCGCTGCCGGATGTGCCGATCTCGACGCTTGGCATGGTCTTGAACGTGGGGCCGCACTCGCTGCTCGCGTCGAACCTGCCGGCGAAGGCGAGGTGGAGCCTGTGCGCTCAGAAGCTGGCGATGCCGACCGCGATCACGGGCCAGAACGGCGCGGTGCTGAGGCAGACTACGAAGATCGCGGTCTCAGGCTGCCCTGCTCGCAAGCCGAGGCGCAAGGCGTAGGCTTGGGGTTGACATGACTCCCGCAGGCTGACCGGAAGGACGCGACCGCATGAGCTGGGACTTCTCCACCGACCCTGACTTCCAGGAGCAGCTGGACTGGATGCGCGAGCTGGTGCGCACGGAGATCTGGCCGCTGGAGTCGATCTGGCCAGAGCTGGGGCTGGATGGCTTGAAGCGCGCGATGGTGCCGCTGCAGGAGCAGGTCAAGGCGCGGGGGCTGTGGGCTACGCACCTGCCGCCGGAGCTCGGCGGCCAGGGTATGGGCCAGGTGCGCTTGGGATTGATGCACGAGATCCTTGGCAGCTCGCCGATCGCGCCGCTGGCGTTTGGCAACGCGGCGCCTGACTCGGGCAACTCGGAGATCCTGGCGATGGCGGGCACGGCTGAGCAGAAGGACCGCTGGCTGCACCCGCTGCTGGCGGGCGACCTGCGCAGCGCGTTCAGCATGACTGAGCCCAACTCTCCGGGATCGGATCCGACGCAGCTGCGCACGCGCGCGGTGCGCGACGGCGAGGAGTGGGTGATCGATGGCCTGAAGTGGTTCTCCTCGAACGGCTCGATCGCGGACTTCTTGATCGTGATGGCGGTCACCAACCCCGATGGACGCCCGGCGCAGCGAGCGTCGATGTTCATCGTGCCGGTCGACACGCCTGGCGTTGAGATCGTGCGCGATGTGCCGACGATGGAGCACCCGTGGGAGCACTACGGCGGCTACGGCGGGCACTCGGAAATCGCTTACGAGTCGGTTCGCTTGCCGGCTGAGGCGCTGCTTGGGGGCGAGGGCGAGGGCTTCCTGCTGGCGCAGCACCGGCTGGGCCCGGGCCGGATCCATCACTGCATGCGCTGGCTTGGCGTGGCGCGCAGGGCGTTCGACATGATGTGCGAGCGCGCGACCTACCGCCAGGCGCATGGTTCGCTGCTGGCGGACAAACAGACGGTGCAGAACTGGATCGCTGACAGCGCTGCGGAGATGCAGGCTGCGCGCTTGATGACGCTGCATGCTGCTTGGGTGATGGATACGCAGGGCGCGAGCGCGGCGCGCACGGACATCGCATTGATCAAGTTCTATGGCGCGAAGGTGCTGCACGACGTGGTCGATCGCGCGCTGCAGCTGCATGGCTCGCTTGGCTACTCGACGGACCTGCCGCTCGAGCAGATGTATCGCTTTGCGCGCGCTGCACGCATCTACGACGGCCCTGATGAGGTGCATCGCCAGTCGGTTGCGCGCCACCTGCTGCGCGGCTATGCGCCGCCGCCGGACGAAGTGCCGAGCGAACACCTGCCGACGCGTCGCGAGCACGCACGCGAGCGCTTCGCTGAGCTGCTCGAGGCGGTCACGGCGAACGACTGATTTAAGGGGCTCGCCTGCCGGCTCGCGTGGCGGGGTCGCGCGTGGTCCTTCCCGGCCTCTAGGCTGGGACCGTGGCGATAGACACCAGAAGCGCGCCAGCCCGGTTCGACCCGGGCGCGTTCGAGCAGTTTCGCTTCACGACCCGCGAGCTGGACGAGCGCGGCCGAGTGACGCTGCGCTATGCGCTCGACGATCAGATCGAGTTCGTCGAGATCTTCGAGCTGCCGCTGGCCAACCCGGAACAGACGCTGAGCGACGCCGAGCGCGAGCGCGTAGACGGCCTGCTGGCGCTGCTGCACTGGGTGGCTGGCGTGAGCTACTACAAGACAGCGCTGCCACCGGAGGTCGAGTTCGCGTCAGGTACGCCCCCCCCGCCGGCTGCCGCGGCCTTGCTCGAGGCGCTGTACTCCGAGGGCCTAGCCGAGCTCGCCTACACGAACGGTCTCCAGGGCCTACCCCGCCCGAGGTTCGCGCGGTCTCCGCAGCCGAGGGGCGGTGATCGTCAGGCCGCGGCCGAGAACGTCCGACGTGCATCCGGGGAGTACGGCTCTGGGCCTGCAGATGCGCCACTTGGCCGCGTGCTGGTGCCGGTGGGCGGCGGCAAGGACTCGGCGGTAGCCCTCGAGATCGTGAGGCGCGCTGGCTACGAGCTCTCGCTGTTCTCCATCGGCAACGCGCCACCGATCGCACGCACGACCGCGGTCGCGGGACTTCCGCACCTGATCGCGACCCGCACCCTGGACCCGAGCCTGCGCGAGCTGAACGCGGCGGGTGCGATCAACGGCCATGTGCCGATCACGGCGATCGTGACGTGCGTGGCGCTGCTGACGGCGGCGTTGAACGGCTTTGACGCGGTGGCGATGGCCAACGAGCGCTCGGCGTCGGCTGGCAACGTGGTGTGGGATGGCGTGGAGGTGAACCACCAGTTCAGCAAGGGCCTGCGCGCGGAGCGGCTGCTTAGCGCGGCGGCCGCGGAGATCGACCGAGCGGACCTTGGCGCCGCGGGCGTGCGCTCCTTCTCGGTGCTTCGCCCTGCTTCGGAGCTTGCGATCGCGCGGGCGTTCGCGCGCATGGAGGCCTACCACGGAGCCTTCACGAGCTGCAACGCGATCTTCCGTATCGACCCGGCGCTGCGGGCGGCGTCGTGGTGCTGTGACTGTCCCAAGTGCCGTTTTGTGTTCCTGGCGCTGGCGCCGTTCAGCGAGCCCGAGCATCTGGCCGCGATCTTCGGCCGCGACCTGCTCGCGGAGGATGGCCAGTTCGAGGGCTTTGCGCTGCTGACCGCCACGGGTGGCCACAAGCCGTTTGAGTGCGTGGGCGAGGAGCAGGAGAGCCTCGCGGCGATCCGTCTGCTCGCGCGCGACCCGCGTTGGCGCGAGCACAGCGTGGTGGCGCGTCTGGTAGCCGAGGTGATCCCTGGGTTCCCTGCTGACGCGGGCGACCCTGAGACGGTGCTCGAGCTCAGCGACGAGCATGCGGTGCCGGCGGCGCTGCTGGCGGAGGTCCGTGCGGTTCTCGGAGCTTGACGGCGCCAGCATCGGCGTGTGGGGCGCCGGCCGCGAGATCGGCTCGTTTGCGGACCAGCTCGCGCGCCGGCTGCCGTCGGCGCGGATCGCGGTGGCGGCTTTCGACGTGCCGCCGGCAGAGGACATCCGCGCGACGCTGAAGGCGCCCGACGCGCGGATCGTGATCGCCGGCAGCGGCAGCGGCAGCGGCAGCGGCAACGCCGGCGCGGCGACTGGCGCGGCCGATGATGCCAGCAGTCGCGAGGTCGTCGAGGCGCTCTCCGGCTGCGACGTGGTCGTGCGCTCGCCGGGAGTCTCGATCTACCGGCCGGAGCTGCGCGCGCTGCGCGAGGCTGGGATACCGGTCACAACGGCCACCGCGCTGTGGCTCGCCGAGCGCGGTGGCGAGGGCGTGATCGGCGTTACGGGCACGAAGGGCAAGAGCACGACCGCCGCGCTCGCCTGCCATCTGGCGCGCGCGGCGGGGCGCACGGCGCACCTGGCGGGCAACATTGGCGTCCCGGCGCTGGACCTGCTCGACGAGGAGCCGGCGGAGGTCACGGTTGTCGAGCTTTCCAGCTACCACACGGCGGATCTCGAAACGGGGCCGGAGGTGGCGCTCGTGACGAGCCTGTTTCGCGAGCACACCGACTGGCACGGCTCGGAGGAGGCCTACCGCGCGGACAAGCTGCGTCTGCTGGGCTTGCCGGGCGTGCGCGTCGCTGTGGTGGACTGGCGTGACGAGCGGCTACGCGAGGAACTGACAAGGACCGCGCCTGCGACGGGCGTTGCTCGAGTGGTGCCTATGGAGGTTCGCTACGGCGTGCCACAAGGCTGGGACGTGACGCACGAGGGGATCGCCCTGGATGGAGAGCTGCGTGCGAGTGCCGCTGAGCTGCCGCTGCTTGGTGCGCACAACGCGCTGAACCTCTGCGGCGCGCTCGCGGCGCTCGAAGCGCTCGGCATCGAGCCGATGCTGCCTGACTCGCTGCAGGGCTTTCAGCCCCTGGCGCACCGGCTCGAGACGGTGCTCGAGCGCGACGGCGTTGTGTGGGTCAACGACAGCATCTCGACGACCCCCGAGTCGACGCTCGCGGCCCTTGCGAGCTTCCCCGGCCGCGAGGTCATCCTGATCGCTGGCGGTCAGGACCGAGGTCAGGACTACACGGAGTTGGGCAGTGTCCTCGCTGAGCGCGGCGCGACGATGATCGGGGTTCCTTCAACCGGTCAGCGACTGCTGCGGGCGGCGCGCGCGGCGGGCACACCGCCCGCGCGCACGATCGAGGCCCCCGACCTCCGGGAGGCTGTCGCGCTCGCTCGCGCCATGGCTCGACCGGGCGCTGTGGTTCTGCTCTCGCCGGCGGCGCCCAGCTACGACAACTACCGCGACTTCGAGGAGCGCGGCGAGCGCTTCCGCGGGCTGGCAGACCGTTGATCGACGGGCTGGTCGTTTCGGCGCCAGAGTCAGTGATCCTGGGCACCGACTCAACTGCCTCACAGTAGTGTCGTATCACTGAGGCGAAGTGACGACGATCGAGGGTCATGACGATCGGGGCGTCAACGCGCCCGGCGAGCGCGACCATCGAGCGTCAGTACCGCCGTCCCGGAAGGACATGGGTTTGGGGCGCCCCGCACCAGGGCGCCCCACAGTCCTTCAGTGGCTGGTGTGGCGCTGGTTTACAGCCGCATCACTTCCACTTCGCCGTTTGTTACTGCGCCGCCTTTAAAGTTGGTTATTGTCTCGGTTGTTTCTAACGAGAATAACGCTGTTGCTTGCGCATTTATTTTCGCTAATAACTGACATAGTTCGGTGCCGGTGTTTTCTTCGTTTAAGACGGTGATGATCGCGTTGTCTTCGCCTTTTTTGACTAGAGTGGCTGTAAGCGTTTTGGTTTTAACGTTTTCTGGCGTCAACGCGTATGCCGCACAGCCCGAGACGACGACGCTAATCGCGCTGCCGCATTCGAAGTGGACCGGAGTGAGTAAGATGACCAGCGCGCCTCGTAACGTGGGTCCCGCGTTGTAGTCTTTAAGGTGATACGTCCCTAACGCTAAGATCGAGCCGCTCACGGTGTCGTTTAACCCGGTGCACGCGGTACCGAGCGCGTCTTTGGTCTCTAAGAATAAGATGTCGACTAACCCTAATTTCAGGGATGTCCCTTCGAGCGTACCCTCATCTCTTTCGGACTCGTAAACCTCGAGGCCGATAGCGAATGCGCTTTTTTCGCTTGTGAGGCTGGCTAAGATGTGTTCTTCGCCTGGTCCGGCCTTGGGTAAGAGGCTGGGTAGTGTCGCTGCGGCGTTGGCGGTTGAGGCGAGGATGCCGGTGAGTGCGAGTGTGGCGATGAACGTGAGGCTCAGGTTCTTTATCAGGTGCTTCATTGATTCCCTCCGTTGTGTGTGGTGTGGGTGTTACATTTCTGGTGGTTGGGGTCCTTTGTATTGTTTGCAGTTGGGGATGATGTAGCCGGGGCTGCAGTTTGTTTGGGCGGCGAGTTGTTGGGGTGTTTCGTGGAAGTATTTGATGGCGCCGGGGATTCCGTGTTGTTGGAGGAGTTTGTTGCGGAGCTTGGTGGCTTGGAGGTAGGACTTGGTGGTTTGGAGCTCGTCGGTGATGGTCTCGCCGGTGGCTTTGAGGTAGTTGTGGTAGGCGGTTTCGGTGGGGAATAAGCCGCGGATGAGTCGGGTGTAGCCTTCTTGGAGTTCTTGTGGGGTGATGGTGATGCTCATGGCGTGGGCTTGCTGGTTGACCCATTGGTAGTTGATGAGGATGTGTAGCATGTGTCGGACGATGTTTTCGTAGCGGGCTTTGCATTTGGCCTTGAGTTCTGAGGTGGTGTGTGGCTGGATGATCGAGTGGGCTGGGAGGGTCGCGGTTTTTTCGTAGTTGATGCAGGCGGTGTAGTTGGGTGGGTCGGGGACCTCGCCTGGCGGGGCTGGGTGTTCGATGGTGAGGTCGCGGGAGATCACGGCCTCGATCGGGACCCAGTGCGCGAGCGCCGCCCTGGTGATGATGGTGTGCCCGGCGAAGCTCACGATCGCTGTATTCGTACCGCCGCCGTTGCTGCTGCCGCATGCTGTGATCGCGAGGGCGGCGATCAGGCCGATGGTGAGCGCTGGCCCGTAACGACGGGTGCGAGCGATGCGTTTCATTGAGCGTCTCCAGATGGCTTTGGGGTAGGGATGAGGCTTCGGGGAGGGAGATGTGTGTGGGGCGCCCCACACCCGAGGGCGCCCCACAGTCCTTCAGTGGCTGGTGTGGCGTTGGTTTACAGCCGCATCACTTCCACTTCACCGTTCGTTACTGCGGTGCCTGTGAAGTTGGTTATCGTCTCTGACGTTTTCTCATTGGATAATTCTGTTGCTTCCGCGTTTTTTCTCGCTAATAGCTGGCATAGTTCGGTCGCGGTGTTTTCTTCGTTTAAGACGGTGATGATTGTGTTGTCTTTGCCACTCACCGCGAGCGTGCCAGTGAGTGTTTTGGTTTTGACGTTTTCCGGGGTGAGCGCGCCCGCTACACAGCCCGAGACGACGACGCTGATCGTGCTGCCGCATTCGAAGTGGACGGGAGTAAGTAAGACGACCAGCGCGGTTAATAACGTGTTGTTCGCGACGTAGTCTTTGAGGTGATATGTACCTAACGCTAAGATCGAACCGACTACGGTGTCGTTTAACCCGGTACATTTCGTGCCGAGCGCATCTTTAGATTCTAAGAATAAGACGTCGACTAACCCTAATTTCAGGGACGTCCCTTCGAGCGTACCCTCATCTTTTTCGGATTCGATCGTCTCGAGGCCGCCGCCGAATGTGCTTACTTTGCTTGTGAAGCTGGCTAAAATGTGTTCTCCGCCTGGTCCGGCCTTGGGTAAGAGGCTGGGTAGTGTCGCGGCGGCGTTCGCGGTCGCGGCGAGGATGCCGGTTAGTGAGAGCATGGCGAAGAACGCCAGGCCCAGGATTTTTAGGTGTTTCATTCCTGTTTTCCTCGGTTCGTTGTTGTGTTGTGGTTAGGCCGAGCATGGCGCAGCGGTCCCCGGGGGCGGTGCTCGCCTGCGGGGTGGCGTTGTCTTGGTCGGCTGTGGCGCCGGGTTCGCATAAACGGACTCCGGCTTGTGGGACTGTCGCACACGCGGGGTGGGCTGGTCAAGCGATCGGACGGAGTGTCTCCAGCCCCACCCCGGCCAATCTTGCACGGGACCGGCTATCGGGCATGGTCGGCCAGCCGGGACAGGGAGTTTGATGGTGTGGGGTGGCGGGGTTGGTGGGTGGGAATCAGAGACACTGGTTGACGATGGGCAGTCAAGTATGGCTTCATCCAAGGTGCGATGGGTAGAGAGGGAACCTATGGGCTTATCGA
>Ga0182024_10001819_pt1 | contig 53990 bp, 53 predicted proteins | sample P32metaG_FD_120480 | JGI IMG/M metagenome (GOLD analysis project Ga0182024, IMG submission 120480) | Permafrost microbial communities from Stordalen Mire, Sweden - P3-2 metaG (Illumina Assembly) | ecosystem: Environmental > Terrestrial > Soil > Wetlands > Permafrost | place: Sweden: Stordalen...
ACCAGTCGCAGATCTTCAACGATGTCGATTCCGCTTACTGGACGCTGATTCAAAACGTGAATCTTCTGCAGCCGTACAAGAACAAATACCTGCCGCTGGCAACGGATGTTCGCGACAAGATGTCCTTTTCTTACCGGAACGGCGGGTCGTCGCTGCTGGATTACCTCGACGCGGAAAAGTCCTACCGGGACACCCGGCTGGCTTACCTGAATCTGATTGGTTCGTACTTGACCGCCGCAAGTCAAATGAATCTTGCGGTCGGTCGGGAGGTTTTACAATGAAGCGTTTCACTCTGGTTCAACTGACTCTCTCGGCCATTGTGTGTCTGGCGGGAGCGGTGGTTCTGGCGGGCTGCGGCCAGGTCAAAGCGGATCCCAAGGTCGACCTTAAGGCCGAAGCGCCACCGCCCGCGCAGGTAGTGCCGGCGGGGAACTCGAGCGTGGTAAAGGTCGACCATCCGGAGCAATTTCCCCTCGTCGACGCCGGTAAGTACGACGCCGCGCCGGAGCTGAACGTCACTGGCACGGTAACCCCGGACGTCTCCCGCAATATTCCCGTGATCTCGATCGCCTCGGGCCGCGTGCTGGAGATCCACGCCCGCCTTGGCGACACAGTCACGAAGGGCCAGCTTCTGCTCAAGGTCCAGAGCGCGGATATCTCCGGCGCATTCTCCGATTACCGGCAAGCCCTCGCGGACCAGACGCTGGCGCACGCACAGCTGGCGCGCTCGAAGCTGCTGCTCGAGAACGGCGCGATCGCGCAAAAAGACTACGAGCTGGCTGTCGATACAGCTGACAAAGCCGACGTCACGGTGGAAGCGACAATCGAACATCTCCGTGTGCTGGGCGCGGACAAAGATCATCCGAGCGCGATCATCGACGTAACCGCGCCCGTCTCCGGCGTGATCACCGATCAGCAGGTGACGTTGGCCGCGGGTACGCAGGGACTGGCATCGCCGAATCCGTTCACAATCTCCGATCTTTCGCACGTGTGGATTCTCTGCGATGTTTTTGAGAACGACCTGAAGAACGTGAAGCTCGGGGAATTCGCCGATGTCCGGCTGAACGCATACCCGGATCGCGTTTTCCGCGCCCGGATCAGCAACATCGGTCCCATCCTCGACCCCACCATACGCACCGCCAAGGTGCGTCTCGAGGTGGAGAATTCAGGGCTGATGCGGATCGGAATGTTCGTGACAGCAACCTTCCATGGCAGCGAAAAGCAAATGCACGCCGTGGTCCCGTCCACAGCCATCCTGCATCTCCACGATCGCGACTGGGTTTACTTACCGGCGGGGGCCAAATCGTTTCGGCGGGCGGAAGTTTCCGGCGGCATCACGCTACCGCAAGGTTTGCAGGAGGTTTCCGGCATCAATCCCGGCGACCAGGTGGTGCGGAACGCTCTGGTCCTCGAAAATTCGGTTGAGCAATAGACGAGTGGAGTTATAAGCGGGAAATTATGATTCGCGGGTTAGTCGATTTCGCCCTTAACAACCGCATCATGGTAGTCGCCTTTGCGGTGTTGCTGTTTATCTGGGGCGGAATCTCGTTCCATCAGTTGCCCGTGGAAGCTTATCCGGATGTGGCGAACAACTACGTCGAGGTCATCACGCAGTGGCCGGGGATCTCCGCGGAGCAGATCGAGCAGCAGGTCACCATTCCGCTCGAAATCGTAATGAACGGAATTCCGCACCTTACGGCTTTGCGCTCGTTCTCGCTTTTTGGCCTTTCCGATCTGAAGCTCACTTTCGACGACGAAGCTGCGAACGACTGGAACCGGGAGAAGGTTCTCGAACGGCTCGCTCAGGTGACGCTGCCCAACGGGGTGCAGCCGCAGATGGGCACTGACTGGAGTCCCGTTGGCCAGATCTATTTCTTCACGCTGCAAAGCACTAATCCGCGCTACGACGTGATGGAGCTCAAATCCCTTGAGGATTGGGTAGTTGAGAAAGCATTCAAGTCTGTGCCCAATGTTGTCGACGTCGCTAGTTTTGGCGGACCGACGCGCGAATATCAGGTGCGTGTCGACCCCAACAAGTTAATTGCGTACGGGCTGAACATCGGCCAGATCGAACAGCAGCTCTCGAATAACAACACCAATGCAGGAGGGAGTTTTATCGAATCCGGCTTGCAGCAGATCGACGTTCGGGAAGTGGGCCTGGTCACCGATGTCCACGACATTGAGAACACCGTGATCACGACGAAGACCGGGACCGCGGTGAAGGTCAGTGACGTCGCGGTAGTGGAGCAGGGCCCCAAGATCCGGCTGGGCCAGTTCGCGCGGGCGCGTCACCTCGCCAACGGAAAGATTGTCGACGACGCCGACGTAGTTTCGGGCATCGTGCTGCTGCGCAAAGGGGCCGATTCGGACGCGGTGCTGGAAGGGATCCACGCCAAAGTGAATGAATTGAACACCGTCATTCTTCCTCATGGCGTCAAGGTTGTGCCCTTTCTCGACCGCAGCGACCTGGTGCACTTCACGACCACCACCGTTCTCCACAATTTGAGAGAAGGCATTATCCTGGTGGTGATTATTCTTTTCCTGTTCCTCGGAAATGTGCGCGGAGCTCTGATCGTTGCTCTGACAATTCCTTTCTCGCTGCTGTTCGCGGCTACCTGTCTTCAACTCAAAGGAATCCCCGCGAACCTGCTGTCGTTGGGTGCGCTTGATTTCGGTATGGTCGTGGACGGCGCGGTCGTGATGGTGGAAAATATCGTGCGTCACCTGTCCCGTCAAGCCGAAACGGACAAGAGAACGCCCATGGAGAAGATCCGTGAGGCGGCGCATGAGGTCCAGCGTCCCGTGTTCTATGCCATCGGGATCATCATCACCGCCTATCTGCCGATCTTCACGCTGCAGCGCGTGGAAGGCCGCTTGTTCAAGCCGATGGCGTGGACCGTGGCGTTCGCTTTGCTCGGAGCGCTCATTTTCTCGATGCTTCTCGCGCCGGTACTTTCAAGCCTGTTCTTCCGCAAAGGAACGAAGGAATGGCACAACCCGGTGATGATTTTTCTGACACGCATGTATCGCGCCGCACTGGGGAAAGCGATCCACTGGCGATGGGTGACGTTGGGCGTGGCGCTGTCCGGTTTCGCCTTGACTATTTACCTCGCCACCAGCGTACTCGGTTCCGAATTTCTGCCGCACCTGGACGAAGGCGCAATATGGGTTCGCGGGATTCTCGCCCCGAGCACGGGCCAGTCCGAAGGAATCGCGGTGTCGAACCAGGCGCGGGCTGTGCTGTGCTCTTTTCCCGAAGTCCCGCAGTGCACCAGTCAGGTGGGCAGGCCCGACGACGGGACGGACACCACGGGTTTCTTCAACACGGAGTATTTCGTCGACCTGAAGCCCAAGGAAGAATGGAGGCCCGTTTTCCATCAGGACAAGGACGAGCTGATTGCCGCCATGAATCGCGAGCTCGAGAAGATTCCCGGAGTGACGTGGGGCTTCTCGCAGCCGATCTCCGACAACATGGAGGAGGCAGTGAGCGGCGTCAAGGGAGAGCTGGCCATCAAAGTCTTCGGCACCGACCTGAGAACGCTCGAAGGCAAAGCCGACGAAATCATGGGCGTGATGCGGGGTATTCGGGGAATCGAGGATCTGGGCCTTCTGCGAATCATCGGCCAACCGAATCTGAATCTGACCGTCAATCGTCAGAAGGCCGCCCGTTTTCAGATCAACATCGCGGATGTGCAGGATGCCGTGCAGACCGCCATCGGCGGCAACGCCCTGACTCAGGTTCTCCAGGACGAGCAGCGTTACGATCTGGTGCTGCGCTATCTGCCGCAGTTCCGCGATCGCAGGGAGGCGATTGAAAACATCCGGCTCCTGTCGCCGTCGGGAGAGCGGGTGTCGCTGGCGCAGTTGTGCGACATTCAGATGCTGGACGGCGCTTCGGAAATCTACCGCGAGGCCAACCAGCGTTATGTGGCGATCAAGTACAGCGTACGCGGCCGCGATCTGGGCGGCGCGGTCGAGGAAGCCATCAGGAAAGTCGATACGCAGGTGAAACTGCCGGCGGGGTACCACATCAATTGGGCCGGCGAGTACGAATCGCAGCAGCGGGCGGCACGACGTCTGGCCATCATCATTCCGCTGACCCTGATGCTGATCTTTCTGATTCTGTATTCGATGTTCAAGTCGATGAAATGGTCGGCGCTGATCCTGATGAACGTCGCCATGGCGCCTGTAGGCGGCCTGTTGGCGCTTTTGTTCACAGGAACCAACCTGAGCGTGTCTTCCGGCGTCGGCTTCCTGGCCTTGTTCGGCGTCTCGGTGCAGGTCGGAGTCATCATGGTTGAGTACATCAATCAGTTGCGCGTCCGCGGGCACACCATATTCGACGCCGCCGTGGAAGGCGCCGTGCTGAGACTTCGCCCCATCATGATGACGATGCTGGTCGCCATGCTGGGCCTTCTTCCAGCAGCCACATCGCACGGAATCGGGTCGGACTCCCAGCGCCCCTTCGCGATCGTGATTGTCGGCGGACTGATGGCCGCTCTGCTGATGAGCATCTTCCTCCTGCCGACGCTCTACGTCTGGATAGCGGATGAGCGCGACGTACTGCCGGCGCCTGAAGGCGAATTCGAATAGCATGGCGAAGAAAGAAGAAGTATGCGCGCGAATCAAGGAAATCGGCATCCTTCCAGCCATTCGTGTTCCTTCGGCCGAGGATGCCTTGTTTGCGGCTGGCGAGATGCTCAAATGGGGAATCCCCGTTGTGGAACTAACGATGACGGTGCCGGGAGCCATCGGGGTCATAGCCAAACTGGCGCGCACCAGTCCGGAACTCATCGTGGGCGCGGGGACGGTTTTGGATATTGAAACCGCGCGCGCCTGCGTGGATGCGGGAGCCGCGTTTGTAACCAGCCCTGGAATGGATCCGAAGATCGTGGAATTCGCGGTGAGGCACAACGTGGCCGCGATTCCCGGAGCATTGACACCCACGGAAGTGATGATGGCGCACGACGCGGGCGCCGATCTCATCAAAATCTTCCCCTGCTCCCAGGTCGGAGGACCCGGTTACATCAAGGCGCTGAAGGCGCCGTTCCCGCATGTGCCGTTTATCGCTTCGGGAGGAGTTGACCAGGTGACGGCGAGCGATTTCATTCGCGCGGGAGCTGTCGCGCTCGGCATCCGCGGCAAGTTGATTCCCCCGGAGGCTATCGAACGCAGGGATCGCAACTGGATTCACGAACTGGCGGGCAGATTCCTCGCGATCGTGCAGCGCACCCGCGCTGAATTCGGCATCTCCTGACTTTGTCGTGGGGGGCTTCGGCCTTCATCCGGGCTTCCGCGGCTCAAGCCTCCAGTAGCGCGCGAGCTTCTTTTATCACACCGAGAAACCGCGCACTTAACTCGCGAATCCACTTCTCGTTCTTGTCCCGTACCGCGTCCGGCGGAATCAAGTGTTCCCCAATACCTAACGCGACAGCTCCCGCGCGAATAAAGTCGCGGGCAGTCTGTTGATTAACGCCTCCCGAGGCAATCAGCGCCATGTGCGGAAAAGGCGCCTTCAGCGCCTTGATGTAACCGGGTCCGCCGAGTGGAGCACACGGAAAGATCTTGATCAGCCCTGCCCCGGCCGTGCTTGCCGAAGCCACCTCGGTGGGAGTCAGAGCGCCGGGAATAACCAGAAGGTTCTGCGCGGCTCCGAACTCCACGATTCGCAAATCGAGCGCCGGACTCGTTAGAAACGCAGCGCCTGCATCCAGGCAACGGCGTGCGGTGTTCAGGTCCAATACGGTCCCCGCGCCAACCATCAGGTCCGGAGTGGTCCTTGCCAGTTCCGCCATCGCATCAAACGCTCCCGGTATCGTCATCGTCAACTCCACGACGCCAATCCCTCCGCGGAACACGGACTGCGCCGCAAATACCGCCTCCTCCGCGGATGCGACACGAACGGCCGGGATGACACCGATCTCCTCGACACGCGCCTGCACTTCTTCCCTGATCATCGCGTCAAGTCTACTCCATAAGTACGATATACTTGCCATCGAATGAAACCCGGACAGAAGAACAATCAACCGAATAAGATCGACCGCCGATCATTCTTAGGCCGCGGCGCGGCCGCCGCCGGCGTCGTTATGGGAGCCGGCATGACCAGGACCCTGGCGGCCGCAAAGAGCGAGTCGAGCGAAGGTCCTGTTGTCGAAACTACCTCGGGCAAGATCCGCGGCGTGGTCATCGACAAGGTTTCTGCGTTCAAAGGCGTCCCTTACGGCGCGTCGACAGCTGGCGCCGGCCGCTTCATGCCGCCCGCCAAACCGCAACCCTGGACGGATATCAAAGAAACCACCCAAGTAGGACACAGGTCGCCCCAGCAACCCGGAATGCTTGAAATTCCCGAAGTAGCGGCCACCAGCGGACAGGGACCGATGGGTGAAGACTGTCTGGTTCTTAACGTCTGGACCAATGGCCTCAAGGGTGGCCGCAAGCGTCCCGTGATGGTCTGGCTGCACGGCGGTGGGTTTGCCTCCGGGTCGGGCGATTATACGATGTATGACGGCGCTAATCTGGCCCGCAAACGGGACGTCGTTACAGTCACCGTCAATCATCGTCTCAACGTTTTCGGTTATCTCTATCTCGCCGATATTGGCGGCCCGAAGTATGCCGACGCCGGCAACGCCGGGCACCGCGATATCGTGATGGCGCTCGAATGGGTCCGTGACAACATCGCCAACTTCGGTGGCGATCCCGGCAACGTCACGATTTTCGGGCAATCCGGCGGCGGCGGGAAGGTTGCGACGCTGATGGCTATGCCTTCGGCAAAAGGACTGTTTCATCGAGCGATCTGCCAGAGCGGGGCATCTATAAAAGGAGTGAGCCGCGCTAATGCGACACGCTCTGCTCAAGCCCTGCTCACGAAACTCAATCTGAAGCAGGATCAACTCGACCAGCTGCAGAACATGCCCTTCGACAAACTAGGCGAGGCCATTAGGGGTCCTGGTATGAACTTCGGCCCTGTCGTCGACGGCAAGACTCTGCCGCACGATCCTTTCGATCCCACCGCGCCGGAAGAATCTGCGACCGTTCCGCTGCTGATCGGATCGGTCGAGGAGGAAGTCAACTTCTTCCCCGCGACACCTCTCGATCCCATAGATGACGCCGATCTGCACAAGCGTGTGAAGCAAGCGGCGCGCGGAGCCGACGATGCCACGGTCGACCACCTCATCGCGATTTATAAGAAAGGCCGTCCCGGCAAGAGCAACGTCGAAATCTACCAGATCATCGCTTCCGACGCGGGGTTTAGCGGAAACGTTCACACCGAGGCGGATCGCAAAGTTGCCCAGGGGAAAGCGCCGGTTTACAAGTATTACTTCACCTGGCAATCGCCGGTGCGCGAAGGCAAGCTCCGGTCGTACCACACACTCGAGATACCGTTCGTCATGGAGAATGTGGACGAAGCCAAATCCATGACCGGCTCCGGTCAGGATCGTTACGCGCAGTCGGACAAAATGAGCGCGGCATGGTCGGCGTTCGCGCGCAGTGGAAATCCGAACGCAAAGGGCTTGCCGCACTGGCCGGCGTTCACCGCCGATCAGCGCGCCACCATGATCTTCAACGACGAGTGCAAACTGATCAACGATCCTTTTAAAGAAGAGCGCCTGGCGGTAGCCGCGCTTCCACCCCCTGGCCCCGGCCGCGGCTAGTAGCCCTGTACCACTGGCGGTCTTGCCGCCGGTGCCTTTACTCAACGAATTTCCGTAATAACGTTCGTTAGTATCCAAAAGAATTCCGTCCGTTTCTTAACATCTGCACGGGCTCGCGGAGTAACCAATTACCGGAAATCGGGTTCGAGTTTATGTAGATGCAAAGAGCCCCGCGGTCATCTGGAGTTGTGCCCCGGGCGAGTTGCTGGATGTTGGCCGCGACGCTGATTTCCGGCATTGCATTCGCGCAACAGAACGTATTGACCGCGAATTATGGAAATGCGCGGACCAATTCCGATCCCAACGAAACGATTCTGACCCCCTCCAACGTCAGTCCCGCTTCATTCGGACAGCTGTTCACGTTGCCGGTTGACGGTCAGATCTATGCCCAGCCCCTGTATCAGCAGAACGTCGCAATCTCCGGCAACGGCGCGCACAACGTGGTTTTCGTCGAGACCATGCATAACTCGGTGTACGCTTTCGATGCGGACACCCCCGCCCCGCCGCTGTGGACTGTGAACCTCGGCCCCTCTGTGCCAACTGCGAACTATAATTCTGTAGCCCCCACCTACACGGACATCCTTCCCGAGAACGGCATTCTCGGAACCCCGGTGATCGACCCTTCAACCGGAACTCTCTATGTTGTCGCCGCGACGCTCGAGAACGGGAGATATATTTACCGCCTGCATGCTCTCGATACAGGCAGCGGAGCCGAGCGTTTCGGCGCCCCCGTGATCGTGTCCGCTGATGTTGCCGGAGCCGGCGACAGCAGCGTATCGGGCTCCGTCCCCTTCATCGCCGTCCAGCACATTCAACGGCCTGCCCTGCTGCTCGTCAACGGCGTTGTCTACGCGGCGTTCGGATCGCACGGCGACGGGGCTCCGTATCATGCCTGGCTTTTGGGCTACAGCGCGCAAAATATTCAGAATCGAGTTTCGGTGTTCAATCCCACTCCAAACGGCGGCGCCGGAGCGTTCTGGCAATCGGGCCGCGGGCCGGCAGCCGATGACGGAGGCAACATCTATGTCGTGAGCAGCAACGGCGATACCGACGACGTTACGAACTTCTCCAATAACGTCCTTCGATTGACTCCCGATGCGAAAAGCGTGGCCGACTGGTTCTCGCCCTTCAACGTCCAGACTCTCGACGACGATGACGACGACCTCGGGTCTTCGGGGGCGTTGCTGATTCCAGGAACGAACCTCCTGGTAACAGGCGGCAAGCAGGGTATCGTTTATGTGCTCGACAAAACCGCATTGGGGCACACCAGCGCCCATAATGCCGCGATCGTGCAGAGCTTTAACGCGGGCGCCTTCGGAATAGTCCGGCATCGCGTTCCTCGGCGACAAAGGCCACTTCGTGACGCTGGGCAAGAAAAGAATCCCCACGCTGTCGGAAACGGGGCCAATCGATCTGACAATATCTTTCGCCCCCGGAGAAGCAGAGCGTACTCTGTTTGGATATTCACCGTTTCCGGTGGCCGCAAGAGCAGTCGCCGGCGCGGCAGGTAAGCCTGTTTGGGACCCGGCCACGCAGCTCTTTACGGTCACTGTCACGCCGGCCGCGAACGAGGGCATTGCGGAGATCCGGATTGGGAAGCCTTTCAACCGATCGCCTCGTTAGCCCGAATCTGCCTGCGATTCAATCGTATTGACATACGATTCTAAATCGTATAATATCCTGCTGTAGTCGCGGGGATCCCCTGCGTGTTCGATTCCTGTCGCAATTCTGGGTTCAAAAGCTCGGTTGGACGCTGCTCCACTTTCTCTGGCAGGGTACGGCGATCGTTGTCCTGTACGCAATCCTTCGGCGCATGCTGGCGCATTCATTGTCGGCGCAGGGGCGTTATGTGCTGGCTTGTCTGGCGCTCGCGGCCATGGCCGTTGCGCCGCTGCTCACATTCCTCCTGATCCCGAATGCGCGTGGAACTGGTTCGTGGACGATCTCCGCGGCCAAATGGCAACGCATGCTGCCTGCCGTCGTGTCTTTATGGGTGATGGGCGTTCTTGTCTTTTCGATTCGCTTGTTTGGGGGCTGGCGCTTTACGGCGCGTCTGCGATCCGCATCGCATCCGGCGCCCGCCGAATGGCAGCAGGCTTTCGAGCGAATCGCCGCGCGCGCCGGTGTGCCGTTATCGGGAGTCCGCCTGTTGGTTTCGTCTCTGGTGGACGTTCCCACGGTGATCGGATGGCTGCGGCCCGTGATACTGGCGCCTGTCGAATCTTTGACCGGATTGTCGGTCGAGCACATTACAGCGTTGCTGGCCCATGAGTTGGCGCACATCCGCCGGCACGATTATCTCGCCAGCATCCTGCAAAGCATCGTCGAAGCGGTGCTGTTCTACCATCCTGCAGTTTGGTGGATCTCCGGACAGATTCGCGCGGAGCGTGAACTGTGCTGCGACGACCTGGCGGTTGCCGCCAGCGGCGACGTGCTCACGTATAACGCGTGCACTGGCGGAGTTGGAATCGCTGCAGCCCTCGCGCCTTAAGCCTGCGTTGGCGGCAAACGGCGGGTCGTTGGTGAATCGCATTCGAAGATTGATCGAGCCGGCCCACGCCGCCCCAAACAACGTTCCGGGACCGGCGGCCGCCTGGGCCATGACCCTGCTCTGGCTTGCCGGCGTCGGAGTGGCAACGGTACACGCCGGGCAAACGCCTGTGCCCAGCGCTGTGAAGCTCAACCCCGCTCCTGCGTTGGCCCACGCCGGCGCTATTCCTGTGCGGCAAAGCCCGTTCGCCGCGGTGGCGAGCAAGGCGCGAAATACCTTGTTGTACGATCCCGTCTTCTCCGCGCAGTTGGCGCAACCGTTAAGTGACGGCAATCCGGCGTCGCCCTGGAGCCAGTGGCTGAACGAAGACGTCGCGTACATCATCACCGACGCGGAACGCAACGCATTTAACCAATTGAATACCGATGCGGAACGAGAGCAGTTTGTCGAACAGTTCTGGCTGCGACGCGATCCGACGCCAGACACTATCGAAAACGAATTCAGGGAAGAGCACTACCGGCGCATCGCCTACGCCAACGAACATTTTTCGTCGCGCATTCCAGGATGGAAAACCGATCGCGGCCGCGTCTACATTAAGTTCGGTCCGCCCGATGAAATAGACTCACATCCCGCCGGCCAGCCCTTCCCGTTTGAAGATTGGCGCTATCGCTTTATTAATGGCGCCGCCAACGTCCTGATCGAATTCGTCGATACGGCCATGACTGGTGAATACCACTGGACTGTCGATCCGACGGAAAAGGCCTCGTTGACTAGCCCTGCGCCTTCCGCCCTTTTGTCGGCCCAACAGCTGCAGGAGATCCCCCCGGTAAAGTTCAAGGATCTGGAAGCCGCTATGGTCGCAGGACTCACCGGCAATATCCTGCCGATGCTGGTGCGCGTCGATTACGTTCGCGTGACCGAGTCGTCCGTCATGGCGAACATCACAATCCAGTTCGAAAACCGCGATCTGCAATTCCAGCTGAAGGAGGGCGTCCAGAAGGCAACGGTGAATCTCCTCGGACGCATCAGCACGATGACCCGCCGTCCAGTGACGACATTCGAGAAGCCGCTGGAAGTCAATGCCTCTCCCGACGGGCTTCAGAAATTCATCCAGCTGCGACAGATCTATCAGCAGGCTGTTCCTCTAGTGCCGGGCCAATACCGGCTGAACATCGTCGCCAGAGATACGGTTTCGGGCAATCTGAACAATTACGAGGTGGCTCTCGATGTGCCGCGCTTCGATGACGGCACGCTTGCGTCGAGCAGCCTGGTCCTCGCGGACTTGATCGAGAAGCTGCCCACCAGAAGCTTGGGAGGAGCAATGTTTTCGATCGGCGATGCCAGGGTCCGGCCGCGCCTCGGAAACAAGTTCATCAGCGAAGAGAAGATGGGGATCTATCTCCAGCTTTATAACTTCGGGTTCGACCAGGCGACGCAAAAGCCGTCCGGTTCGATCGAATATGAAATCGACAAGGCCGGATCGAACGAAAAGGTCATGGATTTTTCGGAGGATATCGGAAGTATTGCGAACGCCTCCGCCAGCCAGGTAACCATTGAGAAGATGCTCCCGCTCAGAACGTTCGCTCCCGGCGCATACACGCTCAGGGTCACGGCGACCGATAAGAGCGGGAACCAGACGGTGCAGCGGCAGGGAAATTTCACGGTAAGCCCGGACTAATGTGGGGCGGTCCCCTCGGACCGCGCCGGGCGCCCCCGTCAGGCCCTTGCTCCCGTACGGTCAATCACACTTGGGAAGGCGCTGGTCGCGTTCAATTCCGTTATTGGCACGCCCCGTGCCTGTTTGAACCGCGAGGTAGCCATGGAAAGTTTGAACAATGACAAACCCGCGCCGGACAGCATCACGAGGATCGTGAAGGTCGTTGTGGCGTTGATTGTGGTCGGTGTGGCCCTATGGCTCGTCAACACGTACATTCCGATGGCCGCGAGCATCCGGGCGATTCTTAACATCGTGGTCGTTGTTGCAACCTGCGTTCTGGTTCTTCAGGCAGTCGGGCTGTGGAGTGCCATTGTCAGACTGTGGACCGATCTAAGCCACCGAATCTCCCGCTCATAGCGTCAATCGCCTGTCCTCGCTTCCCCCATGCCCACGGGGCACTCCCGCCAATGTGGACACGATTTGCATAGGCGCCTTCTTCGGACCAGTACTTCCGCCAGTCCCAACCTACCCGTCGTTAACGTAGACCGCCATCCCCAAGCCGGTTAGTATTCGCTTATACGGTGCCCGGAGCCGGATTTGAGCGAACTATGAGCCCTGTTACGACCAAACGAACGCCTGCCCCGACCCTTCGTGTTTCGGAGATCGTCTCCACTTTGTCTTATGCCCTGGACCTGACCGAAGGCCGGCCCATGGGCCATTCCGTGCGCACCTGCATTCTCGGCATGCGTCTGGCCGGGCACATCGGCCTTCCCATCGCCGATCGGGGAGACCTCTTCTACGCTCTGCTGCTCAAGGACGCGGGATGCAGCAGCAACGCCTCCAAGCTGTTTCACATTCTGGCGGCGGACGAGATCCGGGCGAAGCGCGACGTCAAGTTGACGGACTGGACCCGCGTGGGCTGGGATAGTCTGCAGTACGCCCTGACCCATGTAGCCACCGGGGCGCCATTTCTGGAACGCGTTCGCACCCTGGTACGGGTGGCCGCCAAACAGCAGAAGGAGTCCTGCACGCTGGTCAAGATCCGTTGCGAAAGGGGAGCGTCGATTGCGCGCCGGATGGGTTTCCCGGAGCCGGTCGCGCAAGCCATCCACAGCCTCGACGAACATTGGAATGGCGGAGGGTATCCGGATGGCCGGCGCGGCCGGGAGATCCCTTTGTTTTCCCGGATCATGAACTTGGCCCAGACGCTTGATGTCTTCTATACTCATCGAAATCCCGACGCCGCGATCGAAGTGGCGCAGGCGCGCAGTAAGCGCTGGTTCGATCCCGATCTGGTCAAGGCTGCGGCCTCGCTTGCCAAGTCCGGTGAACTCTGGCGCGAAATGCGGGAAACCAGCGCAATCGATTACGCTTTGGCGCTCGAACCGGAAGATCGCCGCATGATAGCGGACGAAGACACCATCGAGAATATCTGCCAGGCATTCGCGGAGATTATCGACGCCAAGTCGCCGTTCACTTACCGCCATTCCAACGGCGTGGCCGATGTTGCGGTAGCAATTTCCCGCCAGCTCTCCCTAAGCGAAGAGGACACGACCTTCATGCGGCGGGCGGCTTTGCTGCACGATATCGGAAAGCTAAGCGTCCCCAATTCGATTCTGGAAAAACCGGGATCTCTCGACACCGGCGAATGGGAAGTCGTCAAACAGCACCCTTACTACAGTTACGAAATTCTTCGCCGGGTTACCGGCTTCGAGGAACTAAGCGAGGTAGCCGCGGCGCATCACGAGAAACTGGACGGGTCCGGCTACTTCCGTCAGTTTCGCGCCGATCAACTCTCGCTGGAGGCGCGCATCTTAGTGGTAGCCGACATTTTCGACGCACTCTCGGCGAAGCGTCCGTACCGGGACGCGCTGCCGCTGGACAAGGTCTTCGAGATCATTCGCAAAGACGCGCCCCGGGCCCTTGACGCCCAGTGTGTGGAAGCTCTGGTAACGGCCGAGACACATTCAGAATCCCTCAGCGCAAGTCTGGAGGGATTGTCCCGCAGTCTGGAAAAACAGGAGGAAAATCGTGAAGTTGTTACAGCAGTCCATTAAGTTAATTGTGGCGTGCGGTATTGCAGCCGCTTGTTTGAACGCGCAGGACTTTTATTGGAACACAGCCAGCGCCCGCTCCATGGCTCTTGGTGGGGTGTACCTTCCATCCTCGAGTGGAGCCATCGACGCTCTTGCGGCGAACCCCGCCGGATTGACGGAACTGAGCGCCCGTACTATCGACCTGAGCATAACCAGCATTTTCGCGCGCGGCTCCTTCAGCAACTCCGTCAACTCCGATTCTCATCTTAAGGACTCGCCCGGCGTGGTGCCTTACGGCGCCTTTGGAACTCCCATCGGGCACTCCCGCTTCAGTCTGGGCGTTGGGGTGGTGCCGGAACTCATGTCTGTTTCCAATTGGAATTATGTGGACGCCCCCGGCGCCGCGGGCGCCAGCTATGGACTCCAGCAACAGAAGTCGGAGATTGTGGCGGCGCGAGCCGTCGCCGGTCTGGGCGTCGCTTTGAGCCGGAAAATTTCCGTGGGAGTCAGCGCCGGGGCGGTCTACAACTCGAACACCCTGGACGCTCCTTACATTTTTCAGAGCAACCCCGTACTCGCGGGTTTGAAGACGCTTCTGGATCTTCACACCACCGGCGTGGGCTGGAACACCAGCGTCGGCGTGATCGCCCATCCCTCGAGCAGAGTGCAGGTAAACGCGGCCTGGAAATCCCACACCATAATCGACAGCACAGGAAGCGCTTCCGGAAATCTGTCGCAGCAGTTTTCCGCACTCGGTCTGGCGGCTCCTCCGGATTTTAACTACTCGGCGCGCGTGCACAATGTGTTACCTCAATCCGTGCTGGCAGGCGTGAGCTGGCGAGTGGACGGCCGCTGGATCTTTGGGCTCCAATCCAACTGGGTCAACTGGAGCAATGCGTTTAACGGCTTGCCCGTTTACCTCACTAACGGCACAAACCCGGCCGTCAACGGCTTGCTGAATTCCACGTCGCTTAACGATCGCGTTCCGGTCCTTTGGAAGGATCAGTATTCCTTCCGCGGCGGGGTCGAGCGGCTCCTTACCGAGAGCATTTCCGTGCGCGGGGGATTCGCCCATTCGAACAATCCGGTTCCCGGCTCCACATTATCCCCGCTGACCGCCGCCATCATGACAAACGAGCTTTCCACCGGCATCGGTTACCGTCATGGGCGCTGGCACTTGGATCTGGGCTACGCCGTGAACCCGACGGCCAGCGAGAGCGTCCGGCAAAGCGCGCTGCTTTCCGGCGAATACAGCAACAGCACGGTCCGAATCGGCACCCAGATGCTGACACTGAACTCGGGCTTTCAGTTTTGAGTTTCCAAGCCTGAGCGACGGCGCTTCCAACGCCACAACCCGGCGGCTGCTCCACCGATCAGAATCAGGCTGAAAGAACTCGGTTCCGGAGTCGTATCCCCGGTCACGTCAAACAACAGGCCCAGTCCTTGTACACTGTTGAAGTCGGAGGCCGGGGGATAGTTGCCGTTCACGCCAAGGCCAACGCCGATGGCGGCGTAACCGTCTCCGCCAAACGTGACTCCGTTGGCGGTGTTTGCCGCATTCCCGGCGTCGGTTCCCCACCACACACTTTCGGTTGAATCCGACGCCCCGCCGCTAAGCACCAGGTAATAGGTGCCGGGTCCGAGGGTGAGGCCGGAAAACAAGGTATCCATTTCGTTCTCCGCGGTAGGGTCGAACGTAATGCCCTGAATCAGATCGGCGGCGGTTTCCGTTGGGCCGATGGCAGTTGTCAGATACGCGGAGACGCTCGGGTTCGAAGAGTCGTTGGCGCCGACGTCAGCCGCGATCGAAACGTTATAGTAGGTACCCAAAGTGGTCCAACTCGTCTCCAGGACTTCGTCCTGATCGCTGCCGCCAAGCGTAAAGTTAGCTTCCCCGGTTCCGGTCACCGAAACTATCGTTCCGGCAAAAGCTCCGGGCGCGAACGCAAAGACAGCCCCGAACCCTAACAAGAGCGATCCCAGGAGCCTGGACTTGCCGTTTCTCCGATCCCTCAACTTCACCATCGGCGCCTCCTCACTGAGCCACAAACCGATGATGCGGCAATGGTACTCCCGTGACCAGATTCTCCTTGGTTGAATGTCCCCCATCGATTAGCAATACATCTGTCCGCTAACCTGATCCTGGCCTGCTCTTGGGCTTAATCCTGTCCTGCGTGAGCCTTAGCCGTCCGCGCCTGCAAATCCCGCAGCACTGTTAACTCCAATTCTGTCGGCTTCGGCGTGGTGTTTACCTCGCTCGCGACTTTCAAGTTCCAGCCCGTCGCCGCGGCAACGCTGTCCACGCTCACTCCCGGATGCACGCCGGTAAGCGGCAACTCCCTGGTCACCGGATCGGGCGTCATGATCCCCAAATCCGTGATCACCGCTGTTGGACCCTTCCCCGGAAACCTCATCCGCGCCCCATTCATCTCGCCCCGCCTTTCCGCTTTTTGATTCCCCCTTTCAATTCTCCCGCGAGGATGAGGATTGTGGTAGGATTCGACACATTAGTTGGAAGCATCCCCATGATGCGTCGTTTGCTCCATATCCTGCCATTTAGCTTGCCAAGCCGCTCTCTGGGATTGTGTGCAGGCGCGCTCGCATTACTCCTGATCGCCATCGCCCCTGCGCACGCAGCGGAAGAGTGGACCGCCTGGACGGTAGTCAAAGGAGACGCGGAAGGAATCGCGGGAGGCATCGATTTTAGCTGGAAACGGGCGGATACTCATGCGGACCAGACAGTCTACTGCCAGTTCCGCAATCGCTTCAACCAGCGGGCGACCATCGAATTGGCTGTGGTTGCCGAGGGGGAAGACGGTAGTCGAAGGTCTGACCACGTGTCGGACGATCTTCCTCCCGGTCAAGTACATTCAGGCGGGGGCTGCTGGACTGTCGGAGTCCGCCTTGTCAGCTACACGGTCCAGTCTTTCAGTCTCCCGGATCTGGAAGCCCAGCAGCAGGAGGCGAAGCGTCAGGCCGAAGCAAACCAGCAGCAGGCTGAGGCGGACGCTCGGGCTCGGGCGCAGGCCCAGGCAACCGCAGACGCTTTGGCGCGTGCTCAACAGGCGCAGGCGCGGGCCGACGCTCAGGCACGCGCGGACGCTCAGCGGCAACGGCAAATCCAACAGCAGCAGGACCGCCTGCGCCAGCAGCTTCAAGAACAAAAGCGCGCCGATCAGGAGTGGCAAAGGGAGCAGGCCGCCAAAATCCGCGGGGCACAGGAGCGATTAAATTCCATAACGAGCACAACAGCTCGGCGGGCCAACGCGATCAACTCCGCGGCAGATCAGCTCATAGCCATAGTTGAGCAGCGCCAGCAGGAGAACGAGGCGCGGCGCGAACTTGAAGATCTCAGACAAGAGCAACGTGAACATCAAGAGGAGCTCAGGCAGGCGGAGAAGGATCTGTCGGATCAACAACGAGAGGCGGATGCCGCCCAGTCTGAAGCGAGACAAGTACCTGAGGTTAAAGAAGCCGATGTAATCCAGCAAAACACCCGCCTCGACGAGCAGCCCCAGAGGGAAGTTCAGCAACAAAGAGCCGCAGCCGAGCAACAACGTCGGGAGCAGTTCGCCGCCGACGTGCTCGAAGCCGCGCGCAAAGCAGCGCCCGATAGTGCCGGACCCGGCTTAGGATCGTCGAGCCTGGATGCGCTGCTTAGCGATATCGGCGACTCGCACGCCGGGCAGAGCAACTCGCTGGATACGCTCATCGCGGGCATCAGCCCACCGAAGTCCTCCACTGCGCTTAATAAACTGCTGGACGAGATAGCTCCCGGTAACGCAACTCGGCAAGACACCCCGAAAGATAATAAGCTAACCGCCTCAGTCGCCCCCGATGCCAGTTCGTCCGGTAATGCCCTGGATCGCTCGACAGAGGGCATTGCGCCGGACGAGGGGCCCGAATTCCCCGCTGAGACCATGGACTCGCTCGAAGCATTACGGCAGAAGAGCGCCGCTGTCGCGGACAAGATCGGCAAGAAACTGGAGGCTGGTGTCTTTAAAGATCCGACCAGCCAGGGGGTGGCGAAGCTGCTGCAGGATTCCATGAAAGGACTGGTTGACGATTCCCTGAGCGGGAAAATAGCCACGGCAGTCGCCGGCAAGTTTGTGGACGGAGTATACGAGAGGCTGCAGGCCCTGACGACCGATGAGCAGGCGGTAAACTCGACGCCCTATGGCAGGCAAATTCTGGATTTACGGAATGCGATGGACCCGTTCAATCTCCGGAAGGGCATCTATAGCTACCCGAAAGAAATTATTCAAAAGTTGAGCGCGCTCTGGGACGCGGTCTTCCCCGATACCTCCGAACCATGAGAGGCTCGATGATAAAGGTGAGTTTCTCGACGCTCTCGGTGACTTGCGCGAACCTCTTGCTGATCACGTCTCCGGCGCAGGTACCCGGCTCGCGGAAGCGACGTCGATGCTCAACGAGAAGAACGACAAAGAGGCCGTGGCGGCTGCAGAGCAGGCGATCAAGCTCGATCAGAACCGCTGGGAGGCTTACGTGCTAGCCGCGTCAGGATATTCGGCGCAAGCACTTTCTGATGACCATTCAGAGAGTTAGGAGCTTGGATATGAAGCGTCGAGCGACCTCTTTCGCAATTCTCTTCGGCGTAGTCTGCTTTACGGCCAGGCCTCAGCCCGCTCCGCGGCAGCCTTCATATGATGAGCTTGTGACCCGGGCTGCGGGCCAGTTGCGGGCTGGCGATGCCGACGCCGCGCTGAGCACGTGTAAAGCGGCGCGAAATCTCAACATCGCCCGCTACGAGTGCTATGTCATATCGGCCAGCGCTCTGAAGAATCAGAACAAGATTGACGATGCTATCGGGATGCTGCAATTGGGGCTTGCCGTAGCGCCCGAGGATAAGCAACCAGCGCTGCGTGCCAGCATTAGCGAGTTGCGCGGGGGCGGTTCGGCGAGTGCTGCAGCCAAGCCGGCGGTCTTGTCCTCCCCGACCCAAGCGGAAATCGTGCTGTGGAAGACCATCGAAAACAGTTCCAACGCCGCCGACTTTCGGGCGTACCTGGGCCAATATCCCAGCGGCGCGTTTGTGCCGTTGGCCAATGCCCGGCTTCAGGCTTTTGCAGCCGCTGAGGAAGCGGAGAAGCACCGTCGGGAAGAGGCAACGCGACCGTGGGTGGACCCGATCACGAAGCTGATGTGGGCGCGACAGGATAACGGCTCCGACATCAATCAGACCTCGGCCATGGCGTATTGCAGGAACTTAAGCTTGGCCGGGTTTCAAGACTGGCGGCTGCCCGAGATCGATGAACTCCAGCAAATCTATGACCCCTCGGTGGTCAGCGGCAGCTACTCATACGATGGCAAGCGCTATGACACGCACCTCAAAGGCGGTATCCAAATGACCGGATGCTGTGGTTGGAGCGCTACTCGCGGCAAAAGCTCGGGGGAGGCCTGGGCCTTCTACTTCGGCAGTGGGTTTCCGGTACTCCACCGATGTGGGCTACTCCATCTACGGACGGGCGCTGTGTGTGCGCCGTGCCGGAGAATGATGGGAAATTTGGTTATTTGAATCTTTGGTAATTCGGGTTTTCGAAATTTTTTTTGGTTTCACGTTTTTTTTGGTTTCATGTCATGGCGCGCTTCGAACATTTACCAATCTACAAGAAGAGCTTCGATCTTCTGATCTGGACCGAAGGCGTCGTGCGGCGTTTCTCGCGCTACCACAAATATACGCTCGGCTCCGACCTGCGGAATCAGGTTCGCCAGGTGCTCAAAACCATCGTGGAAGCCAACAACAGCGCGGATCGGAAGCCCGTGCTGGAAAGACTGCGTCTCGAACTGGAGACATTGATGTTGCTGGTGAGGGTGGGCAAGGAGGTGAAAGCCTTCGAAAATCTCAACTCTTATCAGTATGCCGCCGGGGAAGTGATCTCGCTTGCCCGGCAGAACGAGGGGTGGCTGAAAAGTCTGGAACGGAAACAACCAGAATCGCCTTCCGCCGGGCAATCGGCGGGCGCGCGAGCGTGTTGAGTTCATCATTCTGAGTCCTTCCCGCCAACTCTGGAAACAGGATGGCATTTCATTCAGGAGCTTCTACCCGTTTGGGATGAGGCTCCGGTGGCCGGGCCAAATCGGCCGGAACAAGAGGAAGGACAAAAGCTCGGGGGAGGCCTGGAACTTCAACTTCAACAATGGGAACCGGAACTCCAACGATGTGGGCAACTCCAACAACAAACGGGCGCTGTGTGTGCGCCGTGCCGGAGGATGATGGTTTCCCTGTTCACGTTTGAAAACGTGCATCGCGCTTATCTGGACTGCCGCCGCGGCAAGCGGAACAGCCGGAGCGCGCTGGAGTTCGAAGCGAGGCTCGAAGAAAATCTGTTCGGGCTTTGCGATGAGCTTCAGAACCGGACCTATCGGCCACAGCCCTCGATCTGTTTCGTCACGGAACGTCCGAAGCACCGTGAAATCTTCGCCGGGGAGTTTCGCGACCGGGTGGTTCACCATCTGATCGTTTCGCGTCTGGAGCCGATGTGGGAACCGGCGTTCATCCACGACTCTTACGCATGCAGAAAAGGTAAGGGAACGCACGCCGCCGTCTACAAACTTCAACAATTCTTCCGCGAAGCCACGGCTAACGGCAGCCGCCCTGCGTGGTGTCTCCACTGCGATGTCCGGTCGTATTTCTTGAAGATCGACAAGGCGATATTGCTGGACCGTCTGCGACACAGGCTGCGGAAGCGCGCGCCGGAATGGCGCTCGGAGATGGACTGGTTGCTGGAACGGGTGGTAATGCGGGATACCGCGAGCGACGCGGTCCGGAAAGGACAACTCGATTTGTTCGATCTGGTGCCGCCGCACAAGTCGCTCTTTCATACGGAGAACAAGACCGGGCTGCCGATCGGTAATTACACAAGCCAGTTTTTCGCCAATGTCTACCTGGACGCGTTGGATCAGTTCGCGAAACACACACTGAAAATCCGGCATTACGTCCGTTATGTGGATGACGTAGTGATGGTCGCCGAGGACCACGGGGATCTGGAGCGGTGGGAAGCGGCGATGAAAGAATTCTTGAGCGCCAACCTGAGGCTCGAGTGGAACCCGCAATCGCGGCGGCTCGCTCCGGTGTCGAACGGCTGCGATTTTCTTGGGTATATCGTTTTCCGGAACGGGCTTCGGGTACGGCGGCGCACGGTGGCTCATTGCAGCGAGAAACTGGCGGCGGCGCGCCGCGTACTGGTTCGGCCCGCCCGCGGCGGTGTCGCGTGTTTCCAGTACGACGAGGAGACCGTGGCTGCGCTCCAGGCGACGGTGGCCTCCTACGACGGTCAGTTCCGGCACGCCTGTGCGGCCGCGGTATGGCGGCGATTGTTCTCCCGGTTTCCTTACCTCCGGTTCTACCTTCGCCGCGACGGACATCGCTGGCGTCGTCTTGATGCCGCACCTAAACGATTTTCAAATTTGCCGGAACAATATGGATGGTTCGCGCGCAAATTCCGGCGATGTCTCCTGATGTTTCGCATTGGGGCGTTTTATGAGTTCTTTCAGGAACAAAGGGAACGGGCGGCGCGGACTTTGGATCTGCGCGAAGGCAGGGGCCGCAGAGGGATCGGCCCGGGCGTTGGGTTGCACTATCGTTCGAAGGCCCTGCGGAATCCAAAGTGGCTGAGCGCCGCGATTCCCGTGGCGTTCGTGGAGCCGACAACTGGTGTAGCCGGAAATGTGCCGCAGCGGAAGCTCACGCGGCTGTACGTGAAACTTCCGTGCGGTTAGGTCACGCGGAGGCCGAACTGCGAACAGAAAATCGCGGATTCACTGCGAGGTCGGCTTCGGGGCTTGCTCCGCCTCCGTTGGCATCCTCAGGAGCCGCATATCAAACCGGAACGGAACCGGGTCATGGAAATTGACTCTGCGAAACCGCGGATGTTCCGGGTTGAGAAGGAAGTTTCGTTCGCCTGACGTAACTGACGGAACGGAAAGAACGGCCGAACTTTGACGCCGAAGCCACTCATCACCCAGTTGTCGCGTCGCGTTTTGCTCTCCAACCACGAGCGTCGCCCAATTCTTCGGCAATTCCCGATCAGCCAACACCTCGGGGGAGATGTCGTCCGGAACATCCGCCGAGCCGAGGATGTATTTGTCTGGGAGCACGTCGGACAAATGCACCAGAATCTCAAGAATGGCCAATGAACGGTTCTGGCTCATGTAAACCACTCGGGAGCCCTTCGAATTCCAGCGACCCCCGGCGCGTCTTGCGCCCTCGCCGTCATACGGCGGCCAGGAAGCGCGGCAAAGCCGGTAAACCCGCATCAGCCAAGGACGCCGTGTTCGATTCTTACCAGGACATCTTCCACGTCCCGGTAACCCTGGTCGGTCTGAGCAGCCTCGAGCGGAGTTTTGCCTTCAAGAGATGGGTTCGGAGACCGTAGCCAATGGATCGCCTTTTCCTGGTTCGCGAAGACTTCGCCCGCGTGTACCGAGATCGACATCAATCGGGCCGGTGGCGGGAATTCGGTGACTTCCGAGTTGCTCTGAGTCGTGGCCAATCGTCTACCTGCCTTCTACTATATCCGGTTAATCCTGGCCAGCGTGGGCCTTCGTCGTCCGCGCCTGCAAATCCCGTAGCACTGTTAACTCCAACTCCGTCGGCTTCGGCGTGATGTTTACCTCGCGTGCGACCTTCAGTTCCCAACCTGTCGCCGCGACCACGCTGTCTACGGTAACTCCAGGGTGGACGCTGGCCAGGGTCAGTTCCTTCGTCACCGAATCGAGCGTCAAGATCCCCAAGTCCGTGATCACGGCTGTCGGACCCTTCCCTGGAAACCGCATTTGCTCCCGGCTGTCCCCGCCCTCCATATGTCCGCCCGAGGTCTGGAAATCCAGCCTCTCGACGAACGCCCGCTTGTTCTGTCGCAGGGTAATCAGCACTTCGCCGCAGTTGGCCGCGATCGCCGGCGCTCCGCCCGCCCCCGGCAATCGCGTCTTCGGGCTGCCGTAATCCCCAATCACAGTCGAATTGATGTTGGCGAAACGATCGATCTGCGCAGCGCCTAAAAATCCCAAATCAATGCGCCCACCCTGTAGCCAGTAAGTGAAGATCTCCACGATCGAAACCACCGTATCGGCCGTCTCCGAAAGCTCCCCATCGCCGATCGATAGCGGCAGCACGTTCGGCTTTGTGCCGATGCAGCCGGATTCATAAATCAGCACGGTGTCCGGCGCATGCGTCAATCGTGCCAGATTCGCCGCCGCGCTCGGCAATCCGATCCCCACGAAGCACGACGCGCCGTTGCGCACCATCCGCGCCGCCGCGACCGTCATCATTTCATCGGCGGTGTATTCCTCAGACATGCGCGACCGCTCGCTCGATGCTCTTTCTGAAGCCGTCGAAATCCCGCGTTCCCATCACGTGCTCTTCAATCCACTTCAGAAAAGTCTCGCGGTCTTTCGCGATGTTGTCCCACTGCTTGTAGAATGCGTTGTTGCGCGCGTAATAACCCTGCGCATAAGACGGAAAAGCTCCTCCCTTCACTTCGCTCACCGCGCTGACAACCCATGAAGGCAGAATCACGGAATTCGGCGGTGCGTTGAGATCTTCCACAATCTCCTCCACCGTCACGATGGACCGTTTCGCCGCCATCACCGCTTCTTTCTGTGCGCCCACCACGCCCCACATCATCACGTTTCCCTTGCGGTCCGCTTTCTGCGCGTGAATCACGGCAACATCGGGACGATGAGCCGGCACCGCCGCCAGCTTCTCTCCCGTGAAGGGACAATCGATGAACTTGATACTCGGATTATGCTTCGGTAAATCGGTTCCCACGTAACCGCGCAACACGCCAAACGGGAGATGCGAAGCGCCCGCTGCGTAAGCCGCAGCCATGCCCGCATGCTCGTGCTCTTCCACTTCGATCGGGTTCGGCCACTTGTTCTCGATCGCATCCCGAAAACGATGCAGCGAACCTACACCCGGATTTCCGCCCCACGAAAACACGATCCTGGCCACGCAGCCCGCGCCGATGAGCTGATCGTAAATTACATCGGGCGTCATGCGGATCGCCGTCAATCCACGCCGTTTCTGGCGAATGATTTCGTGCCCGGCGGCGAACGGGATCAGATGCGTGAACCCCTCCAGCGCCACCGTATCGCCATCGCGGACAAACCCCGCAATCGCTTCTTTAAGTTGCAGAATAACTGCCAATGGTCGATTCTATCAACCGTTTCGAAAGTGTGCTTTTCAGCGTAACCTTTCCTGTTCAGTCCAGTAGCCAGCTATGAGAGACCTTGAGGCTGCCAACCGAACCCCGGGCTGAACGTATTAGCTATTTGGATTCCTGGCGAATTATGAGGTGAGCATGAATAGTCCCTTTCCGCACTGGCGCTTTACCCGCGCCGGGTTGCTGTTGCTGCTGGTTCTTTGCATCATCCAAGTGGCTTCGGGAAATGATTCATGGGATGAATCGAGACGGAACGGCACTATCGCGCGGGAACAGGGCCGGTACCCGGAAGCGAAGCGCTTTCTGGAAGCCGCCGTGGCGCGGTTATCTGATCCGAAGGATCCCCGCCGCGCCGACCTCGACGATGAACTCGCCAGTGTTTACGAGCTCCTGGGCGAGTGGGGCGCGGCTGAACACGCATACCGGGACGCGCTGACGATCATCGAGAATGACCGCGATAATCAGCTCGGCATCCGCACAGCCATTGGGGCGACTTCGGAGCGTTCCTCGCCACACAAGGAAGGTTCAAAGAAGCCGGGGAATTGTTGGAAGCTGCACTTGCAACCAGCCGGAAGGCGTTTGGCGAAAGTGACATTGGTACAGCCACATTGAAATCCAGTCTGGGCCGGCTATATTTTTTGGAGGGAAAACTAACGGATGCCGAGCCCTTGCTGCACCAGGCTGTTGAAGTTCACCGCGAGGCTCTTCCGCCAAGTCATCTCGATCGAATCATGTCCGAGTCGGTCCTGGGCTATTTGTACCTGCTTGAGGGCCGCTTTGAAAAGGCTGAGCCCATTCTTCGGCAGGTCAGCGATGCCGCTCGGCAACTGGGAGACTCTCATCCCACGCTGGCGTTTACGCTGACCAACCTGGCGGACCTCTATCGCGCAGAAGGCAAGTCCGCGCGCTCGGAGCCGCTGTTCCGAAATGCGCTGGCGATCTATGCAGCATCTCTCGGCCCCGAGTCTCTCAAAGTTGCCGAGACGCTGCTGGACATGAGTATCGATACCATTGCGTCGGGGAAGTTCGCGGTCGCCGAGCGGGATCTCAGCAAAGGCCTCGACATCCTCCGCAAAATTAATGGACCGGAGGATACGACTGTAGCGTTGGGAGAATACTGGCTGGCCAGGGCTTACACCGGTGAAGGCAGGTATGCCGAGGCGGAAGTGTTGCTCCGGCACGCGCTGCCCATCGAAGAAAGAAGGTGGCCCGAAGGCTCTGTCACGGTGGGCGACTGCCTCTATGCGACGGCTGAGGCGGAGCGTTTACAGCGGCACTACGCGAACGCGGAGCTTCTATATCAAAGAACGATTGCACTGTACGAGAAATGCGATTCTTCAGGTACTCCGAAGCTGACTGTCGCGCTTCGACAGTACGCCAAACTCCTTAAGACCGGTCGCACCGATGAAGCCAAAGCTCTGGAAAAACGTGCGCAGTCGCTGCGGTAGCTGGCGGGCTACGGGCGTTTCCTGAACGGCCGCTTCGGTGGACCACTTCCTGGACGACCGCCGCTCGGCGGTCCCGAACGCGGTGGTCCGGAGCGAGGAGGGCCAGAACGCGGCGGTCCCGAACGCGGACCAGAGGGTTTGAATGGAGGTTTGAATTCAGAGCGAGGGGGCCGATCTCCCTCTCTTACGAACGGCCGTTTCGGACCCTTCGGGTTGAAGCGAGACTTTCCCGCACTCTGGCCCGCGCCCTGCCCCGGACGAAAATCGCGGCCACGCGGCGGCGGTCCGGCCTTATCGACTGGCCGTCGCGGAGTGAACGGACGAGAAACCGGCGGACGCGACCCGTCTCGCTTGTCTCGACTCGGATACGGCGGACGGGGGGGACGTGACTCAGGAGAGCGTGATTCAGGAGCCCTGTCATCAGGACGCTCCGCCGCAGTCGGCCGGAGAATCGGTCGCTCCACGGGCCGCGCCACAACGGGTGGGTGTGAGACAGGCGGCCGTGAAATCGGCGGACGTGGCGGACGCGGGCGCTCAGCTTCAAAATTCGGCCCGGTCTTCGAGCGCGGACGCGCTGACGGTCGTTCCTCGGCGTTCGGCGTCGGCTTCGGAACTGCCGCGCGGGCGATCTCTTCAGCCATCTGAATTACTACCTGCATCTCTTTAACGTCGTGAACGCGCACGATGTGTGCGCCGTTCAAAACCGCCGCAGTCACCGCCGCCGCTGTTGCGTAAAGCGTGCCACTCTCGGAAGGTTGGGCGAGGAACGATTTTCGAGACGGTCCGACGAGGATGGGATAGTCCAGCCCGGCCAGTTGCTTCAAATGGGCCAGGATCTCCGCGTTCTGTTCCTTGCGTTTACCGAACCCAAGCCCCGGATCGATCACGATACGACCGCGTTCCACACCGGCGTGCCGGGCCCGGCTGGCGGTCGCTTCCAGTTCTCGCGCGATCGTGCCCATCACATCCTGCATCGGCGGCAGCTTCGCCCAAGTATCCGGCTGGCCGCGCATGTGATTCAGAATCAGACCGGCATTGCCGTTCGCCGCCACTTTCGCCAGGTTCGGATCGAAAGTCAGGCCGCTGGGATCGTTGAAGATCTCCACTCCGTATTCGAGCGCTCGCTCCGCGATTTCTGATTTGTAGGTGTCGAGCGAAAGCGGGGCTCGCAGGTTTCCCCGCAGGCGTTTCAAAACGGGAACCAGCCGCTGCCATTCCTCATCCGCCGTGATTCGGCGCGATCCCGGCTTCGTCGATTCAGCCCCGATATCGATGATGTCCGCGCCCTGTTCTTCGAGTTCGAGCGCGCGCGCATAGGCGCGGTCGGGATCGTTGAAGCGGCCCCCGTCGGAGAACGAATCGGGCGTAATGTTCAAAACGCCCATGATGAGCGTGCGTTCGCCCAACTGCATCTCCGATCCGCGCAGCTTCCAATAATAGATTTTCCGATTCATTAGTGACCATTCAAGTGTCCCATGCCAAATCTAAAGAACACGCGCTCGTCTCATATTTCGCAAGCCCCGCCGTTAAACTCGAATTTGCCCCTTGAGTTGGAGACATCCCTTGCATACGTCAGAGGCATCGGCCCCACCCGGGCGGCGATGCTGGCGGCAAAGGGCCTCGACACCGTTGAAGATCTGCTGCACTACTTTCCTTTTCGTTACGAAGACCGAAGCAATCTGAAGACGATTTCACAACTGGCACCGGGCGAATTGGCCACCGTCATCGCGGAAGTCCGTTCCGCCAAAGTATCCGGGTTTCGCCGCCGCAACCTCGGATTGTTCGAAGCGGAATTCACGGACGCGTCCCGCGCCATCCTGCGCGGCAAATGGTTCCACGGGGCTTACCTCGCCGACCGGCTAACGCCCGGCACGCGCGTCGCGCTCTTCGGCAAGATCGAGTTCGATTCCTGGCGCGGCGACCTGCAGATGATGCATCCGGAAACCGAATTCCTCAGCGGTGACGACGAAGACGGAGATTCGGCCTTACATGTCGGACGAATCGTCCCTGTGTACGAAGCGGCGGGAAAGATCAGCGCGCGCGTGCTCCGGGTGCTGCTTCATCGCATTCTGGGCGAGATTCCGGAGCTGGAAGATCGGTTGCCTGAGACCATCCGCACGCACCTGCGGTTTCCATCGCGATCCGAAGCCGTGCGCGAGGCGCACTTCCCATCTGCGGGAACGCCGATCCGGATTCTGAACGACTTCCGCTCTGCCGCGCAGTTCCGGCTCATCTTCGAAGAGTTCTTCTGGCTCGAGTGCGGTCTCGAGATCAAGCGGCGGCGGGCTCAGGCGATGCCCGGAATCGAGTTCGCACTCAACGAGCGCGTCCGCGAGCAGATCAAGAAGCTGCTTCCGTTCAAGCCTACGAGTGCTCAAAAAAGGGTATTGAAGGAAATCGCCGACGATATGGCGCGGCCCAGTCCGATGAATCGTTTGCTGCAGGGCGATGTCGGCAGCGGGAAGACGATAGTGGCCGCCGAAGCGGCCGTCATCGCACTGGAGAATGGCTATCAGGTGGTCATCCTCGCGCCCACCGAGATTCTCGCGGCCCAGCACCTTTACTCGCTGAAGCCTCTGCTGCAAAAGGTCGGATATCCTGTGGCGCTGCTGACCGGATCGTCGACCGCCCGCGAGAAAGCCAAGCTCAAAGACATGCTGCGCAGCGGACTCCTGCCCGTCGCCATTGGCACGCACGCGTTGATTGAGAAAGACGTCGAGTTCGCGAAGCTCGGTCTCGTGATCATCGACGAGCAGCATCGCTTCGGCGTCATGCAGCGATTCCAGTTAGTGCAGAAGGGCGTCACTCCGGATGTACTCGTAATGACCGCGACGCCGATTCCGCGCACGCTCGCGATGACGCTTTACGGCGACCTCGACGTATCCGTCATCGACGAACTCCCGCCTGGCCGCAGGAAGATCTTCACAAAGCATTTCACCGCGGACCAGGTTGAGTTGGCTTATAGTGCCATCAAGCGGGAGATCGATGCGGGCAGACAGGCCTATGTCGTTTATCCGGTAATCGAAGAATCCGAGACTCAGGCAATGAAAGCAGCGCAGCAGATGTACGAGCATCTTTCGCGCGAGGTCTTTCCGGAGATTGCGGTTGGCCTGCTGCACGGCCGCTTGGGTTCAGCCGAAAAAGAAGCGGCAATGGAATCGTTCAAGAGCGGGCATACGAAGATACTGGTTTCGACGACCGTCATTGAAGTGGGCGTCGATGTCGCGAACGCAACCATGATGGTGGTCGAGCAGGCGGAGCGCTTCGGGCTGTCACAACTACATCAGCTTCGTGGGCGCGTGGGGCGCGGGGCCGAACAGAGTTACTGCATGTTGATTACGGAAAAACTCAACGACACGGCGAAGGAGCGCATCCGTACCCTGGTCGATTCGCAGGATGGATTCGCCATTGCCGAGATGGACCTCAAGCTGCGGGGACCGGGCGAATTCTTTGGGACGAAGCAATCCGGCCTGCCATCGTTGAAGATAGCCAACATCCTTCGCGACCCGGATATTCTTTCGGCCGCGCGCCACGAAGCGCGCGCGTTCGTCGATCATCCGCCATCGCCCGAAGTCTTTCTCGCCGCCGTCGAATACATCAAGAATCACTGGCAGAGACGCTATGGCCTGGTGCAGGTGGGCTGATGCGCGTGATCGGCGGCGAGTATCGTTCACGAAGACTGCAGTCGATGCCGGGGATGGATGTGCGTCCGACGCCAGACAAGGTGCGCGAATCCCTCTTTAACATCCTGAACCCGGAGATCCAAGGCTCGGTGTTCGTGGATGCCTACGCCGGCACGGGAGCGGTCGGGATCGAAGCCCTGAGCCGGGGCGCGCGCCATGTCATCTTCATCGAGAAAGACCGCGCCGCGGTCAACCTGATCAAGAGCAATCTGGCCGCGCTGGGAGCTGAGGCCAGGGCGCGCGTGATTCACGGGCCCGCTGCGTTATGCATAGGCGGGCTGGACGCCGACATTGTTTTCATCGACCCGCCCTATCCGAAAGACCGTGAGTACAAAGCCGCCATGGAAGCGCTCGAAACGAAGCCGCCTGCGCTGGTGATCGTCCAGCACTCAACGCGATTTGCGCTTGCGGGTGAATATGGCCCCCTGCAGCGGACGCGCGTTGTTAAGTATGGCGACAACGCGCTGAGCTTCTTCACTGCGGCGGCGGGACCGGTGGAGTGACTGGCGGCATGATCTGGGCAGCGGCGCTCCCGGGCACCGTGGTGTTGGTCTGCGCTGGCATGGCATTCTGTCCCAAAGCGCCGTTTGGCGGCGTGGCGACCGGCGGCGCAGCGCCGGCGCCGCGGGCCGGATCCTTCGTTATGTCATACACGAATTCCCACTTGTTGTAAGACGTTTGCTCTTTGTAAACTTTGATGCCATCCTGCTCGTATTTGCTGGCGACTCCGGCCAAGCCGCCGCCGATTATCTGAGCGGCCGCGGGAGCTGCAGCGGGAGTGGGGAACGACGGCGCCGAGAGGGTGCCGGTGGCGGCATTGTTCCCGATGCCATTCGCATTCGGGATCGCATTCCCGTTCGGGTCAACCGTCGGCTGCTGGACGCCGCCGAAGCCATTCAGGCCGCCCGGCCTGGGAGTCGTCAATATTTGATTGATGAGACCCACCGCCCCCTGCGGTGGAATATTCGGCTGTTGACCGGTCTGTTGGCTCAGCTGTTGGCCTGGGACACCGCCCGGAAACGGTTGCCCAGGAGAGATCTGTATTCCAGCGGGAAATCCGTTTGCACCTGTTTGAAACTGCCCGGGCAGATTGCCCTGCTGGGCGGGCGCGGTGGTTCCATTCGGCGGTTGCGGGACGGGTTGACCGTTGGCGTCGAATTGTGGCAAACCGGGCTGAGGAACCTGGTTCGTATTGTTTGGGTCCCCGGGCGCACCCGGTTGATCGCTTTGCCTCTGCCTGGTGGCGAGGTTAACACCTTGGGTACCCTCCACCTGATTGCCGCCAACCTGCTGCGCCTCGGTGATGAAATTCTGCTGTTCGGCTTTCTGCTTGTCATCCTTTTTCTTGCCGTAGACAAGTGAGTCGGTGAAGACGCCGCCCGGGCCCACGTGGACGATGCGCCAATCGTCTTTGCCCGTCATCGGGTCGACGTATTTGCGGCGGAGAAATCGGAGATTCTGCGTGTTCTGCAGCGCGTCGAAATCCGCGGGAAAGCGATTGAACTTGCGCACAAACAGATTGACGGCGCGGGAGTACTGCTCGCCCCGATCGATCAGGAGCTGCTCTTTGTCGCGCTGGGCTTCGAAAGCGATTCGCGGAATTTCCATGTAGAGCATGATCGCGACTGTGGCGGCCATTGCAAAAATGAACAGGAGCGCGAAGCCGGATTCCTGAGTCTGCGATTTCATACGGCAGCGTCCGTCTGCAGCTGCAAAGTCTGAGTGCTCTTGAACTGCGTGTCTTCGATGGTGATGGAGTTGACGCCGATGCGCACGACCTTGTAGCGGCCGCGCTTCACGGAGTCGTTTTCGCCAGCGATGATGATGTCTTCGCCGTCCAACAGAAAGGCTTCTTTACGGCCGTCCGATTTCGAGACCTTATAACCGTAATACTTGAAGGTCATTGGCGGCGCGGTGGGCACGGGCGGTGGAGGCGGCGGTCCCGGGGCTACGGCGGGAATCTGGTTGATCGCGATCTTGGGCGTGTTCTTTGGTAATTCGACCGCCTTCACCGCGGGAGCTGGAGGGGGCGGGGCCGCCCCGTATTGAAATATATTGCGCATCGACGCTGGCGGTTCCACCTTTTGCAGCTTCGCGAGGAGGTCAAACCGGAGAGTGGGATCGATGGTCGCGGGATCGGGCTTTTCTTCCCCAGGGGGAGTGCCCTGGCGGATCTTGAATTCCGAAACCAGGCTGTTCTTCGATGCGCGGCGGCGATCCTGGCTTCGACCTGTTCCCGTTCCCGGAATTACCACCCTGGCAGTTGGAGCTGTGGCAACCGGCGCGCTGACGACGGAACGGATTGGTGTTTTCGAGTCAGAATCGCCGGCGAACACATTGAAATAGAGCACCGCCGCCGCTATAGCCAGGAGCGCGGCGAGGATGGCCACTTTCTTCGGCTCGGCACCGGTCTTCATAATGTTCCGCCCGGGTCTTCTTTGATAAAAACATGAAGCTTGAGGTTGGTGTTCAGCACATCGCCCTTCGGCTGCGGCGCCACCTGCATGCTCTCGATGATGAGAAAGCGCGGGGAGCGGTCGAGCAGATTGACGAACTTCACGAACTGCGCGAAACTCCCTTCGAAGTTGATGGAGATCGTCATCATGGAGAGATCGTCGCTGCCTTCGATGGGGTCGAGCGGCGCGATGGTCCCGTCCTGAGTTTTCATTCCCGCGGTCTTGGCGGTTTCAGTGATCTCGCTGATGATGGTGGAATAAGTGTTGCGGCGGCTGGTGAAATAGTTTGCGAAGAAAGTGTCGCTCTCGGACTTCCCTCTGCCGATGCTGGAGGTGAGGACGCGGCTGCGCGCCAGTCTTGCCTGGTCGGCCTGGAGTCTCGCCTCCGCGGACACCAGAGACTGATTGAGCACTTCCGGTGAAGATCCGAACACATTCAGAGCAAAGGCCGCGGCGATGAGATTCGCGGCGAGGAGGAGCCCGAGACCTATGCGGACAAGAACTTGAGTCTCTTTCCATCCCGCGCCCACCGGGAGAGAGATGGATTTGAGGTTAAGCCGCATTTTCCACCGTTGACCGGAGCGCAAGCGTCGGCACGAGTGCCGACGCGGCAGGCTGGGAGCCCGCGCCACGGGAATTAGAGCTTCTGGGCATAATTCACCGTGATTTGATACCGGTAGAAGGGATTGGTCTGCGAAGGCGGAGTAAAGCCGCTCACGGCCGTCGAGCCGAATACATCCGAACCTTCCAGTTTGGCGACAAAGCCGATAATCGGCTCGGGCGAATCGGCCGCCACCTGCATATCCAGCAAGAGCCCGCCCTGCGCGTTTACAGTGGGACGGATCGCCAGTACGCGCACATTGGGCGGACACACCGTATCGAGATCGGCGAAGATCTTCGTCCAACTAATCGCCTTTCTGCGAATGAGCGTATTGATCAGAACGCTGCGGTCCAGAACGACCTCATTGCCGGGCTGGCGCATGGAGGCATCGAGCTTCGCCTGCTCATTGTGAATGGCCGTCAGTTGCCGATTCACGCGCGTGAGCATGGCTTGGGTGTCTCGCGTTTGGCCGCGCTCGGTGATGCCAAGCGAGATCAGGAAACCGAGCAATCCGAGAAGTAACAGAGCGGCAAAGGCGGATCCGACGAGCATCGGACGGTCGCGTCGGAACGGCTCGCGCGCGAGGTTGATGGGAATCCTCATGCAGCGGCCTTCTTATTGGTCTTGGGAGCGACGGAAGCGAGATAGCCCGCCACACCCGGGAACGAGTCATGAATCGCCTCAGCGGGAATATCCAGTTCGACTGAAAGCCGAATGGACGACGACTCCGATTGTTCTCCAAATCCGGCGATGAACAGCTTCTCGGGCCGGATACGGTTCTGATCTTCGATGTAAGCGAGTGTCGGATATATGTGGGCGATGATTTCGTCGAGGGGATCCAGTTCTGAGTCGCCCATTTCGAGAGTACGCGCGATGGTCACAACACCGTTGGACAATGCGATGACAGTCAGAGCGCCCGGACTGTAGTGTGCAAGCACAAGAGATCCGGTCACGGGCAGCAAGTCGACCATGGCGAGCGCAGATACGGTGACTAGCCCCGGATGTAATCCTGCCGCGCGAAACGCCGTTTCATAGTGCGCCACAATTTCGGAAGGCGCGAGCGCGACGAGGACCTTCTTGCCGGCTTGCGGGAAGTAAGAAAGCGCTGCTTCATCGATATCGAAGGGCACGCTCTTCCGCAAGCGGAAGTTGATCAGCGGACGCCGCTCTTCTTCTTTTTCCGGCAAACTATCGAAATCAAGCACGGCGATTCGCACGCAGTTATCGGGGAGAATCAGCGTCGCGCCGCGTTTCCTGCGGCTCGTTGAAGGCGGAGTCAATTTCCGCACTGCGGCAGCAAAAGCGGCTGGATCAAGAATGTTCTCTTTCACGGGCGACGGCGCAATCACGCCGGGCGCCAGGGGCGCGTGCTGAAGCGCAGCCGGAGGACGGGTACGCGAAACGGCGATGCCATTCGCCGCGACCTCGAAGACAAACTCCGGCGGCGGATCTCTTAAGAATCCAAGAACGCCATCGAACAGAAAGCCATTGCCAGGTTTCATTCGATGAATGTCACCTTGTTGATCTCTTTGAGCGTGGTGATGCCGCGGCGCGCTTTGTCGACCGCCGATTCGCGCAGGAACGTCATACCCTCTTCGCGCGCGAGGCGCTTGATTTCGGAGGTTGGGCGGCGGTCGAGAATCAGCTCCCTGATCCGGTCGCTCAGATCCAGCAATTCATGAATCGCGGTTCGTCCACGGTATCCGGTCCCACCGCATTCGAAACAGCCGCCGCCTTCCATCAATTCCAAATCGCACCATTCATTGGGGTCGAGACCACTATCGATGTACATCTGCGCGGGATACTTGACCGGCCTTTTGCAATGCTCGCAGTTCACGCGCACCAGACGCTGCGCGAGAATGCAGTTCAACGCCGAAACGAAGTTGTAGGCCTCAACGCCGATGTTCAGAAAGCGGCCGAGCACGTCGACCACGTTGTTGGCGTGAACAGTGGTGAATACCAGATGGCCTGTGAGGGCTGAGTTGATGGCGATCTGAGCGGTTTCCTGATCGCGAATTTCGCCGACCATGATCTTATCGGGATCGTGCCGCAGGATCGACCTCAAGCCGCGCGCGAAAGTGAGTCCCTTCTTTTCGTTGACGGGGATTTGAGTGATGCCCTTGAGCTGATACTCTACGGGATCTTCAATGGTGATGATCTTGTCTTCGTCGTTCTTGATCTCACTCAGGGCGGCGTAGAGCGTGGTGGTTTTGCCGGAACCTGTGGGACCCGTGACGAGAACCATTCCATAAGGCTCGGCTATGTAGCGGCGGAATTTGGTGAGATCGCTTTCGCTGAAGCCCACCACATCGAGCGAGAGCTTGGCGAACTTTTCGCTCATCGATTCCTTGTCGAGCACGCGGAGCACGGCGTCTTCGCCATGAATGGTCGGCATGATGGAGACGCGGAAATCGATGAGGCGCGATTTGTAGCGGACTCGGAAACGGCCGTCCTGAGGAACGCGGCGCTCGGCGATATCGAGCTCGCTCATGACCTTGATGCGCGAAATGATGGTGGTGTGCCAGTCTTTCGCGATCGGGGGCATGGCGTAATGCAGCACGCCGTCGATGCGGTATTTGATGACGACTTCCTGGTCGCGCGATTCGATGTGGATGTCGCTGGCGCGCCGCTCGAGTGCGTTGAAGATGGTGGTGTCGACCAGCTTGATGACGGGCGCGATGTCGCTGTCGACCGAGGCGAGGCGATCGATGGAAAGCGTTTCATCCGGATTGTCATCGTCGCCGACGACATCGAGCGCGAAGCCTTCGGTTACCTCTTCGAGGACGCGCTGGGATTGCTCGGTCTTCTTGAGAAGGTCGGCGATCTGGGATGCGGTGGCGACTTTGACGCGCAGCTTCTTATGGAGGAGCAGGCCGAGCTCGTCGATGGTGTTGAGATTGCGCGGATCGGCGAGGGCGATTTCGAGCGTTCCGTTCTGGGCCTTGAGGGGCACGAAGTTGTAGCGGAACATGAGGTCGACGGGGATGGAGCGGAAGAGGTCGTGTTCGATGGCCCCGTCGCGAAGGTCGACGAATTCGCAGCGGTAGCGTAAAGCCACGGCTTGGGCTTCGGTGATTTCGGCGGCGGCGGGGGAGCCGATGGTCGGGAGGGGGAACGGAACTTTGTTAGGGGTGGCTGTCACTGGGAGACCCCTGGCAGGACCAAACTTGGCCGCCGATGAACGCGGATGAACGCGGATAAAGACGGCAAGGCACACTCCACCCGAGACTTATCGGTTTGACGGCTCACAACTCTTTGACGCGCGGGTGGGGTGGAGCGTTGAGCGCATAAAACACCACGCAGCTCGGGAGATCCGTTTGGCGGCCTTTTGTTTTCAATAATTAAATTGGGGTCGTTTGGAAAAATCACTTTTTTCGGGAAATCGGGATTGAGGAACGCAAACGCTTGAAAGCTGGCTTTGGCATCTGTGGTTTCGGACCCTCGCGATTGGGCGTCATTGACAGGAGATGCGAGGGCACTGGTTTCGGAAATCGGACAGACTGCGATCATCTGGCTATATTCTCCACCCGGCCAAGGGCGGTCTCGGTGCTTCTCAGTGGCCTGGGGATTGTTTTCAGCGGATTAGCGGCGAAAATTTGTGCGGAACAGCTGTGAACGGCGAGCATACGTATTTTGTACATATAATGTAATGGATGGAGGATGATCTCGCCTTTGACTGGGACCAGGCCAATATCGAACACATTCGCGGTCATGGGGTCACACCTAGCGAGGTATTGCAGGTCTTTGCCAATGAAGCGAGTGATCTCCGTTATGAAGTCGTGAATAGCGAGGAACGTTGGACCTCGATCGGACACACCGACGCGCTGCGGATTCTGGTGGTCGTATGGACGATGCGCGGCGAGGCCGTGCGGACCGTAACCGCTTTCGATGCGGGTAAGCGGATGGCGGCTGAGTATGTCAAGCAGAGAGGATGGTGAAAAACATGGCAGCGACTGACAGGGGAATCAAGGTTCCCGAATTCGAGAGCGAGGCGGAGGAAGCCCGCTGGTGGGACGAGCACAAGGATCTGGTGGAGGAGAACCTGATCGAGGCGATGGGGGACGGCACGGCGCAGCGGGGGAGCGCGCAGCGGCTTGTAAGGGAGGCGCGCGCGTCGAAAAATATTACGATTCGGATGCCCCTCGCCGACCTTGAGCGGGCCCGGCAGCTGTCGGCGAGGAAGGGGCTCGCGTATCAGACGTTTATCAAGATGCTGCTGCATGAGGCGTTGGACCGGGAAGAGAGGCGACCAGTGGCATAGTCGACCTGTTGCGTCCGATGTGGAGGCGGCAGTCGCCATACATCGCGCGCGCCTTGAGTCTACAGCGTCAGATCCTCGATAGTTGGGCGTAGGGAGACTCCACAGAATAGTTTGTGTCACTGCTGTCCGGCTATTGATGATGCCTTCCCCGCCAAATCGTTCTATGGCTGAGAGTTGAGTAGGGTTTAGAGTTGCCGCGATTTGAATGGCGGCGAACCGAAAATCGGCGGCCAAAGAGACGTGACAATGGTCCGTGAATCAGGGCCGAACCGTCTTCTCCCAGTTGCTGAGTTTTTTGCCGGATCGTGAGTTCCGGCGTTGCGTGGCGCGTTACGGCGGCGATGCGCGACCGCGAGGCTTCTCTTGTTGGGATCAGTATCTTTCGATGGCCTTCGCGCGGTTGACTTACCGGGAAGGCCTTCGCGATATCGAATCCTGTCTGCGATCCTTGGGCGGCAAGCTTTACCACATGGGCTTCCACAGTCGAGTGGCGCGGTCCACTCTGGCTGATGCGAACCGACACGCACGACTGGCGAATTTATGCCGACTTCGCTCAAGTTCTGATCCGCATTGCGCGACGTCGGGAATGCGGCTTTTGAAATCTTCCATGGCGCGCTCAAAATCGCGCTGGTCGGATTCGCGATAGGAAAAGAAGCGATTGAGCAGGCCGGCAACTTTGATGGGTTCGGCGAGATTGAATTCACCCGCTTCAGCGCCGTCCTGATAGAGCACTGCGACCTGGGTGTCCTCAAAAATGGTGTTGCGGGAGGGGTAGCCGGCTTTGAGTTTCTTCCGGATTTCGGCAGCGAGGTTGTCGGAGGTGTCCTTGGCTTCCCACCAGCCATGGGCGAGACGGAACTCGTCACGAACGGTGCCGTCGGGAACGACGCGTTTGCCGCCGGAATGGGTAGAGAGTTCGGCGACGAGGGTCCATCCGCGCTTCTTGGCGGCCTTGTCGAGGAGGTTCTGGAATGGGCTTTTCAGGCCCAGTTCGTGGGCAACCTGGTGATCTTTGAGGTGCTGAAGGTCTTTGATGTAGGTCCTGATGATCGGATCGCCGGGGGTGAGGTCGAGCATCGGATGTATGAATCGTACCGTATTGGCCATTTTTCCATGAGGCCGGCCAGAGGTAAGATGGAGCATAGTAGCGGCTGCACCGAAAAGCATCCCCATGGCTCTTCAACTCACTCCCGAACAGGAACGGAGAATCCAGGCGGTCGTCAACGCGGGGGCGTACCGTTCCACCGAGGAAGCGCTGAACGCCGCCCTCGCCGTCGTAGAGACTGTGGCTGTGCCCGACTTCGAAGGGACGCAGGATGAACTGGAGACTCTTCTTCTGGATGGCTTGGATTCCGGTGAACCCGTCGAAGCCGACGATGCGTTCTGGAGTCGGCTGACGAAGGAAACGGATCGCATGGCCGCCGATCACGGGATACGGAAACCAGGTCAATAGACGCCAAAGCTTTTTCCGCGTGCCAAGAGCGACATCGTCCGGCAATTCCGGTACTACCTGGTGGAGGTGGTCGATCCGGCGACAGCGTTTCGTTTCCGCAAAGCCGTGCGGGAGAGCTTGGATCGGATCCAGCAGCATCCCCGCATCGGATCGCTCTACCGCGGCTCAATTCATGAACTGAGCTCGTGGCCGGTTAACGGGTTCGAGATCATCCGAATCTACTACACTGAAGCTCCGGAGAAGCTGCGGGTAGTGAGAATTCTGCATGGTAGCCGAAACGGGCGGAAGATTCTGAGGAACGAGAGACCGGCGCGGGCTTGAATTAATCGGTGGCTTCGATTGAACAGGCAACGTTACAGCGCGCTAATTGATAATCGAATTCCGTGAAAACGCCTACGGACACCGACCGATCCGGCGGTTGCGATCAATCCCGGCTAGAAGGAATGCGCGTGCTTCGTGTGTTTCAACACGCCGTCATCGGCATGGACTCCACGAGTTGGTTTAACCTGATGGTTTAAACCTCGGGTCGGAGGACGTTTACCCGGATGATCACGATTCGCCCGTGCACGTTATGTATCGCACTTGCCTGTATGGTGTTACCAGCCGTATCGTTCGGGGACACCGTCTACACCGACGGCACCTTCAATCTGAGCGACTACACCAACCCATTCACCATTCAGACCGGTCCCATGACCGGCGTGGTCTCCCAATGTTCCAGTTGTGGTAATCCGGGACAAGCCCTCTCAACCCTTTTTACTCTGACCACTCCCAACCCGGCCAGCAGCAGTCTGGAGATCGGGCTTCTCAATATGAACTTCACTTATACACCTTCCATTCAGGGAGCAATCGGGTCGATCGATGCGTCGGTGGATAACTCGACAAGCAGCATCTTCGTCTCCTCCTACAATTTGTTTCGTCCTCTTATAGAACAGGATGGAAATTTCTATGATGCGGAGATTCTCGCCGGTCCGGGGAACGCCGGTTTCGTGAACCTGTCCGAATCCCTTTCCGCGTCGGATTTCCTACAGCTTGACACGTCTACGGGGTTGACGATTCCGGGCTCCGACCCGAATTTCGGCGGCGACACGATGGAGTTCGGGCTCATAGTTTCCGACGGTTCTATCGCACTGCCGTCGTTCACGCAGACCATTATTTACGACAATCTGACGTTCGACCTTGCGCCAGTGCCGGAGCCTGGGAGCATGGTCCCGATGGCCATGGCCCTCGCGTGGTTGGCGATTCACTTGCGCAAACGCCATCGAAAAACCACGCCGAATACTAATCCGCTATCAGATTAAGTGGTTTGGAGAACGCATTCCCTTTCAGAGGGAATGCGGCCGAGGTAGCCGCGCAATATCGCCCGCGACGTCCATTGCCTGAGAAGTTGCGTGACCCTCTCTGTGGTCATGCCGTAACGGGAGGCAATCTTCCGGCTCGGCCATCCATGGACAAAATAGAGCAACACGATTCGCCATTGGATGTCTATGCGATGCAAATTCGGGAAGATCGGCACTTGCGACGGAAATGAAATACTGTGGCTCCGGATCGCTTTTCGTATCGACCGCAGACTCGATAGAATCGTTTCACGAGCGGTACTGTTATCAACAGCAGCAGTCACTAACTCTGGCGCGTTCACTGTTCACCTCGCCTCAAGCTTAGGGCCAGTCAGGAAGCGTGTCCAATTAATAAATTGGATGTTAGTGTGCAGATTAGTTGATTTATATCTAACGACTTACCGACTTACATCTAATGAGTTTGCCGCAGTCTATCTTATGAAACATAAAAAGGGCCACCGTCACAGCAACGATGACCCCAAGTTTTTCTGCGGCAACCCCGAACTTACAATGCGCTTTCGCCGAGGTCGCCGTTGCGGATTCGAACCGCATTCTCGATCGACGAGATAAAGATCTTCCCATCACCGATCTTTCCCGTTTTCGCCGAATCCGCGATCACGTTCACGATCCGCTCCAGCTGCCCCTCGGGGATCACCAGTTCCAACTTAATCTTGGGCAGTACGTCGACCTTATACTCGGCGCCACGATAGGTTTCGGTATGGCCTTTTTGACGCCCATGGCCATGAACTTCCGAAATCGTGATGCCGTCTACACCGGCTTTACCAAGCGCATCCTTCACGTCGTCAAGTTTGTGCGGTTGAATGATCGCCTCAATCTTTTTCATGTCGCTCCTTCTTCATATTGCTCCGTCGCGCCGTCATTCGAAAACGATGCCGCGATACAAGACCGCGGCATCCGAGAGTAATAACTGCATTGTTCGGCTGAGGCGGCTCAGCTCAGCGGGTCACTTCGCCCAGTTTGATATGCGAAGGTACACCAGCCGCCGCGCTGCTTTCGCGATGAATGGTCATGGCCGCCGGACTGGCCATTGACGAGATCACGTATTCCGGATAGGCGGAAATGCCATGCTCGTGGAGATCGAGACCTTCCTTCTCGCCCTCCTCCGAAATTCGAAGCAGGCCAAATGCGTTAACGGCATACATCAGGACGAGGGCAACAACGAAGGTCGACGTGGTGATGATCAGGCTCCCCAGAGCTTGTGCGATCAGAACCTGGAATCCGCCACCATAGAAAAGACCTTTGAGCGGCGCCGAGTTGTCAGCGGCAAACTGACCGGTGGAACCGAACTCTCCGGAGGCAAAGAGGCCCAGCGAAAGGGTACCCCAGATGCCGCAGATGCCGTGAACCGGAACTGCGCCAATCGGGTCGTCGATTCGCAGCCACTCCAGAAGTTCAACGCCGTAAACGACGATGACTCCCGCGACTCCGCCGAGGCAAATTGCGCCGAGCGGACTAACCCAGTAACACGGGCATGTGATCGCTACGAGCCCGGCGAGAAAGCCATTGACTGTATAGCTCAGGTCCCATTTTTTGCTCAGGCCGTACGCCGCGAACATTGAAGTAAGACCTGCGGCGCAGGCGGCGAGAGTGGTATTGGCGGCAACGCGGCCGATACCGATAAAATCCATCGCCGACAGCGTACTGCCGGGATTGAATCCATACCATCCGAACCACAGAATCAAGCCGCCCGAAGCCGCGATGGTAAGGTCATGCGGCAACATGGGTCCACCGCCATCGCGCTTGAATCTGCGGCCCAGCCGGGGTCCCAGCACAATCGCGCCGGCGAGCGCAATGAAGCCGCCGATGGTATGCACGACCGTAGAGCCCGCGAAATCGTGGAAACTCGTTCCCACCCAAGGCAGGAAGGTATCTTTGCTGCCCATGGTTGCAAGGAAGCCGTCCGGTCCCCATGCCCAGTGGCCGATGATCGGATAAATAAACCCGGAAACGCCGACGCTGTACACCAGATCTCCGACCCAGGCGGTACGGCCGATCATGGCGCCCGATGTAATCGTGGAGCAGGTATCGGCAAAGGCGAACTGAAAGAGCCAGAAAGCGAGGAAAGCGACCCCGGTTGTCTCGTAAGTGGCGGGCGCTCCCTGCAGGAAGAACCAGTTCAATCCGATCAACCCGTTGCCGTGGCTGAACATGAAGGCAAAACCCCATGCATAAAAGAGAATGCCACACAGACAAGTATCCACGATGCATTCCATAAGCACGTTGACAGTCTCGCGGGAACGGCAAAATCCGGCTTCGAGCATGGTGAAGCCAACCTGCATACCGAACACCAGAAACGCAGCGAGGAGGGTCCACACCGTGTTGACCGGGTTGACTATGTCATTGCCCTTCAGGACCGGGTCCGCGGCGAACGCGCGAAAGCCGATCAGATCGGGATTGAAAAACGCCGCGCCCACCAGCAACAGGCCGATGGCTGCAACCTTTCCGAGAAGGAGCAGCGCGCCATATCTGCGCCACTCCGGGTCGCTTAGCCGCGCCCTGAGACGGGCCAGCTTTTGAGAGAAAGACGGTTTCTTATTCATATGTTCTGCGCTCCTTCAGAGGTTTCCACGATCCGGATAAACCGGTAAGTTAATGCCGACCGATTTATAAGTTCTGCTAACTCGGCAGCCGCTTTCTTATCAGTTACCCGGAATTCGCAGTCTAGTACGTAGTAAGTTGAAAGCGCCAATCGATTGTTTGAATTACTCAACCAGAATTTTTATATCAAGTAACTGAAAGATATAATCCTACTCTGGCGAACGATAGCAACGTTTCCACTTAAGACAGACTTTGGCGAATATATTCAGTGAGCCGTATGCCAAACAGCAGCCGTGCGCTGTCCGTGGTCGAATTCTTTCGATTTATTGGATACATTCTTAAGATAGGAGTCACAGGCTTCTTTCGATTGGCGCCATCTTTTTGTGGCGCTATCTTTTAACGATGCCCCGGCTTTATTGTGAAGGAAGTGATTGATGGCATGTTCAAAGCGGGGAGGGCCCGCGTCCTGGCGGGGATTGCCGGGCTCATTGCGCTAATTGCCACGGCGGACTGGTATGTCGGGACAAGAGCGTCTCTCGGCGTGTTCTATATCGTGCCCATGGTTGCAGGCGCCACCGTATTGCCGCGACAGGGGATTATCGTGCTCGCTATCGTGTGCTCCTCCCTGCGTTCGATGTTCGATCTGCCGAATCCGCCCTACATTGAGGAGCTCCTTCGTTTCGTATTTGCGACGCTCGCCTATGCCTCCTCGGGGCTGCTGATAGCCGCTTTGATTCGCAATCGGGAGCTTACGATCGCTCATCTTGCCAATCTGCGGCGGGAGCAGGGGCTTCGGCGCGAGGCGGAAGAGCAGTTGAGAATTCTCGTGGAAAGCAGCCCAGCCGCGATACTGACCGTGGATGGCGCCGGTATCGTTCTTGCGGCGAACCGCGCCACCAACACTCTGTTCACGATCGCCGAGAACGAGACCATGAAGGGGCGGGCGATCGGCTCCTATCTTCCCGTGCTTGCCGACGCATTGCAGTTCGACCCCGGCCCGGAGGGACTGCGGACGGCTACGCAATCGCAGGGACGAAAGGAGAATGGAGAGGTATTTCTGGCGGATGCGTGGTTCTCTTCGTACAAGTCCCCCGAAGGCATGCGCCTGGCAGCGATCATCGTGGACTCCTCCGAGGAGATGCGCGAACGCGAGGAGCAAAGCTTCCGGCAGCTTTCCGAGGGGAACCGCATCGCCGCCGCCGCTGTTTTTCACGAGGTGCGCAATCTGTGCGGCGCTATCTCGGTCATTTCCTCAAATCTCAAAGAGAAGCACGTGATCACGCAGGACGAGGATATTCAGGCGTTGACGTCTCTGGCCGGCGGGCTTGAGAGAGTAGTTGCCGTTGAATTGCGATCGAGAGTGGGTGACACGCTGGAGGAGGTTACGCTGGGGAGCGTTCTCGACGACTTGCGCATCGTCATCGAGCAGGACTGGCGCGAGATAGGCGGCGTTGTGTTCTGGCATATCCCCCGAACCATTCCGAAGGTGCTGGCGGACGCCCACGGGCTCCTGCAGGCTTTTCTGAATCTGGCCCACAACAGCCATCGCGCGGTACAGACGCGTCCCGCGCACGAGCCGCCGTGGCGGGAGTTGACCATCGCCGCGTCCGTTGAGGAACACAAAGTAATCGTGCGATTTCTCGATTCCGGCCCGGGAGTCCAGGCGCCGGAACGGCTGTTTGCGCCTTTTCAACCCGGCGCAAACGGAACGGGACTGGGACTATATGTCTCACGCGCGGTTGTGCGAAGCTACGGAGGCGATCTGCGCTTTGAGCCGCGGGACTCGGGCGCATGTTTTGTGGTTGAGCTCCAGATTGCATAACATGGTAATAAGTTATTTGGGGAATAACATTGAGTAACTCAGTAGCGGACACAATCCGGATAGTGTTGATCGACGATCACGCCATGTTCCGCGACGGGCTCGCCCGGGTGCTGGACAAGGAGACCGACTTTACGTTGGCGGAACAAGTGGGTTCCGCGACCGAAGGCCTCGCGATTTTGGAAGGGAGCAATGCGAACCTGGTCCTGCTCGATGTCGATCTGGGCCCCGAAAGGGCTCTCGATTTCGTGAGGGGCGCGCGCAGCAGCGGCTTTGAAGGGCACATCCTCATCGTCACCGCGGGCATGAGCGACCAGGAGGCTGTCCAACTCGTTCAGGCGGGTGTTTCCGGAATCGTTCACAAGCACCACTCCACCGACGTTCTTTGCAGGGCGATCCGGCAGATCGCAGCGGGCGAGGCTTTCATGGAACAGGCGTACCTGGCGCCCCTGTTCCGGGCGGTGGATCGAACCCGAACTGCGAAAAGGGCAACCTTGACGGACCGCGACAGGACCGTGATGAGGGGCATCCTGCAGGGTCTTTCGAACCGGGAAATCGCCGGAAAGCTCGACATATCGGAAGGAGCCGTCAAGGCTTCGGTGCGACATGTTTGCGAGAAGCTCGGCGTACGAACCCGGAGCCAGCTTGTCAAGGTTGCGCTGGAGCAGTACAAGGACCAGCTGTAATTCAAACAGAAAGAACGCTCCCTTTGGTCGCGGCTCTGAAAACCCGCGTTTTAGGGGATGCGGGCCGGTCTCGTGACGCCATTCTTTGAGGGGATCACAAGCGCGGGCTCGGCGGGATGCTGACTTACTTCGCATTCGATATCCCGCAGCACGTCTTGCGATTGTTCGGAGTGCAGCTGCTTCTCCAACCGATTGAGAGCGACCCCGACGATGTCCCTGTGATGGAGCGCGGCGCCGCCGCCCTTCGAGCACAACTCCAGCCACAGACGGTGCACACGGTCCACATCCTCCGGCCACAACCGGGGAGGATGCGGCCCCAAATTAAAATATAGAGATTGCGTCGGATCCGGAAGCACAATCTCCAGAGACAACGAGGGGCGCGGAGGCTCCAGCGACTCCCACGCCTCGCCGACAATCTTGCCCTGCTCGGCGGGATCGTCGGCGTAAATCGGTGAAAGACCGCATACGATGCGCGACGACTGGAGTTTTTGCGCAGTCTGCACGATGCCAAGCCAGGGTTCGGCCGCGGCCACGGCCAACAACTCCACGTGCTTACCGGCCTTTTCGGCGATGTTCACGACATGCGTAAATAGATCCTGTTCGGCCGCGGAAAAGATCTGATCTGCCTGAAGGTCGTATTCGCCGGACGCCGCCGCCGTCACGCGGTGCACCGACAGGACCACGATATCCACTTTGCGGGTATCGGTCTTCTCCAGCACTTTTTCCAAATGCTCAAGATGGAACGGATTGCGGCAGGCAACCAGAACGTTGCCGGGCCTGGCCTTGATCTGCCGATGGGAAACGTCCTCGCTTTCGTCGAGGCGGAACTGCTCCTGATCCTGACGCTGGCGAGCGTTTTGAGCCCGGTTCATTCTCTCGGAGATGGTGAACACCAGAAAGAAGAAGAGCGTAAAGGAGATGCCCGCTATGGTTGCCAGTTCCTTGGTAAAGAGGTTGATGCAAGCGAGCGTAAAGAGGAAAAGGGTGATCAGGCCCAAGCCGACCGGAATCTCAACCCCGCCGATTCGAAAGTTGAGAGGCACCTTCCATTCGCGGTTCTCGGGCTGCTTAAAGCGCAGGACCAGCACGGAGAGCGCATTGAAGGAAAAGCTCCAGACGACTCCAAATGCATAAGCCTCGCCAAGCCGGTTTACGTCGCCGCGGCTCAGCAGGATGGTCACAACCTGCAGAATGACGACGGTATTGATCAGGCGATTGGAAGTACCGAATTTCTTGTGTGGTTTCCGGAACCAGTTGGGCAGCACGCCGTCCTCGGCAACGCGGTTCAAAACGCCATTCGAACCGATAATGGCGGTGTTCACCGCGCCCGCCAGAATCAGCGTTCCTACCACGACCACGAATGCGTGGAAGAGGAGTTTCAACGTTGGCGGGCCGGCCAGGAAGACCGCCAAGCCTCCCAGCAGGTTATCCAGATACTTCGGCCTCTCCGAATCCGGAATCAGCATGACAGCAAAGAACGACGCCAGCGACGTGAACAGCATGCTGTAGAGGAAAATGACGTTGCCCGCGCGCTTCAGATTCTTCAGCTTCGGCGAGTCGATCTCGCGATAAACCTGAGCCAGTGTTTCGAAGCCGCTCATGGCCAGCAATGAGTGTCCGAGCCCGATCATTATCGCGACAGCCGTAATGGTTGGCGCGATCGTTCCCTTGAGCCAGCCGAGCGACTCATCGCTGAGGTGAAGATTCGCTTTGACCGGCAGCGGGACCGGCTGAAAGCCATGCACCGCCATCGTCAGCAGACACCACCCGATCAGGATGACAACCATGACGGTTGTGATCTGCATGATGCGCAGCGCCTTCACGCTCGATTCGTGCATGCCCAGAATGTTCTTGCGCCAGAAATATATGGTAGCGAGCACGGCGAATCCAGCGGCGAAATGGGGCGGATGAAAATGCAGAGCTTTAATCTGCATCCGCTCGCCCGTCTCATTCAGAATTCCCGCCAGGTAGAGTCCCGCGCTGACGCCGCTAATTGGCCCGGTCAGGATGTAGTCGAACATGAGAGCCGACACCGAGACCTTGGCCAGCGTTCCTCCCATTGCCTCATGCACGACTTTGTATACGCCGCCGCGGACGAACATTCCGCAGCTTTCGACATAGATCGCGCGCACCGCGTAAGAGAACAACATGATCGCGAGAATGAACCACGGCGCCGATTTGCCAATTTGGGTCTCGGCGATTCCTCCCGCATAGTAGGCCGAGGAAGCGAGGTCGCTCAGGACTATCGCCGCCGCCCGCCAAAAGGAAATGAACGACAGCATTACTGTGGTGGCGACGATGACCCTGGTCCTGGTGGAAGGGCCGGCGGTGGTCCGTTGATTTTCAACAGCCATGCGGATTCTCGCTTTGGCTGTCACTTACACAGATCACCATAATGATGAGAGACAGATTAGCACGGCGGATTGGAATTCTCATAGTAACGGATAAGATCCATCGCGACCAGTTAGGTAAGTCGAGTCCGGTTATTCAGGGTTATGAGACGACGGAGCGAAAATTCAGTTGAAAAAATACTTACAGTTGGATAGAGTCGCCCTGATGGGGCGCCGCACTGGACCGACTTCTCCCCTCTTCGCCAAGCTGTTGACCTTGTTGCGAGGCCGGTTCGTTTCTCCTTCAGCGCCTCTATCCAGTCGTATCGGCTGCGACCCCATTCAAATGTCGCCGGATGACGTACAGGCTCTTGAAACAATCGTTAGACCATGGATTCCGCCGGGGATCAGCCACCCGCGGAACTTTAATGAAATCATTGATATAGCCTTGCGCCGCTTACAATGGGATCTCAACTTCGGTTGCACGGATGAAGTGATCGAAGAGGTGCAGCGGGAAATCGATTATCGCCTCTGGTGCGCCCGCAACAGCTTATAGAATTTCCGGCAGGATTCGTACTGATCTCACGATGCCGGTATCTTGTGTGTGACTTTAACGGATTCGGCTGGAGTTAGTTTGCGGTTACTTATGATGAGCGGATTGTTCCCTAAGATAGCAAAGCTTATATCTAAAGATAGATACACGCCTATCTTTGGTGTGATCCGCTTGACGCACCAGTCTTGAAGGCAGAGTGGTCCGAGGGTCCGGTTTTGGCCCATCAGCTCGAACCCGTGCTCGATGGCTGAGTTCGTGACATAGTAGGGCTGCATCGCGTCCTCGTCGGCAAGAAATCGTCTCCGGCGAACTTCGGCCGGCGCTTGTCTCAAAGAAGCCTTTTTACCACCGGGCTTGGTATGTATTTTTCTGGACAGGCCTGTCTGTGCCAATCCTCACGGATCGAAACTTGCCTTGGCGAATTTCGCAACACACGCATCGATACATAGCGATGAACGGACGGGCCAGTTCTTCAAAAAGATTGCGGATTTGAGAACGGCGGAGATTCTCAGAACCACACTTTCGACACACGTGATCAAAAACCATGGCCGGGGGAATTGCACGCAGGTTACCAAAGATACAGATCGTACCGAGTCCCGGGATGAAAAATGCATGGAAATCGTAAACGGCGATGTCGCATGCACCTGTGGCGCGGCGATCAAACGCGCGCCACAGGTGTTGTTGCAGCGACGGGGTCAGCGGTGGTAGTCGCGGTCCTGGCCTTTATCCGAGTCATGATCGTGCTCGACCCGTTCGCGGCCCGGGCCCTGCCAATAACCCGAATAATACTGTTCTCCGTCATGGCGCGGCGATACCCATACGGCGCCCTCATATGGCGGACGGCTGTAATAACCGTCATGCCACTGGTACTTGCCTTCAACCGGGTACCAATATCCTCCAACCCAGATGTATCCTTCGCCCCGGCTGGCCGGTTGAACGACGACACGAGGCGCTGGCGGCGCCCCGATGTGTATGCCGAGCGTGATCCCGGCGAAGATGGTTCCGCTTGCCAACAGCATTAAAGCGAGCAGTTTCGTTTTCATTTTTTTCTGTTTCTCCTCATGTCTGTTGACATGACGCTTTGTGTGAGGCATTACAGTGGCCAGACTATGAGGACTAAGGCCGCAATTGGAGAGGACGCGGTACACAGGCAGTCAGCGGGGTTTTGGTTTTTGGGCAGGGGCTACTTGATGTGGCCGTCGGTCAAATCCTTGTTGTTTTCCTCGCAGGAATACTCCATAACCTCCCAATCGGGCCGGAGAGTGAATATCCGCGTGTTTTTCCACTGCCTGGTGAAAGCCTTCGCATCTTCGAGAGTGATTTCGTAAGCGATGTGTTTTTCGTCTGTGCGGGTGAATCGCTCCACGGTATGCAGGGCATCGCTGTGGGGATGGCCGACCGTGTCGAGGTTGGTCCGCTCGTTGAAACCGGTCGTGTCCACCACCAGCGTGTCACCGTCCCAACTGCCCACGGGATGGCCGAACCAGAGCGGATCGGGATTCGCGGGATGCGGAAGCCCGTCGGTGTGGACGATCTCAAAAACGTTCCACGCCTCGTAGAGGATCGTCATGATGTCGTTGGTTTGAACGATCCGAATGGGGAAAGGCGAGTTCATGGATCGCGTCAGTCCCTGGGGAAGACAGTGGCCGGTGTAGTCGAATTTGGCCGGGTCGTAGTCCTTGAAAATCCGCGCGTATTCGGGGGTAAAAGGGATTGTGCCGGGGCCCTTTTGATTGGCGCCGGCGTCTCTTGACATGTCCGGGACATAGGGACGTTCCCAAACTCCGTTGAAGTCCGGCTTGCCGTTGGGGAGTCGCGGTATGGCGGAAGGTTGAGTTTTCGCGGCGGGCGTCTGGGCCGCGCCAGGCACGGCGGCGCAGAGCAGGATAGTCAGAAGGATTGCTCCCGAGCAGCGTCCGATCAGCCGGCTGAGGAGCTTTGTATGTGACGGCATATTGTCCTCCGGAACCATCAAGTTATATCCCATTCCCGTCCGGAAAGAATTCACTCGGGCTTGCGTCGCTTTACTATCTTGCCGGGTTTTTTCGGGCCGGCGTTCTTTGCGACCCGGTTTTGCCATGCAGTCCGCAATGCCGATTCGAGGACATCGGCGGCGACTTTGGAAAGGAGTACGCGGGTAGATCCGTTTCGGCCCCAGCCTCCGGGGACTGGGGAAAATACTTCCGGCGCATCTTCCACCATTCCCGCCTGTTGCTCGGGATTGAGCAGCAGGACGCCGTAGCCTTCGCGCTCCAGGCTCAGGGTGGCGAAGATTTTGCCTCTGACGCGGAAGTCGGCGTTGCCGAAGTGCGAGCCTTCTGCCGCACCGGGCATGCTGAGAGCGATTTTTCTGAAATTGGATCCCGTCATGATCCGAAAACTCACCAAAAGGCGCAGGCGAAACCGCCTACTCTACCAATTCATCGGATGGTGTCGGCCAAAGAGAAGATCGGAAGATAAAGGGCGATCAGCACGAACGCCACGAATATGCCCATGAAAATCATGATGGCGGGCTCGATTAGTGAGAGCACTGCCGTCATCTTCGTATTCACGTCGTCCTCATAAAATTCGGCCACGCTGGTCAGCATCGCCGGCAAAGCGCCGGTCGATTCGCCCACTTCCACCATGTCGACCGCAAGCGCCGGGAAAACACCGGTTGCGGCGAGCGAAGAAGAAAGCGTCTGCCCTTCCCGGACCATCTTGCCCGCTCCTTCGAGAGTCTTCCGCAGCAGCGGCGTGCCCAACGAATCGGCCGCCGTATCGAGTCCCTGCATCAGCGGGATACCGCCTGTCAGCAACGTGCTGAGCACGCGCGCAAACTGGGCTACCTGGTATTTGATCCAGATATCACCGAACAGCGGGACCTTGATCTTGATGCGGTCGATCTTCTCGCGGGCCGTCTCCTTGCGCGACCACCAGTAGAAGAAACCACCAATTGCGAAGAGCGCCGCCGCATAGAGGAGTACGTAAGTGCGCGCCGTGGTGCCAACCGCAATTAAATACAGCGTGATCGTGGGGAGCTGCGCCGACATGCTGGAGTAAAGAGTCGCAAAACTGGGCACTACATAGGTCACGAGGAACACCATCAGCAGAATCACGAGGACGATCAGCACCGACGGATACATGAGTGAAACCAGGACCTTCTTGCGCACTCCGAGCGCCAACTTCTGATAAGTGATGAAGCGCTCCAGCACTTCGACGAGGCTGCCCGATTTTTCGCCCGCCATTACCGATGTCACGTAAATTTTAGGGAAGATGCCCTGCTGCCGAAACGCCTCCGACAACAGCGCGCCGCGGCGTACGTCCTCCCGGACGGCGTTGATGTAGGGCGTCAGTTTCGGGTCGGTGAGCCTTTCGGCAAGAAGGTCGAGTGCCTTGAGAATGGGCAGCCCGGCGCGGATCAGGGTGACGAACTGCTGGTTGAAGATCAGGAATTTTTCCAGATTCAACCGTCTGCGCCGGCCGGGAAGAGCGATATCGCCCGAGAGACTGAGGCCCACGCCCTTCGGCTTTACCGAATAGACCAGAAATCCCTGTTGCGTGAACCGCTCGCGAATTTCCTGCGCGGATGTGCCCTGCGCGAGTTGGCTGTGCACCTCGCCGCGCGTATCGGCGTATTTCAGAACAAAGTCGGACATCGCGTTATTCCCTGGCCCCGGCGGGTTGTCCTGCCTCGACCACCTGAACGCCCGGCGGGGGATGGAAAGTGAACAGCGATGGCGCGACCGGCACGTTCAACCGCTCGTTCGAAAATGTGAAGTCGAGCTTCGACTGATCCTGCCCGGTGATGCGGACGCGGCGGATTTCGCCCTCGGGAGTGGCCAGAAACTCCACCTTCGAATAAGCCAGATTTTCCGACTTCGGTTCGGCGGAGATCCAGCTGTCGCTCCCCTCGACGCGGGTCTGGAACGACTTGAACTCCTTCTTGAAGTCCAGTTTTCCTAATAGGAAAGCGAGGGGCGCCCGCATGTCTTCCGATTCCTTCAATTTGCTCTTTTGGGCCTGCCGATCTTCCGGAGTATAAAGGACGACATCTTTTCCGTCGGAGATAAAAACCTTCCCGGCGGGCGCGGCGTATTCCCAGCGCATTCGTCCCGGTTTGCGCAGGAAGAGCACGCCGGAATCGTTCTGTACCGGACTCTTGATACCGGCGTAACTCTCTGAAAAATTGAGCTTAAGCGACTGCGCGCGATTGTACCGGGCTTCGATCGTCTTCAGCAGAGAATCGGTGGCTGGTGGTGCGGCGAAAACCGGTAAGGCTAAGAATGCACACCACAGCGCGTGTGTGGCCGCGGATCGAGTCACAAACGGTTGACGCGCAAACGCCGCGCAGCGTGTACTCTGGAAGTCGGAAGGCTTTTTTGCAGCCTGTTTCTGCGGGGAAGCATCCAAGCTCCTAAAGGTTAACTTGTTCCCTGCGCTGAGGCTTGGGGTTGTAATACATGCTGGACCGATCTCAGCGAGGGGATTAGTCAGGATTCGAGGACGATGGCGGATACTCCCCAACAGCCACAGCCGGAACAAAGGCAGGAAATCAGGCCGAGGAAATCCACAGGCCGGAGGCTGCGTGATCATCCTATTAGAGTGGTGGTCTTCCTCATCGTGCTGGTTGGCGCGGCGATTGCCGGATACACACTCTTCAACTACCTCGAATCGTACGAGTCGACCGACGATGCCGAGATCGATGGCGACATTTACGCCGTCACCAGCCGGATTGCGGGCACCGTCAAGGCGGTCTATGTCGAGGACAATCAGGAAGTAAAGGCGGGGCAGCTTCTCATCGAGCTCGATCCGCGGGATTACGAAGTTTCGCTGGAGCAGACGAAGGCCGCTCTGAACGAGTCGCGCAGCCTGGTCGCGGTGGCGAGGCCAAACGTGCCCATCACCTCGGTCTCCACGCAAACGACTCTTACGACCTCCGTGACGGACATTGCCGAGTCGCGGGCGGCGGTTGCCGGAGCACAGAGGGACTACGAATCCGCCGTGGCCGATATCCGCAGGGCCGAAGCGGACAATGTAAAAGCGCAGGCCGATCTGGCCCGTTACAAGCTGCTGATTGCGAAAGACGAAATCAGCAAGCAGCAATACGATGAAGCCGAAGCGGCCGCGAAATCCACCGCGGCTAACGTGGATGCGAAACGGGCGACTGCGGAGGCCCTCGGACGGAAGATCGAAGAAATGCAGGCCCGTTTGGAGCAGTCACAGACGAGGCAACTGGAAGCGGAGCGCAACCGCCCGCAGCAGATCGCGATCCAAAGCGCTACGGTGGAGAACCGTCAGGCCAGTGCCCTGCACCAGCAAACCCTGGTGGACCAGGCCGTTCTCAACCTCTCCTACACGAAAATCTTCGCGCCCGTGGACGGCATTATTGGCAAGAAGAACGCGGAGCCCGGCCAGCAGGTGGCGCCGGGGCAGCAATTAATGGCGGACGTGCCGGTGAGCAATATTTGGGTTACCGCCAACTTCAAAGAAACGCAGTTAAAGAAGATGCGCCCGAAGCAGCGCGCGACCATTCACGTGGATTCATACGATCGCGACTATCAAGGTTACGTCGAAAGCGTGGCGGGCGCTACGGGCGCGAGATTCAGTCTGTTGCCGCCCGAAAATGCCACGGGCAACTACGTGAAAGTGGTGCAGCGGGTGCCTGTGCGCATTCGGATCAAGGAAGGCGAAGATCCGAATCACCAGCTGCGTCCGGGCATGAGCGTGGACCCGAAGGTTTGGCTGGATAAGTAGCGTGGGGCGGACGATCGCTTGTTGTGATCTGCCTTCGGATCAAGGACAGACGACGGAAAACGATCGTCTGCGCCACGTGTGCAGGGAACCCTAATGTCCGGAGCCCGGCGTCCAGCCGTTCCCTAAGCAATAAGGGATGGTCACGAAGGGGAAACACTTCCACTTCATGAATCAGGCCGCCGCGGATTCCAAACGTTTCCACGGTCACCAGGTTTTGCAGCATTCCGGGAGGATCGCCCGGATTTGCGCCGCGCCGCGTTCCATCGTGGATGAAAAGCGGATACATCGCTACCAGTCCCTTTTGCTGATCGATCGCCAGCGCGCGCCGCGGGCGAATGTGCTTCATGTACGCAAACGTCTTGCTGGAAACCTGCTGCTCGCAGGTCATCATGCTGAATTTGAGCTGGGATTTTCCCTGCTCAGTATCCGGATTCGGGAGCTGCGGGCCCGGCATCATGCGGCCACCGGGAGGCGGATTGTTGACCGTTTGATAACCGTTCTCGTGGCGCACGCAGTCGTCGGCGAAAGCCGCGATCTTGCCGTCATCCCCTCCAGAGCGTCGAAATAAGAGTTGGCGGCGCGCAACAGGACTTCGCGTGAGAGCCGCTGAGCGGGAGGGATGTCGTCGACCAGCGTCTTCCGCGGCGTTGTCAGCAGAGGCACGGCGGCGTCGTTGATACCGTTTGCCCAGAGCTGCTCGATTTCGAGGATCTGGCTGCGATCGATCTTAAGCCTTACGGCGATGAGGGTGTTCCGGCCCTGCACTTTGACACGCGCCTGAAGAGAGACCTGACCCTGCACGGGATCCGCGGCGATCAGGTTGAACGTGGTGGGCTCTACTTTGGAGCGCCAGAGCGTGCCTTCGCCGACGTCCATCTGCCCGGTATTCTCGGTCATGCGCGCATCAAGCGCAAGTGGTGGCACGAGCTTGTCAAGGCAAAGTAGAAATGTCCCCCTGCTGGCAAAGTAGAAATGTCCCCTTTTGCCGGGGCTTGCGAAAAGTGCATGTTAAATTGCGGGTGCCGGTGAAGCGGAGACGGGCAATGCTGGC
>Ga0182024_10001821_pt1 | contig 53984 bp, 47 predicted proteins | sample P32metaG_FD_120480 | JGI IMG/M metagenome (GOLD analysis project Ga0182024, IMG submission 120480) | Permafrost microbial communities from Stordalen Mire, Sweden - P3-2 metaG (Illumina Assembly) | ecosystem: Environmental > Terrestrial > Soil > Wetlands > Permafrost | place: Sweden: Stordalen...
GGCTGCGACGGCTTCCTTGTTGGTGGGAATTTAGCTGCTTTGGGATTGTGTTTTACCGACCCTGCGTCCGGTTTCGAGTTGGTTGACGATCCGGCGCGCAACGGCCCTGCAAGGAAATTAGAGATGGGCTTGGGCCGGTTGAACCTGGTCACTTACTACCGTGAAGTGGGTTAGGTTGGCCATGCCGAACGATGTGGTGATGGCTACGTCGGAGGCGTCGCGGCCAGCGGCCATCAGGACTCGGCCTATGCGGGGTTGGTTGTTGCGGGCGTCGAAGGCCCACCAGCGATTTTCTAAGTAGACTTCGAACCAGGCGCTGAAATCCATGACCCCCGTCACCGGGATGCCGATGTCGCCCAGGCATCCGGTGACGTAGCGGGCGGGGATGTTCAGGGCGCGGCACCTGGTTACGGCCAGATGTTGGAAGTCGCGGCAGACGCCGAAGCGTTCGGTGTAAACGTCGAGCGCGGTCTTGGTTGGGCGGGCGTATTGGTAGCCGAAGGTCACCCTGGTGTGAATCCAATCGCAGATGGCTTGGACCCGGGACCATCCCGGTGGGACGGAGCCGAAATGTTCCAGGGCGATTATGGAGAAGCGGTCCACTTCGCAGTAGCGGCTATTGTAGAGGTAGCGGACTACGTCGTGGGGCAGGTCTTGCACCGGGATTTCACGGGCGTTTGGATTGATTTCGTCGGGTAGGCCGGAGTCGCAGATCAGTGTGGAGTTGCTTAGGCGCAGGGTGCCCTGTTGCGCGAAGAAGCGGGTGCAGCGGTTACCGAAGCTGTCGATGAAACTGTCGATCTGTGCGGCGGGTTCTACCAACAACTCGTCGGGCTCGAGGAGATCGGCTACGCGCGAGGGATGGACTGAGCAACGCGACCATGGCTACTGGGGCGGCATCCGGCTGGACGTCGTGAGCTACGACCGGCTGCGGGACCAATTATAATTCGGCGGTGATGGGCTTGGTGCCGCTGCAACAGGAGCAGGCGGGCGGCCTGGCGGAGCTGCAAGAGCGGGCCACGCGGTTTGCTGGAGGGGTTGTCGATGCGAGCGGCCGAAGCCGGCATGTCTTGGTACGATTTCCGGCAGGTCGGCGGCCCTTGACCTTATACTATGGTATAGGGTTGATGCTGGGTGCTTATGCGCATCGGGGAATTGGCACACCAGGCTGGCGTGAACGTGCAGACGGTTCGGTTTTACGAGCGGCGGCGGCTGCTGCGGGAACCGACGCGAACGGCGTCGGGATATCGGAGTTATGAGCGGGCCGATCTGGAGAATTTAGTTTTCATCAAATGGTGCCAGCCACTGGGTTTTACATTGAGGGAGGTTCGGCAGCTTTTGCAGCTGCATGCGGCGGTGGCCAATCTGCCCGGTGGTCGCCGGGCTCGAAAACCGAACGAGATCGAGTCAATTGTGCGGATGGGCGAAGAGAAGCTAGCGAATATTGAACAGCGGGTGAAGCTGCTGAAGAAAATGGGTCGGCAGTTGCGGGCGGTTATTCAAGAATTGCAAAACCGGCAGGAGCCGGTTTGTCCGGCGTCGAAACCTCGAGGTCGAACTCCCTCCAAGTAAACGCGGTGCCCGTTTCCCAGAAAAATGTTGACTCTATACCTTGGTGCAGGGTTGAGACTGCTCTGGGCGGCTTGCGCGAATTTGCGGGCTCGCTTTTTTGGCCTGGGCAAAGCTAAGAAAGGTAGGCGGGCATGGAGAACCTCAACGCAGTGGAACGCCGGAAGGTGCGGCGAGTTTGGTTGGTGTTGGTAGGAATGGTGATTTTGTTGTCTGCATTGGTGATATGGAAGTCGGGAAACATGGCGAAGAGGATGTCGACCGTGGCGGCCTCGAACGGGCAGGACTTCTCGCAAAGCGCCATGGGGAGTCAGGTGAAGTTTGTGGTGGAGATCCGGGAGGCGGGCGCTGACCGAAAAATCACCGGGAAATTGCTGGAGCAGAAGACCGGAGAGATTTATGCAAGAACGACGACGCCGGTGACCGTGCAGTCGAACGCGCAAACTAAGATGGTGATGGGCACGGCTGCTGATGTGCGTTCTGGTGCAGTGGTGCACGTTACCGGGACGGTGCAGAAGGACCACAGCATACAAGCGGAACAGATCGTGATTTTGACCGGATATGTGAAAGTGCAGTAAGGATGAATACGTTTCTTTTCACTAGCATGAGCGGGTGGATTGCGGTCATTTTGATTGGTATTGGAATTGTGCTGCCTTATTTGTTGCGGCGCAGTTGGCTGAGTTTGCGGTTGGGAATTGCGCAAGGATTTGGCGCGCCTTACTTGAAGCGGATGTGGGCTCACTATTGGGCGGGATATTTGGTGGCCGGCTTGTCGTTTGCACATGCCTGGATGCCGATGCGGGCTGGGCATATGCGGCGCGCGAACATGACGGGATTGTGGCTGGCGACCGGGGCTTTGCTGCTGTTATGGATGCAAGTGGCGCTGGGAGCGGCGCTGCAGGATTCTCGGTTGCAGGAGCGGCGAGTGATTCGCGGTTGGCATTATTGGGTGATGGTGGCCGTGGTGCTGCTGGTGGCCGGGCACGTTTGGTTGAACGGATGAGCTTGAGCGTTGTTGCACGGTAGCGACGGTTCCTTCTTGATCAATTGCAATCCGTTTCCAATGAGAAGCCTAGGCGAAGAAAACGCATTACCAATGGAACGCGCCCTGCAAACGCCCATAAAAGCGCCCCAACGGTCGGCGGCCGCTACAGAGGATTCGGGTATAGGGTGGCGAAGATGTGTTGCGGGTCGAAAGCGGATTTCACGTTGCGCATTACGGACAAGTCGGAAGTGGGGCGGGAATCGAGAATGGAGTGAAGGTGAAGTTTGATGGTTGCTGGGGCGAAAAGTAGCGAGGCGTCACCGTACAGACTCCGACTTAACGCGAAAACTTCTTGGGTCATTAGGATGAGAGTCTCGCTGGAGGACTCCGAGGCGCTTTCGGGCATTAGGGCGATGTAAAGGGTGCCGGAGGCTCTTGCCACGATGGCCAGGGGCAGGCTTGCGGCGTTGGCCACCGATTCCAGGATCGTGATGGCTTGGGCGTGGCGGGCTGGTAGCACGTTGAGCTTGAGAACGGTGGCCGTGGAAGAGGATTGGCGGAATAAAGGCAGGGCTTCGCGGAGGCGGCCCCAGATGGTGGGACGGGTGGTGGCGTCAAGGATGGAGACCGAGGTCGCGTTGCAGTCTTCGGCTATGCGAGTCAGATCGCGGGCGTAGCGGTCCAGGACTTCGGGAACTCCAGCGAAACCTGCGCAGAGCTGCCAATCGTTAGAGCGGAACCATTGGCCAGGTAATGGCAGCGACGTTTCGGCTGCTTGGTGATTTTCACTGGCGAAGACTGCGGGTTCCGGCGTGGTGGGAGTACGTTCGGCGAAAATCCTGGCGACCCCGGGATTGATTACATCGAGGGTGAGTGGGATCAATGCCGACTGGACTACCTGGCGGCGAGCTTGGATGGCGGCTTCGCAGGTGGAAAATGATGCCAGGAACCCGCTAGGCTGGAGCGGCGCTGGAAATGTGCGGAAGTTTAGGCGGGTGATCACGGCGAGGGTACCGAGGGAGCCGACTAAGAGCTTGTGCAGGTCGTACCCGGCGACATTTTTTACTACCCGGCCACCGCTCTTCACGCGTGCGCCGGTGCCATCGATGAACTCGGCGCCTAGGAGGAAATCGCGGGCGCTGCCGTAGGCGTTGCGGAGTGGGGAATCCATGCCGGAGGCGATTGCGCCGCCAATGGTCGATTGCGAGTAGTACGGGACCAGGAGCGGAAGGAATTGGTGTTGTTCCACAAGCGCAGCGTTCAACGCTGCGACGGGCATTCCGGCGTCTACGCTGACGGTTAGGTCGGCGGGGTCGTAGTGGGCGATCTGGTTCACGCCGGATATATCCAGCGCGATGTCGTACTTGATCGGAGTCGCGCCCAGGGAGAGTTTGGTGCGAGCGCCGCTGGGGATTACCGCGAGTTTCTCTTTCGCGGCGAAGCGAACGATTTCGGCGGCTTCTTCAGCGGAGGCCGGTCTGGCCGCAGCGGACGGAATGAGATTGTCGATGGCGTAGGAAGCCAGGGAGGCCGGATCGACAAGCAGCCGCGAAGGATTGAGGAGAGACTCCAACGCGTGGGTGCTGATGAGAGAGGGAGTCACGAGAGCCGGCTTCGTAATGCGGCCGCCGATGCGCACATGCTCGAGTAGCGGTGCGAGAACTGATTCGCATGGGTGGGCGGTGACCAATTCGCGCGGTTGCGGCACGGTGTTTTCCTTTGGTAGCGATGAAACGAATTGGCTCGAGGCTTCATGAAGTGATCGCCGGAGTTGGATGATTGTCGGAGCGGGAGCGGATGCGGGTTTCGCCGCAGCCCTTGTTTAGCGGGAACACCTTGCCGGGATTGAGAGAGCAGTTGGGATTGAAGGCGTCGTGGACGCGGCGCATTAAGGCGAAGTCATCGTCAGAGAACAGTAGAGGCATGAGTTCGCTCTTTTCCATGCCGATGCCGTGTTCGCCGGAAAGGCTGCCGCCGATTTCGACGCAGTAGCGGATAATTTCGGCGGAGGCTTTGATGGCGCGTTGGAATTGGTCGGCGTCGCGAGGATCGTAGAGAACGATGGGATGGAGATTGCCGTCGCCGGCGTGAAAGATATTGCCGATGCGGAACCCGTATTGGTCGCCAATTTCCTGGATACGGCGGAGCGTTTGCGGAAGCTTGGAGCGGGGGATTACACCGTCGAGGACGTAGATGCCTGCCGAGACACGCCCTAAGGCACCGAAGGCATTTTTGCGGCCTTTCCAAAGCAGATCGCGTTCTTGGTCATCACGGGCGATGCGGACTTCGCGGGCGTGATGGGTGCGGCAGATTTCGTCGACGGATGCGGCTTGGGCTGCGACCGCTTCCATTAGACCTTCGACTTCGAGCAGCAGGACGGCCGCGCTATCGCGCGGATAGCCTGCGTGGATGTAGTCTTCGACGGTGCGAAGCATCCACCCATCGAGCATTTCACACGCGGCGGGGGTGATCCCGCGGGCGGTGATGTCGGCTACCGTTTCGGAAGCGTCGTCGATAGTGTCGAAGATGGCGAGAAGCGTCTTGACGGCTTCGGGCTTGCGGGAGAGCTTTACGGTGATTTCGGTAATTAGCGCAAGCGTACCTTCGGAGCCAACGAGAAGAGCGGTGAGATCGTAGACCGAGGCATCGCCTTGTTTACGGCCGACGCGGACAATTTGACCGTCGGGCAGGACAATCTCGAGTGCGACGACGTGGTTCGCAGTTACGCCGTACGCCAAGGTATGTGGGCCGCCAGCGTTAGCGGCCACGTTGCCTCCGATGGTGCAGGATTTCTGGCTGGAAGGATCGGGAGCGAAGTACAGGCCGGCGTGCTCGACGGCGCGAGTCAAATCGAAATTGATCACTCCTGGCTGGACCACCGCGCGTTGATTTTCAATGTCGAGATCGAGAATACGGTTCATGCGGGTGAAGGCAATCAACAGGCCGCCACTGCGAGGCAGTGCGCCGCCGGATAGGCCGGTGCCGGCGCCACGCCCAACGATGGGAACGTCGTGCTGCGCGGCTAGCTTGACGATTCTGGAAACCTCATTGGTGGTGCCCGGAAAGACGACCGCGTCAGGGCGGCCTTTCTCAGGCGAGCCGTCGTACTCGTAAAGCAGCATGTCTTCGGGCTGGTGCAGGACCGCGGACCGGCCGAGAAGTCTTTCGAGTTCGCGAATCAGAATCTGGGTCATAGGCATCGAAATTTGCAGGGCGCTACGTTCACTATAGAGAGTGTCGCTATAGGCGCGCAACGGGGCAGTGAGGCCGGCGGAGAGCTGTGCTAGTGTAACGTTCCAAGGGAGAACACCTGATGCCGAAGCCGCGAGTGCTGGCGACGCGACCGCTGTTTCCAGCGGCGCAACAAATTCTGAATGCCGGCTGTGAGGTGGAATATTGGACCAAACCGGAGCGTATCTCGAAAGAAGAGCTATTTCTTCGGGTGAAGGATAAAGAAGGTTTAGTGTGTCTGCTCACCGAGAAAGTGAATGAAGAGTTGTTGCGAGCGTCGCCGAAGTTGCGGATTGCGGCCAACGTGGCCGTGGGCTTCGATAACATCGATGTTCCGGTCTGCACCAAGCGCGGAGTGGTTGCGACCAACACCCCGGGAGTGCTAGACGAGACGACCGCGGATTTTGCGTGGACCTTGTTGATGGCCGTGGCGCGGCGAATCGGGGAGGGCGAGCAGTTGGCGCGATCTGGGAATTGGAAAGGCTGGGATCTCGACCAGCTCGTCGGCACCGACGTGTGGGGGAAAACGCTGGGGCTGGTCGGATTCGGGCGCATCGGGCGGGCGATGGCGCGTAGAGCGACCGGATTCCAGATCAAAGTGATTTATAGCGATGCGATTCGGGCCCCTCTCGAAGTCGAGAAAGAACTCAATGCGGAGTATCGGGATTTCAACGCGCTGCTGGCTGAGGCTGACTTCGTCAGCGTACATGTGCCGCTTCTTCCGGATACGCGAGGACTGTTTGAGGGCGCGAAGTTATCGAGGATGAAGCCGACGGCATTTCTGATCAATACGTCGCGCGGGCCGGTTGTAGACGAGGCGGCGCTGGTGTATGCATTGGAGAGCGGGAAGCTGGCTGGCGCTGCCTTGGACGTGTATGAGAACGAGCCATTCATTCATCCCGGACTTAAGCGGCCGAATGTGGTGCTGGCACCGCACATGGCCTCGGCTTCGTTGGAGACACGCACGAAGATGGCGAGTATGGCGGCGGAAAATGTGGTCGCACTATTCAAAGGGCAGAAACCGCCGAATATGCTAAATCCTGAAGTGCTCAAGACGCGTTGAGGGGACGGCGATAAGTCATTATGGCGGATCTGAAGCAACTTGCCCGCCAAATTTTCCTCGAAACTTTAGCGGCGATCGATATTGCCGCCGTGATGCACCGGAAGCTGTGGCGTGACGGGTCGCTGTTGCATTGCGGCGATGAGATTGTTATGGATCTACGCGCATTCGATCGATTGTGCGTGATCGCAATTGGCAAAGCCGCGCACGCCATGGTGGAAGGGTTGGTGCCGATAATTCCACCCAACCTCGAAATCCGGGGCGTGGTGTCAGCTCCGACCCCACCCGGAGAAACGATCGCTCGCTTCGAGTATTTCGTCGGTGGGCACCCCATTCCCAACCTGGATAGCTGGAAGGCGGCCAAGGCGATTCTCGCGCTGCTGAAAACATGTGATCAGCGAACTCTAGTATTTTTCCTGTTGTCGGGCGGCGGATCGGCGCTCGTGGAATTGCCGCTCGATTCCCAACCGACGCTCGAAGACGTGCAGCAACTGTACTCGAGCCTGGTGACGTGCGGTGCGCCGATCGGCGAAATCGGTAAAGTTCGGCGGCATTTGTCGGCAGTCAAAGGAGGAAGACTGGCGGTGGCAGCTGGCGCGGCGACCAAGATTACTCTAGCCGTGAGCGACGTTCCCGCGAAACAAGAAGCAGCTTTGGCTTCCGGGCCAACCCTGCCCGATCCGACCACGGTCGAGGATGCCCAGCAGGTAGTCGCGCATTACGGGTTGCGAACACAACTGCCGTCGACGGTGTGCCGGTGGATCGACCAGGGAGGGATGATCGAGACGCCCAAGACCGGCGATCCTGCGTTTTGGAACGCGCATTTTTCGCTGCTGCTGGGAATGGACGATTTGTTTCATCCGGCTCATCGCGCGGCGGAGGCCAAAGGCTGCATAACCTGCTGCGATAATACGACCGATGATTGGCCAGTTGAAAAAGCGGCGGGTTTTTTGCTCGGACAGCTGGACGAATTACGAGAGATTCATCCAACAGAGCGAGTGGCATTGATTGCGGATGGTGAAGTAGGCTCGCCGGTGACCGGTGACGGCATTGGCGGAAGGAATGCGGCATTTGTATTGTCCTGCGTGGAGAAGATTGCTGGGCAAAAGGTGGCGGTGCTGAGCGCCGGAACGGATGGCATTGACGGGAATAGTCCGGCCGCAGGTGCCGTGGCGGACGGTGACACATCGGCTAGCGCGCTCTCCCTAGGCCTGGATGGCCGGGAGGCGTCCCGGCGCAGTGACGCTTACAATTTTTCCTTGCGGTTTGACGACGCGATTATTACCGGACCCACCGGCAATAATCTGCGAGACCTGCGCGTTTTGATCGCGGAACCCTGATTCGAATTGCTTGATCAAGTTTATCTGCTCATTTTTTTGGCGGTGCAGGCAGGCGTGTTTCGATCGTTTTCAAGCGGTCATTCATTTCCTTGACCAGGCGTTCGAGTTGTTCGAGCCGCTGCGAAACGGTGAGCTGATTTTCCGGCGGTGCTTCCGCGCCGTCTTCATCCTCCATTTGTTCGTCGCCATGCGGCGATCTGCTGGTTCTCGCTCCCTTTGGATTTTGCAACCGCTCGATCTGCTCTTTGATCTCCGGGACCATTTCAATGCTTAGATCATTGGATTTCAGCAAAGCTTCCAGGGCCGGTATGGCGGTGGCATCGCCGCGACTGCCCAGTGCATGGATAGCTGCCCAGCGAGAGATGAAATGCGGCTCGCTAAGGTACGAAGCGATTTGTTGGGTAATCTCCTTGTTCTCCTTGTCCAGGCGGCCGAGGCTGGCGATGGCGGCGCCGCGCGAATCCATGTCTTGGCCGGGAGCGGCCCAGTTGCGCAGCAACGGCACCGCCTTGACGTCACCCAGGAAACCCAGGGAGCGCAGCGCGGCATTGCGCAGAAAATCGTCGGGCGAGTCCGCTGCAACACTGGCGGTCAGAATGCTCAATGCGTTGGGCGATTTGACGCGACCGAGAGCCTGTAACGCACTGGCACGGGCGCGATAAGAGTGATCGTCGCGCGCGAGGGCTTCGAGCTTTGCGGGAACAGTCGGATCTTGCTTGAAATCGCCAAGCGCCGAGACGATGTGGTAGCGAACCGCAGCCATCTGGTTAGTGTCCAGAGACGCGACGAGATGCTTCAGTGCTGACGAGCCGTCCACACGGCCGAGCGCATCGGCGGAAATGGCGCGAATCTCCCACGCTTTGTCAGAGTTGAGCGCGGTGGCTAGAGCTGCTATTACGTCGTCATCATTCTTGATTTTCCCGAGCGCGATGACTGCATCGGCTCGATCAGCCAAATCAGTGGCGTTCTTCAGTTGATACAGCCATTCCTTTTTTTCTTTATGGAAGGTGACGGTTTTCAGGAGGTAGCCGCCTTTGTCGAACAGAACCATCCAGGGTGCGGCGTCGGACGGAAAGGTAAATGTCTCGGCGTCCTTAGTTACGCGGATGGGGTAGAGCTTGGGACCCGAGGGCGTAGTAATCTCGACGTCCACCGGAACATCGAACAGGCCGACTTGACCTTCCGCCTTTTGCGTTTGCTTGGCCGTCAGCGCAACCTGATGCTTGGCGGGGTCGTATGTGTAGGCAAGATCAAATTTCGGAGCGCCCGCGCCATACACCCACTGATGAAAGAAGCGATCCACGCTCACGTGCGTGGTTTCCTCAATCGCTTTGGTCAAATCCGACGTCACTACGTTCTTGCCGCGATTGACTTCCAGGTAGTGCCTCAAGCTGCGCCAGAAATTGTCGTCTCCGATTTGATGACGCAGCATGTACAAAACCCATCCGCCCTTGGTATAGGCGTTTCCATCGAATTCGCTGGAGTCGTCAAAGTCAAAGCGCACAATCGGTTTTTGATACAACTCCGGCATGCCGAACCATTCGCGCGCCGCGCTCCAGCTGTTGTACTCGGCCTGGTCTTTGGGGTAGTAAGACTCCATCCACACTGTTTCAAAGAAGGTAGCGAAGCCTTCGTTGAGCCAGATATCCCCCCAGTCCTTGCAGGTGACCAGATCGCCGAACCATTGATGCGCCAGTTCGTGAGAGATGAGGTCATCTTCGTCGGCAGGAAACTCAGGTATGAGCTTGGGACTTCTCAATGAACTCGATGTATTCGTGGTAGCGCTGGAATTCTCCATGCCCCCAGCCACGAAATCATCCACCATGGCTTGCGAGTATTTTTCCCACGCGAAATCGACGCCGATCTTTTTGTCGAACAAATCAATCATGGCCGGAGTACGCTCGTAATTCGGAAGCAAGCGGTCTCCGCGGCCCTTGGGTGCATAGTAGTTGACCGGAAGGCCGCGCAGCGACTGCTTCACCTCGTCAAACTCACCCGCGACAACGGTGATCAGATACGTCGAGCTGGGTTGCGACTCACGCCATGTCCACGTCTTCAGCGATTTGCCGGCGTCTGAGACGTTGACTAGCTTCCCGTTGGAAATCGTCAGCCAGGATGCTGGCACGGTCAGAATCGTCTCGGTGGTGAGCCGATCGTTGGGATAATCGTAAGTTGGCAGATAATAGCGAGTATCTTCGGATTCTCCCTGGCTCCAAATTTGTATCGGGCGATCAGGATAATCTTTGTCTGGAAGGATGAAGTAGAGGCCCTTGCTGGGTTTGCCCTCATAGCGAATCTCAATTTCGTATTTGTCGCCGGGATGCGACATGGCGGGCAGCGGCACGAGGAGTTTGCTATCGGTGGTTTCAAACTTAGCGGGCGATTTATTAACGGTGACGCTTTGGATCGTAAGCCCGACCGAATCGAACGCCACTTTAGAGATATGATCGTGAAGGATAGAGAGGCTATGGGTGACGTCGCCAAAGACTTTTCGTTGCTCCACGTCAAAACGCAGAGCGATTTTGGAGTGTTGCAGATCGTAATCGCGCGTGCGGGAATATGGCTCATCCGCCTGGAGCCGTAGTACCGAAAACACCAGAGCGACGAAGATGGCCACCCGAACAAGCCGGTGGCGCCCGTGACGAGCTGAGTGGGGAAGTGACACCATCATTCTGCTAGTCTCCAGAAAACACGAAACTGCCGAGAATCTACTGCAACGTCAGAAACGCAGCGCCAGTCCGATCTCGCACGACCGGGGCCGGCATCCGTCGCCGTGCGATCATGAGCAAGAGTTCTGTACGGGAATCGGATACAGAGGTAGCGAACCTTGCTATTTTCCCATCGGCCCAGCCCGCGGCGAGTCCAGTCAGCACTCCGCTTGCCGTGTTTGTAAACGGTGCATAGGCTCTAATGCGTCTCGAAGGGAAGCGTTCTGTCGAGCGTTGGCCGACGGCGGGATCCGGCACGCGAGCTTGGCAATCCAATTTAATTAGACGCAGCCCACCGGCAATGGTTGCAAGGCCCAAGGAATACGGTGCTTGCCACGCGACCCGCGCAGCACTAAGATGCCTCCAATTCCGGGGTCACCTTTCGCTAGGAGGCATCCATGTTGCGAGACAGAGTATTTATTAGGTCGCTCTTTGTGTTGGCGTGGGCAGCTCTCAGCGCGACCGCGCCGGCTTTTGCGCAAATCGGAAAATATGTGCCGGTCCCTGCGGGATCGGATTCCGACCACGCCCTGACAGAAATCAATGCGACCACCGACCCCACGCAGAAGCTGGCACTCCTCGACAAGTTTGCCAGCACGATTGCCCAGGGCGATATGGCGATTGTGGCCGACGACCTCTACGTGAACTATTACCTCGCCGCCAAAAATTATGATAAGGCGTTCGAGTATGGCGACAAATTGTTCGCGCTCGATGCCGATAACTTTTCCAATGGTGTAAATATGGTGCGCGCAGCGCAAGAGAAGGGGGATACCGAAAAGCTGTTCGCGTATGGCGACAAGGTTGCCGGGATATTGAAGCGTTATCAGGATTCTCCCGCGCCGGAAGGAAAGGCGCAGGCCGACTGGGACAACCAGAAAAGACAGACGCTGCAAAATGCCCATGACAGCGTGATTTACGTCCAGCAATTGATCTTCAATGGCGCCTACCAAACGCCAGACATGAGCAAGCGGGCCGCCCTGTTGGTGCGATTCGCGCAAATGTTCCCCGATTCGCCCTATGCGAACCAGGCCATGGGACAAGCGGCGGTGTCCTATCGGCAGACGCAAAACACGCCGAAGATGCTGGACGCGGCCAACGGCGTGCTGGCGAAGGATCCCAACCATGCGGCTATGCTGTTACTCTTGGCGGACTATTACAGCGAAAAGGGCGAACAGCTCGATAAAGCCGAGACGTATGCAAAAAAGGCCATTTCTGTGCTGGACACGGCTAAGAAACCCGATGGCGTGACCGATGAACAGTGGCGGCAACAAAGTGCACTGCAGAAAGGGCTGGCCTTAAGCGCGTTGGGACAAGTAAACATTCAAAAGAAGAACAATGCGCAGGCCGCTGAGAATTTAAAGACAGCCGCGCCCCTGCTGAAGCCGGACGCAAACAGTTACGCTCGCAACCAATATCGCTTGGGTTATGCGTTACTGAATTTGAAGAAGATTCCGGAGGCGAAGGCGGCGCTGACCGACGCGGCGTCGGTCGATAGTCCCTATAGAGCCTTAGCCCAAGCTAAACTGAAGGCCATGTCGAGTTCCACGACAGAGCGAGCGAAGTCATAGGCCGGCGCCCGCTGTTTGGAATCGACAACGCACGATATTGCATCTAATGCCGTGGCATTGGGTTTAGTGTGTAATCACGAGAGTCTTGACGAGGGAGAACCTTATGACAGAAATCGCCACGTTTGGTGCCGGATGCTTTTGGGGAATTGAAGCGGCGTTCCGCCGACTGCCCGGTGTTGTCGACGCGACCGTTGGTTACAGCGGCGGTCACACGGTCAACCCAACGTACCAGGATGTATGCACAGATGAAACCGGACACGCCGAGGTCGTGCAGGTGACATTTGATTCATCCAAGCTGAGTTACGAACAATTGCTGGATGCCTTCTGGCAAATGCATGACCCAACGCAGAAAAATCGCCAAGGGCCCGATACTGGCTCGCAATACCGTACCGCCATTTTCTTTCATTCGCCCGAGCAAGAAGCCGCGGCGAAGAAATCGAAGGCGGCGCTGGACGCTAGTGGAAAGCTGAGGCGGCCCATTGCCACCGAGATCACCGCGGCAGGGTGGTTTTATCGCGCCGAAGAATATCATCAAAAATATCTGGAAAAGCGCGGCGCAGCGTCCTGCCACATTTAGAGCCGCACGTCGGCAAATTTCTCAAGCGGGATTCTTGGGTTGAGGACGGCAGGCCTGCGGGCCGGATATCAATTCCGCCCGCATTATTTTCAGATTCTTAGGTCCGCCTCAGGTTCAGACCTGCAGAACGTCGCCTTCGCGAGCGACGACTTCATATAGAACGGGGTTAACGAAGAATCCCAGGAACAGCCGCGATAGCAACCCCGCCACCACTACAATCGCGAACGGTTTTTGTGTGTCGCTGCCAACTCCGGTCGACAGCGCAGCCGGCAATAAGCCGAGGCAGGCAACTAAGGCAGTCATCATAATCGGTCTTAGCCGCAGCAACGAAGCTTCCCGGGTGGCGTCGCGAACCGAAAGCCCCTCCAACCGCAGCTTATTGATATAGCTGACCAGAATAACCGCGGTTTCCACCGATACTCCGAGTAGCGCCAGGAGCCCGAGACCACTGGAGACGCTGAATGGAATGTGCAGCAACTTGAGCGCGATAAGCGCCCCCACTGGCTCAGTCAGAACCACACCAAGCGCAATGGTCACGGGAAATTTAAAATTTCCGTACAGCGCGAACAGGATGAGAAAAATCAGAAAGATGGCCAGTGGTCCGATGACGTACAGCTGCGATTTCGCTTCCAGTAGTTCGCTGTATTCGCCGCCCCAATCCAGGCGGTAGCCCTCCGGTAATTGCACCGATTTAGCGACTGCGTCTTGCCCCGCGTGAACGATACCTTCGAGATCGCGCCCAGTGACGGAAAACTGAATGCCGATGTAGCGCGAATTATTCTCGCGATAAATAAACGATGCGCCGCTGGATTCCTTGATGTCGGCAAGTTCCGAAAGAGGAATCTGCTGGCCGGCGGGCGTGGGAACCAGAAGATTTGCGATCTGTCGTGCGTTCGACCGATATTGCGGCTCCATGCGAACGACCAGATCGAATAGTTTTTCGCCCTGGATCACCTGCGTGGCGGCCTGACCACCCACAGCCGTCTGGACCACGGCTTCGACGTCGGTTACGTTAATCCCGTAACGCGCAATCTTCGGTCGATCAATTTCGATAATCAAACTGGGCTGACCCAGTTCGCGAACCACCGTAAGCTCGGTATAGCCGGGCGTTTTGTCGAGAACATTCTTGATCTGGACGGCCTTTTTCTCGAGCACATCGAGATCAGGTCCGAAGATTTTAACGGCCAGCGAAGATTTCAAGCCAGTAAGCGCTTCATCGACAGCGTCTTCAGCAGGCTGGGTAAAGTTAAAAATGACGCCAGGGTAGGCCGCGAGTTTTTTATCGAGATCGCGGCTTAGTTCTTCCTTGGTGTGAATTGCGCCCGTTTTCCAGGTCTGGTCGTCGTAGGGTTTCAACCCCACGTAAAATTCGCAATTGAAAAAGCCAGTGGGATCGGTTCCGTCGTCGGGCCTGCCGAGTTCGGAGCCCACCACGGTGACTTGCGGATATTGAATGAGAATATTGCGAATCTGCGGCGCGAATTCCGCCGCGTCTTCGAAGCCGATGGTGTAGGGCATGGTCGCCCGCACCCAGATCGCGCCTTCGTCGAGATGTGGCAGGAATTCCCCGCCGATCAGGGGGACGAGCAGAAGGGTAGCGCCAAAAATCGCCAGCGCACCCACCACGGTAAACGCTGGATGATCGAGACACCACACCAATCTTCCCGCATATTTTTGGCGAACCCAGTTAAACACTCGGTTTGGTTTTTCCTCGACACCCTTCGTGAACCAGTAAGAAACGATAACCGGCACAAAAGTGAGCGTGAAAACTAGAGCGCCCAACAAAGCGAACGCCATCGTATCGGCCATCGGGTGAAACAGCTTGCCGGACGGACCGGTGAGCGCATAAATCGGGAGATAACCCGCAATGATGACAGCCACGGAATAAAAGATCGGACGGTCCACGTCGCGAGCCGCGTGCAGGATGACTTCGTGGAGTTTGTAATCGGTGCCGTGGCGCTCGGCGAGTTCGCGATAAATATTCTCGACCATCACGATTGTGCCATCGATGATGATGCCGAAGTCGATCGCCCCGATGGACAGCAGATTAGCCGCCTCGCCGGTAGCGTGCAAAAAAATGAACGCAAAGAGCAGTGCCAGCGGAATGGTAAGCGCAGTAATAATAGCGGCGCGGAAGCTGACCAGAAAGAAAAGCAGAACAAGAAAAACCAAAATCATCCCGCGGACCAGATTGCCTTCCACGGTGTCCGTGGTGACCCGCACTAAGTCGCTGCGATCGTAGTAGGGATGAATCTTTACGTCCGGAGGCAGAATGCTGCGGTTAAGTTGCTCGGTCTTTTGCTCGACGCCACGGAGAACGTTTTGCGTCTGCTCGCCGCGGCGCATCAGAATCACGCCTTCGACAGCGTCATCGTTGTTTTTGACCTTGTCCTGAAAGCCAAAGATTCCGAGGCGCGGAGCGTTGCCAATCACGACTTGCCCCACGTCTTTAACCCGAATCGGCACCCCATTATTGCTACCGACCACGACCTCGCCGATGTCGTCGGTCGATTTCAGAAGGCCAAGGCCTCGGACGTAATAAAACTGTCCGCCCTGCGTGTAAAACCCGCCGCCGGTATTGGCATTGTTAGCCTGCAGCGCATTGAAAACCTGCACCACCGGAAGATGAAAATTGTAGAGCCGTGCCGGATCGAGCAGCACGTGATACTGCATTGTCGGTCCGCCGAAGCCGGAATCATCCGCGACACCAGGCACGCTGCGATAGGCCCGCTCAATAATCCAATCCTCGTAAGTGTGCAGTTCCATCGGGGAGCGGTCAGGGCTATCGATCACATAGCGATAAACCAGACCGCTAGGACTGAACAGCGGCGCCATGCTCGGGGTCACGCCGCTAGGCAATTGAGCATCGGCGATGCGCTGGAAAACAACTTGCCGCGCAAAATACGCGTCGGTGCTCTCCTCAAAAGTGAGAATGACGTCCGATAAACCGTAAAGCGAAATCGATCGCATCACCCGCAGGTTCGGCGTCCCGTTCATCGCCAGTTCCAGAGGAAGCGTCGTGAGCCGCTCCACTTCTTCGGCGGCATGCCCAGGCCACTGCGTAATGAGCTCCACCATCGGCGGCGAAAGATCCGGGTACGCATCCACCGGCATCCGCTGGAAAGAAATCGCCCCCGCTGCGACTACCAGCACGGTAAACATCAAGATAACGAAGCGCTGTTGCAAGGCGAACTGAACGATGCGATGAATCATGCGTTCGGCCTACGAATCGTAGCGAGCTGAGACTCAATGTGCATGACTGCTGGCGTCCTAGTGTTGAAGTGAATTCTTAAATTGCAGGAACAGGCTGCCGTCGCCGACGACGCGCTCGCCTTCCTTGAGCCCGTCTTGGACCAGCACGCGGCCGTCCTGGCTGTCTCCAATTTTCACCAACCGCCGGGCGAACTGATTGGAACCGGTCTGCACGTAAACGAACGGCTGATTTTCCGTGTCGTGCAAGATGGCAGCGTCCGGGACGGTAAGCGCATTTGCCAGAGCCCCGGCGTGCACCGTTGCTGTCACGTACATGTCTTTCTTGAGCTTGTTGCCCGGATTTTCCGTGACAATTCGAGCTTGCAGCGTGCGGGTGTTAGGGTCGAGCGCGTCCGCGATGTAAGAAATCCTGCCGTGAAAAACATCCGGGTAGGCGTCGGTGGTGATATCAACACTGTCTCCGTTCCGCACGTAGGCCAAATCGTTTTGATACACATTCACTAGCACCCACACCGTGCTCATGTCCGATATGGTGAAGCATTGTGTAGAGGCGGCTTGCAGCAGCTGGCCTGGTCCGACCAGACGCTCCACAATTTGACCCGATACCGGTGCCGTGACCGGAATTTGGCCGGTGGTTTTTGGCGGCTCCTTGATTAGCGATTCCGGATCTCGGATGCCCAACGCCCGCAGCGCATCTTCCGCGGATTGCTGATCGGCGTGCGCCTGCGCGAGGTCCGACTCAGCTTGCTGCAAGTCGCGTTCGGCAATCGCTTTGTGATCGTACAGATCCTTGGCGCGCTGATAATTCTTGTCCGCCAGCTGAAACGCGGTCACCGCCTTCAGATACGCAGAACGTGCCGCAGAGTAATCCGGGCTGGTCACCGTCAACAGCGTTTGCCCGGCCCTAACGTTTTGCCCGGGTTCTGCAAGAATTTCCTGCACCGGCCCGCCTACTGCGCTGAACACTGGAGTGGTCTTGAACCCGTTGTAAGCGACGGCGCCAGTAAGCCGAAGCGTGCGAGGAAGCTTGGACTTCTCTACCGTCACAACCTGAATATGAGACATCTGGTCCGGAGGCAGCGTGAAAAGCTCCGCCGTGTCAGCCTTATTTTCGCCGGTCGAGTACGAAGTCATCTTGGATTCAGTCTCGCCGGGCCCGGAGCCGCATCCCCACAATCCGAACGCAATGGCGGCAACCGCGAATGGCACAACGATATGCGGCTGAAAAAGTTTGCGCGTGATCATGGCAGGTTCCTTGTTCCGACGGCTTGGCGCACTTGTTCGAGAGCGGTCATGTAACTGGCCAGCGCCTGGCGATACGCAAGCTGATTAGCGCGATAGGTGCGCTCCGCATCCAGAAAATCCAGCAAGCTGGCCGCGCCTCGCTTGTAAGCGTATTCGGTGATGTCGCGGGACTGCTTGGCCTGATCGACGTACCCGCCCTGATAGAGTTTGATAATCTCATCGTTGGAATGCAGCGCAGCGTACGCGTCCACAATATCGGTATTCACCTGTTCCGCGGTTTCGACCGCCTGCTCTTCGGCTTGGGTAATCGCGAAACGGGCGCGCGCGATTTCTCCCTGGTTACGATCGAAAATCGGGAGGTCAATATTGAAGTAAAACGCGCCGCTGTTGATCCCGGACGTATGCGTATAGTCAAAACTAACGTCCAAATCCTTCTTGCCATTCGCGCGCATCAGCGCCTCCTGGCTCCGCGCGGCGGTCGCCCCTTGCTGCGCGGCCCGCAGATCGGGACGGTTCTGCATGCCCAGGACCTTCAAATCCTGCATATTTCCGTGCACTGGTTGATACTCCAGGTCGCCTTGCACATCGAAGTCGTCGGGCACCGATTCGAAGCCGAGGAATTGCCGCAAAGCCGCCAGCGCCTGAACCTTCGAAAGGTAGGCCGCCGAAAGATCGCTCTGAAATTGTAGCAATTGCAACTTGATCTTCAGCAGATCGCTCTCGCTCATATCCCCAGCTTTGAAGCGCGACTCGCTGATATTCACCGTTTGCTGAAAACTCTCCGCATCTTGTTTAGACAGATCGACGGTGGATTGTGCCAGCAGTACCGCAATATATTGTTGACCGGTATTGAAAATCAGCTGCCGCTGACTGTCGTCCACCTGTGAGACGCTGACCGCGGTTTGATCTTTCGCAGCTTGCAGCCGGTGCTGCCGTTTCTTCCCGCGCTCAAACAAATAGCTGATACCCACATCGAACTGCGCCTGATTCTCGAGGTAATTGGCGCTGAACTGGCTGGGACTAAACAGCGGGAAAAATTGGGAGTCCCACGATAAATTCGGATTCGGTCGAAGATTGGCGGTAACTTCCTCGGCCTGATTCTGCAAAATCGTGGTCCGCGTAGCTTGCAACGCATGGTTGTGCTGCAAAGCTAAACGGATCGCTTCCTCCAGCGAGATCCGCGTCGGCGCATTCGGCGCGGGCGCGGGCGCAACCGCAGGCGCCGAAGGCGGTGGCAACGGCGGCATCTTCTGGCCCTGCGCCGCAATAGATATCGGCAGGGCCAGAAACGAAGTGGCCAGTGCCAATCCTTTGCTCATGAATAGACTCCTAATCTCGGTAAGAGACAAAACCATCGAGCGAACGGAAAAGTGCAGCCGGAGAGGGAGAATGCGAAGAACTACAGCGCAGGCGGCCCGCGCGGCGAGGTCGCACGCGGCACATCGACCGCCAATTCCAAAGCAGTCGCGAGGACTTCCAGACGGCTCAAAACCGGAATGGTCGCGACGCTAGGTGTTGGCGTCAGAATCGCGGAGCTCGCCGTCCCACAAAATGGGCAAATATGCGCGGCTGATAGGTCAGCGCAAAAATGAAACTGCCCCGCGAGAAACGCGACTGCGATGATTAACACCAAAACCAGTCGTAATCGGTTGGATGACATGTACTTGGTAAGACGCAGCTTAGGCAATAAACGTTGCGCGGTCAAGCAGTTCAGTGCCATTCGTCTTTGACCTAACCGGCTCCAGGCCTAGAGGATCGCTTCTCGGTCCCCCTATCGTGGTGATCGCTCGGCTCGCCTCGCCGTCGCATTTTACCCTCATTTCACTTCGGGGTGCTCGCCCGGAACAATCGCCGTCCGTATTCCGTTTTCCCGCCAAGTGACGGAGGTTTGATACCGTCCCGCGCTTTGCACGCCATAATTCCAGACTTGGTGTCGCTGGAGGCGAGCGTTGCACCTCCAAATCGAATCCCCAGGATCTCGCGGGCTTTGACTTAGCATTGCGCAACCCTTAACATCGCTGGCGACATGATTGGCGAAACCATTTCGCACTACCGAATACTTGAACGAATCGGTGGTGGCGGCATGGGCGTCGTTTTCAACGCCCAGGATACGCGGTTGGGCCGCAATGTCGCGCTGAAATTTCTCCCGCCAGACACCGTGGGCGACCGCCAAGCGCTGGACCGATTCCAGCGCGAGGCGCGAGCTTCTTCAGCGCTCAACCACCCCAACATCTGCACCGTTTACGACGTAGGCGAGGTTGACGGCAAGCCGTTTATCGCCATGGAACTGCTCGAGGGACAAACTCTGAAGCACCGCATCAACGGCAAGCCCATGGCTGGGTCGCAAGTGATCGAGTTCGGTATTCAAATCGCCGACGCGCTGGATGCGGCCCACAAAAAGGGCATCGTTCATCGCGACATCAAGCCGGCAAATATTTTCATCACCGAACGTGGCCAGGCAAAAATCCTCGATTTTGGCCTGGCCAAGCTCGAGGGTAGACGAGCGGCCGGGGGCGATACCCTCAACCTGTCCGCGATGCATACCGAAGCGCCGGATATCACGCATGAAAACTTGACCAGTCCCGGCAGTTCGATCGGTACGGTTGCCTACATGAGTCCGGAACAGGCCCGCGGCGAGGAATTGGACAACCGGACGGATTTGTTCTCATTGGGCGTTGTTCTGTTTGAGATGGCCACCGGCGAGTTGCCCTTTAGCGGCAGCACCGCGGCTATCATTTTCGATGGCATCCTGAACGACACACCCAAGCCGATCACGCGAACCAACACGAGGATGCCCGTCGAGATCGACCGCATCATCGCCAAGGCTCTGGAAAAAGACCGTGACCTCCGCTGCCAGACCGCCACCGAATTGCGCGCTGACCTCAAGCGGCTGAAGCGCGATCTGGATTCCTCCGGGCGCAGCGATTCGGATGCGCGCGTTTCTTCTGCAGGCGCGCCGGTATCGGCTGATGCGAAACGCCCAGCCGTGGCCACGAAGAAAAGCGTTGCCGTGCTGTACTTCGAAAATCTAAGTGGCGCCAAGGAAGACGAATATTTCCGTGACGGCATGACCGAGGACATCATCACCGAGCTTTCCAAAATTGCGCGAATCGAGATTTTCCCACGATCGGAGATGCTGGCCTTCCGCGATAAGCCCGTAACCGCTCCGCAAGTCGGAGAAAAGCTGAACGCCATGTACGTGCTGGAAGGCTCCATCCGCCGCGCGGGAAACCGTTTGCGCATTACCACTCAACTGGTGGAAAGCGCCACCCGGCATTCGATCTGGGCCGAACGCTACGACCGGCAGATGGAAGACGTCTTCGCGATTCAGGAGGAAATCTCCCTGAGCATTGCGAAGGCCCTGGAGATCAAGCTTTCACCGCAGGAAGAAAAGGTGATCGCCAAGAAACCAACTGCCAATCCTGTAGCTTACGATTTCTACCTACGTGGCCGCAGTTATCTCCGGCAGCGCCAGTTCGAGTACGCCCTGGCCATGTATGAGGAGGCGGTGAAGCTGGATCCGAATTTCGCATTGTCTTACGCAGGAATCGCTCACGTCTGGGGCGGCATGCACGAATTTCGCAGTCCGAACCCAGAGTTCGTCGAGAAGGGCTTGGCTGCTTGCGCAAAAGCGGAGTGGCTGGCCGCAGATCTCCCGGAAGTGCTCTCGGCCAGAGCGCGCATTCAATACGCTCAGCATCATTACGACGAGAGTATTCGGTTGGCTCGCCGCGCCATCGAACTTCGGTCTGAGTGCGAAGGAGCACACGACGTTCTGGGACGTTCTTATTTTGCCTCCCGGCGATACGAAGAGGCCGTCGAACTCGCGGAAAGCGCTCTGGAAATCGTGAGCAGCGACTACAACGCCCTAATTCCCCTGATCAATTCGTTCGAGCTTCTCGGGCGCATGGCGGATGCGGAGCGGTTGCGCCGGCGTGAAAAGGAAGTTTTAGAGCTGCAGCTCCGACAGTTTCCCGACGATGTACGCGCCCGCATTCTATTGGCCGCCGACTTGGCTAACCTCGGCCAACCCGAAGAGGCGGTGCTCCACGTGCGCATTGCCGTGGCCATGCGTCCCACGGACTCCAACGTGCTCTACAACGCCGCCTGCACCTACGGGTCTCTCGCGATGAAGGCCGACGCAATGGAGATGTTCCAGCGTTGCATTAAGTCAGGCTACTCCAACTCTGCCTGGGCCATAAATGATCCCGACTTAAAAATCCTGCACGACGACCCCGAATTCAGGAACCTTGTAGGCGTTAAGCGCGACACTCCGACATAGGGCCGTATCGCTTCTTCTCGCCGGAATCGCCAGCTTGCACCCGGGTTTTCAACATGCCGACGTCGGTAAATTCTGCTGAGATTACAAAATGAGGATTGCGCGTCACCTGCACGGAAAGCGTGAGGCTGCGAGCTGAATGAAAGGAGCGGTGAAATAATGGCGGAGAGGGTGGGATTCCAATCCGCGGTCTTCGAGAAGCAGCTAAAACATGGGTTTTTGTTGCTTTTCCCGCCATTCGGATCGATTCCGGTGTAACACCCTTATCGGCGCTTTTACACTCACATACGCTCAATCCGCCCTAACTTAGTATCAATAATATCAGGCGACTATCAGGGAGTCCACGGCGGAAAGGTACTAAAAGATGCTCTACGAATCCACCGTACTTGTCGCTAGTGCCGCGTAGATCCTCGCACCATAGTTCCAGGCAGAAAGGAAGCAGGTATGCGAGAAGCGAGCTTTGGATGTCGGTATGACGGAGATCTTGCAAGTATTCCCAAAGGTCCTGCAGATCCGGTCGTTCGCCGGGTTTGATTCGCAACAGCCGACGCAAATGGCGATCATTTCCCTCAAAAGCCTCCTGGGCGGACCAGCTCCGGAGGAGCTGCTTTTCCATATGCGCGCCGAAACGCGATTGTCCTGTCAGCTTGATTGAGAACCATCCCTTACTTGCCCTTGCCAGTCCGGCTGGAACGTCTCTTACCGCTCGCCGTTCTCGTTCCTTCAGTGAGATGAGTCATGGCTTGTCGTAGAAGCCAATTCGCTTTGGTCTGGTAACCGCGGCCATCGGCTTTGAGCCATGCGATGACGTCGGAATCAAGACGCATCGTAACGGGCTTCTTCGTTGGTCGATAGAACTTGCCAATTTCGGCTCCGCTCCAATCGACAACCGCCGGAGCGTCCGAGAAATCAATGTCCTCGTCTCTTTTTGCGGCGATAGCTCGGATGTCTCGCTTCTGCTCCTTTGTGAACTTCCTCATAGGCTCTCCTTTCGTGTGATTCGGCGGCGCGAGACGGATGACACGAATGACTTCTTCGTCGTGTTCCTCATAAAAGGTATGAACGACCAATAGAATCGAACCCGGCCCTATGGCTCCGACTGTTTGAATGTCGCATGGCTCGCCACGACGGGGAGAGAATACGGTCCTCGCGCGAGTTTGTCAATACATTTGTATGTACAGTGCCGTATGCGAGCCGGGCACAAAAAGTGGAAATAGACACCATGAATTCAAGGGAAGGGTAATCAATGACTTACAGAAATGGCGGAGAGGGTGGGATACTCACCCTAGGGTTTGACGGATCTTGCTTTATTTTCTTGAACATGCGTGCAAATCGCATGGACACAGGTGATTTCTCGACTCTCGCCTGTTGCAACTGTTTCAACTGCTTCGCATAAGTAGCACCAGTTTCGGCCCCAAACAGACACCAAAGACACCAAGCGGCAATCGAGAGAAGATCCTCAACGACGCAACCTGAAAACAGGCGATCGTCAGGCTACAACCAACTCTCCTAAATGATGGCAGACAACACGGGAGCAGGCCAAATTCTTCTTAGCCCCTCAATGGCCCCGGTTTTCCTCGGCCGCTTGCTTACTTGCTTCGTTGGAGCTCATTTCGACGCACTCTTTCGAACGGCGCAGCGGTCACAATGTCGATGATCTCGGTGAAGAGACTGCTATACTCGGGCTTCGGACTTGTCCGTCGACGGCGGCGGCTTTGAAAGCGCTTTTATTGCACATTTCGCTTCTTTTGCCGTGCGGCATGACCTCTGGTCCTGGCTTAGCGGCACAGACTGCCTCGCCGTCAAAATCGCAGGCCGAGATCAACGACGAGGCTCAGCGAGCGTATCGATCAGGCACCACGGCAGCCACGAATAACGACTTGAAGACCGCTGAAACAGAGTTCGAGAAGGTCGTTAGCCTTGTGCCGCAGATTGAAGAGGGTCACACCGCATTGGCCACGGTGCTGCTACGCCAGGAAAAACTTCCACAAGCCATCAAAGAACTGGAAAAAGCGCTGGCTTTGAAGCCCGGAGATACATCCGCGCAGATAAATCTGGCCGTCGCCTGCGAGCAAACCGGTGCATACAAAAAAGCGATTCCCTTATTTGCCAACGTTGAACAACTAGCGCGGCAGTCACCCGCTCCGGATTCCTCGCACACACTTTCCGCACCCGTTCTGGAAGCATACGCTCGCGCGCTGGCCGCCACGGGTCAAGTCACTGCCGCCATCGCCCAAATGAAGTCTGCCATCGCGGAAGCGCCCCGCAATTCCGAACTCCACGACGCGCTGGGCTCGCTGCATGCACAACAGCGCAGTTGGCCTTCGGCGATCACGGAATTCCACGAAGCACTCAAACTTGATCCGCGATTTGCCGCGGCGCACCTGCATCTAGGAGCAGCGCTGCTGATGCAGCAGCAAGTGCCTGCAGCGCTCACTGAGCTGAGGTTGGCCACGGAGCTGTCTCCGGACAACGCGGTCGCCGCCACGGAGCTCGCCAAAGCATATGCGGCCAACAATGAAGACGAGAAAGCCATCGCGGAATTGGAGCGCGCGATCAAACTCGCGCCCGGCTCCGTGGAGGCTAAGTATCAACTGGCGTTGGCGCGGCAGCGCACCGGTCACCCCCTTGACGCGATTCCGCTGCTTCGCCAGGTGGTTAGCGCGGATCCGAAGAATTCGGAGGCGAGCGCAAGCCTAGGTTTAGCCTTGCTTCTCGCCGGAAACGCAGGCGACGCAATTCCGCTGCTCCAGCGCACATTGCAGCAAAAGCCCAGCGATGCCACGGCGAATGAAAATCTCGCCGCCGCCTACCTGCTAATGAACGAGAACGAGGAGGCCGTTCGCGTGCTTCGTTCCGGTCTGCTGCGCAATCCCAATAGCTTCCAGCTTCACTACAACCTCGGACTCGCACTCAAATTGAAGGATGACAACGCCGGCGCCATTCCCGAGTTGCAAACCGCCGCCAAGCTGAATCCCACGGCGCATGAACCGCACTACACGCTGGGGATCCTTCTTATGCAGGATGGCCGCTACGATGAAGCAGCCAGAGAACTTTCCCAGGCGATGAAGCTGCATCCCGACAATGCCGACGGCTGGGCCACCCTGGGCAGCCTCTATCGCAAGATGAACAAGCTGCCGGAAGCCGCCGATGCGCTGCGCGAAGCGATTCGTCAAATGCCCAATCAGCCAGACTCGCACTTGACGCTTGCCATGGTGCTTGCCCAGCAGGGTAACGCCGCGGAAGCTGCCGCCGAGCGCAACAAAGGCGCTGAATTAGAGCGCGCGAGCATGAACCGCGAACGCGCCAATGTCTCCACAAATTCCGGCAACGCGCTGCTGCAGAAAGGCCAGATAGCGGATGCCATCGAGCGTTTTCAAGAAGCGCTCAGCGAGGATCCCGATTACGCCGAGGCTCATCGCGGCTTGGCCAATGCCCTGGAACGCCAGGGCAAAAGCGCCGAGGCTGCCGCTGAACGCCAGAAAGCCGATCAACTCGAAAAGTCAAAATCCCAGCCGTAATTTTGTCCAACCTACGAATAATTCGTCCACCTTCCCCATGGGGCTTTCCCCCTTGCCGCCATTTACAGCGCGGTTATGATGCGGTATACCAGAGGCACAGCATGTCCGCCGTAGGGAGCAAAAAGTTGCTTCGAGCATTCCAAGTGCGGCGTGGGCGCAATGTTTCTTGTAACCGGCGGTTGTCCGCAGGTCTTGCGGTGTGCGGCAAGATCGGCCTACGCAGGCAGGACGCCATGAAGCCTCGGATCAATCAAGTCCTCACCAGTATCGCGGTTTTCGTCGCGGGCGTTGCATTGCTCGTGCTGTGCACGAACCTCACCAGCCATGCACAGTCTAGTGATCCCGCTAAGGCCCAGAGCTATTCCAATCTGATACGCCAGACTTACAACTTTCGTTTCGGCAGCGAGAATATCTCGCTACCCGGGAACGCCGCCACGGTGAGCAACGACTTCATTCCAGCCGGTGCTTTTCCGGAGCCCGAGTATTGTGCGCATTGTCATCAAGAGGCCTACTATCAGTGGCGTCAATCCCTGCATTCCAACTCTTTCCGCACCCCGTTTTATCGCACCAGCGTTAATATTCTGGTGCGCACCAAAGGTATTGAGTTCTCGCGGCACTGCGATAGTTGCCACAATCCCATCGTGGTGGTTTCCGGCGGGCTCACCCAGGAATCGCAGGTCAATCGTTCTTTCGACAAGAACGGCTTGCTGTGCATGACCTGTCACTCTATCCAGCGATTGCAGTCCACTGCGGGCAATGGCGGTTACGTCATGGGTGTTCCCGCGGTCATGGTGGATGAGCGCGGCGCGCGCATTCCCGGCAAAGTTTCGGACGAAGAAATAATGGCGCATCCCGAGCGTCACTCGCAAGCTGTGATGCAATCCTTTTATCGCACGCCGGAATTCTGCGCCGCCTGCCACAAAGCCAACCTGCCCAATCCCCTGAACGATTACAAATTCATCCGAGCCTTCACGGTTTACGACGAATGGCAGAACTCCAAGTTCTCCAAGCGCAACCCGTTAACTTTTTACTCGGCGGATTTCAATACCTGCCAGGGCTGCCATATGCATCGCGCGCAGGCCACGCTGCCCGAATACGGCGCGAAAGCGGGATTCTTTGCGTCGCATCGCTGGCTGGCCGGAAACACCGCGGTCCCGTTCTACTATGGCCTCGACGAGCAACTGCAAAAAACCATCGAATTCCTGAAAGCCGGCAACTTCCTGAACGTGGACATCTTCGCGCTGAAAAAAGCCAACGACGATCACCTCATCGCGCCGCTGGGTTCGGTGCCTTTCACCCTCGCGCCCAACGACGTGGTGGAAGCCTACGTGGTCATTCAAAACAAGAACATTGGCCACTCGCTCATTCCCGAAGTCCGCGATCTCTACGAAGCCTGGGTCGAGTTCATCGTAAAAGACGCCGCTGGAAACGAGCTCTATCACAGCGGTTTCCTCAAGCCCGATGGCATGCTTGATCCGCGCGCCCACAGCTTCACCAACCGCCCGGTGAATAGTGACGGCGAGTTTGTCGACAACCACAAGGTCTGGACCATCCATTCCGTGGCTTATGACAACTCGATCCAGGCTGGACGTTCCGCGCTAGTGCGCTACGAATTCCAGATTCCAGCCGAAGTAAAAGGCGCGCTCAGCATCACCGCCCGCGTGAACTACCGCCATCTGCGGCAGAGTTATCTAAACAACGTCTTCGGCCCGGATCACCCGCTCTATCCGGTCGTCGAGATTGCCTCTCGTACGCGCGAATTAAATCTCGGCGCCAACCCTCCGACTCCTCCCTCGCCCGCCGACAATCAGGACTGGATGCGCTGGAACAACCTTGCCATCGGGTTCGTCGATCAGCAGCAATACTCCGATGCCATCGAGTCCTTCGAACACGTCGTGAAACTTCGCCCGGATTACGACGACGCTTACGTGAATCTTGGCCTAACCTACATCGAGTGGGAGAAATATTCGCTGGCACGCGCGCCGCTGGAAAAAGCTTTGCAGTTGCATCCTGAGTACGCTCGCGCCCTTTACTATCTGGCACTCGTCGAACGCCGCGAGGGACATCCGGAAGTGGAAGTAGCCGATCTGCAAAAGGTTGTCGAACAATTTCCGCAATCGCGGGATGCCCGTCGTGAACTCGGCATCGCTTATTACCAGCGGCATCGCTCCGACGACGCCATTGCGCAATTTGAAGCCTTGCAAGCCATCGATCCAGATGACTTGGCCGCCCACTACAATCTCGCCGTTCTGTATGCCCGCAAGGGTCTGAAAGACAAGGCCGCGGAGCAGGCCGCGCTGTACGCCACCAAGAGAATCGATCCTGCGGCTCCCACGTATTCTCTCGATTTCCTGCGCAAGCATCCGGAGATTTCTACGGAGAGCGTGCCTTGGCACATGCACACGGATCTGAAGCCCGGCGTCGGCAGTGCCAGCGGCGGCGGTGGACTGCAGTAACCACTGAGGAGGATCTTCCTTGCATTCCGATCGCCGCAAATTTCTTCGTTCGCTCAGTCGCACGGCTCTGGTGCTTCCGTTCATGGATATTCTGGCCCTCGCTGTGCCGCAACAGCAGGATGCTCCGCCGAAACAAAAGACTGGCCCGATCGAACGAAGCTATGATGCCAAACCCGCTCCTCCGCCCTCGGGTCCGAAATCTCCCATTGAGGGCACACCTCTGGGTGTCAGTTTCGTGGATGTCGTAAGGGGCTCGGGACTGGAAGTCGAAACCATCTACGGCGGCGTCAATAAAAACAAGTACCTTCTCGAGACGACGGGTTGTGGTCTGGCCTTCTACGACTACGACAACGATGGATGGCTGGACGTCTTTCTTGTAAACGGCTGGCGGCTGGAAGGCTTCGCCAAGGGCCAGGAGCCCCATTGCCATCTATTTAAGAACAACCGCGACGGCACGTTCACCGATGTCACCAAGGGCTCAGGCCTGGAACTACGCACCGGCTGGGGCCAGGCTTGCTGCGTCGGCGACTACGACAACGACGGTCACGACGATCTGTTCGTTACCTACTACGGGCAAAACGCCCTTTACCATAACAACGGCGACGGCACCTTCGTCGATGTCACCGAACGGGCCGGCTTGGTACAACCGGGTCCAAAGGTGCGCTGGAATACTGGATGCACCTGGGTCGACTACGATCGTGATGGACATCTCGATTTGTTTGTCGCCAACTACGTTGACTTTGATTTGAAAACCGCGCCTCTGCCGGAGGAAGTTCCGTGTACGTACAAAGGCATTCTTGTCGCCTGCGGACCACCAGGGCTGTCCGGCGGAAAAAACATCCTGTACCACAACAACGGCGACGGCACCTTTTCCGACGTGAGCGAAAAAGCCGGCATGTGGACTGCCATCGGCACCTACGGTCTTAGCGTTGCCGCGTCCGATCTCGATAACGACGGTTGGCCAGACATCTACGTGGCCAATGATTCCGCGCCGGCGACACTGTATCTGAATCAGAAGGATGGAACCTTCAGAGACGTGGCCGTGCAAAACGGCGCAGCGGTGTCTGCCGAGGGGAAACCCCAGGCTGGCATGGGTGTTTCGATTGGCGACTACAACCGCGACGGCAATCTCGATGTAGTGAAGACCAACTTCGCCGGCGATACCGACTCCCTGTACACCAATCTCGGCGCAGGCGTATTCGAAGATCGCACCTATCCTGCCGGCCTCGGCGTCAACACCCGCCTGCTGGGCTGGGGCGTCGGCTTTTTCGATATGGACAATGACGGTTGGCTCGACCTGTTAATGTCCAATGGCCACGTTTATCCTGAAGTGGACAAATCCAAAGCCGATCTAAAATATGCCGAGCATAAATATCTCTACCGCAACTTGCGGAATGATCGCTTCGAAGAGGTGACGGAAAAAGGCGGACCGGGAATCCTCGAAAGCGCCCCCGCCCGCGGCTGTGCCTTTGGCGATTACGACAATGATGGCGACCTGGACATCGCCGTCAACTGTGTCAATGCGATTCCGCAACTCCTGCGTTGCGATTCGGCGCTCAATCGCAACTGGATCAAGATCAAGCTCGTGGGAGTAAAATCCAATCGCACCGGCATCGGCAGCCGCGTGCTGGTCACCGCGAAAACCACGCCGGCCGCGCAAGAGCCGTTAGTGCAAATGGACGAGCTGCGTAGCGGCGGCAGCTACTTTTCGCAGAACGACATGCGTCTGCACTTCGGCCTCGAGCAAGCCACCAAAGTCGACACCCTCGAGATTCGCTGGCTCAGCGGCCAAATCGACCAACTCAAGGATCTTAAGCCAAATCATCTCTACATCATTCAGGAAGGTGGGAAAATCCTCAAAGCCGAAACGTTGCAGGCCGCGAAGAAATCATAACGTGAGCATGGACCTAAGAAACGGAAAGCAGATGGCGATGCGCATTTCGCGAAGATTATTGTTCGCCCTGGCAGCGATGCTCCTCCCTGTCGTCTGCCATGCTCAGCCCAAGTGCCCGTGGCTCAACGAAGCCACGGCACGTGGAATTCTCGGTGGCTCTGTGACCGTGACGGTCCACATCGACAATCGCGGCGGCGGAGCCTGCGAATTTTCAAGCCAGCAAGGGGCGGCAGTTCACCAACTGCGCATCTCCGTCGACCTCATGACCGACATCCCCAAACAATTTCCCTCCTACCTCGCCCAGTGCCCGCCCACCAGCGCGCCCCTCCGCTCCGTTGGCAATGAAGCTGTGATGTGCAGCATCGCGGGCCAGGGCGAGCAGTACATTGAGCGGGTCGTGAGCCGCGTCCGCAATCAGGCTTTCGTTGTGAACGTGAGTTCCAAAGCCCGGGACGATCCCTCCATGACCCAGGAAATGCGCCACGACCAGGCGAATCTCGTCGCCGAGCAAATCGCCGGAATCCTCTTCTAGATTTGTTTCAAGCCTCTGAGTCAATCTAATCACCTTACGTAGGATTCAGATTCCGAACACCGCTGCCTGTAGACGATGTGGGCCGTAAATCTCTGTCGAGAGTGCGCGTCTCGCCATGCTCGCCGAACGGCACGGGCGCGTCCTTAGCGGCACTAGCTTGTACGTTCCCGACGTGCAACTCGAATTCGAAACCAGAGACTAGAACTCGCGACGCGGGCGATCTCGACGCTTACGGTAAAATGGGGTCGCAACTTCCTGGTGCGGCCGTGCGAGGGGGCACTCAACGCTTACACTTTGATTAGAAAACTTATGCATCTTGCTGGTAATTTGAGAAATAAGTTTCTAATTGCAATAAAATCCCTTTGCCTAGAATCGGGCGTCCTGCAATACTCGATTCGTGTCCTTATTTCCAGTCAAGAAGCATAAATAGAGGATGTTCAGAAAATGTTCTGCCGCCACCAGAAACGAGCCGCTCCGCAATTGGTTTTTGCGATGCCCGCAAGGGTACGGCCCCATGAACAGCGCTTGGTGATGTGGCGTTTGGCAGTCTCCGAAGCGTTGTGCGAGAACATAAAAGAAATGGCGGAGAGGGTGGGATTCGAACCCACGGTACGGTTTCCCGTACGCTCGCTTTCGAGGCGAGTACTTTCAACCGCTCAGTCACCTCTCCGCGGCTATTTTCATCGTAACAGAGCGTTTGGTTTTCCGGCAATGTGCTCCCGCGTTCTGCCTCAGTCTTCTTGTTGATACGTACCAGAAAAAGTAGCGGAATCACGAACCTGCCGGCGGGCAGCGAAAAACGATTGGATCAGCGCGGCGCATTCGGCGGCCCGAACTCCGGGTGAAACTTGAACCTGATGATTGAGGCGCGGATCGGTCAGAATTTCGAAGCACGAACGAACCGCGCCGCCCTTGGGATCATCGCAACCGTACACGACCCGCGACAAGCGAGCCTGAATCATCGCGCCGGCGCACATGCTGCAAGGTTCAATCGTAACGTACAGGGTTGTCCCGGCGAGTCGATAGTTGCCGAGCGCCCGCGCAGCTTCCCGGAGAACCACGATTTCTGCGTGCGCGGTGGGATCGCAATCGCGGATAGTTCGATTTCCAGAGCGCGCAACAATCTGCGCATCGCTCACCAGCACGGCACCCACCGGAACTTCACCAGCTAGCGCCGCAGCCCGTCCTTCTTCCAACGCCAAGCGCATGTATTCTAGGTCGCTGTCCATGACTCGGCCAGAGAATAGCACGCGAGCGATCTGACTCTCCATTCCGTGGTCCTCCTCCAAGGCTAGGAAAGCGACATCCCGACGCAGGCTTTACCACCGTGGCCCGCCAACCGGGGAAGAGCGCGCGGCTGGTCGCAATCGGCAGCGACACGATCGCCGTTGCAGCAACGCTCCGTGATCTGGTGCTGCTACCGTGGGGTACTCGGTGTTAACTCTTTCTTTTTCCTCCAGTTCTTGACAATTAAAGTACGCGCCAACAAACTACTGCGCATGGTCGAGATCCTTGTAATGCGATTGGCTGGCGATTTTCTCGGCGAGTTTTTGTTGCTTCGCTAAAACTCCGCATGGAAATCCGACGAGATCCCATCACGCAAAGTTGGGTAGTCCTGGGTCAGCGCGAACACCTGGACGAAGCCGCCGAGCCTTGCCCATTTGATGGCAGCATGGCAGAAAAACAGCCCGCGATCCTGTCCTGGCCCGCCGAAGGGGCCTGGCAAGTGCGCGTGCTCCCGCATCCCGATCCGCTGTACCGGATTGAAGGCGAGCCAGGCCGCCAAGCCGAGGGCATGTACGACAAAATGGGTGCGCTGGGAGCGCACGAAGTGGTCGTGGAGACGCCGCATCACGACGAGCCCATGTCGCGATTTAAGGACGAGGAGATCGAACGCGTTTTGTGGGTTTGGGCTGCGCGCATTGCTGATCTCAAGAAGGATTCCCGCTTCAAATACGTCACCGTTTTCAAGAACCATGGCGCGCTAGCCGGTCAGGAGTGGTCGCACGCTCATTCGCAAATTACCGCCACGATTTTCGTGCCAAGGCGCATCAAATACGAACTCAGTTCGGCGAGCGAGTGGTATCGGGAACGCGAGCGCTGCATTTTCTGCGACGTGGTGCGCCAGGACGAAAAGCAGGGCAAACGCATCGTGGACGTGCAAGGCGAATACTACGCATTGTGCCCCTATTCTTCCCGCGTGCCCTACGAAACGTGGTTGATGCACCGCAAGCACAATCATCTGTTCGAGCAGCCTAGACCTGGTTCAAACCGCAGGCATCTTGCGGCATTGCTTGGCCGCGTCTTGCGGAGACTAGAAAAGTTGGCGCCCGCGTTTCATTTGGTCGTCCACACCGCGCCCAATACCCGCAACAAAAAAGGGGAGCTGGCCGGCTATTGGAAGACGCTGGCCGAAGACTTTCATTGGCACATCGAGATTCTTCCTATTCTGGAAAAGCGCAGCAAGTCGTACAGCATCAAAGAGGTGTATTTTAACTCGCTGCTTCCGGAGCAAGCCGCCGAACAATTGCGTTCGCTGGACCCCAATTCATGAGGCCGCGTTTGCGCGGCCGCGGTCGGCGAGACGAGTCCGGTGGAATCATTTCTTCGCTGCTCTCGCTGCTATTGGTCGTGGTGTTCTGCGCCGTTTTGTATTTCGCTCGTGGTCCGATCCTGCGATTCGCGGGAGAAAGTTGGATCGTCGAAGACCCGCTGGAACGATCGGACGCCATTATCGTACTCAGCGACGACAATTTTTACGCCGACCGCGCCACTCACGCCGCCGATTTGTACCGTCACAGCTTGGCGCCGCTGGTGGTAGCCAGCGGTCGCAGGTTGCGTCCATATGCCGGTATTGCTGAATTGATGCAGCATGACCTGATCGAGCGCGGCGTGCCGAAAGACAGAATCCTGGCCGTCGCTCACAATGCCGAAAACACCAGGGAAGAAGCGCAGGCGCTCGCGCAGCAGGCTTTGGATCACAAGTGGAAGAGCGTCATCGTCGTAACCTCGAACTATCACACTCGGCGAGCCCGGTATATCTTCTTGCACGTGTTCCCGTCGCAGATTGCGGTGCGGGTAAGCGGCTCGCACGACGGGGATTTCGACCCGGAACACTGGTGGCAGACGCGCAGTTCTCTGAAAGAGTTAACCCGGGAGTTTGCGGGCTTGGTGGTAGCCATGTGGGAATTACGTGCTCAACCTAAAGCAGGCAGTGGTACACCAGCGGTTGTGGGATTGGGCTCTCTAAACCTACTAGATATAGTGTAGCGCGTGACGCCACATCCAACCTTTGCCGTCTTCCATTTTCCTTTACACTCGTTAAGCCCTGTACTATCTTCGCCATTCCGAGTCGCGCGCGCCCTCACAGCCGACGAAATGCGACTTCGAAGAGTAAAATCTCTCGTCGAGGTGTCCCAATGTGGAAGAAAGACGACGCAAAACCTCTAGGAGTTTCAGAGCAACCTTCCGGCCCGAGCGCAACATCGTTCGCTCCTGCTAGCAGTGTAAGCCCCGGTAGCCATCGCGATGCCCCGGCCGCGCCGACGGTTTCGTCGCGTGCTACGGCTTGCATCAGCCAGGGAATTAAAATTAAGGGTGAAATCACCGGCAGTGAAGATCTCTTTGTGGACGGACCGATCGAAGGTAAGTTGAATTTATCGAATGCCAGCCTCACGGTTGGACCCAATGGCACGGTGAAAGCCGACATCGTGGCCCGCGAGGTCATCGTGAGAGGGCGCGTCGAAGGAAAAATCCAGGGTCGCGAGCGTGTTCAATTGTGGAGCACCGGGCAAGTGATCGGCGAAGTTCAAACGCAGCGGTTAGCTATTGAAGATGGTGCACTGCTTCGTGGTAAAGTGGAAACGGGCAAGCCGATCGACAAAGCAAGCGACGATCGCAGCCCAGCGGTGGCCATCGCCGGCAAGTCATCGGTGTCTGCAGGAACCGTTTCGATCTAACCTATGTATTTACGGGACCTATGAATTTACTCAACAAATGGAACATTGGGCCTGCAGGTCCCTCCCGGGACGTGTCGCGCCCGGTGACGCCGGCTGTGAGCTCGGGCGACCGATCGCATCCTAAGGGTGGTCTGCCTGCAGCGGCGGTCGGAGCTTCTCGTGGGCCATCTTCCAGCGAAACCAATCGGGTCTCCAACGGTTTGAAAGAACTGTTGTGGAACTTGGACGGAGTCGGCCGAGGAACGTTGCTGGATCTCGGTTCCGCTTGGCAGACCACACTTAGTTTTTTTATCGAAAAGGGCTTTCGCGTTACCGCGGACGACCTGCTACGCGAATGGAAACAGTTTTTAGAACAGGATGAGAAGAACCTGCGAGCAGCCGGCAAGACTCCAGACCCTTCGGTAGACTTGACGCCGGCGGGACGCGCCACGCGGTTCCTGGAATCGAATTTGCAATATCCTCCGGCTTCCTTCGACGCTGTGCTGCTATGGGATTTGCTGGATTATCTTGAGCAGCCCATGGCCACCAAGACGGTGGGCTGCATCACCGAACTGCTGCGGCCGGGCGGCGTGGTTTTCGCGATGTTTCACAGCAAGAAGCCGGAAGGGTTTCAGCGCTATCGGGTGGCGGATTCCGGCACGCTGCAAGTGATCTCCAGTCCGGTGCTTTGCCCTGCACAACGGGTGTACCAGAATCGCGAAATCCAGGATCTGTTTGCGCGATACCGAACGACGAAATCGTTCATCGCACGTGATCAACTTCGTGAAAACCTTTTCATCAAATAGCTCCTTCGTCAGCATTAGGCCTAAGACCGCTTAAACACTCGCAGCGATTCCTACAATGTCTCCGCATTGAGCCGGGAATACAGTATTTGTTGACTTGCATTTCGCAGATTGCAGGCGTACACCTGAGGCGTGAGCTCGACGAGCTCCGGAGGGGAGCATGACTCCACCGGGCTTAGAGCGCAGCACAAGCTGATCACACCGCTCGTGCGGTGCGCGTCGCCCAGAAACACCACGACACATTTGCGGCGCTTCCGAGGCGACACCAGCAATAAAAGAAACGGGGAGCCTTACGGCTCCCCGTTTTCGCGTTAGAGGTTATTGAGTTCTGGTGGTGGAGTGTTGACCGGCGCGATGGTGCGTGGCTGCATGCGCCTTATGTCCCTGGCGTCCATGACGCCGGTGATGTTTCACGCTCGCAGGTTGCGCGGCGCTGGCGGTCTGGATGGTGGTGGCCAGGAACCCGGCGACGGCCGCCAATAGAAGAATCTTGAAGATGTGTTTCACGGCTTAATCCCCCGAACTACCAAACTGCTTGCCACATCATTGGAGCACAAGTTCATCGCGAAGTCGCGCGAGATTCCGTTTAGCGATGACGTCAGCATCAACCTGCATTCGGCACCGCTGAGCGATGGGTCCCGCAGGCGACGTTTCCAAGACCCGCGTGGAGTTTAGACTCACGCGGCTGTTTTGAAGCGCTCTCGACATTTCCCGCCGGTTTCCTTTGCGTACGCAGGTGGCTCGCATTTGTCAAAGGCGGCGTCGGGATCACCGTAACCGACTGCGCGTCGGTCCGGACCAACCGCTTCGAGACTAGCCACCCAACTTTAGACTTTGCAACCACTTGATATTTTCGCGTTGATCGGCGATGACCTGGGCTTGCCAGATCAATGCCACGCACATACCAGACATAACCACTAGGCAAACCGCAAGAACCAGGCCCTTTTGATTTTCCGAGGCTGTTGTGCTGAGCTTGAATCGAGACCAGGCCATAGATATAGTTCTCCCAGTACTTGGAATCCACGCCAGAATACCCGGCGTCCATAGCAGTGCGGTCTGCTCGCCAAGTAAGATGGCAATTGCAGTGCCAGGGGAAAAGGCGCAAGGGCGACTTGGCGTATGAGGCCGGAAACAAAGGAATTGGCGTCTGCTTGTCGATCAATCAGGGCTCGAGCGGACGGAGATTTAGTATGCAAATCGTCAGGCTTTGGAGACAGTTTCTTTCCGGGCAGTGACGGCGGCAAGCACCAAGTCCCAAACGTCGGGCGAGTTTCGTGGCAAGACCTTGTTCTTGGTTCCACGGGAGGCTTCGGCAAGGGAATCTAGCTGCGATTGGTTGGCCAAGATCAGGCCGCGATCGCACACGGATAGGAAACCCTCTGCTTCGGCGGGCGTGGCGATGCCTATTATCGCGGGATGCGATCGTAGGGCTCGCTCATAGAGCTTTGATAGATCTCGGATGCATTGGCTTACATTGGCTCCCACCGCCAGGGACCAGAGCACACCCTGTTGGCGCAAGACGGCGTTGCGGCGGGCCGTCTCGGCGGCGAATCGCTGCTCGTCAGCTTGACTGGCTCCGGCAAAGAAGAAAAGCTCGTCGAAGTCCCGCTGGCGTGCCAGTTCTGCATCGCGCGTCGGCAATCCGGTATTCTGGGCGAGCTCGCGAGGAGCTAACGAGCGCAGGGGAACGACCGAGATTCCCGTCTCTTCGGCCACGGATTCTAACGCTTCCGAGGCTGCGGGCTGCACCTCCGCGACCGGGATACAGGTGAAGCGTCCCATGCGGACGGTTTTCGTTGGGCGGAGATGGAAGTAGTCTTCGGGAAGGTACACGCCGCAGCCGTTTTCGCCGATGAAGGGGTGCTGGTGGCCGAATTTGCGGCGAGGTTCGTCCATTTGCAGGCGCGAGCGGGCGGTCACCCAGACGATCGGTAAGCCGGTGTGATCGAGTTTGGCAATGAATTCGTCGAATCCGGCGTGACTTTTGCCGCGGACGGGCACAATGGAATCGATCGCAAAGAATACAATGGCGGACGTTTGGCGCAAACAGGTGGCTCCCGGGATGCTGGTGAGCATTCTAGCCTGTATCGGTTAGAACGGCTGTCCTTTAACCAGTTTGTGGAAAGGGGATGGCGTGGTTATTTGTGGGGGGAGGGATGTTCTGTCGTGGATGGCAAGATGCGGGGGCAAGAACGGAACGACATGTCCTTCCGCTGTCGACCTTGCTCGGCACACAAACAAAAGGCGGGCAGTAATTCTGCCCGCCTTTCTTGTCGTTCTTGTTCCGACGACAGCTGTTGATTTAGTTGCCGGAGCTTGAGGTGGTTGCAGCGGCCGGTTGCGAGTTCGCCTTGGGTACGCTTACGTAGCCGCTAATGGTGTTTTTGCCAACCTTGTTGATTACCACCTCTTCAGGGTAACGGGCACCCGAGGTGTAGAAGAAGATGGGCTCATTCATGGCGCGGTTCTTCTTTTCGAACTTTTTGTCTTCTACGGTCATGGCGACGGTGAAGCGGTTGTTCTTTTCATTGACGTTCTTGAGTTCGACGGTGACGTTGCCGACCTTGACCGGCTTGTTCTTGCCGTCGACCTTAAATTCGACGTAGTCGCGCTCGCCCAAGCGGCGGAGTTGGTCGATTTCATCGTGGTTGCGAGCGATCAGGGTGCCCATTTCGCTGCGGGCCATCTTTAGATCTTCCTTGGTGCTATTGAGGTCGGTCTGTACGCCGCCAACCTTGGTGTCCACCGTCTTAACATCATCGCTGGTGGCCTTGGTGGCTAGTTCGGAGTGCACCGAGGTGTCAAGCGCGGTCAGCTTCTGGGTGGTGGCGTCGTTCAGCTTGGTAGTTTCCTCACGGGCGGTCTTCAGTTGGCCTTGGGTAATCTTGAGCTTCTTGGTTACTACGGTGAGGTCGCCCTGCAGATCGGCATTGGCCTTTTCATCCTGCGCCAAGCGATCTTTCAAAGACGAGACATCCTGCTGAGTCGCTTGTTCAGACGACTTGATTTGCGCGGTCATCGTCTGTTGCGTGCTGTCCAGCTTGGACGACGCGTTCCAACCGAACCACAAGCCACCAATCGCGATAAGTCCCAAGACGATCATCGCGGGTAGGTGCCAAGACGGTGATTCTCGTTCGATGATTTCTGACATGTTGGTTCTATCTCCTCACCCAGGATTTGGGCGAAATTTCTTGTCCGACTAATCGGCCCGTAACAAAGAGGGAGCATGCGTCTCACCAAATGGCTCGGCGGGGCGGTCGTTGGACTATGGCTGTAACTTATTGCTGCGGATAGTCTTGCAAGTTGGGAGGCAGAGGGGTTTGGGAATGCCGAAGTACTAGTCCTAGGAAAGATTACTCGGTCTTAAGGATTGATACCCATACTAGATGCCTGACGGCTCACGGAAGTTCTGCGCCAAGTTCTCGCAAGCCGTCGATTAACGTTTCACGCGATTGGTAATGGATACCTGCCATGCCCAAACTTCGAGCGGCTTCCACGTAGGTGGCGATATCATCTATATAGACCGCGTCTCCGGCCTGGACCTTAGAGGCGCGCAGAGCTTCCAAATAAACGATAGGATTGGGTTTGCTGGCGCCCACGGCGCAGGAGTAAACGCGCACGGGAAAGAAGCGGAAGAAATCGTAGGCCCCCTCCATGTAGGCTACGTGGATGGGGTCGGTATTGGAGAGTAGGGTTAACCGATAGGCCTTTGACAACTTTTCGAACAGGCTGATGTCCTGAAGGGGCTGGGGATGGAGGACGCGGTTCCAGATCTCGGTGAATTGGTCAAAGGTAGAGGTTAGACCGAAGCGTCGGGACATGTGCAGGTGCCAGTCGCGGGCGCTCATGCGGCCTTCTTGCCAGTCGGCCCAGCGAGGATCGTTCTCAATGGCGCGCCAGATTTCTTCTGGGGAGAGGGAAAGGCCTTTGGCTAGACCACTCATGGCGCGGCCGACGTCGATTCGAATCAGTACCCGGCCTATATCAAAGATAACCGCACGCAACTTCTGTGGTGCCATTGGCTTATGTTGTTCCTTTGGCGGGAGTGCGCTTGCGTGAACGCAGAATGCTAATCATCGGCGGCAGGATCGATAATACGATCACGACCAGAATGACATAGTGAATGCGCTGGCTGATGTTGGGAATGGTGCGGCCGAGGAAAAAGCCGCCGAGGATGGTGGCGCTTACCCATCCAATGCCTCCGACAATGTCGAACAGGACGTAACGCGAGTAGGGCATTTTGGCTGCGCCAGCTACTGGAGGGCAAAAGGTTCGGACGATCGGAATGAAGCGGGCGAGAATTACGGCCCGTCCGCCATATTTTTCGTAAAAGTCGTGGGCACGCTGTAAGTGGCTGCGCCGGAAGATCAGGGAATCTTCACGTTTGTACAGTGCGGGTCCGGCACCGCGGCCAATCCAATAGCCGATTTGATCGCCGACGATGGCGCAGGCCATCACCGGCAACAGCAGCCCGCGCAGGGGGACGACGTCCGCGGCGGCGAAGATGCCCGCGGTGATGAGCAGGGAATCGCCTGGCAGGAAGAAGCCAACGAAAAATCCAGTTTCGATGAAGACGATGCAGCAGACCAGGGGAGCGCCGCCCCAGCGGACTAGTTCCTTGAGTCCATCGGGGTTGTAGAGGGAGCGGAGCAGGTGAACGAGAGAGTCGAGCACGCGTTTGTGTCCCTTGTAGAAAGTTTATTGATGGCTTGCGATACGGGTGCGAGCTCGAGAGCGCGCGAACGAACGGCGGTGAATGCACCGCAAGTAATACGGTAACAGAAAAGACCAAAATCATCCCCGCATTCGTACCAAAGCAAGCCGAAAGCACCGAATAGGGCAATCCAGGCGTTGAGACGACTCATCGGGTGAACTCCGCTACCATCAACTCGCTCTGCAGATCGGTTTCGAGCGCATCGTTACCTATATCGGAGCGTTCCAAATATTTCTGAATGTGGGGTAAGGCCCGGCGAGCTACGGCGGCGCCCGCTTCGATGGCTTCGTCGGCGCGGTCGAAGGCGTCCCACGCGAAGGACTGCACGTCGGGACGGATGACCAGGTCGGCGTGGCGTTCCCAAACTTCGAGTTGATGCTTTTGCGCGGCGCTGACGGCGCGCGTTACGACCTGGAATATATTGGTGGGCGCTCCGCGGTCTCCATCTTGGATGCCTACGGATACGCCCAGGACGAATTCCGCGCCCAGCTTACGGGCGGCGAGCGTGGGAACTGGAGCTACCAGGCCACCGTCGGCTAGGCAGCGGGTGCCGATTTTTACCGGCTCGAAGAGGCCGGGAAATGCGCAGCTGGCCCGGATGGCGTCCACCAGGTTGCCGTGTGTGAGCACCACCGGTTCGCCGGTATTGAGGTCAGTGGCCACCACCGCCATAGGTATCAGCAGATCCTCGAATTGTTGGGAATCGAAGACGCGAGCGATGAGATCGCCTAGCCGATGATTGCTGGCTAGCCCTAAGCGGGAAGGCCGCCAGCTGCAGATGTCGCGAAATTTCAGGGTGCGGCAAGTAGCCATGATGCGGGCCAGGGGGGCGCCGCTGGCGTAGGCCGCGCCGAGAATACTGCCGACGCTGGTTCCGGCGATGCACGCTATGGGAATGTGATTCTGCTCAAGGACTTGCAGCACGCCGAGATGAGCGAAACCCCGCGCGAACCCACCACCTAGGGCGAGCCCGATCCCTGCCCGGCTGGCCGGGACTGGGCCACTACCCAGCCCGGCTTGGTTATCGTGCATCATGATTGACCCACATCAGGCCATAAGGATGCCAATTGAGTGGTGGCCGGGCTATGGTTCTGGGGTCCCGAAAAAACAGTACGTTTGTACTTCGCCGAAATTCCGTCGCGAATTGCTTGCTCAATCGTCTAACAGTACGGACTTACTACGCCGGTACCCTCGGTGTACCATTGGCGATTTTTGAGTGGAGCGCGATTCTGTTTGCGTCAGGAACGCAGCAATCGGCCAAGAGAACCGTGCAGGGGACAAGGGGTACGAGATGGACAGCGCATACGCATCATGGGTTGGACTTCCAGTGGTTTTGCGAGTGGCTCTTGGGGATATCAAGGTGCCGCTGCGGGGCAAGATGCTGAAGGATGGCGGGGATACGGTAAGAATGCGGATCGACGGTTGGGACATCGATATCTATAAGACGATGATTTTGGCGGTAGAAGAAGACGCGATGGTGCTGCTCCCAGCTTGAGGAGAGAACCTATGAATAATCAAGTGCCGAAATATGTGACCCAAGGACGGGCTGCCCTTTTGCTCGGACTCGAGGAAGAGGAGCTGCGGCGGATTTCCGATGAATCCGGGCTCGGACATACCGAGAGCGCGGGCGAAGAAAAAGAGACCTTTTTCACCTATGACGAGTTGCGACAGATTTGCCTGCTCTCAACGCATCAGGTGCACTAAAAATTTAAACGAGTTTCCTCCGGCCCCCCTCAAGCAGTAACCCCCAACCCCGGATCTTCTCCCCCCAGAAGATCCGGGGTTTCCATTTTGCAGCGAGTTCAATAGACTTACCGCCGGCAAAATAATCGGGGGACCCACGAATGCCTTTGCATCGATTTTTGTTGGGTAAGATCAGCGCGGCGGTCGTGCTTAGCGCGCTTCTGCTCTTGGCGCTTGCTCATGCCGGTGGCGCGGGTTCCGGTGCGGCCCATGAGACCTACGATATGGTGATTGTCAACGCGCGGGTGATGGACCCTGAATCGGGGCTGAATGCTGTCCGCACCATCGGGATTCACGGCGGAAAAATTGCCGCGATATCCGAGAAGTCGCTGACGGGGAATTCCACGATCGACGCCAAGGGATTGGTGCTGGCGCCTGGGTTTATCGATCTTCACGAGCACGGGCAAGAGCCGCGGAATTATCAATTTCAGGCGCACGATGGGGTCACAACTTCGCTGGAGCTGGAGGCCGGGACGGATGATGTGGCGAAGTGGTATGCCGCGCGGGAAGGGAAGTCACTCATTAATTTCGGCGTGAGCGTTGGGCATATTCCTGTGCGCATGCGGGTGATGCACGATCCAGGGAGTTTTTTGCCGACTGGAGATGCGGCGCGGCGTGCGGCTACGCCGGGCGAGATAGCGGAGATGGTTGCGGCCCTGGAGGTTGGATTTCGGCAGGGGGCGCTGGCGGAAGGCATGGGGGTGAATTACACAGCAGCGGCGTCCCATGCGGAGATCGTCGAAATGTTTCGTGTGGCGGCCAAGTATGGGGCTTCGGTGCATGTGCACTTGCGCTATGCGGGGTTGAAGGAGCCTACGACTGGACTGGCCGCGCTGGAGGAAGTTGTGGCTGCGGCTGCGGCGACTGGGGCTCCGCTGCATGTTGTACACATCACTAGTATGGGATTGAAGTTTACGCCGGATTTGATTGCCATGGTCGAGGGTGCGCAGCGTCACGGGCTTGACGTCACTACCGAGTGTTACCCGTATACGGCAGGCAGCACGGCGCTGCAGTCGGCAATTTTCGATCCCGGGTGGCAGGAAGCCATGGGCATAACCTACAAAGATGTGCAGTGGACGGAAACTGGGGAGCGGCTGACGGCGGAGACATTTGAGAAGTATCGGAAGCAGGGCGGGATAGTGGTGATTCATTCCATTCCGGAACAAGCGGCCCGAACAGCGGTTGCGAATCCTATGGTGATGATCGCCAGCGACGGGATGATGATTACCGGCGCGAAGGTGCATCCGCGGGGACAGGGAACATTTTCGCGGGTGCTGGGACACTATGTGCGTGAAGAAAAGGCGCTGGACTTGATGACGGCGCTGCGAAAGATGTCGCTGATGCCTGCTCGCCGACTGGAGAAGCGCGCGCCCGCGTTTAAGAACAAGGGGAGAATCCGCGTCGGGGCGGATGCGGATATTACGTTGTTCGATGCCGATCGGGTGATCGACAAAGCCACTTATGACGATCCGCTGCAATACTCCGAGGGCATTCAATTTGTGCTTGTAAACGGAGTGCCGGTCGTGAAAGATGGGCAGCTCGTCGAAGGGATATTCCCGGGCCGAGCCGCTCGCGCCCCAATTTCTCAGTGACCACACCGGCCGACAAATCCGCAACCCGCTATGCCGTGACCGCCGGATTTTTGGGTTGGACGCTGGACGCTTTTGATTTTTTTATATTGACGTTTATCTTCGCGCCCATTGCGAGGGAATTTGGCAAGACGATTCCCGCGGTCGCGCTGACGATTACCGCAAGCCTGGCGACCCGGTGGATCGGGGCGATTTTATTTGGATTGCTTGCGGATCGCTATGGGCGGCGGATTCCGCTGATCGTCAATATTTTGTATTACTCACTGATTGAAGTTCTTTCCGGCTTGGCGCCGAACTACACAACCTTTCTTGTATTGAGACTGCTCTATGGCATCGGGATGGGCGGGGAATGGGGAGTAGGCGCCTCGCTGACCATGGAGGCGGTGCCGGCAAAGTGGCGTGGATTTCTTTCGGGATTACTGCAGGAGGGATATGCGCTGGGATTTTTGCTGGCTGCGGGCGCGTATCGATTTGTTTTTCCGCACTGGGGCTGGCGGCCGATGTTTTTTCTGGGCGGAGCGCCGGCGCTGCTCACACTACTGATTCGAGCAAAAGTGACTGAGACCGAAGCGTGGAAACGATCGCGCACGGACTGGGGAACGTACCGGCGCGCTATTTTTAGCAATTGGCCGCGATTCGCGTATCTGGTTCTGTTGATGGCCATGGTGAATTTTATTTCGCATGGCACGCAGGACATGTACCCCACTTACTTGCAGCAACAGAGGGGGTTTAGCGCGCATCGGACATCGGATTTCACCGCGATCTCGATGATCGGGGCGATCCTGGGCGGGTTGACGTTCGGGCACTTCTCGGAACGCTTTGGACGACGCCGCGCGATGGTGACGGCGATCTTACTAGGCGTGATGATCATTCCGCTGTGGATGTTTGCTCCCAATCTCCCGCTGATTCTGACGGGCGCGTTTCTGATGCAATTCATGGTGCAGGGTGCCTGGGGCGTGATTCCGGCGCATATCAACGAGCTTTCGCCGGATCAGTTGCGCGGATTTTTTCCTGGGTTGGCGTACCAGTTTGGAGTGTTAGTGGCGGCTGGCAGTCCTTATATACAGGCGCGCATGGCGGTGCACATGAGTTATGCGGAGGCAATGGGATTGTTCGCGTTTGTGGTGTTCCTGGTAGGAGCGGCGGTGATCGGATTGGGGCCGGAAGCCAAAGGGGTGCACTTCGGGCGGAGTTCGCCAAGCGGATTCGCGCCGGGCACTGTGGCGGGAGTTCGCGACGGCTAGAGCAACGGTGGAAGCTGTGTTACGATTTGAAAACTGTGCGCCCGTAGCTCAGCTGGATAGAGCGTCTGGCTACGAACCAGCCGCAAATTCAATCCAAGTCGTTGCTTCGGTTACGCTTACGAGTTCCGAGCCATCCTTGTGCTGCTCCAAAGTTGCTCCAAACGAGTGGGCACAGAGGACGACAACTTCCGGTCGCAATCAGGCTGGGATGATATTTGAATTTGGACCAATTCCATCTGGCTAGGACTTTAGGTTCTTCGTGTGCCACTCTTCCCACTTAAGGTGGCTTCACAGCTTCATAGCCGAGGTGGCTCAGTCGGAGAGCAGCCGATTCGTAATAAGCTGGCAGCCATTGAAGGCGTTGGTGCGTGCTCAAGCGCAAAGAGAATCTCACCTCGCAACAGAAGTTCCGTCTGCGAGATCTGCTCCGCTACAATCTCCAGACCGTTCGCGCCTATCTCCTCAAAGAGAATTTTCAGCAGTTCTGGGAATACAACTCACCCACCTGGGCTGGCCTGTTTCTGGATTTCTGGTGCCAGGAAACGACGCGATCCCGCATCGAGCCGATGAAGAAGATCGCCCGAACGTTGCGCACTCACCGCGAGCTGCTGCTCAACTATTTCAAGGCCAGAAAACAGATTTCCAGCGGTGTGGTCGAGGGGCTGAACAACAAAGCCAAAGTAACCATGAGAAGATCCTATGGCTTTCGCACCTTTCGCATCCTGGAACTTGCGCTCTATCACTCACTTGGCAAACTACCTGAGCCGGAGCTTACTCATGAATTTTTCTGACACTCCGTTTGGATCTACGTTTCGATCGCCGGCGTCGTGGTGTTCGGGTTCTCAATGCGTATGCGTACTAGGCTGCAACGTGCCGCGACGAATTGCGCGTTCCTTTATCAAGGCAAAAAAGACGGCACGAGAATCAAAACATGAATCGTTGAGGTAATCATGCCGCCCACGATAGGGGCGGCAATGGGTTCATGCCATTTGCGCCGACACCCGTTTCCCACAAAATCGGAATCAGGCTAGCGACGAGCGGAAGTGTGACGATGACGTGCATCATTCCCCAATGCGACTCGTTGACGCCGTCGCCGCGAGTGGGTGACAACCGATTAAGCAACCGTTGAGAAGTTCACCGTTCTGGCTACCGAAGCTCTTTGTAACAAATTCTCCCATCGCAACAAACTACCCAAAGCTCTCGAGACGGTTGCGCATGGTAACTCACTGATTGTGTGTTGTTTACATACACCGGCGAAGCGGAATGGCACGTGCTCCATATCTGGGCAACGCTTCCTACACTGCCGCGTCGGTCCCCTCCGAAAGGGGAAGAAAGGTAACTCTGACGGTCCTATGACTCGAACTCTTGTACATCACAGGCGTGGGCGTCGGACGGCACTCGGTTTCTCCATGACAGAAATGGTCGTCGTCGTGACCATTATTTTGATCGTTACGGCTGCAGCAGTGATCAATATGGTTCCATCCCTTAAGACTTCAAAATCCAACTCGGCTATGGAACTTGTCATGGGCGAGTTGCGCCGTGCCCACGAGCGGGCGATCGATGAGCGTCGAATCTATCGCGTTACGTTCGTCGCCCCGCAGACGATTCAGCTCGACGTCGGACAAGTCGGAAACGTCGCTACCACAATCACTGGGAGTTCGCCCACATTCGTTCAAGCGCAAAGTCCGCTCCTGCTTCCAACTGGAATTCAGTTCATCGTCGTGCCAGGAATTCCTACCAGTGCAGCCGCCACGCCTGATGGTCTCGGCTCGGGAGCCAACGCCATCGATTTTGACATCGAGAATGGCGGGGCAGGAATACAAGTCTATTTTCAACCGGATGGCAGAGCGCTGGACGGTGCTAATCGCTTGAACGATGGAGTCGTCTATATGGCCGAGCCGACCAATCTTTATTCCAGTAGGGCTATTTCACTTCTTGGGTCCACGGGCCGCGTCAAGGGCTGGTTCCTCACGTCGACAGGTGGCGTCAACGGGTGGAACCAATGAGCACGCCGCGCGACAAAAAGGTTCAACCTCGAGTGTTGCAGACCGGCTTTGGAATGCTCGAGGCGGTCATCTCGGCGGTCGTACTAGTCATCGGCCTCGTCGCACTCGCTGGACTTTTCAGTCAGTCACTCGCATCACTCCAAAACACTCGCGAAGATTTGATCGCAAAACAAAAAGCGCGCGAAAGCCTGGAAGCAGTGTACAGCGCTCGGAACGATGCCACCATCGGGTTCGCCGGAATCCAGAACGTAAGCAATGGGGGAATCTTCCTCGATGGGTTCCAACCGCTTTTCTTGGCTGGCCCAAACGGGATCGTCGGGACGACCGGCGAATCGGGAATTCTAGACCGTCAGATCTTGCCGGGACCTGACGGCATCGTGGGGACAGCGGATGACATAATCATTCCGCTAGTCAACTTCCAGCGCCAGATCCAGATTACGCCGCTCATCGATTCCACCGGAAACGTTAGTCCTGACATTCGCCAAATCAGCGTCACCGTGCAAGTAGCATCGCCAGGTCGCGCCGCGGCCCGCAATTACACCGTCACCGGATATATTTCGCGCTTTCAGTGAGGACACACGGATGGTTCATTGTCGCAAGTACGAACAGCATGGTTTCACACTGGTCGAACTCCTTGTCGCTACCGCTTTAACCGTCACCGTCATCGGCGCAGCCGTCCTGGTGTTTACAAATTCGGTGCAGACTTCCAATTTGAACCTCAAACGGTCGGAAGTGCAGACCGAGGCCCGGGCGGCCCTAAGTCAAATAACCCGAGATCTATCTCAGGCGGGCACCGCGGTGCCCTTGAATGGCATCGCCATACCTTCGTTGGGTACGGGCGGCGCGAATCCTAATTTTGCTTGCGATTCGTCGCAGTGCTACACCGGCGTCGACCCCGCCTATACCCAGGGACTCCTGTACAAGGTGACACCCGGCTATACCATCGGCCCAACGATTTCAGAGCCCAGTGACGCCATAAAAATTACCTACGTGGATCCAACTCTCGACTGGTCCGCATTTCAGGCGGCAACCATTGCCCCGAATGGGGGCAGTCTCACCATGCCGGCGGCAACCTTTCCGGCGGTCACCGATCCCGCGGTCGGCGTCACCCCGGGTGACGTCATTCTCTTGCAAAACGCGTACGGCTCGGCCATAGGAATCGTCACCTCGGTGGCCGGCCAGGCGATCACGTTCGGACCGGATCCGCTCAATATCAACCAGCCAGGCGCCCTAGCGGGAAACATCGCGGCACTCGCAACTCCGGGCTCCAATCCGGTGACGTATCCCGCAACTCAGGTTTCTCGCTTGATGATGGTCAGCTATTTCATTCAATCATTTGTCGGACCCGTGGGCCCAGATTCACGCTTGATGCGGCAGAACGGTTCCCATCAGCCGGCGCCCGTGGCCGAACACATCGAAGATCTCAAATTCACGTACGACGTCATCGATCCCATCTCCAATGCCTTAACCGCCAATTCGCCCGATGCGGTGTTAGGAAGTCCCGCAGTTCCGCAGCCCAATCAGATCCGCAAAGTGAACATCAACGTCACCAGCAAGGCTGTTCGCGCGGACCTGAGCGCCGCTACAACGACACAGCGGGTCAATTTGACTACATCCATCGGTCCACGAAATCTCAGTTTCCGCGACCGCTACCAATAAAGGATTCAGGCGCATGAGGAGCCAGTTCATGAACAACCGACAAACTTCCCGAGCCCTGCACCGCTCCCAGACCGGCGTGGCGCTGGTCACCACCCTTCTGTTGCTGACTCTCCTTTCGGCAGTCGCGGTCGCGCTGGTCTATAAAGTCAACCACGAACAACACCTGCAGGGCGCAGACTCCGGCAATACCGTCGCGTACTACGGAGCCGAAGCGGGCATGGAAAAAATGATGTCGGATCTATCGCTTCTCTACACGCAGAAAGCCGCCCCTACCAATTGCGACATTGTTGCTCTCGAGGCAACACCGCCAAACCAAGCCGCGGTCGGTACCACCTACCTCGAATACATTTTCAACGTGCCCCCGCCCGCCGGAGGAGGATGCGCGGCTCCCGCGACGAATGTGCAGACCATCAGCAGCGGACCTAATAGTGGATTGCAGGCCGAGATCGTTCGCATGAACCTGCAAGTCACCGCCGATAGCCCCGCTGGCGACGAAGTGCGATTGATTCGAAACGTGGAGGTCGCTGAGATTCCGGTCTTTCAATTCGGCGTGTTCTCGCAAAGCGATCTGAGCTATTTTCCTGGTCCCAGTTTCGATTTCGCGGGCCGCGTCCAAACCAACGGAAACCTCTTCCTCGCGGAAGGCGGAGGCCAAACGCTCACCTTCCACAGTCCCATTCGCGCCGCTGGCGACGTGGTTCGCGATCAATTGGCGAACGGCGCCAGCACCATTGCCCAGGGACGCACGGGCCAGGTGTTGATTCCCACCGCTCCCAATGGATGCGATGGAGGACAGCCCGCCTGCCGAAATCTTCAAGTGAATCCGAACGAAGGCAGCTCCGTCGGGGGCCCCACGCCCGCCTATTCGCCCACCGGAACCGGAACCGTCAATCCGCCTTGGGCTGCCTTGTCGACCTCCACCTATGCCGGCAACATCTTGAGCGGCACCACCGGTGCCAACCAACTCACTCTCTCCTTCGTTCAGCCGGGCGTCGGCCCCATTGAAATCGTGCGCCGTCCGCTCCCCGGTGAAGTCGCGACTTCGCTGGTGGGCGAATCTCGGCTTTACAATCAGGCGCAAATTCGCGTGTTGCTCAGCGACAACCCTGCCGAGTTGCCAGGAGGTGCCGGCGATCCCCAAAACATCCGTCTAGCGAACGTCCAAACAAGTGCGGGCGCTCCCGATTACAGCAACGGCGTGCCCGTGACGGGTTTGGTTGGCAAGACATTTTTCGCCGAAGGCGTCAAGGTAACCGATACCACCGGCGGAGTAACCACGACCAGAGTCGGCCCTGGTGGTGAAATCAATTGGATCAATGTGCCAACAACTCCTCCGGCGGCTCAAGCCACGCTCGTACCCGTGACGGCGCCAGTCCTGACGCCCACCTCTACAACGAGCGGAGCGACAACGACCATTACTCAGCCATGGAATTTGCTGGACGGATATCTGCGTGTAGAAATCCGCCAAAACGACGGAAGTTATACCGCCGTTACGAACGAGTGGCTGCAGTTAGGTTTCGCACGTGGAGTGACTCCGCCGGGCACCTTCACCCCGAATACCGTGCATCCAAACGCGATACTCTTGTTGCAGATGCAAGCCGATCGCAACGGTGACGGCACCGCTTCGGCCGCCGAGCTGGTGACCGACCCAGGAACCAACAGTGTGATCACTGGCCCCGCCACGCGCAACAATTGGTATCCCATCAACATGTATGAAGCCCGTGAAGGCGAATTCCGCGAAAACCAGCGGGTCACCACCAACTGCAGCATCGGGGGCGTGCTGAGTCTCGTCGAAATTGACGTCAACAATTTGAAGCGCTGGCTGGCCGGAACAATTGGAGCCTCTGGCGGCAACACCGAATACGTCTCACAAAACGGCTACGTTTTGTATCTTTCCGACCGCCGTGGAATGATTGCGAGCCCCACAGCCGGTACCAAGAATGGCGAGTACGGCTTCGAGGATGTGATCAACCCGGGCAGCGTTACGGGCCAACCCGATGGCGCCCTGAACGCCGGAGAAGACGTGAACCAGAACGGCGTGCTCGATACCTATTCCGCTAACTTTCTCGGCCTCGGATTCGGTGTGGTCCAGCCTGGACCACTTCCCAATACACCCGTCAGTTGCTTCAACGTCGCCCGCCCCAATTGGGTGTCTGGCCCGCGTCACGGCGTGCGCTTGGTGAATGGTGCGCTCGGCAATCTACCGCTTCGTCCAGACAACGGGCTGGGGGGCTTTAGCTTGGCAAGCGAGCAACCCGCTTACGTCTTAGGTAATTACAACGCTAACGCCGGAGGTTTCGGTGATCCGCACGCCGCTGCGGCGGTGCTCGCGGATACCGTGACCCTCCTTTCTAACAATTGGCAAGACACCAGCAGCTTCACCAGTCCGGCTACCGTCGCCGGACGCAATGCCGCCACCAGTTACTATCGCTTGGCCATCGCGTCGGGGAAAAATATCAATTTCCCTCAGCCGGCCTTCGCGGGTGTCCCGCAGGATTTCGGCACCGACGGCGGCGTCCACAACTTTCTGCGTTATCTGGAAAATTGGGGCGGCCAAACGCTCAACTATGAAGGTTCGATGGTCAGCCTATTTTACTCTCAGTATGCGACCGGCGTATTCAAATGCTGCGGCACCGTCTATTCGCCTCCAACTCGTGCCTATGCGTTTGACACGGATTTCTTGGATCTTTCAAAGCTGCCGCCGGGAACGCCAAAGTTCCGCGACGTAGTGAACGTCGGTTTCCAGCAAGTGTACTAACGCAGCGCGAACCCCCGAACTGCATCAACGGACGTAGCAGGTCGTTGGTATGCGCACGTATTCGATATCAGGCGGCCCATCAACCCCCCAAACCATGTGGACATTGCCAGCCTTGTCGACCGTGATTTGTTCATTGTAGTTGAATGGAAAATCGGAAATTCTCACCGGAGCAGAGAACGTTGCGCCTCCATCTGTGGAGCGCTGGTAGACAATGTATCCGCCATTCTCCGTTCCAATCGTGGTCACGTTATCGCAGGCGTCGACAACGGCGAATTCCCCTAGGACGAAGGTGGCTGGCGCGGGCGAGAAGGTCGCACCTCCATCCGTCGAGCTGGCGAATTGGTCCCCGGATGCAGTGAATGCTGGCGGTTACCACGGTGATGGCATACCTGGGAGCGTACGCGCTTCCTGAGGGCAATTTGTACGACGTCAAGCAACGGATGCTGTTCAGGATTGTCGTAGAAATTTCGATGTGCGACGCCCCGCACACCGGGTAAGCGATCTGCAGTGTATAGGCTTCCTGGCAGAGACATGAAGTAGCAGGAGTCTACTCTTCAGAAGAAACGAAGAAACTACTCCAGCTTCTTCTGTATTGCTTCCAACTCGGCATCCCACCTAATCAGCCGTCGCAGGTCTTTTTCCGCCCTCATACCACGGAAGGTGTCCGGGGAGTTCTCGTTGCAAGAAACCTTCATATCTCGGTCGAATGCGGCTCTGGAATTCTTCAAACTCTTGTCGGCGGTCTTGGGCAAATCTCGTAAAGCGCCATTCGTTCCTTTGGCTGTAATGGGTTATAGAGTGAACTTGCTGCCCGTCGGTTAGCCTCCGATCAAGATAGTGTTTAGGCTTCTGACCTATCGAGACAAGATGGGACTTGACGTCTTCGCTGGCAAGTTTCACTTCCCTTTGCAGAAAACCAAAGCACGCATCGAATCTGGCGGTGCGTGTTTTCTGGCAAAGGTCGTTCACTGTGAGAAAGCATTTGGCCATATTCGTAATCAGGAAACCTGATTTCAAACCACGCGAGACTAGAAATTCGCGTATTACAAATTGAAGTGGTTCAGAGAAAATTCCTTCCAGAGGGCCGTCGTTGTTTTTATAGTCTGGCAATGTATCGAAACCGGAGAGCCTATTCATCGGCGGAAATGGGACAGCACGATGATGGACTTACCAATGGTCGCCCACAAAGAGCAACGTCGTCCGTCACTCAAAGCGAAGGCTGTCGATCAACTCGTTCAGGATGGCGAAGGCGAAGAGCAAGCATTGTATGTTCTGGAAGGTGCGACCGGAATGCGAATTTCGGAAGCACTGGCTCTTGAAGCGAAACATTTCGTGAACGAGGGGCGCACTATCGAAATCCGACAGCAGGTTGACCGCGACAGACCCCGTATCGTGCCGTACCTAAAGACCGATGCGTCACACCATGACGTTGACCTGAGCAAGGAAATCGCAGAGTACCTGCGAGCATTCGTTGACGGCAGGGATGGCCTGCTATTCAAGACCCGAAACGGTACGCCATGTCTGCACAACAATCTCGAAGCCCGCTGGCTCACCCCCCGGCTCGAAGCGATGAACTTCGACGAGAAGGGAATTGGGTGGCACGCTTTCCGTCGCTATCGCAAGACGTAGCTGCGAGGAAAGCGTTGCCAAGAGGACATCAATAACTTTTGGATGGGGCACAAGCCCGAGACGATGTCGGAACTGTATTCCCGGATGGACGAGGAACTCGAAAAGAGACTCGAAGAGGCGGAACTGGTGGGCGTCGGATTCAAGGTGCCCGCTTATGTTGCTCCTAGTTGCTCCAAAGTTCTGGTCCAATCGGAAGTTGAAGTTGCTGCGTAAGTAGTGTTAAATAATGGAGTTGCCAAGGATGCGCCCGTAGCTCAGCTGGATAGAGCGTCTGGCTACGAACCAGAAGGTCGGGAGTTCGAATCCCCCCGGGCGCACCACTTTTCCCAGGTCCGGCCCGGACACATGGGTTACACAACGTACCCAAGACATAGGTAAGGTCTCAACAGGTCGGCGAAACACCTCGGCTAATCTTAGCTTAGGAGGTGTTCCGCATGATTGGACGTCCCCCGAAAATCAAAGGCGCGTTGCGCGAGGAGCTTTGGCGACGGTACAAGGCGGGCGAAACGATTCTTGGGATCGTACGTGCGCTTGGCCAGCGTCAGGCGACGATTCACCGCGTGCTGCAGGCCACTGGCGGCATCGCGCCTGCCCGCCGGAGCCGTTCCTCAAGAGTACTTAGTTTCGGTGAGCGTGAAGAGATTTCGCGAGGTGTCGCTGCGGGTTATACATTTCGCGCCATCGCCAGAGGCTTGCACCGAGCCGTTTCCAGGTAAGCCAGGAAGTGGCCCAGCATGGGGGACGGCCGCTTTATCGGGCCGCTCCAGCGGACTGGGCAGCTTGGGAGTCGGCGCGTCGGCCAAAGCTCTGTCTGCTCGCCAAGAACCTGGAGTTGCAACGGATCGTCACGGGTAAACTGAAGCAAGACTGGTCTCCACCGCAGATTGCAGGTTGGCTCAGAGACCAGTATCCAGGGAACCCGGAGATGTGGGTGTCACACGAGACGATTTACCGGAGCATTTTCGTCCAGGCTCGCGGCGCCCTGAAGAAGGAGCTGACCGGCCACCTCCGCTCGAAGAGGCGCATCCGACGATCGCGGCATGCCACGGATCGCGGCCACCGCCGCGGTGAGATCGTCGGTGCAGTCTCCATACGAGAGAGGCCGGCGGAAGCAAGAGATCGAGCGGTCCCCGGACACTGGGAAGGCGATTTGGTGGGAGGCTCCCGCGGGACTTACATCGCAACATTGGTCGAACGTCGATCGCGGTTCGTCGTCCTCGTCAAACTTCCCGAGAAACGAACCGAAGCTGTTGTCGACGCTCTCATCAAGGCAGTCCGCAAGCTTCCTACAGATTTGCGTCGCTCGCTGACCTGGGACAGAGGGATGGAGCTTGCCAATCATGCCAGCTTCACTGTAGCCACCGACGTACAAGTCTACTTCTGCGATCCCTCAAGCCCGTGGCAACGCGGCAGCAACGAGAACACGAACGGGCTGCTACGGCAGTACTATCCAAAAGGAATGGATCTTTCGGCTGTTAGCCAAACCCAGCTGGATACCGTGGCTAGGAAATTGAATACCCGACCACGGGAGACTCTAAACTGGAAGACTCCAGCGTATATTCTCGAAACGAGTGTTTCGCTGACCCATTGAGGCCGCGAAACTTTTGGGCCGAACGGATTTTCGAGCGGTTCGAGCACCCGAGTCTCCAGATCGAAGTATCCCAGATCATAATTCATAAAGCTCACCAGCCAGATATCGTCGTGAACTTCTTTGATGCCGACC
>Ga0182024_10001822_pt1 | contig 53885 bp, 45 predicted proteins | sample P32metaG_FD_120480 | JGI IMG/M metagenome (GOLD analysis project Ga0182024, IMG submission 120480) | Permafrost microbial communities from Stordalen Mire, Sweden - P3-2 metaG (Illumina Assembly) | ecosystem: Environmental > Terrestrial > Soil > Wetlands > Permafrost | place: Sweden: Stordalen...
AGCACGCCGTCGATCATCTTGAGGATGCGCTCCACTTCGCCGCCGAAATCGGCGTGGCCGGGAGTGTCGACGATGTTGACGTGATAATCTTTGTATTGAAACGCGGCGTTCTTGGCTTTGATCGTGATGCCTTTTTCGCGCTCAAGGTCCATCGAATCCATGACGCGCTCGACGACGGCCTGGTTGGAGCGAAAGGTGCCCGATTGACGGAGCAGCTGATCCACGAGCGTGGTTTTGCCGTGGTCGACGTGGGCGATAATGGCGATGTTGCGAATCTTCTCGATGATTTCCATAAAAATGAGTGGGGAGCCTGAAACGCTAGCGGCTGCGACAGTCGGATACAAGGTGTTTCTTGTGATCCCTTGGCCGACAACGCTATATCTAAGCTTTATGGATGTGCCTGCCGTCACTTACATCATCGCTTCGACGATGCGGACGGGCAGTTATCTTTTGTGCGAAGGGCTCGAAGCCACCGGGCGGGCGGGGCATCCCAGGGAGATTTTTTGCCCGGAGCGCCGGGAGAATTACGCCGGCCAGTGGCAGCTTCCGCGGGACATCGGGTTTGTCGATTTCCTGCGTGAGGCCATTCAAAAAAGCACGACGGAAAATGGCGTTCTCGGAATGAAAATTCACGCTCACCATGTCGAACCGCTCGCGCGCGAATGCGGCGTGACGGACGAGCCGTGGCGGGTTTTGCGGCAGCTTTTTCCGGGCGCGAAGTATATCCATCTCCGTCGCCGCAATCGCCGCGCCCAGGCGATCTCCTGGTACCGGGCGGAGATCACGAACGAATGGTGGAGGATCACCGGCGTGGAAGATTGGGATTTGACGGGCAAGCAACCCGAATTCAATGCCGCTGAAATTCGCCGCATGGAAATCGAGCTTGGTCGCCAGCAACGCGACTGGGACGAATTCTTCGCGGCGCAACTCGTCGAGGTGATGACCATGGACTACGAGACGCTTGCGATGGATTACCGGGGCGAAGTCACGCGCGCCTTGGAGTTTATCGGAGAGGATCCGGAGTTGGCGAAAGCGCTGCCGGAACCGCGCATGGTTCGCCAAAGCGACAGCGTGACGGAGGACTGGCAGCGCCGGATGGATGCCGAGTTTCCGGTATAAGATGGTACGCCTTCTCTTCAAACTCCGTCATCCTGAGCGGAGGCGAGCGTTACGCTTCCTTTTCCAGTTACGGTTTGTCGAGCCGGAGTCGAAGGACCTTGATGGCCTCAAGCGGCCAGTCGGGTTTTATAACGACGGATATTTTCGACGAAAGGGCGGCGGGGCTGCCACGGACGATGGATCTCTGTCCGCCATGTAACATCTCGGGTAAAAGAGGGTAGGTCCTTCGACTGCGCGAATGCTGCGCATTCGCTTCGCTCAGGATGACGGAGTTATTAAACCTCCTTACGGCGACAAAAACGGCTCGTCGGGTTCCTGGGTCGGCGCGATGGTGTCGACTTCGATCTGCGGGGCGACATGGCCGAGCGTGGAGGGGAAATGCGCGGTGCCGACAATCTCCAGCCACTCGTCGCCTTTCCAGTTGCCGGACGTATTGCCGCTGAGTTCAACCGCGGCGGGCACGGCGTCCGCCGCGCAGCACCACATGATCCAGCGCACCAGTTTGGGCGCACTCCCCGGTTGCGCGACGAACAGGCCGACCGTTTGGACTTTGCGGCCCTCGAAGGCTTTGATCTGGTCGGGTGATTGGCTCAGGGTAATCAGGTCGGTGACCTCGACGGGCACGGGTTGGTTCGGATCGGCGGCGAGGGCTTTCTTCGCGCTGTCCTGGCTGGCCGCATCCCATGACGGCATGGGCGTGACCCCAGCGGTGGAATCGAGGCCGCGCCTATCCGCGGTTGTGCTGGAAAGCGCCGAAGGTGAAAGAATCGATGCGGCGATGATGGGAATGAGCAGCACCAGCCAGCGTCCGAATTGACGGAGCCGTCCCGTAGGCGCCAGGGAGGGAGCGGTTTCCGTGGTGGGTTGATAGAGCAGGACGTAGAGCGCGCTCAGGACGAGGAGCAGGATCGCCGCCGTCAGAACGTAGTTGCGGAACATCGGGTTGAGCAGGCGGTTGAGGTGGCCCACAGCGTAGGTGTGGAGCATGACCGTCGCCCACGCGCTCATCACGGCAGCGGGTGCGAAGAAGGAAATTTGGCGGGCAATGCGGTCCATTAGGGTTTTAGCGAGTAGAGCAACGTCAGGAGCAAGGTAGCAGCAAGTGCGCGCATCCACAAGGCGTGGACAAATCGGGCCTGGAACGCGCTGCGATAAAGCCAGTAGAGCTTGAGGTCGATAAGCGGTCCGGCCACGAGAAAGGCGATCTTCGCGGGAATGGAAAAGGGGGCAAACGCGGCGATGATGAACGCATCCGTGGTGCTGCAAAGACAAAGCAGTTGCGCGAGTAAAATGCCGGCGAGCGGGCCGAGGATGATATTCTGTCCGATGGGCGCGAGGAGGTTGCGGTCGAAGCCGGTGGAGAAAAGCGCGGCGGCTGCGGCGCCGATGATGAGAAAAAGGAGGACGCCGGTGAAATCGCGGATGACCGCGCCGGTGAATTGTTGCAGGCCGCCGAGCGAGAGGCCGGGGCTCGGCGTGAGGACGAGGCCGGGATTGGGCGTCATCTCCGGCTTGATGCGTGCCGGGCCGATGAGGGTTTCCGCGCGGAGCATTTGATCGGGGCGCAGGCGGACGAGCCAGAAGCCGAGAAAAAGCAGGACGAGAAAGCTGAATCCAAAACGAAGCACGACCATCAGCCACGGGTCCTGATTGCGGAAGGCGAGAAAGGTGCTGAACATGGCCAGCGGATTGAGTCCCGGCGCGGCGAGCATGTAAGTGGTGGCGATGGCGGGCGGCACGCCTTTGCGGATGAGCCGTTGCACGATGGGCATGGCGCCGCATTCGCAGAGCGGAAAGATCAGCCCGGCGCCGATGGCCGCGAAGACGCCCTGCGTTTTGGAGCGGGGCAGCCAGTCCTTGATCATGCCCGCGGGCAGAAAGACATCGACGAGGCCGGAGATGATCGCGCCGAGCAGGAGAAAGGGCGCGCCTTCCAGGACAATGGCGAAAAACGAGAGGGCGACATCGGGCCACGAGATGCCCGCGCTGGCGGGTGCGGTGGGAAGATCAAAGGCGGCGAAAAACACGGACGGAATTGCCTAATGCAGCTTGGGCAGCTTGGCGACGATCGGCGTTTGATCCGCATCGAGGAGGGGAACCGGCGGAGAAGAGGAACCGGGGTTGTGGGTCCAATCGAAAGCCTTTTTCTTCAGCGCGTAGAGAAACCCGACGAAGAGAATGCCGATGAAAGAAAACATCGAGAAGAAAATGCCGGGGCCGTGATGAAGCATTTCCCGGTAAACGACGGACCACGTATACATGAAAACAACTTCGATATCGAAGAGGATGAAGAGCATGGCCACGAGGTAAAACTTGATTGAAAAGCGGGAGTGGGTCGGGCCGATGGGGTCCTTGCCGCATTCGTAAGGCTGGTCCTTGGCGGCGGTCCGGCGGCCCCGCTTGCCGATGAGGACGGAAATGCCGAGAGTGGAAACGGCAAAGCCGAGCCCGAGCACAATTTGCAGGAAGACCGGGACGTAATCCTGTGGCACCTGGGGGGGCATGACGAAAAGTGTATCGACCTTTGCGGGGAGGGCAAGCTTCTGCGGAGGCGGAATAACCAAATTACTAAATTTTCCAAATTAACGGAATTTTTTCGGAAAGGAAGACAGGAAAAAAATCAGTTTTGCCAGGTTTTTGCTGGCGCGTCACTTTTGTGATCGGGCTGGACGGGTTGTTCGTTGATTATCCCGTCCATGGTGATGAGCGTGGTCTTCATGTAGAGCTTGGGCACGGTGAAGAGGCTGAGCTTGCCGTCGCGCGTTTTGGACTCCACGAACTGGAAATGATTTTTTTCCTGGTCGCTGCCCCAGGTGATGAGCACGGGAGTGACCCCGCCTTTGATGAGTGCGTCGTAAACCGGAAAGATAAAGTCGGGGACGATGTTGCGGACCGGCACCAGCGCCATCGGTTCGTCGATCGCGCGGAGGTGTTCCACGGCGGTCTGAACCTTGGGCAGCGGGCCATTATAGCACCAGGCTTCGACGTTTTCGCCGCTCACGGTATCGCCGGTCCAGCGGATGCAATCGAGGTTCGCGATGCGTTTCTTATCGGTCGTCGTTTGCCAGACGTAACCGGAATCGTCGGAGCCGGCCGACGAGGAGGAGGCGTCGGCCGAAGCATTCGTGGAGGGCGGTGAGGCATCGTCGTTCAACCCTTCGATGCTCAACTCCTGAAGGCGCGCTTCGTGACGCTTGGAGTTCTCGACCACGTCGCGAACCTCAGGCCAGGAAAATTCCCACCAGGTGTAATTCCGATGTTCCAGCCCCGTGTAGTGGTCGGTTTGCGGATTGTAGATGACGCTGTAGCCGTCGTCCGGCTCGTCCACGCGCAGCAGGGTGGGACTTGAGGTCACGACCACTTTGTGATTTTCACCGTCCGCGTTAAATTCAAAAGAGACGACATCCACGAAGGCCGGCACGGCCAGTGGAGGTGTAGCAGGGTTTGCCGGGGCATCCGCTGCCTGCGCCGACGGCACGGCGGCAAGAAGAAGAATACCGGGAACGAGAAGAGAGGCGGCGCGAAGAAGGGTAAACACGTCCAACGATTAGCTTCGCCGCAGGCCTGTTGTCTAGGCCCGTTTGCGCAGCTTCATCGCGAGAGCGACGCTACCCAGCCCGAGAAGGATCAGCGATCCTGTGGAAGGTTCGGGAACCTGATCGAGGGGCGTACTGGCAGGGCTATTCGAGGTGGTGATAACGGTGGCGATGGACTGCGACACCTTCTTGCCCCCATTGCTGACAGCGTCAGCCTGAGCAAGGGAAACGGATGCCGCGAGTGTGACACAGCACACCAAACATCTTAATGTAAAAGAGATGTTCATGATTTTGCGGGAAAGGGCTCGAGACACTGACCCAGTGTACCCTGTCGCGTCAAGGGAAAAGATCGCATTACCTGAGAACTATAAATTAAGGCTCTTCGAACTGGCGTTGTTGCTTGAGCTTAAGGCGTTCGCCGAACAGGGCCGTTCCGATGCGGACGCAGGTGCTGCCTTCCTCGACGGCAACACCGAAATCACCGCTCATACCCATGGAAAGTACGGGCAGCCGCAGGCCGGTGTCGGCTTCGATTTTATCCCGTAATTCGCGCAAGCCGGCAAAGTGAGGGCGCGATTTCTCCGGCTCAGGCGAATAGGGAGCGATGGTCATCAATCCGCGCAGGCAAAGCCGGGGCAGGTCGTTGATTGTCTCGGCGAGGGCGCGGGCCGCATCGGGAGCGCAACCGAACTTGGTGCTTTCGCCCGCGATGTTGACTTGCAGGAGGACGTTCTGAATTTTGCCAAGGGCGTCGGCGCGATGATTGATTTCCTCAGCCAGATCGGTCTGGTCGACCGAGTCGATGGAGTCGAACAGGCGCACGGCGTCCTTGGCTTTGTTGCTTTGGAGATGGCCGATCAAATGCCAGACACCGCGGCCGAGCGCCTCGATTTTCCCCCGTGCTTCCTGGACTTTATTTTCGCCGAAATGGGTGATTCCGGCCCGCATGGCCTCCTGAATGGCCTCAGCGGGCTGCGTCTTGCTGACGGCAAGGATTTCAATTTCGGCAGGGTCTTGACCGGCCTTTTGCGCGGCTGAGGCGATGGCATTGTGGATCTTGGCCAGGCGGAAAGAAAAATCGTCCATCAGGTTAGCTTATCGACAAAAAGTAATTTTGTCATTCCTCGGAGAAGATTCTTGACTCATCATTAGATACACTTATATTTGCGCCGATGCAGGTTGAATCGTTCAAGGTATTTCGGGATTTAGTTGAGTCGCGCAGCTTCAGCAAGGCGGCTTCGCTCAACTTCATCACGCAATCGGCGGTCAGCCAGCAGATTCGCGCGATGGAGGAACGGTTCCGGGTTCCGTTGATCGAACGAAGCAACAAACGATTCGGCCTGACGCGTGAGGGCCAGCTCCTCTACGAGGCGAGCAAGGAAATCGTTTTTCAATTCGACTCGCTGCAGCATCAACTTTCCGAAATGCGCAACGTGGTCTCCGGGACCATCCGGCTGAGCACGGTTTACAGCATCGGGTTGCACGAGCTGCCGCCCTACCTGAAGAAATTCCTGCGGGAATTTCCGAGCGTCAACGTGCATGTCGAGTACCGGCGCTCGAACCAGGTCTACGACGAAGTGAGCGAAGGGACGAGCGATCTCGGTCTGGTGGCGTTTCCGGTGCAAAAGAAAACCTTGAAGGTCGAACCGTTCCGCAAGGACCGGCTCGTCCTCATCTGCGTGCCCTCGCATGAGCTGGCGAAGGAGGGCGAGATTTCCGTCGAGAAATTGAAGAAGGAAAAGTTTATCGGGTTCGAGCCCGACATTCCGACGCGCAAGGCGGTCGACAAGATTTTTCGCGAAGCGGGCCTGGAAGTGAACCCGGTGATGGAGTTCGATAATATCGAGACGGTGAAGCGCGCGGTGGAAATCGGCGCGGGGGTTTCGATTGTGCCCAGCGCGACGGTCGAGCAGGAAGTGCGCGACGGGACGCTCGCCGCGGTTGAATTCAAGGGGCGGCTCTATTACCGCCCTCTCGGCATCATTTACAAAGCAGGCCGGGTTCTTTCCCCGGCAATGAAGCGTTTTCTCAAGACGCTGAAGGAATCGCCCGAGCCGCAGGCGGCGGAGACAGAGACGGTGGCGAAAGAGGCGGCGTAGCAAATGTAGCGGCGGTCTATGACCGCCGACGGAGAGAGAAAACGCATCGCCTGTCCGCGGCGGTCATAGACCGCCGCTACATTAGGAATCGCCAGAAAAGCGGCGATCAGTAAAGTGACAGCATGGCCGGTTCTTATTTTCTCACCACGGCGATTGATTACGTGAACAGCGCGCCTCACCTGGGGCATGCGTACGAAAAGGTGCTGGCCGATTTCTTTGCGCGGCATCAGCGGGGTCTGGAGCACGACGTGCTTTTCCTGACCGGCGTCGACGAGCACGGGCAGAAGGTGCAGCAATCGGCGCAGCGTGAGGGGATCGAGCCTCAGCTTTTCGCCGACCAGATGAGCGCGCGGTTTCAGCAGATGCATGAAAGCCTCGGCGTGGAGTCGTCCCATTTCGTGCGCACCACGGATGAGAATCACAAGAAGATCGTCCGCGAATGGCTGCAACGCCTTCACGACAAGGGCGAAATTTTCTTCCAGGAACACGAGGGCTTTTACAGCGTCCGGCAGGAACAATTCGTCACCGAGAAGGACAAGATCGACGGCCAATGGCCCGAGATTTTCGGCGAGGTCATCGAGACGAAGGAACCGAATTACTACTTCCGGCTCGAACCTTATCGCGAGCGGCTCCTGAAATATATCGAGGAAAATCCCGAGTGGATCGTGCCCGCTTTTCGCCGCAAGGAATTGCTGGGCGCGCTGGCCGAGCCGTTGGGCGATCTCTGCATTTCGCGTCCCAAAACGAGGCTCACCTGGGGGATTCCGCTGCCGTTCAACGAGGATTACGTCACCTACGTCTGGTTCGACGCGCTGGTGAATTACTATTCGTTTGCCTCGGTGAAAGGCGCGTTACGCTGGCCGCCCGATCTGCAAATTATCGGCAAGGACATTCTGATTCCGGCACATGGCGTCTATTGGCCGATCATGCTTTTCGCGCTCGGCCTTGAGTTGCCGAAGCATTTTCTTGTGCACGGTTTTTGGACCAATAGCGGCGCGAAGATCAGCAAGTCGAACGCGAAATCACTCATCGATCCGGTGCCGTACGTCGAGAAATTCGGGCCTGACGCGCTCCGTTATTTTGTGCTACGCGAAATGGTCCTGGGCCAGGACGCCGATTTTTCGGACGAGCGTTTCGAGACGCGCTACACCGGCGATCTCGGAAAAAAGCTGGGCAACCTCGTCCAGCGCACGCTCTCGATGATCAACTCGTATCGTGCGGGCGTGATCCCCACCTACGACGGTTTCCACCTGACCGACGCCGACGTTGCTCTGCGTTCCGATGCGGTCGTCGAGGAGTACAAGCGCGCGGTGGACCAGTTCGCCCCGCATCTGGCCTTGCAGGCCGTGTGGGAATTTGTCGCGCAGGCCAACGAATACATCGAGAAGACGGCTCCCTTCAAGCTGGCCAAAGACCCGGCGCAATCCAAGCGGCTCGACGTCATTCTGGCGTTGTTGGCGGAGACGCTGCGGCGGCTGTCGGTGCTGGTGCAGGCGGCGTTGCCCTTCACGGCGGAAAAAATCCGCGCCCAACTTCAGCTCACGCCCGGCCCCGTCCGGCTGGAGGAAGCGCTCTTTGGAAATTCACTTCGTGGTCACACCGTGGGCAAACCGAAGGTGATCTTTCCGCCCGTTGAAGAGAAACCTCCCGGCGAGAGCTAAACCGGCGCCGCCTCCACCGTCATGACCCTGTTCGCCCTCACGCTGTCGCATGAAATGCGCGCCGATTTGCTGAGCCTTGTGAAGGGGCTTTTCATCGTCTTCGTTTTCGTCAGCTTTATTTGCGTGACCGGTTATGGCGCGAAGCAAATCCGGACCGGGCGGCTCTTCGCGAGCGAAAACGCGCCTCTGCCTTTGGGTATGCCGGCCATGTCAGGCTGGTTTTTCGTCATCAGCGTGGTGGGACTGATTTACCTGCAATCGCCCCTTTACGCCATTATCGTCATGGTGGGAACGGCGGGCGTGCTGGCGGAAAACAGGCGCACCGCGCAGGCGCAATTCGGCCTCGACCGCGTGAAGCCAAGCAAAGCGCTGACCTGGGGACTGCTTGTTTTTGGAGCCATCATGCTGGTCGAAACCCCTCTGAGCGAGGCGTGGGCGTGGCTCCTCGACGTATGCAACGTGTCTCACCCCGAGCAGCAATCGGTCGAGACCTTCAGCCAGTATAACCATGCTTCCACGATTTTGTGGTTCCTGTTTCAGGCGGTGCTTTTGTTTCCTGTGATTGAAGAGCTGTTTTTTCGCGGCTTCCTTCAGACCTTCCTGAAAAATTATACCTCGACCTGGCTGGCCATCGTGCTCAGCGGCGGAGTCTTCGCATTTGCGCATCTCAACCTGGGCGCGATTCTTCCGCTTTGGTTTCTGGGATTAGCCCTGGGCGTGGCCTACGAACACACCGGCTCGCTCATCGTGCCCATGAGCATTCACGCCTGCTTTAACCTGGCCACGGGTTTGAGCCTGCTGATGGACAAGGGGACTCCGTCATGAGCGCTTCCACTTCGCTGGTCGCGCTGGGCGAGAATGGCCTGCTCCGCCTGCTCACCGGGCATTGGAAAACCGATCCGCGCCAGGTGCTGACCGGTGTGGGCGACGACTGCGCGGTGCTGCGTGGCGAGGGAAAGAATCATTTTTTGCTCTTCAAAACGGACGCGGTTGTCGAAGGCGTCCACTTCACCCCGCGCGAGCGGCCGGAGCTGATCGGACGCAAGGCGCTCTCCCGCGCGCTCAGCGACCTCGCCGCGATGGGGGCTTCTCCCCTGGCGGCGGTGATTACCCTGGGCGTTCCGAAAGACGAATCGGTGCGCCGGTTGCGCGCGATTTATCGCGGTATCGAGCACGTCGCGAAGAAGTACGGAGTCAACCTCGTCGGGGGCGAAACGACGCGCGCAAAGCAACTTTTCCTCAACGTCGCGCTGCTCGGCGAATGCCGGGGTTATCATCCCGTGCTGAGATCGGGCGCGCGAACAGGGGATTTGATTTTCGTCACGGGCCGACTCGGCGCGACGCGGGCGCGGCGTCATCTTGTTTTCGAACCGCGACTGGCGGAGGGCCAATGGCTGGCCCGGCATAAGGTCGCCTCGTCCCTCATGGACTTGAGCGACGGATTGGGAGCCGATTTGCCCCGTCTGGCACGGGCTTCCGGCGTTTTTTTTCAACTCGATTTCGCGGCCATCCCGCGTGCGCGCGGCGCAACCCTGAAAGCCGCCTTAAGCGACGGTGAGGACTACGAACTTCTCTTCACCACAAGGCCGTCTTTTGCAAAAACTTTGAAAAAGAAGTGGCCATTCGCCACGCCCTTGCATTGTATTGGAGTTATGCGGCCTCGCGACCAGGAATCGCGGCAGCCTTTTATTGCCCATGGGTTTGACCATTTTAAACAGCGTTGAGGCCGCGCAGGCCTTCGCGGAGAGCTGGGCGGCGGATCTCGTCGGCGGGGAAATTTTTGCCCTGCACGGGGTTCTCGGCGCGGGAAAGACGCAGCTCGCCAAGGGTCTGGCTCGCGGGCTCGGATTTCGCGGCGACGTCACCAGCCCTACTTTTACCATCGTGCACGAGTATCGCGGTGGACGCCTGCCCATGTACCACATCGATCTTTACCGGATTCACAACGAAAAGGACGCGGTCGACATCGGGCTCGAGGAATATTTGCCGAGTGACGGCGTGACGGTCATCGAATGGCCGGAGCGCATCGCTTCGATTCTTCCGCCACAGACGCAACACTGGAGCTTGGAAGTGGTCAGCCTGACGGAACGGGTGATCAAGCAACTCGAGCCGGCTTCCTCTTAACTTTATGCTCGATCTCGCCTTCGATACGTCTTCCTCCATCGGCAGCATCGCGCTCGGCAACACCCAGGTCGTGGTCCAGTCGATTGAGTTTGCGGGACCGCAACGCCATTCCGCCGCGCTGTTTCCGGCGCTGGCGCGTCTCGGCATCCCTCGTCTCAAGCTGCGGCGTATTATCGTCGGGATCGGCCCCGGTTCGTTCTCGGGCATCCGCGTCAGCCTCGCCGCGGCGCAGGGGATCGCACTGGTGCAAAACATTCCGGTGATTGGAATTTGCAGCGCCTTTTCCGTGGCCGCGCAGCACAAGGAAGTCGCACGGCTCGGGGTCTTTGCCGATGCGAAACGACGCGAAGCTTTCTGTACGGTCTATCATAAGGGCCAGTTGGAAAAGGAGACCTACCTGATTCCAATGGCGGAGATCGAGGAGCACGCGAGCAAGTTCACGCTGGCCGTGAGCGCGGAGCCGTTGCCCGGCATTGCAACGAGGACTTACCCTCGCGCCCAGGATTTGCTGACGCTGCCCGATGAGCTTGCCGGCTGGGTGACCGAGGATAAGCTCGAACCGATTTATCTCCGTGAACCGGTGGCGCCGAAGTAAGTTGGAACGGTAGCCTTGCGATATCTCGAAATGAGTTCTTTAGCACATCGCCGTTGCTGGGTTGAAGTCGATGGCCGCGCTCTGCGCCATAATTTCAAGATCTTGCGGAGCCTGGTGCCGAGCACGACGCGTCTCATGGCCGTGGTCAAGGCGAACGCCTACGGGCACGGGCTTGTTCCCATGGCGCGGGAATTGGAGTCGATCGGGACCGACTGGCTGGGCGTGGCCAACGTCGCCGAGGGCGTGGCGATCCGCGAGGCGGGAGTCCGTCTGCCCATCCTTCTGCTCAGCGCGACGCTGCCCGAGGAGATGGAGGAAGCGATCCGGCAAAAGCTGGCGCTGACGCTTTCGTCTTACGATGAGGCGAGGCAGCTTGACCGCGTGGCGCGCGCCTTGCGTCGGAAGGCCGAGGTTCATTTCAAGATCGATACCGGCATGGGCCGGCTCGGCTGCTGGCATTTGCACGCGCGCAAGGAATTGGCCCGCATCCGGCGCCTGGCTGGACTCAACGTCAAGGGACTCTGCACCCATTTTGCTTCCGCCGACGACAATGCCGGGTTGACCCAAACGCAGTGGGCCGTGATCTCGCCCTTTTTCGCCGAGAACAAGAATCTCCTGCGCCACGCCGCGAACAGTCCCGCCGTGACGCGCCGCTACGGCTTTGATGCCGATATGGTGCGCGTGGGACTGGCCCTCTACGGGATTGCGCCGAATCCGGACGATCAGGGCCTCGGCTTGCGTCCCGTCCTGACCTGGAAAAGCCGCGTGACACTGCTGCACGAGATGGCGCGGGGCCGCACAGTGAGTTACGGCGCGACCTATCGCGTTCCGTCGCCGCAACGGCAGGCGGTCGTGGCGATGGGCTACGGTGACGGCTACTTTCGTCTTCATTCCAACGCGAGCCACATGCTGGTGCGTGGAAAGCGTTGCCCTATCCGGGGCCGCGTGACCATGGATCAAATCATAATCGATGTCACCCGCGTGCCCGGTTGTCGCGTCGGGGACGAGGTCGTGGCCCTGGGCGTTCAGGGAAACGAGGAAATCCAGGCGCGTGAACTTGCTCTACAGGTGCAGACCATCCCGTGGGAAATCCTGACCAACATCAGCGCGCGCGTGCCGCGAATCTATAAGCATTTTAAGACATAGACCGTCGCTACATCATCGTTGCACGGATCGCGGCGGCGGCGGCCTCGCCGTCCTTGATGCCGAAAAATCCCGATTCGAGCCGGGGAACCAGATAGGGCTTTCCCTGTGCGCTGCGGCTGAGGACAACCTCCTCCAGGCCGTCAAAGCGTTTGATGAGATGGGGCGGTCCCATTTCTTTGCGGGTAAAAACGCGCAGTTCGGGCGGTTTTTTTCCGTGCAATCGCGCTATGAAGATGCGCTTATTTGTGACCACGTACCAGGTGTGCCGCGCGCGTGCGCCGAGGTTGATCGGGTAAAAGAAAAAGCTGAATCCGCAGAAGATAAACGGCAGGCTGAAGATCGGGACCAGTTTCCACCAGCCATCCCAGGGCGCCAGCATGGCGCCGTGATACCAAAACGCGCCGAGGATGGACCAGGTCATGCCGAAAAAAATCGCAGGGAGGCCGCGCAGCATGAAGACGTAGGGCCGGGGTCGTCCGTGCCAGAGAATTTCTTCGCCCGGAGCGAGGCAGGTTGTGATTTCAGGTGGCATGAGGAAACTTTGGACAAGATTAACAGATTCGGGTGGCCCGGGCTACTTGTTGCCCGGGTCGTCGCAGGCGACAGGAAGCGATTTTATGGTCATAAAAATAAGATTCGCTTCCTGTGCGCTCGCGATGCCGCGCTTGCGCACCCGGACAACAAGTAGTCCGGGCCACCCAAAGTTAATCAATCGCCATCCGCTTTTGGATGCCGAATTTATCGACCCGCTTGCGAAGCGTCGCACGGGTGACGCCGAGAAGCTTGGCGGCCTGGACTTGGTTGCCGGAGGTTTCGGCCAGCGCGCGGACGATGAGTTCGCGCTCCGCAGCTGGCAGGAGTTTGAACTGTTTGTCGCTGCGGGCGAAGCTGAAGAGCGTCTCCACCGCGTGGGCCAGCGCGGCTTTTCCCGGATCAGTTCCCGATGGCTTCGCGGCTTCCGTGGCGGTGGCGGCGGGCACGGCGGCGGAAAAAACCGGACGCGCCGGCTCGCCTGAAGCGGGGGCAGCGGAGCGTTGGCCGCGCGAGATTTCCTCGGGAAGATTGGCCAGCGTGATGGTGTTGCCGGAGGCGAGGACCATGGCGCGCTGGATGCAGTTCTCCAATTCGCGGACGTTGCCGGGCCAGGTGGAGCGTTGAATGGCCGCGAGCGCCTCATCGGCGATCTGGCTCGGGCCGGTTGGTTGCTTGAGCCGGAATTTGTTGATGAAATAGGCGACCAGGAGCGGAATGTCGGTCGAGCGTTCGCGCAGCGGCGGCAGGTTCACGCGCACGACGTTGAGGCGGTAGAAGAGATCCTCGCGAAATTCCTTCCGCTGCACCGCCTGCCACAAGTCCTTGTTCGTGGCGGCGATGATCCGCACGTCGGTCTTGATCGACTGGTTGTTGCCGACCCGGGAAAACTCGCCTTCCTGGAGCACGCGCAGAATTTTGGTCTGAGTGGTCATCGGCATGTCGCCGATCTCGTCCAGAAAAAGCGTGCCGCCGTCGCATTGCTCGAACTTGCCGATGCGCTGCGCGAGCGCGCCGGTGAACGCGCCTTTCTCATGGCCGAAGAGTTCGCTTTCGAGCAGGTTTTCCGGAATGGCCGCGCAGTTGATGGCGATGAACGGCTTGTTCACGCGGGAACCGTTTTGGAAGATCGCGCGCGCCACCAGTTCCTTGCCGGTGCCGCTTTCGCCGGTGATGAGAATGGTCGTGCTGGTCGGCGCGACCTGGCCGATTAGCTTGTAGACCTGCTGCATGGCCGGCGAGTTGCCCACGATCGTCTGGCTGCTCTCCTCCGCGTTGAGCTTGGTGGGGAACGCGACGATCTGCTTCATGGCACGGGCCGCGGCGAGGGCCTCGAAAAGGAGGTCCTTCAGTTGGGGAATGTCGAAGGGCTTGAGGACGTAATCGTAGGCCCCGCGCTTCATCGCCTCGATGGCCGTTTGCGACGTTCCGTAGGCGGTCATCATGACCACGACCTGTTTCGGGTTGATCTGGCGCAATTCCTTGAGCGTGTCGAGTCCGCTTTGCTGTCCCATGCGGATGTCCATCACGATCAGGTCAGGATGGGATTTGCGCGCCATGCGGATGCCTTCGTCGCCCGATTCCGCGCTCAGGATGTCGAGCGGTTCCTTTTCCAGCAGGCGGCGGAAGGAATAATGGACGTCCTTCTCATCGTCGATGATGAGGACGCTCTGCCGCCCTTCGGACGGTGTAGTCGAATTTTTAACCTTATCCTTTTCCATGGGAGCCGGGGAATGCCGCTGGCGCGAAGAGGCAGAGCCACGTGCGCCGGAGGTCATAGCGTGTGTATTATAGGGGACGTCCCACCGCGGTAACAAATGGTTTTAATTCCGCAACCAATTTGGCGTAAAGATTGAAATCGACCTGCTGTTGACCGTCGCTCCACGCTTCGGCTGGGTTGGGATGGACTTCGATGAGCAGGCCGTCGGCGTTGAGCGCGACCGCCGCTTTGCACAATTCCAGGACCATGTCGGCCCGTCCGCAACCCTGGCTCGGGTCGATGATGACCGGGAGATGCGATTCCTTCTTGATGACGGCCACGGCGCCGAGGTCCAGCGTGTTGCGCGTGTAAGTCTCGAAGGTGCGGATGCCCCGCTCACAGAGCAGGACGTTGGGGTTGCCGTGGGCCAGCACGTATTCCGCCGCCAGAAGCCATTCCTCGATCTTCATGCTCATGCCACGCTTGAGCAGGATGGTCTTGCCGCTGCGGGCCGCTTCGGTGATGAGGGCGAAGTTCTGGGAGTTCCGCGCGCCGATCTGGAGGATGTCGGAATGCGCGGCAACGAGTTCCACGTCCCGTTCGGAAAGCACCTCGGTCACGATGCCGAGATCGTATTCCTTCGCCGCCTGGGAGAGAAGCCGCAGGCCTTCCTTGGCCAGGCCCTGAAATTCGTAGGGAGAGGTGCGGGGCTTGTAAGCGCCGCCGCGGAGGAAGGTTGCTCCCTGTGCCTTGACGGCCTTCGCGGTGGCCATGAGCTGCTCTTCGCTTTCGACCGAACAAGGTCCCGCCATGAAGCAGAACTTTTTGCCCGCGCCGATTTCCTGGCCATGAACTTTCACAATGGTGTCTTTTTCCTCGCCCTTTTTTACCTCGCGGCTCACCAGCTTGTAACGCTTCTGGACGCGATGGACATGTTCAACCTGCGGCCAGGAAGAAAGCATCTCCAGCGATTGGTGGGTATTCTCGTCTCCAATGGCGGCGATGACGGTCTGGACCTTGCCGTGGATGGGGCGGGGCTCGTAGCCGAGCTTCGCCACTTCGGCGATGACTTTCTCGACTTCTTCTAACGGTAGATTGGGCTTTAAAACAACGATCATAAGGGGGCCGGAAAAATGTGATTTCCGGGAAGGTTAAAAGTAGGGGATCAAGCGGCGGGAGGCAATGGTAAAGTCCGAGGTAGCCGTCGGCCTACCTACACACTCTAGAACGGATTTATTGCTACCGCTTAGCCCCTAACAATCAAGCATAACCCGCCAGAATTCGGCTTAACCCGGCACTACTCCGGTAGTCGCAAATCTGGTCGCATCGCATGACGCATGCGTGTTAGGGTCGTCGTCGGTAGCCCCACCAACTGCCAATGATACCCAAGCATCAATCAGATATTTCTCTGCCAGCAACCTCTCCGCCCATCAACAAGATTCAACCTTGGGAGTGGTCGTTAAGCCTTTCCGTGCTGGCCATGCTTATCCTTCGCACCATCGTACTGACCATGCCGCCCTGCCTTAAAGCCCCCTGGTGCGATGAAATATATACCTATTATCAGGTAGATCATGCTTCTTTTCACGAGCTACGCCGATCCCTCTCTGCCAATGCCAACGCCTCTCCCCCGCAATATTATATTTTTATTTGGGCGTTGGGGAAGATTTTTCCATGTTCCATCATGACCATACGGGTCTTCTCCGCCATTTGTAGCGCCTCAGCCTGGGCCATTACCTGGCGGGTGCTGCGGAACTACCTGGATTTTTTTCCGGCGAGTGTGTCGGCTTGTCTGGTCTTTCTTGGCTCAGATTTATTTTTATATTATAGCGCAGAGGCGCGGTTTTACGGCCCCTATCTCTTGGGCATTACCCTTTTAGTATATTGTTATGATTTATTATCAAGGAAAGTGAATCCGGGCCTTCTAATGTTGCTCTTTAACGCATTTTGCCAGTGCCTCGCCGTATCGACCAGTTATGTGGCCGGATTGTATTCGGCGGTGGTTCTGCTGGCGGTGTTGCTGAAGGATAAAGCTTGTGGTCTTTGGCGGCCAAGGGTTTACGTTTCATTTGTGGCCGGATGGTTCCCCATTCTATTCTGTCTGCAAAACATCCGTGGAAGCGGGGTCGATTGGATTAAAAGACCAGATTACAGTTATATATTTCATCCGTTTAATCCTGAAATAGATGTCAGCAAGATCTATTTCGCGCTATTTATTCTCGCGGTTTTGGCGTTTTTTTTCTCCTTTAAGAATGAAAGCAAATCTGACCTTCCCTTAAAAGCCGGCGTTAAGGACATAGCCTACCTGGCGGTGTTTCTTTTGGCCGTTCCTTACCTGGTATTGCTGATTTCATGGCTGGGCAAGCCCATGATGGTTGATAGATATTATTTTCCATCGTTGATTGGAATGGTGATATTCACGGGAATAATTGCCCAGAGAACACTTGGCCCATTAGAGCTTTTGCCGCCGGTCTCCTTGAAATCCCAAGGCTTCTTAAATGTGCTCAAAGCCACTCTTCTCGCGGCTTTGGTTTTACATCCATTGCTTGGGGCCATACATTTAAAAATGAATCAGGCAAAACCTGACGGGGAACCCAGCCTGGCCGCCAACTCACAGATCATCATTGCGGACAATTCTCCAACGTATTTGCCGCTCGCCTTCACGCGCAACCATAATGGAAATTTGTTTATGGTGGTGAAACCCGGCAAGAACCAGAAAGAGGTTCAGGCCAACCTGGAAAAGTTTCATCACAATCTCCAAACCATAGATATCAATACCTTGACGGCCAAGTATGCCAAAATTACGCTGGTTGAAGATGGGAGTTTCGCTGAATTTTTGTGGGTGAAGTCAGCGTTGCTCCAGCGCGGGTATCGTCCCTTAGAGAGTGCAGTGCAAAATAAAACCATGACCTGGACGCTCTTATCGAATGAGCAACCCTAGCCTTTATGCACCGAAGCCCGGAAGCGAAGCGGTGATTTTTTTGCGTCCTGTTGGCCAATTTGACGCGTCGTTTGCATTCGGGCATTGTGCGGAGACTGCGGCCCTCCTATCTCTCGTGGCATAATTGCAGCAGTGATTACGAGCGCACCCAGAAAGGATGCTAGCTCTGGCAGCGAAGTCTTGCCATACTGTGGACCCTTTTTCTCTGCGCGTTCTGGGCTCTTGTCGGTATGATGGTTGGCGGCGTTTTCTTCGGTCCGATAACGAACTGAAGTAGTTAATTAGAATGGTAGCGTCAACCACATGCTCGCAATCCGATCCAACTTGACTGCCGACATTCGATTCCTTACTTTAGGGTAATGCAAAGCACCCTTACTTCCAAAGGCCAGATCACCATTCCTCAGGCCTTGCGGAAAAAATTGCATTTGAAAGCCGGTGATGTTCTCGATTTTGATGAGAACGCTCCCTACTTAAAAGCGGTCAGGCAGGTTGATGAGAAACGCATGCGCTCCACGATTGGATGCGCCAAGAGCAAATTTGAAGGCAAAACGGTGAAGCAATGGCTCGATGAACTTCGCGGTCCGGTCGAGTTACCGTGATTACCGCGGTCGATACCTCGGCCTTGATGGCCATCGCCAAAGCCGAGCCAGATGCACATGTCTGGGTTAATCTCTTGCGTGAGCAAGGCGGTCAGGGCCGATTAATTGTATGTGATGTTGTCTTGGCAGAGATGTCCGCATTGTTCAACGATGACGCAGCAGCATCGCGCTTTTTCCAAAACTTGGGAATTGATCACGAACCGACTTTAGCCCCCACAGCGTTGCTTACCGGACGCATTTTCCATGCGTATCGCCGGTCGGGTGGTCCCCGCGAGCATCTCATTCCCGATTTTCTCGTCGGCGCCCATGCGTTGCTTCAGGCAGAGCAACTGGCTGCGGCTGATCGGGGCTATTTGCGCCGCTATTTTCCCAAGCTGCGGGTGATTGGTCCGGGCCACCCAAAGCCTCATTAGTCTGCCTTTCGATCACAGTGCCGCTTCTAAAAAAGCGACGTTATTGCTGTTTTCGGTGGCAAAGTGGCACGGGGCTTGTTAATTGAATTACCATGCCTGTCACTTCGCCTGGACTTAAGGGGATCGTCGCCGCCACCACCCGTCTCAGTGATGTCATGGGGGACGAGGGGATTCTCGTCTATGCCGGCTACAACATCAACGAACTCGCCGGGCACGTCAGCTACGAGGAAGTCGTCTATCTCCTCTGGCATGAAGCTTTACCCAACAAGGCCGAACTGGCGCAACTCAAGGCCGACCTGCGCGCCGCCCGCATTTTGCCGCCGCCCGTCGTCGAATTTCTTAAGAACGCGCCGAAGGATGCCAACCCGATGGACGTCCTGCGCACGGGCGTTTCGATGCTTGGCCTCTACGACCACGCGCCCGTCGGTCCGCAGACCCCGGAACAGCTTCTGCCCCGCGCCGTCTCGTTGACGGCTAAAGTCGGCGTCATCATCGCTTATTTTCATCGGGCGCGGCAGGGCAAGTCGCTGCCGCCGATTCGCACCGACCTCGATGAAGCAGCCCATTTCCTTTATCTTCTTTCCGGCGAGACGCCCGGTCCCGAAGCGGTCAAGACGCTCGACCTCGCCTATGTCCTGCACGCGGACCACGGCTTCAACGCCTCCACTTTCTCCGCGCTGGTGACGACTTCCACCCTTTCGGACATCTACTCCGCGGTCACGACCGCCATCGGCTCGCTCAAAGGCCCGCTGCACGGCGGCGCGAACGAGGCGGTCATTCACATGCTCCAGGAAATCGGCAGCCCGGATAAAGTCGATGCCTGGGTGGCGGCCAAGTTCGCGAAAAAGGAAAAGATCATGGGCATGGGCCACGCGGTGTATAAGGTGCTCGACCCGCGTGCGCCGCACCTGAAGGCCATGGCGGTCGCGCTGACCCGCGAGCTCGGCGAAACAAAGTGGGTCGAAATGAGCGAACGCATCGCTGAAATCGTCAAAAAGGAGAAAAATCTCAACGCGAACGTCGATTTTTATTCCGCCACGGTTTACTACAGCCTCGGCATTCCCACTGACCTCTTCACCCCGATTTTCGCCATCGCCCGCACCTCGGGTTGGACCGGCCATATCATCGAGCAGCTTAAGGACAACAAAATCTTCCGCCCCAGCAGCGAGTATGTCGGCTTTCCCGTCGGTAAAAAAGTTGTTCCTCTCGACCAGCGCTAACGCACCATCAGAGGTTGAAGCATCTTTCTTTAGAGGGCTTCATGATATGAAGCTTGTCCCTGACAGTGCGCGGGCTAAGTTCGACCAACCCCGTTGCCACTGACAGTTTTTTTGAAACCATGAACTCGACCACAGCCCGGTATTTGGAAGGCGCAGTCCATCACAATCACCCCCTAAGCCCCAAGGGCATTTCGGAGCGATTGTTCACCTTCTGGTTCAATAGTTTCGTTTACAACCAGATTTGGGAGGACCCGCGGGTCGATCTCAAAGCCCTCGCCCTGACTCCCGAAAGCCGGATGCTCACGATCTCGTCCGGAGGCTGCAACGTCCTCAATTATCTCATCCATAAGCCGGAGCATATCCACGCCGTCGATCTCAATCGCAGCCATCTCTGCGTCCTCAAACTGAAGCTTGCCGCCATCAAACACCTGCCCAGCTACGAGGATTTCTTCCTCTTCTTTGGTTGTGCGGACGACGAATTGAATCGGTACAACTACTTCACCTTTCTCGCGGAACATCTCGATGACAATGCCCGTACCTTTTGGGAGAAAGGCAGTTGGTTGCGCCGGATGCTTTTCGGCGCCCGCATTAAATACTTCACCAAGAATTTCTACGACTACGCCAAGATGGGCTATTTCATCCGCTTCCTGCACACCATCGCCCGCGTGTGCAAGTGGGACCCCGCGCGCCTTCTTTCCGCCTCCAGCCGCGCCGAGCAGGAGCAGGTCTTTGAGCGGGACATCGCGCCTTTCTTCGACAACTGGTTCGTCCGTGCCACCGGCAACATGCCGGTCATGCTTTACTCCCTCGGCATCCCGCCCCAGCAATTCAGCGCCATGGAGACCGAGACACCCGGCGGTCTCGTCGGCATGTACCGCGAACGGGTCAAGCGTCTCGCCTGCGACTTCCCCATCTCCGATAATTACTTCGGCTGGCAGGCCTTTGGCCGCAGCTACGACCGCGCCGCGCGTTGCGCAATGCCCGAATACCTCAAGGAAGAGAATTTCCAGACCCTGCGCGACAACCTCGACCGCGTTTCCGTCACCAACACGACGCTGATCGAGTATATGCGCTCGCAACCCGATGCCTCGCTTGACCGCTTCGTCTTCCTCGATTCCCAAGATTGGATGCGGCCCGAGCAGATCGCCGAAATGTGGACCGAGATCGCCCGCGTCGGCAAGCCCGGTTCGCGCATCGTTTTCCGCACCGCCGCCACCACGTCGCCGGTCGAGACCGCCCTGCCGCCCACGCTTAAGGCGAAGTTCGACTACAAGGAAGCGCTCTCGAAGGCCCTCCTGCGCGAAGACCGCTCAGCCATCTACGGCGGCTTTCATCTTTACGTGATGGAAAGTTAGCCGTTTCGGGTGGCCGCAGGCGAAGGGAAGCGATTCATTTGATGATAGCGCGCGATGTGCGCTCTGATCCAGGTTGGAATCAAGGCTGCCGAAGGATATGACGTGATCACTTAAACGATTGACTTCGATCATATAAAGGGCATGATCCTATCATGAAAGTGGCCACATCGATCATTCTAGCCCGGCGCAAGTCGCTGGCTGAATTGCTCGAAAATCATCGCTACCTTCCGCTGGCTGAAGTTTGCGCCCGACTCGGCATTTCCCAGGCGACCGCGCGCCGCGATCTCCGCGTTTTGGTGCGCGAAAAGAAAATCACCCGCACCTACGGCGGCGCGCTTGGCATCTTTGACGCGAAATTTACCTCCTTCGCCGACCGCCGTGCTCTCGATCACGACGTGAAGGCGCGTCTGGCGCAAAAGGCGCGCGGTTTCATCCCGGAAAACACCACCTGCTTCTTCGATGGCGGCACGACCATCTTCGCGCTGGCCGAAGCGCTTTATCGTGAACCGGTGCTCGGCTTGCGCGCGGTCACCAACAGCTTGCCCGTCGCGGAAATGTTGGGCCGCGCGGAGGTCGAAGTCCACCTGCTCGGCGGACGTTTTCTCCAACGCCAGTCGCTTCTCCTCGGCCCTGTCGCCCGCCGCTCCGCCCGGCTTTGGAAATTCGACCTGGTTTTCATCGGCGCGGAGGGGCTTTCCCAAGGCGGAATCTGGGCCAGTGAACCCGAAGTGGCCACTTTCCAGAAGACGCTCATCGCGCAGGCCAAACAGGTCATCGTTTGCGCCAACGCCGCCAAGCTTGGTCGCGAAACGGGAGTTTTCCTCTCGCCGTGGACATCCAAATTTCAACTCGTTACCGACGCATCGCCCACTCAACGGGCGCGGCGTGGCTTGCCAGTTTAGTTTAACCCAAACCTCCCATGCCTCCTAAAAACAACACCACCATCTACCTCGTCGCCAGCGGCGATCTCCGCGCATCCGCCAACCAAAAATGTCAGGCTGCCCAGGATGCCTTGGAAAAGGACCTGACCGCAGCCATCAAGAAGGAAGGCTACTCGGTCAAACGCGCCCATTCTTTCGACAAAAAGAAAGGCCACAGCTTTATCGACAGCCAGAAATATGGCATGGAAGTTTTCCGCGACATCCCCACCGAAGCGCCGCTCATCGTGGCCGAAGCGGTCTGGCAATACAGTCATCACCTTCTCGCCGGCTTGAGCACGCACCGGGGACCGATTCTCACTCTGGCCAACTGGAGCGGCACCTGGCCGGGCCTTGTCGGCATGCTCAATCTCAATGGGTCGTTGACGAAAGCAGGCATCGCCTACAGTTCGCTTTGGAGCGAGGATTTCACCGACGACTATTTCCTCAAGAACCTTCGTTCATGGCTCAAGACCGGCAAGGTCAAGCACGACACGTCGCACGTGAAGCCGCTCAAGAAGGTCAAGATTCCCGCCTCCGCCGCCAAAATGGGGAAGGCCTTCGCCCAAAAACTCAAGCACGAGAAGCTCATCATGGGCGTCTTCGACGAAGGCTGCATGGGCATGTTCAACGCGATCATCCCCGACGAATTGCTGCACCCCACCGGCGTCTTCAAGGAGCGGCTCAGCCAGTCGTCGCTCTACGCGAAGATACTTACGGTGAAGGACGAGGAAGCCCGCGCGGTCTATGAATGGCTGCTGGCCAAGGGCATGAAGTTCAACCTCGGCGCCGACGAGGCCACGGAGCTGACCGAAGCCCAGGTGCTTCAGCAGTGCAAGATGTACATCGCCGCCGTGCGCATCGCCGCCGAGTTTGGCGCGGCGACCATCGGCATCCAATACCAGCAGGGCCTGAAGGACCTCGCGCCCGCGTCTGATCTCGTCGAAGGGCTGCTCAACAACGTCAGCCGTCCGCCCGTCTTCGACGAAGTCACCGGCCAGGAACTCTTCAAGGGCGAGGCGTTGCCTCACTTCAACGAAGTCGACGAATGCGCCGGACTCGATGGCGTGGTGACCTACAAGCTATGGCGCGAACTCGGCTACCCGCCGGAAAACACGCTCCACGATCTGCGCTGGGGCCGCCACTATAAAGATAAGAACCTCGACGCCTATGTCTGGGTGTTCCTCATCTCCGGGGCTGTCCCGCCCGCGCATAATATCGGCGGTTACAAGGGCACTTCGAGCGAGCGCCAACCCGCGATGTACTTCCGCCTCGGCGGCGGCACGGTCAAGGGCATCAGCAAACCGGGGTGGATCGTTTGGAGCCGCGTTTTCGTCGATAAGGGCAAGCTCAAGTTCGACACGGGCCTGGCCGAGGTCGTCAAGCTGCCGCAGGCCGAGACCGACGAGCGGTGGCAACTCACCACACCGCCATGGCCCATCATGCACGCGGTACTTCAGGGCATTTCCCGCGATCAGATGATGGCGCGCCACAAAAGCAACCATATTCAAGTCGTCTACGCGCCCGATAAGGCCGCCGCCAAAAACGGCCTTTTCGCCAAAGCCGCCGCGATGGCGGAACTCGGCCTCAAGGTCTCCATCTGCGGAAAAATATGAGCCAAACTGCATGAGCCAAATCTCTGCCGACAAACTTGCCTCGCTGCTCAAGCTCTCCCACGACCTGGGCCGCGAGGACCGCGGGCTGGCCATGCTCGGTGAGGGGAATACGTCGTGCCGCCTCGATGCGGATACGTTTCTGGTCAAGGCCAGCGGTTCGTCGCTCTCCAATCTCCAGGAAAGCCAGCTCGTCGCCTGCCGTTTCTCCGTGCTGCTGCCTCTACTGAAAGCCGGGGCGATGACCGATGCCGAGGTGGAAAAAGCCCTGCTCGATTCGCGCGTCGATCCCACCCAGCCCAAGCCTTCGGTCGAGGCGGTTTTCCACGCCTACTTCCTCTCGCTGCCCGGAATCGAAGTGGTGGGCCACACGCATCCCGTCGCGGTCAACTCGATCCTCTGCGCCGGCGACGGCCCCAGCCAACGCTTCGCCTTCGAGCGACGGTTCCCGGACGAGATCGTCTGCTGCGGCGCGAAATCGGTGCTCGTGCCCTACGTCGATCCCGGCACCATCCTCGCGCAGAAAATCCGGGAGGAGACCGACAAATTCATCATCGCGGAGAATCGTCCGCCCCGCGTGATTCTGCTGCAAAATCACGGCTTCATCGCCATCGGCGCAACCACCGGCTCCGTCCTGGCTGCGACCCTCATGGCGGAAAAAACCGCGCGTATTTTTCTCGGTGCGGCTGCCGTGGGCGCGCCGGTGGGTTTGACTGAAAAAAATGTGGCGCGGATCGATTCGCGTCCCGATGAGCATTATCGCCAGAAGATGTTAAAATTATGAGCGCATCCACCTACTCCCACGCACAAGAACAATACGCCGCACTCGGTGTCGATACCGAAGCTGTTATTGCGACGCTCGCCCGCGTTCCCATTTCGCTGCAATGCTGGCAGGGCGACGATGTCGGTGGTTTTGAACAGGCCGACGGCCCGTTGACCGGTGGGATTCAGGCCACCGGAAATTATCCCGGCAAGGCGCGCACCGCGAAGGAATTGTGCCGTGATCTCGAACAGGCCACTGCACTCATTCCCGGGCGGCACCGGGTCAACCTTCACGCCTTGTATGCGGAATTGGGCGGTAAAAAAGTCGAACGCAACGCCTACACCATCGAGCAATTCACCGGCTGGGTCGATTGGGCGCGCGAAAAACAATTGGGTGTTGATTTCAACCCCACCTATTTCTCCCACCCTCTTTCGGCGGATGGATTTACGCTTTCGCATCGCGACGAGAGCGTGCGTCGTTTCTGGATCGAGCACGGCATCGCCTGCCGCAAGATCGCCGCCGAAATTGGCAAACGATTGGGTAACACGGTCATCACCAATTTCTGGGTTCCCGACGGCTCCAAGGACACGACGGTGAGCCGCCGCCAACACCGCGAATGGCTGGCGCAATCGCTCGACGCCATTTTTGCCGAAGCGATTGATCCGGCGCTCAATCGCGACGCGGTAGAAAGCAAGCTGTTCGGTATTGGCTGCGAATCCTACACGGTCGGCTCGCACGAATTTTATCTCGGTTACGCGGCGACACGCCAAAAGATCATCTGCCTCGATGCGGGTCATTTCCATCCCACCGAGAGCCTTGCGGATAAAATTTCTTCCGTGCTGCTGTTCGTGCCCGAGATTCTGCTTCACGTCAGCCGCGGCGTCCGCTGGGACAGTGACCATGTCGTGATTCTCGACGATGCCACGCGCGCGATGATGGAGGAAATCGTGCGCGGCTCCTACCTCGACCGCGTCCATATCGGCATGGATTTTTTTGACGCGAGCATCAACCGCATCGCGGCGTGGGTCGTGGGTGCGCGGAGCACGCAAAAAGCCTTGTTGCTTGCCCTACTCGAACCGCTGGAGCGTCTTCGTCAGTATGAAAAGGAAGGCGATCTGACCAGCCGCCTGGCGTTGCTCGAAGAGGCCAAAAGCCTGCCCTTTAGTGAAGTCTGGAATGAATTTTGCCGCCGTCAGAATGTCCCCGCCGGTTTCGGCTGGATGGAGACGGTCAAGAAATACGAACGGGACGTTCTCTCTCTCCGCAAATGAGCGCAACCCATTATATTGCGGTTGACCTGGGAGCGGAGAGCGGACGCGTCATGCTCGGGACGCTGGAAGAAGGCCGCGTGTCCCTGGAGGAGGCCCATCGTTTCCCGAATCGCGTGCTGACCGTGAATGGGCATTTGCATTGGGACCTTGCCCATTTGGAGAAGGAGATTTTCGCGGGTGTAAAAAAAGCCGCGCAGCGCAACGTGCCGATTTCGGGGATCAGCACCGATTCGTGGGGAGTCGATTACGTTTTGCTCGATGCGAAAGGGAAGGCGCTGGGCCAGCCTTATTGTTACCGCGATGTCCGGACGGCCGATAGCCCGGCCCGTTTGTTCAAGAAATTGCCGTTTGCGGAAATTTATCAGGAAACCGGTATTCAATTCATGGCGATCAACACGGTGTTCCACTTCGAAGCGCAGCAGCAGGAAGATTCCGCCGTTTTTTCCGGAGCCGATCATTTTCTCAATATCGCCGACTATTTTAATGCGCAGTTTTCTGGCGTGGAAGCGGCGGAGGAATCGTTGGCCAGCACCACGCAGCTCTACAATCCGAAGACCCGCACCTGGTCTGACAAGCTGATCTCGACGCTCAGGCTAAAGAAATCGCTCTTCCCGAAGATCGTCCCGAGCGGCACGGTTCTGGGACCGGTTGTTGGCGACCTCAAGAATCATCCCTCTCTGGCTCAGGCCCGGGTCGTTGCGACCTGTTCGCACGATACCGGCGATGCGGTCGCCGCCGTTCCCGCCTGCGGTGGTAATTGGGCTTATCTCAGTTCGGGCACGTGGTCGCTGCTCGGTGCGGAACTTTCCTCGCCCGTGATGACCGATGCGGCGCGCGAAGCTGGATTCACCAACGAAGTCGGGATCGGCGGCACCATCCGTTTCTTGAAAAACATCGCGGGGCTCTGGGTCGTGCAGGAATGCCGCCGCGCGTGGGAAGCCGCCGGGCAATCCTTCACCTACGAGGAATTGACGCGGTTGGCGGTGGAAAATGGTCCGGCGCACGCGCACATTTCCCTCCAGGACCCCCGCTTCGTCTCCGCTGGCGACATGCCGGACAAGATCACTTCGTTTTGCCGGGAAACCGCCCAACCGGCGCCCGTGACACCGGGGCAATTCGTCCGCACGATTTTGGAAAGCCTGGCGCTGACTTACGCGCAAACCCTGCGCCAATTGGAAAGTCTCGCCGGTCACAAGTTCGAGAAACTTCACATCGTGGGCGGGGGCAGTCGCAGCCAATTGCTCAACCAGCTTGCGGCCGACGCCACCGGGGCGACAGTCATTACCGGACCGGTCGAGGCCACGGCCATCGGCAATATTCTCATCCAGGCGCTGGCGCTGGGCCATCTCGAATCGGCCGCTCATTTACGGCGCATCGTTGAAAATTCCTTTCCCACGCAAACCTTCCTTCCGGGCGCAGGTTTGTCTGACGCAGTCCGGACCCGCTTTCAAAAACTCCACCTCCAAAAATCATGAGCACCACCACCTATTCCTTCGTCAACTATCTTTGGGACAGCAAGCACGCCGCCAAGCTCGATCCGGTGGCCCGCCTCATCTATCGCTCCAACCTGCTCGGTTCCGACCAGCGCATCACCAACACCGGCGGTGGCAATACCTCGGCCAAGTTGACCGAGACCGATCCGCTTACCGGCAAGCCGGTTGAGGTGCTGTGGGTCAAGGGCTCGGGCGGCGATCTGCGCACCTCGAAGCGCGAAAATTTTTCATCTCTCTATCAAGACAAGCTCATCGCACTCCAGGAACTCTACGGCGCGGCCAGGGAAAAGGGGCCGAAGACTGCCATCGAGGACGCGATGGTCGAAAGCTATCTCCACTGCACGTTCAACCTGAACCCGCGCGCGCCCTCCATCGACACCCCGCTGCATAGTTTCGTGCCCTACAAACATGTCGACCATACCCATCCCAATGCGGCCATTGCCATCGCTGCCTCGAAGAACTCGAAAGAGTTGACGAAGAAAATCTACGGCGACGAAGTCATCTGGACGCCGTGGCAGCGCCCCGGCTTCGATCTCGGGCTCCAGCTCGAAAAAATCTGCAAAGAGAATCCGAAGGCGAAGGGCGTCATCATGGGCCAGCACGGCCTGATCAATTGGGCCAACGATGAAAAAGAGTGCTACGACCTCACGCTGACCCTGATTGAAAAGGCGGCGCGTTATCTCGCCGAACACGACAAGGGCGCGAAGACTTTTGGCGGCGCGAAATTCGAGGCGCTTCCGGAAACGGAACGCCGCGACACGCTGGCCCAATTGCTCCCCTGGCTGCGCGGACGCGTCAGCCGGAACAAGCGCTTCATCGGCACCTGGCAAGACGACGAGGCCACGCTCACTTTCGTCAACAGCGTCAACGCGTCCCGCCTGGCCGAGTTGGGCACGTCATGCCCCGATCATTTCCTGCGCACCAAGATCAAGCCGCTCTACGTCGCATGGAATCCGAAAACGGAAAGGCTCGACGATTTGAAGAAGAAGCTCGATGCCGGGATCGAATCGTACCGCAAGGATTACCTCGCCTATTACGAAAAGTGCAAGCATGCCAACTCGCCCGCCGTGCGCGACGCCACGCCGACCGTGGTGCTCATTCCCGGCCTGGGCCTGATCGCGTGGGGCAAGGACAAGAGCGAGTCGCGCGTGACGGCCGAGTTTTACGGCTGCGCGATTCAAGTCATGCGCGGTGCGGAGGCGGCCGATTCCTACATCGCGCTGCCGTTGCAGGAAGCCTTCGACATCGAATACTGGCTGCTGGAGGAAGCGAAACTCCAGCGCATGCCGGCCGAGAAGGAACTCGCGCGGCAGGTGATCGCCGTGGTCGGCGCGGGCAGCGGCATTGGTCGCGAACTCGCGTTGCGCCTGGTCAAGGAAGGCGCGCACGTTGTTGCCGTCGATCTAAACCAGGGCGCTGTCGAAGCCACCGCGAAGGAAATCACCGACAAGCACGGCCTCGGCATCGGCGTGGCCGGCTGCGGCATCTCCGGTTGTGGACCTGCCGTCGCCGTCTCCGCCAACATCACGAATCGCGACAGCATCCGCGCCGCGTTGAAGCAGGCTGTGCTCGCTTATGGCGGCATCGACTCGATCGCGGTCACCGCCGGCATCTTCGTTCCGCCCGACACGGCGGGAAATATCCCGGACGAAAAATGGGCGCTCACTTTTGCGATCAACGTCACGGGGCTTTACCTCGTCGCCGATGAAGCGCGTCCGCTGTGGAAGGAGCAGGGCCTGCGCGGCAGCCTTGTCCTCACCACCAGCGCCAACGCCGTCGTGGCCAAGAAGGGAAGCGTCGCTTACGACACCAGCAAATCGGCGGCGAACCATCTCGTGCGCGAACTGGCGGTGGAACTCTCGCCGCTTATCCGCGTCAACGGCGTCGCGCCGGCCACCGTCATCCAGGGTAGCGCCATGTTTCCGCGCGACCGCGTTATCGCATCGCTCGCCAAGTACAAGATTCCCTATGCGGAGGATGAATCATCCGACAGCCTGACCGCGAAGCTGGCGCAGTTCTACGCCGACCGCACGCTGACGAAGAACCCAATCACACCCGGCGACCAGGCCGAGGCCATCTTCCTGTTGCTGACCAACCGCCTGAGCAAAACCACCGGCCAGGTCATCACCGTCGACGGCGGTTTGCATGAGGCGTTTTTGCGATAAAATAGACAGGAGTTACATGAAGGACATGAGGTTGGTGGAGTAAAGAAACACCGCATTTAATCCACCTTCATGTTTCTCATGTCCCTCCTGTCTAAAATCTGCCTGCCTTCCAATCCTGTTAATCTTGTCTAAAATTTGCTGATGAAAGTCTCTCTCTTCATCCCCTGCTTCATCGACCAGATCTATCCCCATGTCGGGATGAGCATCGTGAAGGTGCTGGAGCGCCTCGGCTGCGAGGTCGATTACCCCGAGGGCCAGACCTGCTGCGGCCAGCCCGCGTTCAATTCGGGTTATTGGGATGAGGCGCGCAAGATCGCCGAGCATTCGCTCGATGTCTTTGCCAAGAGCGACGTGATTGTCAGCGCGTCCGGTTCCTGCGGTGCGATGATGAAGGTCTTCTACCCGGAGCTCTTCCAAAACACCACGCGTCATTTCGATGCGCTCAAGCTTGCGCCGAAGATCTACGAGTTCTCCGATTTTCTCGTCAATAAACTGGGTGTGAGCGATGTTGGTGCGCGCTTCGACGGCACGGTGACGTTTCACGACGGCTGCCACGGCTTGCGCGAACTTGGTATCGAGAGCCAGCCGCGGGAGCTGCTCAAGCATGTCCGGGGACTCACGCTGATCGAGATGAAGGAGGCCAAGACCTGCTGCGGGTTCGGCGGTGCTTTCGCGGTCAAGTTCCCGGCCATTTCCGCCGCCATGGGCGAAGTCAAATGCGCCTCCCTGCTCGAAACCGGCGCGGACATCGTCGTCTCGAACGACTCGAGCTGCCTGATGCAAATCCAGGGGATGCTCCAACACCAGGGCAAACCGACCCGCTGCCTGCACCTGGCTGAAATCCTTGCTCAGACATGATCACCTTCGCCAAAGATTTCAAGAACACCGCGGCCCGGATCACCAAAGACCTGCGACATCGCGGCCTCATCCAGCGCGCGTTGCACAGTTACGAAGTCAAACGCGACGAGTTCAAGGGCCGCTACCAAAACTGGAGCGAAGCGCGTCAGGCCGCTTCGGAAATCAAGTGGGAGGCGATCAATCACCTCGACAAATATCTCCAGGAATTCATTGCGAAACTGGAGGCTCGCGGCACGCGTGTTTATGTCGCCGGCACAGGCGATCAGGCGCGCGATTATATTTTGAGCGTGGCGAAGGAAAACAACGTTCGCACTATCATCAAATCGAAAAGCATGACGGCGGAGGAAATTGACCTCAATGAGGCGCTTGAGCACGCGGGTTGCACCGTTTTTGAGTCGGACTTGGGCGAATATATCGTCCAACTGCGCCACGAAAAACCGTATCACCTGGTTTTTCCCGCGATGCATCTCACGCGCGAGGAGATCAGCGATCTTTTCCAGAAGGAACTCGGTTCCGAACCGACCAACAGCCCCGAGGAATTGACCATGATCGCCCGCCGCGCCATGCGCCAGAATTATTGCCGCGCCGACATGGGCATCAGTGGCGCCAACTTTGCCGTGGCCGAAACGGGCATGATTTCCATCACGGAAAACGAGGGCAACGCGCGGCTGACCACGGCCCTGCCCAAAATTCACGTCGCCATCCTCGGTATTGAAAAAATCGTGCCTCACCTCGAAGACCTGGCCCTCTTTCTGCCCATGCTGGCCACCTCCGGCGCCGGGCAGCCGCTTACCTGCTACAACTCTCTTTTTGGCGGTCCGCGCCAGCCCGGTGAAGTTGACGGCCCCGAGCAATTTCACGTCGTCCTGCTCGATAATCGCCGCACCGAGTTGTTGGCCGATGCCGAGCAGCGCGACTCGCTCCACTGTATCCGTTGCGGCGCGTGCCTCAACGTCTGCCCGATCTTCAAGAACGTTGGCGGCCATTCCTACGGCACGACCTACCAGGGCCCGATCGGTTCGGTCATCACGCCCCACCTGCGCGGCCTGCAAAACTGGAAGCATCTCTCCTCGGCTTCGTCGCTTTGCGGCGCGTGCACCGAGACCTGTCCTGTCGGCATCGACCTTCATCATCATCTGCTTCACAACCGCCGCAACGCGATTAACGAAAAGCCGCTCTGGCTGGAAAAAATTCTCTACGGAAGCCTGGTCATTCTGCTGCGCCGTCCGTGGTTGTACTGGATCGCCGGAAAACTTGGCGTGATTTTTTTTCCGCTTCACAAACTTGTCAACGGCACGCCGCTCGATCCACTTCACAATTGGACCAAAACCCGGGAATTTCCCGCACCGGCGCGCGAGAGCTTCTCGGATTATTGGCGCAAGAAAAAATCCGCCAAGGAGGTCAATCGTGGCACTCCCTGATCAACGCGAAGCCGTTTTCGCTCGCATTCGAGAGGCGTTGCAGAGGCCTGCACCGCATCGTCACGATGGCCATGTCGACTACGACATGTCGGGTCATTCCGGCGTCGAGGCACCTCCACCCGAATCCGATGCTTTCCGCGCGTGGCTGCCCTCCGTCGGCTCCAGCATCGACGACCAAATCACCCTCTTTGCGCAAAACGCCGCAGCGTTGAAGGCCGATTTTCGCCCGGTCACCTCGCTTGACGAGGCCGCCCGGCAACTCGCCGTTCTTGCCAGCGAAAACGGCTGGAAACGCGTTGCCAGCCATCGTCATTCCGTGGCGTCGGGCCTCGCCGAAAAACTGGGCCTGCCCTGCCTGCTGACCGATGCCGGTTACGCTGCCGCCGATCTTGAACAATGCGATGCCGCCATCACCGGCTGCGACGCGCTCGTCGCGCAAACCGGAAGCGTCCTGGTCACCACCGCGAGCGCCGGGGGACGCGCGCTTTCCGTGCTGCCGCCGCATCACATCGTCATTGCCCGGCGCAGCCAGATTGTTCCCGATCTCGCTTCCGCCCTTCAGTTGGTCCGTAAACTCTACGCTCCCAACTGGCCCAGTTTCCTTTCCTTCATCACCGGTCCGAGTCGCACCGGCGACATCGAACGCATCCTCGTCCTCGGCGCTCATGGGCCTAAAAAGCTCACGATCTTTTTGCTTTCATAAACAGAGGAGCTAATTACTCCCAAAGGTCTCCGGACTCAGATGGAGGGTATTTTTTAGGCCTCCATAACGTAAACATCTCCAGCTTTAAGCTTAAAGTCAAAATCCTTTGACCTACGGTGGTTACGCGCCTAAAAACAGTCTTTCGCGTAATTAGCACAATCACCCAAAGCCTATGGATCTTAAAGAAATCAAATCGGTCATTGATCTGATGACGAAGAATGGCCTTTCGGAATTCGAACTGGAAAAGGGCGACTTCAAGCTTCGTGTCAAGCGTGGTCCCGGCGGTGAATGGACGACTTCAACCACGCCCGTCGCCGCGCCCCAGGTTGTTCACCATCACGCGCCAGTGGCCGCTTTTGCTCCCAGCCCTGCGGTGGCTGCGGCGGCTCCCGCAACGGCGGCGGCATCACCGGCTGCCGCTGCCACCACGAGCGCCCATCCGCAGATCGTCTCACCAATGGTCGGCACGTTTTATCTCTCTCCGTCGCCCGATTCGCCGCCCTATGTCAGCGTAGGCCAGGAGGTGCAGGAAGACACCGTGGTCTGCATTATCGAAGCCATGAAGGTCATGAATGAAATCAAAGCTGAAACGCGCGGGGTTATCGTTGAAGTCCTGGCCCAAAACGGAAAGCCGGTCGAGTTCGGCAAACCCCTCTTCGCCGTTCGGCCGACCTGATGTTGCCGGTGCGTCAGCTTAACTCCATCCTCTCTCGCTTGAGCCATGTTTGATAAAATCCTTATCGCCAATCGCGGTGAGATTGCACTGCGCATTATCCGCGCTTGCAAGGAACTCGGGATCAAGACGCTGGCGGTCTACTCGACGGCGGACGTCGATTCGCTCCATGTGCAGTTGGCGGACGAAGCGATCTGTATCGGTAAAGCTTCCAGTCAGGAAAGCTACCTTAAAATCGATCGCATCATCAGTGCGGCGGAGATTGGGGACGTCGATGCCATCCACCCCGGTTATGGATTCCTGGCCGAGAACGCCCATTTCGCCGAGGTTTGCGAAAGCTGCAACATCAAATTTATCGGTCCGAAGCCAGCCGCCATCCGCTCCATGGGCGATAAGTCGGTCGCACGCGCCACCGCCCGCAAGGCCGGTGTGCCCATTACGCCGGGAAGCAACGGCGTCGTGGAGAGCGACCAGGAAGCGCTCAAAGTCGCCAAGCAAATCGGCTATCCCATCATGATCAAGGCGGTCGCGGGCGGCGGTGGCCGGGGCATGAGGCAGGCGCATAACGATGTCAGCCTCGTCCAGGGCTTTAATTCCGCCAAGATGGAGGCCGAAAAAGCCTTCAACAACGGCGCGCTTTACCTGGAAAAGCTGATTGAGAACCCCCATCACATCGAGTTCCAAATCCTGGCCGATCGCTACAAGAAAGTCGTTCACGTCGGGGAAAGGGATTGCTCGATCCAACGCCGGAACCAGAAATTGCTGGAAGAGTCGCCGTCGCCATTCATCACGCCCGCCACGCGCAAGGCGATGGGCCGGGCCGCGATCAAGCTAGCCCAGGCGGTCGAGTACGAGAACGCGGGGACCATTGAATTCCTGGTCGATGACAAACAGAACTATTACTTCATGGAGATGAACACCCGCATCCAGGTCGAGCATCCCGTGACCGAGGAGGTTTACGGAGTCGACCTGGTGAAGGAGCAGATTCGCATCGCGTTCGGCGAGAAGCTGAGCAAGGACTTTGACGATCTTCAGCCGCAGAAACATGCCATTGAGATGCGCATCAACGCCGAGGACCCTTTCAACGATTTCCGGCCCAGTCCCGGCAAAATCGAGCTCTTTTACGCGCCCGGCGGCCACGGCATCCGCTGGGATTCCCACGTCTACGCGGGCTACAGCGTGCCGCCCTATTACGACTCGATGATCGGCAAGCTGATTGCCTTCGGCAGCGACCGCACCACGGCGATGGACCGCATGTCGCGCGCGCTGGACGAGTTTGTCATTCGTGGCATCAAGACGACCGTGCCATTCGGCCAGCTTATCCTGAAAGACCCCGATTTCCGCCGGGGCCGGTACAGCACCCATTTCGTCGAGGGCTTCATCAAGCAGCGCGCTTCCATTTTGCCTCCGCGGGAGGAGTAATCCGATGTAGCGGCGGTCTATGACCGTCGTGCCTTTTCTTTACGCGTCGGCGGTCATAGACCGCCGCTACAATGAAAACTGTATGACCACTCTCGACCAACGCCTGCAACGACTCGCCCGCGCGCGCCTCTACGCCATCGTCGATACCGGTTACGTCGAGCCGGATCGCGTGCCGCATGTCACCGAACAACTCGTCCTCGGCGGAGTCGATTTGATCCAGCTCCGCGCTAAGAAGCTTCCGCTTGCGGCCATCGCGGAGTTGGGCAAAAAGATGCGCGCGATCATTCCTTCCGAGGGGCCGCTATTTATCCTCAACGATCATCCTGAACTCGTATCCGAGATAGGCGCGGACGGAATTCATGTCGGTCAGGACGATCTTTCCGTGACCGAGGCCCGCGCGAAGGCGGGGGGAGGGGTTATCGTGGGAAAATCGACGCATAGCCTGAACCAAGCCATCGCGGCGGAAAAGGAAGGCGCCGATTATATCGGCGTTGGCCCGATCTATGCCACGCCGACCAAACCCGATTACGTTCCGGTCGGCCCCGCGCTGATCGGGCAGGTTTCCTCCGCCGTCCGCGTCCCGCAATTCTGCATTGGTGGGATCAATGAGCAGACGCTGCCCGAGGTAATTGCCGCCGGTGCGCAGCGTGTCGTCATCGTCTCGGCATTGTTGCAAAGTTCGGATATTCAGGCCTATTGCAAACGTGTGAAAGCGCAAATGGAGAATGTAAGCAAATGAGTTTTTGGGAACAATTGCGCGACTGGTTATTTCCCCTTTCTCGTGACCGAAGAACCATCGCCGAGGTCCGGAAGAAGTTGTCAGAACGTCCCCAACACGACTCAGGTTCCTTCGCGACCGCCTACTTTCCTGAAGAAAAGCGGGCAGTTGCGCAAAAGCTTTGGAAAATCACCAAGGAACGTTCTGTTGCGGACATTACGGGTGTCGCGCCGGACGACAAATTTGTTGAGGACCTCAAGATGGACGACCTCGACTCGTTATCACTCGTCGAATTCGCCATTCAAATTGAAAAGGAATTCAATATCAACCTTTCAGATGAGAGGCTTAAGTCGATCACGACATTGAGGGAACTCGTAGATGAGGTTTACGAGATCCTGAAAGAAAAACGATCTGTCTCTTAAGCTTATTTCTTGTATCCAGGTTGCACTCGATAGCATTAGCGAAGGCCAGGTTTCCTCGCAACCCCAGCTGGGTTGTGATCATATAGCCCAGGGTAGCTCGTTCCGAGCAGCCCTGGGCTATATGATTCCAATCCCTTCAGGATTGGCGGAAGGTGCTTTTCCTCGTTCCCAAGTTGCACTTGGGAACGAGGGTCGAATCCCGTACCTGTCGTTAACCGCATTTCTGACTTCTCACTTCCACCTTCTTCCTTTCTACTAAGGGGATGCCCGTACTCGTTGTCGGTTCCATTGCGCTCGATCACATCAAGACTCCCACCGCGGAGCATCACCAGTTGCTGGGCGGTTCGGCTTCGTATGCCGCCGTTGCCGCCAGCTTTTTCGGCCCGGTCCAACTTGTCGGCGTCGTGGGCGACGACTTTCCGCCCCAGCACAAGAAGCTCTTCGCGGATCGCAAGATCGACCTGACCGGCCTGGAAGTCGCGGCGGGCCAGACCTTCTGCTGGTCGGGCGAATACGAGATGAACATGAACAATCGCCGCACGCTTTCGGTTGCGCTGAACGTCTTCGAGAAATTCCAGCCGAAGCTGCCCGAGTCTTACCGCGAAACGCCCTACGTCCTGCTCGGCAACATTGCGCCGTCGTTGCAGCGGAGCGTCTGCAAGCAGGTGCGCAAACCGAAGTTCGTCGTGGCCGACACGATGGACCTTTGGATCGGCATGGCGCGCGCTGATTTGCTCGAACTGCTCAAGGAAGTCGACATGCTCATCCTCAACGACAGCGAGGCGAAGCAACTGGTCGAGGAGGACAATCTCATCCGTGCCGGAAAAAAGATTGTCGCGCTGGGACCGCGCTACGTGGCGGTGAAAAAAGGCGAGCATGGCTGTCTCCTCTTTGGCCGGAACGGCGAGTTTTTCAGCACGGGCGCGTTTCCGCTGGAGGTCATCCACGATCCGACCGGCGCGGGCGATTGCTTTGCGGGAGGCTTCATCGGGCATCTCGCGCGCACCGATGACATCTCGTTCGCGAACTTGAAGGAAGCCGTCATTCAGGGTACGCTGGTCGCGTCGTTCTGCTGCGAGGAGTTCAGCTTGCGCCGCCTGGAAAAGCTGAGCGCCAATGAAATTGCCGAACGTCGCAAGGCTTTTGGTTCCTATATCGTCTAGACAGCCAATCGATCCCAACTCTCCGGCAATGAGCCGTGCGAAAGAATCCCACAAAAAGGTGGACGTATCGCGTCCGGCTGCCCCGCTGCAGCATAATCCCTTTGCGATGCTCGGCGAGTTGGATGCGCTGAAGAATTTGGCTCCCGAACCTGAACCGGAAAAGTCCGGCGGTTCCTTCGGCTCCGCTCAGGACAGGCTCCGACCGCCGCTACAAACTGCAAAGACCCCCAAACCCACGGTTGCGAAAAATTCACGGGGCCGCCTCGTTTTGCGCCGGGAGACGAAGGATCGCGGAGGCAAGGTCGTCGTGGTCGTTTCCGGTTTTGCCGAGTTGCTGGGATCGAATTCGGTCATGATCGCCAATCTGGCGAAGGAATTGAAGGGCAAGCTTGGCTGCGGCGGATCGTTCGACCGCCAGGAAATCGTGTTGCAGGGAGACCGCTGCGCCGCCGTCAACGCCCTGCTGGAAGAATTGGGTTTTCGGGTCGATGGAGTTAAGGCGTAGGGGGAGATTGAGCCTAAGTTGGATGTAATGTTTTTTCGACGCAGGAAATGACGGGCTGTGGTATAAGCACTTGTGGCCAAACGCATCGAACCCCTTTCTTCACGCGCGCATCGTGTCGACAAGCCACCCGAGCCTGTGTCTGAAAAGGAGCGTCCCATCAAGGAGGTGCCCGTCACCACGTTCCGACCACCGCGCCGGATGAACGGCTCGAAACGGGGCTCGCCCGCGAGCCCGACTGGCCCGGCGGCTCCGGGGAAAAAGAAGAAATCGTTTTGGCGCAAGCTCTGGATTGGCATTCAGATCGGCTTCGTCGTGGCGATTATCCTTGGGTGTATCCTGGGCTATTTCATCTACGAAAAAGCGCTGGTTTACTACGCCCGGGCCGAGACTTACGACCTGAAGAAGCTGGACGATCTCAACGTCACGTCGACGTTTTACGACGTCAACGGCGAGGAGTTGGGGCGTATTTTTGTCGATGAAGATCGCATCCTCCTTACGCCCGACCAAATTCCCGAGGCCATGCGTCAGGCGGTGATGGCCGCGGAGGACCGCCGGTTTTATCAGCATGGCGCGATCGACTACTGGGGCATTTTGCGTGCCTTCCGGGAGGACATTTCCAAGAAATCGCACGGCGTGCAGGGCGGCAGCACGATTGAGCAACAATTGGCCAAGCACCTCATCGGCGATTTTTCCCGCACGATGGACCGGAAATTTCTCGAGGCCTTCGTCGCGATCCGGCTTGAACAGAATCTGACCAAGGACCAGATCATGAACTATTACCTCAACCGGATTTATTTCGGGAAGGGGTACTTCGGGGTGGGAGCGGCGGCGCGCGGTTACTTCGGCAAGGATGCCAGCCAAATGACTGTGCCCGAATGCGCGCTGCTGGCCGGGATCATCCGCGCACCCACCAGTTCGTCGCCGCGCGTCGATCCGGAGAAGGCCAAATGGCGCCGGAATACCACGCTGCGGCAGATGCTCGATGACGGCTACATCGCCAGGGATGATTACGTCAAATACATCGAGATGCCGCTCCGCATCCAGCCCGCCAAGCCGTTCGGGGCGCAAACGTACGTCATGGCCGCCGCCGTGAAGGAGATGGAACAAATCCTTTCCGTTGAAGGCACGGAGGAAATGCCCCAGGGCCTGACGGTGCGCACCAATATCGATCTCCATTTGCAACGGGCCATCGAGACCCAGATGAACCTCCAATTGGCGGACTTGGAAAAGGGGCCGGACGGGACGACGCCAGCGGCGCAAACGAAGCCGCCGCTTCAGGGCGCGGCCATCGTTGCTGATCTCGCCACCGGCCGGGTGAAGGCGTGGGTGGGCGGACGGGATTTCTCGAAGAGCCAGTTCGATCATATTTCCATGGCTCGTCGCGAGAATGGCGCGCTGCTCGAGCCGATTCTCTATACCCTGGCTTTCGACCGTCTCGATCTGCACCCGGCATCGATGATCAACGCTTCCTATATCGATCCCACGGTTCCCGAGGCGCAGGCCGATCTGGGCCTGGGCAACCCGATGGTCGACCTGAACAAGTGGTTTCTTTCCGTGCAGGACGCCCTGGCTTTGGGCAATAAATCGGCCGTGACGCGGGTCGGCTTGCAATTGGGCGCGAGCGCGGTGAGCGATTGGCTCCAGAAGGCGGGTTTGGAACAGGCGCGCATCCCGGATGACAAGCCGAACGTGTTCAATCCCGATCCGATGACCCTTGGCGATCTTGCCTCGCTCTACCAGATCCTCGGCAACGACGGGGTTCATCGCAAACTCAAGATCATCCAGTCGATTGAATCCCGGACGGGCCAGATTCTTTACGATGATTCCAAGGCCGACAAGGACGCCCAGGAGGACGACATGCTGAACGCCCTCGACGATCAGCAAATGACGCTGACGCTGCAAAATGCGCTCCGCTCCGGCTCGGCCCGGTCGCTGGCGCGTGAATATGGTTTCAAATCGGCGGTGGCCGGAATGCCGGGCTATTCGGAAGGGTATCGGGACGCCTGGTTTGTCGGCTATACCCCGAAGCTCCTCGCCGGGGTCTGGGTTGGTTATGACGATTCCCGGCCCATCGGCGGCAAGGATGTGGCCGTGCAATCGGCTGTGCCGTTGTGGGGCGAGGTGATGCGGCAGATCGAGGCGCGTCTCCCGACCGGCGGTGCCTTTCCCGTTCCGCCTGCACTCACCAAAGTGGAGATCGACCGGTCCTCCGGCGCTCTGCGCGGCCTGGCGGGACTGGCTCCCGCGCCCGGCGACATCTTTGTCTATCTGAAAAAGGAACAGGTCGATGCGGCGGGCAGCATCACAGGCCCCGCCGCCCAGCAAATCCAGGCGCCGCAGGAATGGAGCGACTGGCTGACGACGATGTTCAACCAAGCGGATGAAACCGGTCTTGCCCCGGATCAGATCATGGGACAGGACGACAAGCGCGCCAACCTGATTCCGACTCTGGCTGAATACAAAATGCCGGGATTACGCGGCGATATTCTTTCCACGGATGGAGTGGTCTACGCCACCACCGGCTCCGAAAAAAACCTGGTGCTCGGCTGGCCCGCGACGGATGAAGCCACGGCGGATGACGAGATCGTCCGGTGGATGCGCAGCCGGTTGGACGAGGTGCAGCAGACCCTCGGCAGCAAGATCGACATCAGCGACGCGGATCTCCTGGCCGAATATCGCACCCAGCGTTACCAGCCCTTCATGGTCATGGAGAATGTCACGCCGGATCAGGTCAGCAAGATTCAAGCAGCGGGGTTGGAGGCCAAAGGCTTCGGTTTCCAGACCGCGCCGCTGCGCAACTATCCGCGAGGCGCCCAACTGGCCCATGTGCTCGGCTATGTCTCGCGCGATCAACAGCGCAACCGGGGCAAATACCTGAGCGGCGACGTGATTTATGATCGCTACAAGGGCGCGTCCGGGCTGGAGCAGGTTTTCAACCCGGAGCTGACCGGGAAGGACGGGCGGTTCATGATTTCAACCACGCCGGAAGGCTATGCGCGGTCCGCCGCAGTGGCCCAACCCGCCACGTACGGCGACAATGTGCGACTCAGCATCGATTCCAAAATCCAGGCGGCGGTGGAAGCGGCGATGGCGGCCAGCCCCAAAGTGATGAAGGCCGTGGTGATGATGGACGTCCATACCGGCGATGTGGTGGCCATGGCTTCGCACCCGACTTTCGACCCAAATATCTTTGTCCCGACCATCGCGAAAGACGAATGGGATGTGCTTAATCAAGGCGAATACATTCCTCTCCTCGACCGCACCATCCATGCCCAGTATCCGCCCGGATCGAGCTTCAAAACCGTCACATCCATTGCGGCGATGAAGGCCGGCGTTTTCGATCCCAACTGGGTCTATCATGCCCCTGGTTACTTCGATATCGGCGACAAGCATGTCATCTTCGACGACGAGAAGGGGGATGTCAGCTATCTCGAGGCCTTCACCAACTCCTGGAACACCTACTTCATGACCTTGGGCTTGAAGGTTGGGCGCGACATCCTCCTCGATACGGCGCGCAGTCTGAACCTCGGCAGCCTGACCGGTATTGATCTGCCGGGCGAGTTGCCGGGATGCATTCCCGACCCGGAATATGTCAAACGCGTCCACGGCCGCGAATTCGGCAGCGGCGATATTGACGACACCGCCATCGGGCAGGGTGATGTGCTGGTCACGCCTTTGCAGATGGCTGATCTCATGGCGGCGATCGCCAACAACGGCACCGTTTATCGCCCGCGACTCGTCAAAGACGTCGAGGACCGGAGCGGCAATGTGATCAAATCGTTTCCCGTCGAAACGCTGCGGACGGTGACATTTGATCCCAAATGGATGCCCGATTTGAAAGCGGCCATGATCAACGTCATCGACAACGGCACCGCGACGGTCGTTCATCGCGATGACATGAAGATTGCCGCCAAGACCGGCACGGCACAGGTCGGTTCGCAGGCGCACCATCGTCAGATCGCGTGGCTTAGCGGCTATCTCCCCGCCGACAATCCCCAATACTCCTTTTCGGTCATGGTCGAAGGCACTTTCGCGGATAATCACAACGATACGTTGAAAGGCGGCCTGCTCGGCGGTGTCGATGCCGGACCGATCGCCAGGGACATTTTTAACGTCATCTATCCCGTTCCCGGCAAGCAGGACAAAGAGGCGCCGACCGCCTCGTCCCAGACCAACGCCGCCAATGAAACGGCTTCGGCGGATAATACGAATACGACAACGGCCCCCGTTCCTGCGACGGCTAATGCCCCGGCTTCGCCCAACGCGGCGACTTCCACACCTGCTGCGACCGCTGCGCCAGCGGGGCAATAAAACTGTTATCGTCCAATGTAGCGGCTGCTGCCTGGACTACGCCGCCAGGGGTTGCGGTTGCTTGTGGTGCTCGCCCAAGGCGCGGAACTTATCCCGGATCTTTTTCTCGAAGCCGTGGCCGGGCTTGAAAATTTGGGTCGGGAAGGACGACGAGACGATGCTCCGCAGATGGTCCGGCGATTTAAGGTGCCAGAGCGCCAGCGCCTGGACGAGAATGTTGCCAATCGCGGCGGCATCCGCCGGGCCCACAATGACCGGCAGGCCGGTTGTGTCGGCAATAAGTTGATTGAGAAATGGGTGTTGGGCTCCGTGTCCCACGATGTGGAGCACTTCGATTTCCTGGCCGGTGATCGCTTCCAATTGGGAGAGCGTTTCGGCGTGCGCCAACGCGAGGCTTTCCAGGATCATGCGAACGAATTCCCACGGCTTGTCCGGCGCGGGCTGGCCGGTTTCGCGGCAATAGGCGGTGATCTTTTCCGGCATCTGGCCCGGTTCGCTAAAGCGGGGGTCTTCGGGCGAGATGTGGGCCTTGGCCGGACCGCTTTCGGCAGCCATGCGGATGAGCTCTACCTCCGAATAGTTCTGGCTGGCCGCTGACCACGCCTGGCGGCATTCCTGCACGATTCCAAGTCCGGCGCTGTTCTTGAGAAAATGGATCGAACCGCCCAGGCCGACTTCGTTGGTAAAGCCGTCTTCGCACGCCTGGCTGCTCATGATCGGGGAGGCGAGTTCGACGCCGAATTGCGACCGTGCGTCGGAGTAGAGATAAGCCCACCTTTGTTCGGTTCGGGCGGGGATGGCGGCAATCGCGGCGGCCTTGTTGTGCGAGCAGGTGGCGACAACACGGGTATTGAGCAAGGCCGGATGCCGGCGCAACTCATCGATGACTGGCCCGAAGGCGGTTCCGCTCGGCACGAGGCGGGGCAGGATTGAGCCAGGCAGATCGAGCGCCGCGATGAGCTTGGGCGACCAGGCATGGGTCTGCGGATTGTAGAGTTGCGTGGTGCTGGCCAGCGACTCCTCGCAAGCCGCCACGCCGGAAAAGCAGGTGTTGAGGTAGTCGGCAATGGGGAGAAAGCATTCCGCGCGCTGGAAAAGCGTGGGATCGGCCAGATGCTCCGCTTCAATCTGGAAGAGGGTATGGAGAGGGACCAAGGGAATGCCGGTTTCAGCATAGATGATGGCCAGGGGCAGTTTTTTTAGGAGGCGTGCCTTGGCGTCCTCGCCCCGTCCGTTTTCGCCGCAGGCCGGGGATTGCAAGGGCCGGTCTTGCGTATCCAGGAGAACGTAATCGCCGCCCCATGAGTTGGCGCTCAGGCCGGAAATGGGCAGGTCGAGCAGTGCCGCATTTTCGATCCCGGCGAAGATTTCCTTTTCAAGGGAAACCAAGTCCCAGCAAGGAACGCCTTTGACCGGTTTCGTTTTAATCGGGAATGAGTGGATTTCTCTCAGGGTCAACTGGCCTTTGGACAGGCTGCCCAGGATGATTCGTCCGCTTTCAACACCGAGGTCGCAGGCTAGATAGTAGGTTGTATTCATGGTTAAATCTGGAAATCGGTCCTGTGGACTGCCCTCCTGCGGAGGGCGATACGGGAGGGGGACAGGCAGCCTTCGGTTGGAAGCTTCGAGGTATCGAGAAGCTTGCCGTTGGAAAAAGGAGAGGCTGGAGTTGAGTGGCCGTCAACGTCGTTACAACTTTCTGTGCATTAAGATACAAATCGATGCAACGTGAGTCAATGGTTAAATTGAATTATGACCCACTTGTATCACGTCGGTTGCGCGCTCGATTTTCTCACCGACAAGCGCCGCTGGCCCTGCGGCGCTCCATAAAAATGCCTGTCTCCTTTTTCTCCTCGTGTGCCAGAAAAAGACCGCCCCGAGACTCCTTGAAAAGAACCTGCCATTGCTTAAGCTTGCCGTTCATGCAGCATCTCTGCGCTTTGGGATTAAAGCGATTCCTTGCTTTTCTCGTCGTCAACGGACTCATCTGCGCGTGCCATCTTTCCGCCGCTGAAAGACCCAATATCGTCATCATTCTGGCCGACGACATGGGCTACGGGGATGCGCAGTGCGACAATCCCGACGCCAAGACAAAGACGCCGAACATCGATGCGCTGGCGGCTGACGGCATGCGCTTTACGGATGGTCATGCCGGCGCGGCGGTTTGCTCGCCGTCGCGCTATGCCTTGATGACCGGCCGTTACTGCTGGCGCACGCGGCTAAAACGCGGCGTGCTGAACGCTGCGGGTGCAATGCTCATCGATGACAACTGCGACACGCTCGCCTCGATGCTCAAGCGCAACGGCTACGAAACCGCGGTCATCGGAAAATGGCACCTCGGCCTCGGTGAGAAGGGAACCCTGAGCGACAAGTTTTCCAACATACCGCAGGGACTTACGCCCGGTCCCAACCAGCGCGGCTTCGATTATTCCTTCATTCTCACCGGCTCCATGGACATGGGGCCTTATGCCTTTATCAGGAATTTGGTCCCGATCAACGGCCTCGACGGCTCGCCGGAACCGCCGTTTTCAACGTGGAAGATACCGAAAGAAGACCCGAAGCACTGGGCGCTCCACTTCGGCCCCAATCCGATCTCCCCCGGATTCGACCCCGCCTTTGATGCAGATCCCACGCGAGACACCACCTTCAAGAAAGCGCCGCCCCGCTTCGCCAACGAAGTGACCGCGTATATCGACCAGCGAGCGAAGGCAAACTCCGGCAAGCCCTTCTTCCTTTATTACGCGATACCGTCGCCACACGCTCCCTGGGTGCCGGATATCGATACCACCGGCATGTCGGACGAGCAGATTTACATGGCCTACGTTGACCAGGTTGACGCGGAGGTGGGTACGACGATGCAGGAACTTAAGAAAGACGGCTTCGCCCAGAACACGCTCGTCATTTTCAGCAGCGATAACGGCGCGTACACCGAGCACTTCAACCAGCAGCTGGCCGGGTACAATCCGAACGGAAATCTCCGCGGCCAGAAGTCGGACCTGTACGAGGGCGGCCACCGTGAACCCTTCATCGCCGAATGGCCCGGGCACATCGCGAAGGGCACTACGTCCGATCAGCTCATCTGCTTCATCGATTTTTATCGCACCTTTGCCGCTATCGTCGGCGATACGAAACCGGCGGACTTGGAAGGAGGCGAGGACAGCATCGATCTCTCTGATCTTTTCCTCGGCAAGCCGGTCGATCATCCGATTCGGAAATACCTCGTGAACCATTCGGGGGGAGGACGCTTCGGGCTTCGTGAGGGAGACTGGGAATACCTCGATTGGCCCGGCTCCGGCGGCTACAGAGTCGCTTTCTACAACCACGAGAGCCCCGACTCCAACCCCGATGGCACGCCCGGGCAACTCTTCAATTTGAAGGACGACTTGGGCGAGACAACAAACCTCTATGCCAAAGAGCCCGCACGCGTCGCGGAGATGAAGGCCCTCCTGACCCAGATCCAAGGCAACGACGCGCCGAAGAAACCGCTCACCGGCCAGCCGGAGCACGACGACACCAAGGAGTGAGCGGAAATCCTGTTTCGTGACGCGGAACTCCGGGCAAACGGGAGGGAGTTCAGCTCTACCTTTTCGCACGTTTCTTACTTCGTCACCGGAATATAGCCCTTCCACAGCCATTCCAGAGCTTCGGGCAGGGTTTGTTGTTTCACACTGTGGTCCACGTGCCCGGCGTTGCGGGCAAAGACAAACTGGTAATGATAGCCCTTGGCGGCCAGCACCCTGGCCATGCTCTCATTCGCGACGACCCAATCGTGCATATTGTCGCGCATGGTATTGGGATTCAAAAGGTCTCTGTCTCCGACTTCCATCCAGATTCGGAGCGGCTTGGCGGGGCTGTTCGGAATGAGATGTTCATGAAATTCCCACGCACCGTGCGGAGTCTCGGCATGATACGGCCACTGCTGATTCACATAGGTGCCCGAATAAGTAAGAACGCGGTGGTAGAGGTCGGGATGATACCACGCCATGATTAAGGCGCACGAGCCGCCGGAACTACCGCCCATCGTCGCCCGGCCCTCGGGATCCTTGGTCAGTTTCACCTGATATTGCTTTTCCACGAGAGGCAGCACTTCTTTCTCGACGAACTCCGCATATTGGCCCGACATCGTGTCGTATTCCAAGCCGCGCTCGCTGCCTTGGGCATCACCGCTACCATTGCCGATGGAGATGGCAATCATCACGGGCACCCGGTGCTGGGCGATCAGATTATCCAAGGCCGTGAACAACGCCCGGTCGGGTCCGTCCGCCCCGATAATGAAGGGCGCGGTCGTCCCGATGACATATTGTTTGGGGACGTAAACCGCAATCCGACGTGTGTAGGGAGCCGGGTGGCTGGTGGTCACCACCAGCTTGGCGGGGTCGGTGGGATCCACGGCGCCAAAAATATGGGCCTCCCGTGCTATGCCGGGATAAATTTTACTGTCAGCCGAACTCATGGTGAAGTTATAGACCGTTCCCTGTGACACTCCTTCCTGCACGGTCATTTCCGGTGTGCGGTTGTGAGTCGGGCCGATAATGAAATTTCCGTCAGCATCCGCCGGCGCATTTGTGCCGTCGGGTAACTCCGTGGCCGTGACATATCCCGGCGTGTTTGGATCGCGGGTGGGAGGCGTTGGCTTTGCCATCGCGGGATTTACGCCGGCCATCAGATTCAACACCACGCAGAGCAACCCGACACCGCGGGTCATTTTTGGAATCTTCATTTTTATCCTTTCAAGCACCGGAGCAGGCTCCGGCGAGAGGTTGCGTGTGAATAAAGGGGACAGGCGCAATTAGCGGGCTAAATCTCCTCGATACGCAAGAAGCTTTTTAGAGGCTGTCCCTATTTTGATTACATTGATTTCACGCTCGATTTTATCACCGACAAGCGCCGCTGGCCGTGTGTAATGTAGGAGAATGGCTATTCCTTTTTTCGTTTCATCGGCGCGTCTTGCTCTTGCGTTCATTTTCGGCGGCGCGGCTCTTACTTTGCAAGCGGCTCCGCTCAGCCAGCCGGTCGCGCCCGTGCGCCCGGTGACGGACACTTATTTTGGCGCGCCCGTCGTCGATCCTTACCGCTGGATGGAAGACTTGAAGTCGCCCGAGGTTCAAAGCTGGATGAAGGCGCAGAACGATTATACCCGCGATTATTTGAGCCATCTGCCCGGTCGGGATGCGCTCATCAAGCGGGTCCTGGCACTCGACAATGCCTCGACACGTGTGGGCGAATTGGAGCTCAGTGGAACTCGCTATTTTTACTTTAAGATAACGGCTAAAGACCAAACGCCCAAGCTCTACGTCCGCGACAGTCTGAAAGGTGAGGAACGTCTTCTGGCCGATCCCCAGGTGCTGGGCGTGTTTGGTGCTGCGATTACTGGTAAGCCTCCCCGCTATACGATCAGTGACTTCTATCCGTCCCCGGACGGCAAGCTGGTTGCGGTCGAAATCGCCGCGGGCGGTGCGGAGGAGGGTGTCGTGCGCATCATCAATGCGGCTAACGGGCACGTGCTCAGAGACTCGATTGATCGCATTTGGGGCGCTTCGGTCAGTTGGGATCCCAGCGACAAATTTTTCTACTATACCCGGCTGCAAAAACTCGGGCCAAACGATTCTCCGCTCAATAAGGAGCTCGATGAAGCCTCCTATCTCCACCATCTCGGTGACAAACCGGATAAAGATGTGATGGTGATGGGCCGCAAAGCCGACCCCGCTCTGGGGATGATTCCCACCGATTCAGCCTATGTCGCGATCACGCCCGGATCGCCTTATGTCCTCGGGCTGGTGAGCCACGGCGTGAAAAATGAGCTGACGCTCGCCATTTCCCCGGCCGATGCCGCTGCCAAGGGCGCGCCGGTCTGGACAAAGTTCGTCGATGTCGACGACGATGTTACGAGTGGCGCGATTAGGGGCCACGAGATGTGGCTGATGACGCATAAGGATGCGCCCAAGTTCAAAGTGCTCCATATCGACTTGGATCATCCCGACATCACCAAGGCGGATGTCGCGCTGCCACCGTCGGACTTGGTCTTGCAAGGAATCAGCCCGGCCAACGACGCCCTTTACATCGAAGCGCAACAGGGCGGGATCAGCCACCTGTTGCGAATTCCCTACGGACAAACTGCCGTGACGCCGGTGACGCTTCCTTTTGCCGGGGCGATTGAGGGATTTTTCACCGATGTCGAGCAGAACGGCGCGCTGATTCGGTTCGCAGGATGGACGGAGGCGCCCCAGTGGTACGCCTACGATCCGGCGGGCGACAAGCTGACCAATACCGATATCGAGCCGCTGAACCCGACTGATTTTTCGGACATCACGTCGGTCGAAGTCACAGCGCCCAGCGCCGATGGCACGCCCGTGCCGCTCTCCATTATTTATAAGAAGGACCTGCCGATGAACGGGCAGAATCCGTGTCTGATGGAGGGCTACGGTTCTTATGGGCTTAACATCGATCCCGGTTTTGATGCCACCCGTCTGGCCCTGCTGGAAAAGGGGATCATCATCGCTTACGCGCATCCTCGCGGTGGCGGCGAGAATGGCGAGGACTGGCACATCGCCGGCCAGAAATTGAACAAGCAGAATACCATCAACGACTTTATCGCCTGTGCCGAGTACCTGATCAAGCAGGGCTACACGTCCCCCGCAAAATTGGCCGGACGCGGCACCAGCGCGGGCGGCATCACGATCGGCGGGGCGCTGACGCAGCGTCCCGATCTCTTCACGCTCTGCATCTGCAACGTCGGGGTGATGGACGCGCTGCGCATGGAAGCCGGACCCAACGGCGCGGTGAACACGCCCGAGTTTGGCTCGGTCAAGGACGCCGACGGCTTCAAGGCGCTCTCCGCGATGGACGCCTATCAGCATGTCAAGGACGGCACGGCTTACCCGGCCGTGTTGCTGATTACCGGCGCGAACGATCCGCGGGTCGATCCGTGGCAGCTCTTCAAGATGACAGCCCGGTTGCAAGCGGCGACTTCCAGCAAAAATCCGATCCTCCTTCGCATCGATTATGACGCGGGCCACGGGATGGGTTCCTCGAAGACACAACGCGATCTTATCACGGCTGATCAGGCGGCTTTGCTGTTATCGCGAGCGACGATGACGACTCCGCCTGACGCGCAGAAATGACGCCTAACGCGTCGCCGTCTCCGCTTTCGTCAGGTCGATGGAAAAGGTGCCGTAGCGAAAAATGAGATCGGCATGAACCGGAAGACGGCGCGCGTCGTCGGTCAGCCACAACATCAGGCCGCCCCGGTGATGAGTGCCCTTGCCAGGGAGGACTTGGATGCGGAGCAGGGGCTGGCTGGGCCAGACGCCGAACGCGCGCGTTTCACGGGCCTGACATTCGGCCAGCGCTTCCTTTTCCGAGTCGCTTTCGTAGACGTGGAGAACTCGCCGGTCGCCCGGATTCCAAGTGCCGGTGCGAAGATGGTAGAGCATCGTGCCGACGTCATCGACCGACTCCTCTGCGATGGGAAAGGTCTTGGTCTTGCCTTCCATCCAGATTTCGCGCGTGCCGTGATGCTGCGTGTAATCGATGCGCGTTTGTTCCTTGGTTGTCTTGCTCGGCTCGAAGCGATATTCGCCGTACTCAATCGAGCGCCAGGGCGGCGGGGCCAGGATGCACCAGAAATAGCCGGTGAACGGGTAGAAATCATCGACCAGGCCGCGCGAGGCGAGCGCGAGTTTGAATTCCCAATGATTGCCTTTGTTTCGGGCGACAAAGGTTCCCTGCGCCGCATAGAGTCCGCTCCAGGAAATGAGATAGGTGAGGGACTCGCCATCGGTCCAGGGCAGGTGTTTGAAGTCGACGGGGGGAGGGGACGCCGTCGCGGGTTCCGTCGCGTTCGTGGGAGAGAGGCTCACGGCGAGGCCGAGAAACGCAACGAGAAATGGAGCGCGCATGAGGCAGAGCGGATCGGGACGGGCGGGCACGCCTAACGCTGGTCCCGTTTCAGCAGATTCGTCCGGGCGCGTTCCAGTGCGTCGCGTTCCCTGGCATTCAGGCTGCCGACGCCATGCTTCGAGATTTTTTCCAGGATGTCGTCGATGGACTGGGTCTCTTTTGCGTCTTTGAGGACTTTGAAATTCCGCTGGTTGGCGAGCCTTTTTGCCTGGCGATCTTCCAGCCAGTCGGTCAACCAGGTCAGGCCGCGGCCCGCGCCGATCAGCCGCATTCCCACGTAGCCGACAGCCGAACTCGTCCAGAGCATGAAGAGCGCGGCGAACGCGTGATCGGCGAGATCGATGAGCGAAAAGATGGCGAGTAAAATCCAGACCAGGACGCTGGCGCGAAACGGTATCCAGAAAAAAATCGGCAGGGCGCCGGGATAGAGGGTGGCGAAGGCGACAAACATGCCGAAGATGGCCTCGAAACAATCGAGGTGAGAGCCGGGGTAGATGAAGAGATCGAGGAGGCAAAGCAGGACGGCCGGGATGAGGACGAGCGCAGCGTAAAGGGTGAGGTAAGTTTTGCGCCCGGCGAACTGTTCCACTTCACGTCCGAAAAACCAGAGAAGCAGCATGCTCCACAAAAACCAGAGGGAGCGTTGCGCGAAGAAATAGGGATCGTAGGCGATGTAGCTGAACAAACGCCAGACCTGGCCTCCATGCCAAATTTGGGACGGATCAAGGCACACGGCATTATAAACCGTGTTCGGCCCCAGATAAGAAATGCAGAGCGCCGCGACAATGAACGACGTGACGTGCGCGATAATTAAAAGGGTGTTGGCGTAGATCGGATGTCCGCTCATCCAAAAGAGCGGGCGGTAATCCTCCGATTGTTCGTGGTAGAGCATGACGAATAAACCCTTGCCCAAGATTAAGCGCGCCAGCGGGCCGTGTCCAGTGTGGGACAGCCTCTACAGGCTTGAATCGTGACCACGGTGGACATGCCTTCGATCCGGCGTAAGCTGAAGAATGGATGCAAATACTTTTTTGGCCACGGGCCACATCGCCCTGTGGCTTCTTCTCGCCGGATTGTTTCTTCCCCGCCTGGCTCTTTTTATAGCGTGGCTCGGGTCGGGTTATCCCGCCAACACGTTGCCGGATTTGCTCAATTTTGCCTTGTGGCTTTTCTTCCCGCGATTCCTGATGGCGTTTTATATCTACACGGATATAGGCACCAGCAACATTTGGTTTTGGGCTTACATCGCGACGGGCATCGCCGGGTTCTTTGGAGAAACGGGTTACGCGCGTCATCGGATTGTGCGCCGCACCACCGTCAGCCAGGATGGCCGGACCACGACGACGGTGGAAGAGGAAGAGGTTTAGTGACTGAAGGGAAATAAGTTTTTGAAAAAGCGTCCTTGATTTTCAAGGGCTTGGAAACGAATTAAGTTTTGCACATTTGTCCGACCTGAATGGCGGAAATAATTAAGTTTTATAATTTTTGCCGTTCTTGGGCGCCCTTTCCCTACTACAGAATAGTTGAGTTCGTAATCGTGGCGAGGCGATTTAGCAATCTCGGCATCAACACGCTTTACGGGACTTCCTTGGACGTGGGTTGTCCGGCGCTAGCTGCTCCTACTTTTTCAAGGCATCGAGGTGGATGAGGCCAGCATCGACAAAAGTCGTTTTATCGCGGGGCGTCCGTGTGCCGTGGATCGCCAAAAGATTCTCCCCCGGCTTAAGCGCCGCAAGGGCCTCGGGACGAAGATAAACCTGCTCATAGGCAGGACCAGAATCATTCTCTTTGGCAGCGAGGACGCCGTTGAGATAGACCTGAACAAAGCAGATATTGTGGACGGAAAGAAGAACACGTTGTAGGTCGGTCCCCTTCGGCAGGGTCACCGTGCGGCGCAGGTAGATGTCGTCGGTCGACCAAGGGGTGCCGATGATGGCGTCCTTTATCGCGCTTGAACCGAAGCCGCCCGGCCCAGTCTTCCAATCCTTGTCAGTGAAGGCGGACGTGAACCAGTTCCGCGCCGGCGTGTCCGTTGTATAGGACCAGATGTTGTCTCCCTTGGCGTCGGCAGCCGTCGGGATTAATACGGACTTTTGTTGCTCCGGTGGAAACTCGCCTTTGGCGATGAGAGGAAAGGCCGCCTCGGGATCAACTTTGTAAACCATGCGATCGTAACTCATCAGGCCGTTGGACTCGTTCTCCACATCGGTAAGCTGGGTATACACCGCCCCACAGAGGCCCTGCTGTTGCAGTGCCCAAGTCTGGCGCCAAAGATCAACGAACTTCTCAAAAAGAGCGTCCTTCGTCGGCATCAGTCGATAGCCCCCGCCAGGATGGTCCGTCCAGGTATGTCCATCGGCGTGGAACCCAAGACCGCCGAATTCGCCGAGGCCAACGGCACGATTGGGCTCCAAGGGCGGCAGGTCAGGACCGGGATATTTGTGGGAGTCGTGGAAGTCGCCGCTTTTGTGATCGATCCATCCCGTGGCCGAATCGACAAGACGGTTCGGGTCCCAACTTTTGACTTCGTCCGTGATGCGAACCGTGTCGTACTGGCCCCCTCCCTCGTTGAAGATGACCCACATGATGATGGCAGGGCTGTTTTGGTGCTCGAGGATCATGCTGTGCAGTTCCGATTCAAACTGTTGCGCTGCCTCGGCCGAGACGGGAACCTTGTCCTCCTCTCCTATCTTTTTTTGGCCGACGGAGCTGGCCGGCATGTCCTGCCAGACCAACAGACCTAGCTTGTCGGCCCAGTAATACCAGCGCGCCGACTCGACCTTGACGTGCTTCCGCGTCGTGTTGAAGCCGTACTGGAGGGTCGTCTGCAAGTCGAACTTCATCGCTTCATCCGTGGGTGGCGTGTAGATGCCGTCCGGCCAGAAGCCTTGGTCGAGCGGGGCGGTCATAAAGATGGGTTTCCCGTTGAGCAGCACACGGGTGATTCCCTTCTCATCCTTGCCCAAGGCAATGGTGCGCATCCCGAAATAGCTCTTCACCGTATCGAAAGTTTTACCATCGCGACTTACGGTAAGACGCAAGTTGTAAAGGAACGGATGGCCAGGGTCCCATAGCTTGGGGGCTTGGAGAGAAATTGTTATCTTGGGAATAGCCACGGTGCCCACGCCAGAGGGAATGCTGGCGGAGCCACTGGCAACCAAGACTTCACCATCGAGGATCTCCGCCTTGAGTTGGGCAGGACCGCCCGTGAGGACAGCCTCGCCACTCAAATCAATCTGTCCGTCGATTCCATTACTGGCAAACGATGGAATGACATGGACACTCTCAAGGCGATCAGCCGGGACCGGCTCCAGCCAGACTGTCTGCCAGAGACCAGTCGCAGCCGTATAGTGGATGCCTCCGGGAGCAGCAAAAGCATAACGCACCTGCTTGCCGCGCGCCTGGGGTCCCTGATCGATGGGATTATAGACGGAGACTTGGAGCAGGTTGGGCACACCCGGCTTTAGGTCGTCGGTAATGTCAAAACTGAAGTGGTCATATCCTCCCCGGTGGGATCCCAGTTCCTTGCCGTTCAGAAAAACGGTTGTCTCCCAATCGGAAGCCTCGAAATGGAGAAGGAGCCGTTCCCCGACTGTCTGTGCTGGAGTGACAAAAGTGCGTGAATACCAAACCATCTCATCAACCGTTGGCTCGCGGCGAACCCCTGAAAGTGCGGACTCGATGGGAAACGGAACGAGGATCCGTCCGTCGAATTTTGTCGGCACGACTGCTCCTCGCGGCGTGATGGCATAGTCCCAAAGGCCGTTAAGATTTGTCCATTTATCACGGACAAATTGGGGCCGAGGATATTCGGGCCAAGGTGCTGCCGGATCGACCTTAGCTGCCCAAGGCGTTGGAGTCGGACATTCGGCCATCTTCCAATCCGCCGCCCGGAGCGGAACGACCAGAAACAGACAGAAGGCGAGTTTCAGGGAAACGCTCTGGAGGGAGCGAAACAGCAGCGACTTGGAGGTCATGGAGTGTTGGAAAAGTTTTACCCGAACACCGCCGTGGTTGCGTTCCCGGAAAATTCTAAAACTTAATTCCCTTCCGTCATTTAGGCTTTTGGGACTAGGCCTTACGGCACCGTGACCGACTTAGCGAGGTTACGCGGCTTATCGACGTCGCGGCCGAGGATGACGGCCATGTGATAGGCGAAAAGCTGGAGGGGCACGACGCTCAGGATGGGCGTGGTGTATTCGGGAGCGTCGGGAATATAAATGACGTCATCGGCGTGGTTGAGGATTTCCTCATCGCCTTCGGTGGCCACGGCAATGACGGGACCTTTGCGGGCCTTGATCTGCTGCATATTATTGATGTTCTTGTCGTAGATGCCGTCTTTCGGGCAAAGGAAAACGCTGGGCGTGTTTTCGTCGACCAGGGCGATGACGCCGTGCTTGAGTTCCGCGGTGGGATGGCCCTCGGCATGGATGTAGGTGATTTCCTTCATCTTCAACGCGCCTTCGAGCGCGACGCCGTATTGCATCTGGCGGCCAAAATAGAGCATCGACTTGGCGCCCCGGTATTTCTCCG
>Ga0182024_10001823_pt1 | contig 53876 bp, 39 predicted proteins | sample P32metaG_FD_120480 | JGI IMG/M metagenome (GOLD analysis project Ga0182024, IMG submission 120480) | Permafrost microbial communities from Stordalen Mire, Sweden - P3-2 metaG (Illumina Assembly) | ecosystem: Environmental > Terrestrial > Soil > Wetlands > Permafrost | place: Sweden: Stordalen...
GGAGAAACAGTTGATATCGGATTCGCAGCTCACCAAGGCCTACGTCGGAGAGATTGCAGTGGACCACATCAGCTTCGAGGTCGGCAAAGGCCAGAACGTCGGCTTACTCGGACCCAACGGGCCCGGGAAATCGACGACCTTGCGCATGCTGACCTGCTACATGCCCCCCACCAGCGGCGGCGCGACCATCAACGGATTCGACATTTTTCATCAGTCCGAACAGGTTCGTGAGAACCTCGGATATCTGCCAGAAAACGTGCCGCTTTATCTCGAAATGAAGGTCGTGGAATATCTCGACTTCCGCGGCCGGCTCCGGGGAATGGAACGCAAACTCCGCCAACAGCGCATCGAATACGTGATCGAGCGGTGCTGGCTCGGCGGGGTCCGCCGGCGGGCGATCGGGCATCTGTCCAAGGGGTATCGCCAGCGCGTCGGGCTGGCTGATTCGCTATTGCACAATCCCGCCGTGCTCATTCTGGACGAGCCGACCGTCGGGCTCGATCCGACTCAGATCCGGGAAACGCGAAAACTGATCAAGGACCTGGGCGGCCAGCATACGGTGATGATCTCGACTCACATTCTGCCGGAAGTGGAAGCGGTGTGCGATCGCGCGATCGTGATTGCCAGCGGGCGGATCGTCGCCCAGGGGACGCCGGAGGAACTGCGTGCCAGCCGCCGGCTCCAGGCCCGCGTGCTGGTCGAGTGCAAGGGGCCTGCCGAGCAGGTGAAGAACGCGATCTCGCACGTAAGCGGCGTCGGCAAGATTGAATTGCTGAACGGCAACAGCCGCACCGACGATGGCTACATCACCGCCGCCATCCGCCCGCAGGAATCGCGCGACATTCGCGAGGAAGTGGCGCGCACCGTCATTCAAAACGGCTGGCCGCTTCGCGAGATTCGGCTCGAACACGCAACGCTGGAGGAGTTTTTCGTGCAGGTCACCGCCAACCAGGCCATGGCGTCAGCCGAGAGGGGGACCGCGTGAAGCGCGCCCCCGTCATCGCCCGCCGAGAGCTAAGCAGCTACTTTTATTCGCCCGTCGCGTATGTGGCGATGTTCCTATTCCTGATGGCCGCCGGCTATCTGTTCTGGCGCGATTTCGTGCCCGGCCAACCCGCCGGGATGCGGACGATTTTCGACTGGATGGTCTGGCTGCTGGTCTTCATCGTGCCGGTCCTCAGCATGGGTTTGCTCAGCCAGGAATGGAGCACCGGGACGATTGAATCGCTCATGACCGCCCCCGTCGGCGAGACCGACGTGGTGATCGGCAAATTCCTGGGCGCGCTGGGCTTCTTCGTCTTTCTCATCATCCCCACGCTCCTGTACGTCGTGCTGCTGAAGATCTACAGCACGGTGGACGTCGGCCCCATCTTCAGCGGGTATCTTGGGATTCTGCTGGTGGGCGCGCTCTTTGTCTCGGTCGGCCTTTTCTGTTCATCGCTGACCCGCAGCCAAGTGGTCGCGGCGGTGCTGGCCGTGTCGATCCTGTTCCTGATCACCATCGTCCCCTGGGCCGCGATGCGGGCCGAGGGCTCGACGCTGGGCGCGACGTGGCGAAAAGTCGCCGACCAGGGCGTGTACAACCGCTATGCCGACTTCAGCCGCGGCGTGATTGACACCAGCCACGTCGTTTTCTTCCTTGCCGTCACCACGGTATTTCTGTTCCTGACGATCAAGGTGTTGGAATCGAGGCGTTGGAAATGACCGAATCGAACACTCCACAAGCAGACGCCGAGCGGCCGTCGCCCGGGCGTGCCAGCCAATCGAGCGCCGCCGAGACGCAGCGCGAGCGCTGGGCCAAGTACGGCAGCAACGTGGTGCTCACCACCGTGCTGGTGATCCTCGTCGCGGCGGTGGTGATCTACGCGGCGCAGAAGTTTCCCAAGCGCGAGGACCTGACGATCGGCGGCTCTCAGAGCCTCAAGCCGCAGACCATCAACATCATCAAGAACCTGAAGCAGCCGATCAAACTCGTCAGTCTCTATGCGAAGCTGAAGCCGAATCAGGTCGGCCAGGTGCAGGACTTCCAGACGCCGGTCGTGGATCTGCTCGATCGGTATCGGGCGGAAGGTCGCAATGTCCAGGTCGAAGTGATCGATCCGGTGAGCGAGCCGGCCAAGCTCGACGCATGGCTCGGCGAGGTGACGCGAAAATACGGCGGGAACGTCAAAGCCTACCGCGACGTGCTCACGCAGTTCCCCAAAACGATTGACGAGATTAAGAAGCTGGCCGACGCGCAGGCCAAGCAGATGATGGCGCTGCGAGGCGTCCAGCTTTCAAAGGAAGAGCAAGCCGACACCATCAACGAGGCCTATAGCACCGTCCGCGCGTTTCCCAGCCTGCTCGATCAGATTAATGAGGGGATCAAGGGCGAACTGAAGAAGGCCGACACGGACAAGAAGATCCCCGACTACAAGGGAGGGGTCGAGAGCGTCCGCAGTTCTCTCGAAAGCTTCTCGCGACAGGTCGATGGCGTCCAGAAGGACCTCGACACGCTCCAGAAGGATGCGACCGCTCCCCAGCAGGTGCGCGATCTGGCTAAGAATGGCATCCCGCAGTTTCAGGAAATGAAGAAGCTGGCGGACGAATCGCTGGCCAAGATCAAAGGCCTGGGCGAGTTGAAGCTGGATGAAGTCCGCCGGCAGATCACCACCGAAGACGAGAACGGCGACACTGCCGTCCACTCCATCGCCGTGGAGGGCGACAACGACTTCCGGCTGATCAACTTCGGGCAGGTCTGGAAGAAGGCCGACACCGGCGCGATGGTCCCCGGCGGCGCGAACAGCGACCGGCTTCGGTTTAACGGCGAGCAGCAGATCACCGCCGCCATCCTCTCGCTCGAGCAATCCAAGAAGCCGAAGGTGGCCTTCATCCGCGGCGGCGGCCCGCCGATGACCAGCCCGATGTTCGGCCAGGCCGATTTCTCCGACATCGCCGATCGGCTCCGTGCTTACAATTTCGAGGTCCTCGAGAAGGACCTGTCCGGCCAGTTCGCAATGCAGATGATGCAGCAAGGCGGCGGCATGGCGCCGCCCGAGCCGAGCGACGAAGAGCTGAAGGACGCCATCTGGGTGGTCATGCCGCTTTCCGGCCAGGCCGGCCAGTTCGGCCCGCAACCGGTCAGTCCCGAAATCACCAGGAAGATTGAAGATCACCTGGCCGCCGGCGGCTCGGCGCTGTTCCTGTTTCAGCCCCACTCCGACAGCCTGCACTCGGTGCTGGCCGGATGGGGCGTTGACGTGAAGCCCGACATCATCATCGTGCATGAGCCGATCGGCGCTTCCGACCAGCCCTCGGACGACTATATCGAGCAGGCCCGCCGACAGCCCCCGATCTTCATCCTCAATCATTATGGCGACAGCCCGGTGACCAAAACGCTGGAGACGCTTGATGCGGCCCTGGTCCCGCTGCTGCCGGTGAATGCCACCCCTGCCGCCGGGCTGACGATCACCAAGATCCTGCCGATCCCCGAGGACCTGAAAATCTGGGGCGAAAGCGACCTGGCGAGCCTCGGCCGCACCGGCCCGCCCACCTTCGATCCCAAGACCGGCGACCTGCCGCCGCCGCTCTGGTCCGGGGCCATCGTGGAGAAGGCGGGTAAAGGCCGCATTGTCGTCATTGGCAACGCGCAGTTCGCCGCCAACGGCCTGCTGGAATTTCCCGATCCGAAGATGGCCCGAAGCAAGCTCGATGTCGCCCGCTTTCCCGGCAACGGCGAGCTGTTTACCAACAGCATCTTCTGGCTGGCCAAGATGGATAACCTGATCGCGCTGAGCCCCGCCGCCATGGACACCAGCCGCATCCGGCCGATTTCCACCGGCGTGCTCAACTTCTGGCGCGTCGGCGTTCTTCTGATTGGCCTGCCGCTCCTGTCGCTCGTCGCGGGGCTCGGCGTCTATCAGTGGAGAAAAGAATAATCCGCCCCTCGGCTTGGCAAACATGAACTTCCGAACCACCATTATCCTGTTGATCGTTCTGGCCGTCGGCGGCGTGTTCCTGTTCGTCGCCAACCGGCACTCGAGCACCACCGACACGACCCAGACCGCCTTCGATGCCAAGGGCAAGAAGCTGTTCGAGCAGAAGGCCGACGACATCACCAAGCTGTCGATCCATCCTGCCGATGCCGGCGCCAAGCCGATCGTGCTCGATAAACAGAACGGCACGTGGAAGCTCGTCCAGCCCGTCGCCTGGGGAGCCGACAGCTTCGAAGCCCGAAACCTGGTGGAATCGGTCGTCGATCTTCGCTCGCAGGGCGGCGTCGATCTCGATAGCGCGAACCTCTCCTCCACCGGCCTGGATCACCCCCGCTATTCCATCGAAGCGACCGACTCCAGCGGCAAAACGCTGAAGCTCGACGTGGGCAATCGCTCGTCGCTCGGGAACGATCTTTACGTGAAGGTCGGCGACGATAAATCCGGCCAACTCGTCGCCGGCGGCGGCCTTGCCGACAAGCTCGACAAGGGACTGGATAAACTCGCCGACAGCCTTCGCGACAAGCAGCTCGTCAAAGTCACGTCGATGACCGCCCGCCAGCTCGACGTGACCCACAAGGACCAGAAGCTTGCTCTCGTGAAGGAAGGCGAAGACTGGAAAATCACCGCGCCCCGCCCGGCCCCGGCGGATTCGTCGGCGGTCTCCGACCTGCTGTTCTCGGTGGCTGATTTGAAGGCCGACGCTTTTGTTGATCCTACATCGCCGGATGTTTCCGATGCCGAGTTCGATCGCCCCAAGGCCACCGTCTTCCTCAGCGCCAGCGCCCCATCCACCCAACCGGCTTCCACGCAGCCGGCCGGCACGACCATCACCTTCGGCCAGTTCACCAGCGTCGATCGCGACAAGGTCTACGTGAAGATTTCCGACCCGCCGATCATCGCCCGCGTTGCGATGACGCAGGCTTCGCTCGATCGCATTACCGGCGCGTCGATGCTGACGCTTCGCGACAAGAAGGTGCTGGACATCGACCCGGCCCGCGTGACGGGGTTCACGCTCTCCATCAATCGTTCAGCGACCACGCAGCCCACCACCAAGCCAGCGGAGCAGGTGGAGTACACGATCAACCGGCGGAAGGAATCGCGGACGCTCGGCCCGGTCCTGACCACGGCCCCCGCCACCCAATCCGCGACGACCGGCCCCGCCAGCCAACCCGCAGTCGCCAGCACTCAGCCCGTTTCAAAATGGGTCATCGAATCGGGCGGCTCCGGGGACGCCAACGACGCCGACGTGGATGCGCTGCTGACCGCGCTTCACCCTCTCCAGGCGGCCAAGTTCGTCGAGGCCGCCCCGTCTACCACCCAACCCACGGCCACGTACACCCTCACCGTCCACGTCGGCCCCGCCAACGGCCACGGCCCGCAGGACTTTACCCTCAAACTCACCAACCCCGACCCCACCGGAAACGTCACCGGAAGCTATGAGGACCTGGCCTTCGAAACCGACCGCGCCATCCTCGAAAAGCTCGACGCCAAATTTAAAGCCGAGCGTTAGAGCGGCATCGAAAGAAGATCACCGCGAAGACGCGAAGAAAACCAGTTCTGCTTTTCTTCGCGTCTTCGCGACTTCGCGGTGATCTTTATTTTTTGTTCCAAATCAGTCGACTTATCGCTCTGCGGAAATGACAGGCTCATGTCGGCTGGAGATGTGAGCCGCCGGTTGCTCGATCTCGACGTCGCTCGCGTCCGCCGAGTCATTCTCGCCGCCGGCCCACCAGGTGGTGATAACGAAGACGGCGGCGGCGAGGACGAAGCCGACGATCACCCCGCCGACGGCCCAGTCGAGCAGCATTGGCCAGGCGAGCGAATGCCAGATCGCTTGGGCCGAGTGGAAGTTGGGCCAGCGGGGCATCGAACCGTGGAGGACCCCATGGCCGACGAAGATCGCCGCGGCAATTAGCGCCGCGCCAATCGGAGGCGTCGAAATCTGCGAGCCGGCGATGGTCGCCAGCGGATTCAGATGCAGCCGGCGCGCGAGGTAAACGCAGAGCGCCGTCTGGAATGGATAGGCCGGCAGGTTCGCCACGAAGACGCCCATCGCCAGGGCCGCGGCCAGTTCGCTCCGATCGACCGCCCCGCCCCGCAGCTCGCGCCAGGCGCGCAGGGGATTGAGCCAGCTCAGCATCTCACGAAGCGTGACGCGTTTGGGCGGCGGGAGATCGCCGGGGTGATACCGCCGGTGGGATAGCGGCGTCATCTCGCGGCCCATCAGCCGCACGTGCGTCAGCACGCCGAGGATCGTGTCCCACCACGGGTTGAAATGGCTCACCCGCTGACCCGGCGGGAAATACCGCGTGTTGACCGGCACTTCCGCGATCGGGCAACCTGCCCACGCCGCCCGAGTGATCATCTCCGCTTCGTACCCGAATCGCCCGGCGCGGCAGCGGACAGCGCGGATCAGATCCAGCGGATAAATTCGCAATCCGCACTGGCTGTCGGCGACGCGGATCCCGCACTCGAGGCGGATGAACAGGTTTGAAAGTCGCCGCCCGACCCGGCTGCGGGCCGGGTAATCGGCGTGGCGGTCGTCGCGCACGCCCAGCACATACGCCAGCGGCTGCTGCCGGGCGACATCGAGCAGGCGCGGAATGAACTCGGGATCGTGCTGGCCGTCGGTGTCGATGGTGATGGCGTGGGTGTAGCCGGCGTCGATCGCCGCCTGAAACCCGGTCTTGAGCGCCGCGGCCTTGCCCCGGTTGCGGCGGTGCCGCAGCATTCGGGCATCCACCCGCGGGTGCTCCCGCCGCCAGGCGTTGAAGGCATCCTCGGTCGCATCGGTGCAGCCGTCGTTGATCAGAAGAATGGGCAAGCCCAGCGCCGCCACGCGCGCCAGCACGCCCACCAGCGTGCCGACGTTATTGTAACTGGGCGCAACGACAACCGGTTTAATCGACAAAGCGGCGTTTCCTCATCTCCGTATCGACCGAGGCGGCCCACGATCAACTTTTATTTTCGGTCGCACCTGCTCCCTGTGCAACCAGCGCCCCTCCCCCCAGCCAATCGAGCCGACTGCGTGTGACCAACCGGGAGGGCGAGGCTCCTGCCGAGCCGAAGCCCGCTCAAAAAGCCCGGCTCGGCGGGAGCCTCGCCCTCCCCTTGCGTGGCAGAGAGCAGCCAGTTCGCGCTCAAACATTCGGCTCGCGGAGCCAGGGCAGGAACAACCCGGCGACCAGCAGAAGCACGGCTTCCGAAAGATAGAGAATCATCGAGATCTGATGCATGCGAACAAAATCGGGGCTGGCCGTGAGGCCCTGCCGCGTGAGCAACTCAATCTTTGGCGCGATATATCGAATGATGATGCACGCGTCGAAAGTAACCAATCCGAAAAGCAGAAAGAGTCCAAGCTTCATTGGCCCGCGCCGCCATAGACACCAGACAAACGTCGCCAGCAGCGCCGCAGCGGCCAGCGCGAGCTGGTAGGCGTTGAAGAAGCGGAAGACGTATTGGGCGGCTTGGCCCGCGGTCTGGCGCTGCTCGTGGGGGAACGCGCGGAAGATGGCCGTCACCGCTAGAAACAACGTCATCACGCCGCCAAACCAAAGCCCCCAGATCAGGGTGATGAGACTGTGGAGAATGGTTCGCATGGCCGCTTATGTTACGGAACCCCCGGCCGGTGATACAATCCTCCATGCGGGACGTTTTCATGCGGAGGGTCCGATGCGCCAAGCCATCGTCTTCATCCTGTTGATCCTGGGTTTTTTGCCGGCAGTTGAACTCCGGCCGCTGCTCGCAGCGACGCCGACGTCGAAACCGGCGAGCGCGGATGCCGAGCGGCTCAAATGGATGAGCCGAATCCAGTTCACCGGCGACGAGGCTTCGGGCGAGTGGTCGCTCCGGATTCATGACCGTGACGTTGATATCCAAAGGCAGTTCAAGCTCCGCGAGCTATGGCTCTACAATCGCGACAGCAAGCATTGGGAGCGCATGGGAACGACGATCCTCGCTTCATGGATGTTGCCCCCCGGCAAGAAAAAGTCGGATGCCGCCCCGGGCGATGATCCCGATCCCGACCCCACTCAGATTCTGGCCGAGCTCCCGATCGACAAGGACCAGGTTGGCCTGTTCTACGCCAAGTGGACGGTGGATGACGTTCAGGGCGCAACCTTCTGCCGGATTGGAACGGGGTTGGAGAAGAAATCCGACTACGTCCACAAGGCAGCGCCCGAGGGAAAGATCTGGGTGGTGCTGCCGGTCGACCTGACGCATTCCATTCCGGCGTTCGTTCCGAACCCGGAGGTTGCTTGCAGGAGCGGGCAGCAATAGGGCTGGCACTTCGCGTCGGTTTCGCAAACACTTTCGATGGAGCGCGCGGACGGCCCGCGAGCGGGCCCGCTAAACGGATCGAAGAGTTGCGTCCTCTAGTGGTTGGGGGCGAACAGTCGATCGTGCAATTCTTGAACGCGATCGCGAACGCCTTCCCCGCTACGGAACTTGTCGTGGGCGACCAGGTCGGTGATCCGATCGATGCCGGCGGCAAGCTCACCGAGCTTTGAGATCAGTTGATCCACGTCGTTGCTTGACGCACCCTTGGTCCAGTCGCCCAGCGAGATTTTCCACTTCCCTTCGGCCTTGATCATGGGGACGGCCGATTGCTGATGCTCGAACCGCACGGTGGCATGATCGCCGTTCACGCTTTCGGATGCGGAGTCGATCGATTCATTGTCTTCAGTTCCGGCGGCCCGCACTGCCGCCGCGGCGAGCGCCTTGCCGAAGTGCTCGCCGACCGTCTTCTCGAGCTTCGCCACCCCTACGTCCCCCTCGGCAATCGCCTGGGCGAGCTTCTTTTGCTGGTCGCCCTCTGCTTGGTAAAAGTCCATGTCGGCATTCACGCTGCCGGACTTGGCCGCCGCGTCCTGGGCCTTGAGAGCGGCCTTGGGCGAGTCGGCCGCGGGTTGCGTCTGGGGCTCCCCGCGTCCAACGGATGCAAGGGCGAGAAATATCAGTTGCGCAAGCAGCAATCGTTGGTTCATGATTGAGGTTTCCTTCGCTGGAGATCGATCTCGTGGTTGCGGGCAATATACCAAACCGACTACGTCGATGGCGCGGCCCGTCGCAAAGATCCCTATAATCGATGGGGTTTTTGAGTTGGTCGCATGGCGCTGGTTCACGACCGCTGCATCTGCTTGCGCAAGACCGAGTTCAGCGAGACGTCGCAGATTCTGACGCTCTTCTCGCGGGAGCACGGCATCACGCGCGTGATCGCCAAGGGCGCGCATCGGCGCACGAAGGCGGGCGCGAGCAAATTTGACGGCGGGATCGATTTTCTTGACGTGGGCCAGGCCGTTTTCTCCCACGACCCCGCGCGCGATCTGGTCCCGCTGACGGAATGGAGCCTGCGCGAGGGACACCTGGCGCTGCGCAAGACCCTTCGCGGCATCTATCTGGGCCTCTATGCGGCCGAGTTGATCAGCCGGTTGATCGAAGAGCACGACCCGCATGCCGATCTATTTGATCGGTTCGAGTGCGCCCTTCCGGAGCTTGCTACGCCGCGGCGCGAGGAAGTTTTTCTAGCGCTCGAACTGGATCTGCTCCGCGAGAGCGGCTACCTGACGGAACTTTTTTGCTGTGCCTCGTGCGGCTCGATGCTGGACGGCCGCGGGCCGGTTTTCTTCTCCGCCGACCGCGGCGGGATCGTCTGTCGCAATTGCGAGGGCGTCACCCCGGACCGCAGCGCGATCGATCCGCGTCTGCTTCGACTGCTTCAGGGTATTTTGCGCCTGCCTCGAACCAACGGCTCGCCCGCGCGTCTGCCCCAACTGACGCGCCACCAGACCGACCCGATCAACCGCCTCTTTGCCGCGCAGATTCAGCACACGTTGGGAAGGCCGCTGAGGCTGCCGAAGTACGTCTTGTCGTGAAGCGAACATCAGGGTCATCCGCATCAGAACGGCATTCGCTCGCCGAGAAGGTGATACCGCAGCAGCGTCAGCGCCATTTTTGCCGAGCGATCGCGGACCATTTCGCGGTCGCCGGGGAAGAGGAAGGTGCGGGCCTGACAGCCCTCCGGTTGGGCCAGGGCGAGGCAAACGGTGCCGACCGGCTTGGTCGGCGTGCCACCTTCGGGTCCGGCGATGCCGCTGATCGATAGCGCGTAGGTGCTTCCCGCGCGCTGGCGCGCGCCGTTTGCCATCGCGACGACCACCGGCTCGCTCACCGCGCCGTGCTGCTGGAGAATCTCCGAAGGCACGCCCAGAAGCTGCTCCTTGGCGCGATTGGCGTACGTCACCCAGCCATAGGCGTAATACGCGGAGGAGCCGGGCAAATCGGTCAGCATTTTGCCCAAAAGTCCGCCGGTGCAGGATTCGGCGGTAGCGACCGTCGGCGCTCCCGGCGCTGACTTGAGCATCCGGCCCACGACTTCAGCCAGCGACTGTTCGTCCTGACCGTAAATCAGCGAGCCGAGCGCCGCGCGACAACGCTCGGCGGTCCGTTCGAGTTCCGCGCCCGCTTCTTCGCGTGATCCGAATCGCGAATTGACGCGAAGGGAGACGACGCCGCCCGAGACCGTCGTGCCGACCGAGGGGTTGCGGCGGCGCTGCATCAGATCGCCGAGCCGTTCACCCACCGCGCTCTCGCCCATGCCGAAGGTGTGGAGTGTGCGCGAAAGGATGACCGCCCCGCCGGCGGCAGAGGTGATGTGCGGCAGCGCATCGCGCAGGAACATCGCCTTCATCTCTTTCGGCACGCCGGGCATGACGAAGACGCGACAACCTGAGGAAGACGCGGAGACGCGGGGATGGGGAGACGCGGGGAGCGGGGATTCTTTCATCGCCAAGTCGGCGGCATTCCTCTCCGCGTCTCCGGATCCCCGTGTCCCCGCGTCGTCCTGCCGTAAAACGGCACGAATCCCCGCCGCCGTGCCGGCCGTATTGAAGATCATCTCGGCGCCGCGCGGAATCATTGCCTGGATGCGATTGCTGACGGGCATGGGCCGGCCGCGGGCGGTGAAAAATTTGTCGAGCTCCGCCAGCCACTGGGCGTTGGGTTCGAGCGGAACGTTCATGACAGACGCCAGCGCCTGTCGCGTGAGATCGTCCTCGGTTGGCCCCAAGCCACCCGAAACGAGCAGAAAATCGCATCGGGCGGCCGACTCTCGAATCGCCCGCTCGATGGCGGTCTGGTCATCGGGAACCGTCATGTGTGCGACAACGCCGCATCCGACCGCTGCGAGCTGCGCGCTCAGCCACGCCGAATTCGTATCGACGGTCTGCCCCAGCACCAGTTCGTCCCCGACCGACAGGATGATCGCGTCCATGACCGGATTGTTGCGCGGACTTGGACCGCATTCCAGCGCATCGGTCAGACAACACCCACACGCCGCGGGCAGAGCGGCGTCGAATCGCGTGCTTGTGGAATTGAACTTCCCCGCCGCGCCGCCCCGGATCCCGAAGCGCAGTTCGCTGCAAGTTGAAAGATCCGGGGCGACGCGGCGGAAGGCGTTTGCGGGAGTCGGACAGCCTTCGGCGCCGCTCTGCCCGCGGCGTGGGGGTTCCGCTTGAAGGGTCAGGTGATCAGCGCGACGTACCTTCAACTCCCAGGAAATCGCGCCCGAGCAGTTCGTTGCTTAAGCGGGTGAGCACATTATTCAGCCGACGCCGGCGCGGCGGGGGCAGCTCGGCGCCGCCGTAACGCACCTTGTAGAAAAGTTTTGTCAGCCGCTGAATCGTGTCATACGAATCCGCGGGAAGGAACGAGAGGGACTGGCTGAACTCCAGCGGCGTGTGATGCGCCGCGCGGACAATCCGGTGGCGTCCCAGCAGCCGCACCAGCTCGTCGTAGAAACCGAGCTGCCGGGCGAGGCGCAGTTGCTCGTCCTCCGGCAGCGACTCGATCCCGATCCGCGCCGCCCGGCGGCGCAGCATCGCCCGCTCCCACAGGAACCATCCCAGGGCGCCGACCACCGCCGCAATCATCACCAACATGAAACAAGTCAGCACGATTGACGAGACATTCCAAAATCCCACCGGATGTTTGACGAGCAGGTAATCCTTCCATTCAGAAATCGCGATCGAGACGGCGCTTGTCCCCGACGCAAGGCCCGTCTCGACCGTGGCGATCACGCTCTGGCGGTTCTGGCTGTCGTACGCGATGACGGCGTTGGCGTAGGTGAATTCAAGATACTCCATCACGTGCCGCGCCCGGCCCCACATCCCGGCGCCGGCGGCATGGTTTGCCTCCATCGTGCTGGTCGGATCGAACGTCGTCCAGCCGTGCGGCGTCCTGACCTCCACCCAGGCGTGAGCGTCGGAATCGCGCACGACGTACTGATCGTTCAGCCCGTTGTAGTTCTCGCCGTCCACCTTGAAGCCGATCACCATTCGCGCCTCCATGCCCAGCGTCTGGCACATCAGCGTCATGGCCCCGGCGAAATATTCGCAGTGGCCTTTTTTCCAGTCGTAGAGAAATGCATCGATCGGGTCGCGGCCGCGAAGCTGCTTCTCGTCGGTCAGGTCCAGCGTGTAGGAAAAATGGCTCCGCAGGTATTGCTCGATGTTGGTCGCGATCTGCTCATCAAGCGGCCCGATCCCACTCTGAGCCACGCGCTGCGGCGCGAGCGGGCCCCTGTCGTCGGTCCCGCAGACGTCGGGGCGGCTGGCAAAGTCGTAGATGCGCGGGAACTCGGAGCGAAGCGGCGCGCCCGCTCTGAACTCGGCCGGGTTGTCGTCGTTGCCGAGTTGGTCGGTCGATTCCACCTCGTAATCGATCCGCTCATTGAGCGGCGCGATCATCTGCAGCGAGCCGTCGCTGGAGTAGCGAACCTTCATCGACTCCTTCGGCCGAAACGACACCGGCCCGGGCAGGGCGAAGAGCACGTCGGTATGCGTGGGCCATAGCGCAATTTGCTGCCGCCAGCGGTCGGCGGAATTGGCCGGCATCGTCAGCGGATCCGACGATGATGCGGACTGGGCGCTGGGCGGAGCAGCCGTTCGCACCCATTCCCAACCCAATGCGCCATTGCCGGGCCGGCGATAGTTGTCCAGCGTCAACCCGCGGAGCAGCAGCGTGTGGTTCCCGCTCACCAGCTTTTCCGAGTGCCAGAGTCTCACGAATGCGACCGTCTCGCTGCTCTGGCTGATGCGGGCCACGTCTTGAAACGTGACCTGGTCGCTGAACCCGGTCAGCGCCGATGCCGAGCGATACGATTGCAGCGGTCCGAGCATCCCCGCGCCGCTGCCGCGCGGGAAGAGCAGGAAGACCAGCACCGCCGACGAGATTGCAAAGGTGGCCACGAGCCCGGTCAGACGGCGCATCGAGGCGGAAAGGTAGCGCTGATCCTGGCGCAGCGTGCCGGGGCTGATCTTCTCCTTGGGCACCGGCATCGCCGCCTTGGCGGCATCCGTCTCCACTTTGAGATGGAACAGCAGGCAGCAATACAGCGAGAGAAACAGATACGCCACCAGCATCACCCCGAACCAGAGGCTGGCGGTATTCATCGAAGCGGCCACCATCAGCAGCAGGCTAAGAATCAGGAGCTGCGCGTAGTCACGGTTCGCCCGCTGCTCCCACAGTTTCACAAGCTGAAGGAAGACCAGAAATTCGCCAATGATGACCACCGGCGTCATCGGGTTATTCACCCACTCCCGCACGATGTACAGAACGGCCAGGATCGTCGAGAGGTTGGCCGCGAGGCGCGACATGGGCCGGAAGCGGCCGATCGCATTGAGCCAGGCATTGACGAGGATGCACGCGACCGCCAGCGCCCATATGCCCGGCAACTGGCCGGCCAGCGCAAAGCCGCTGATCCCCAGGATCAGCAGGAGGTAGAGCGTGGTTTTGAACTGCCGAATGTCGTACATGGATCAACCTGATGAACCTGCGACCGCGCAGCCGGTAGCAGCGCCCTTCGACGTTCCGGCACTGGCAGCGGAATCGTCCCCCGCCCTGCCGCGCCAGCGCTTCGCCGGTTGCGGCACCTGATCCGGGGGCATGCAATTGTTGAAATCAATGCCAGCGGCGAACTTGAACCATGAGGTGGCCCGCGCGGAGCCTGCCGGAATCACAATCATCCCCGAACGGCCGTGATCGAGAATGCCGAGTTGCACGTCACTGGACGTGAAGAGCACCGGCGTCGTGCCGGTGCGCAACACCGACTGGCAATTCTCCAACAGTTCGGGCAGCGGCCGATCGGTGTTGGCCACGAGGCGCGAGAGAATCGAGAGGAGGTCTTCGCCGTGGCGCTTGCCGCGAGTGGGCGGGATGGCGGTCCACTGGCCGGACCAGACGCAGAGCCCCACCGAAAGCTGCTGCTCGAGCGCCACCGTCGCCAACGATGCGGCCATCGCGATGCACTGTTCGACCGCGGCGTGTCCCTCAATGGACTGCGACAGAAGAAACGTATCCAGCAGCAGCACGATCCGCGGCGGCGAGACGCGGGACATTTCCTTCGAGACCAGCGTGCCGGCGCGGGCGCTGCGCCGCCAATAGATCCAGCGGGGATTGTCGCCCGCGCGGTAATCCTTGACGCCATAGAACTCGTCCGCCCCGTTGGGCTCGGGCCGGGTGGTCTCGCCGCTGGCGTCGGCCGATCGGCACATCCGCAGCAGCTTCGCATCCACCCGCGCGATCCCAGGATGCACCAGTAGCTTTTCCCGATGGCGTTCGGTGACCGCGCGCTTCACAAAGCCGAACGGGAAGCTGGTGGCAATTTGATACCGCTGAAGCTCGTGCAATCCGCGGCGCTTGGGAATGATCATCGCCGGCACGGATGCGGTCATGCCCGGCGCCGCGTGCAGCATGTAAGTTTGCGGCTGGGTCGTGAACGCCTCCACCCCGTCCAGCTCGGCAATCGACACCGAGAGGCTCGGCCAAAACCGCTTGCCGTTGGTGATGTCATACGTGATGGTCAGCATCCGGCCGACGCACCCGCTCTCCGGCAGCACCCGGCGCACCGCCAGCCGCTTGAGCACCAGCCGGCTGATCACGCCGCTGACCAGGAGGATACCGATCATCAACCCAAACACGCCGAATAACAGGTTCGCCTGGCTGTTGATCGCCGCCAGCCCCATGAACAGCATCATCGCAACGTAGATGACCCCCGTCAGCGAAAAATCCAGCGCCGGCCGACGACGAACGAGCGTCGCGGTGGCGCGATTGGGCGATGAAGCGGAGCGACGAAACATGCACTGCCACCCGTTCCGTACGGTAGATTCGCGCCTTCATCATACGCGATCGAATAGGCGATGACAGTGCGGAAGCCGGGGCCCGCAAAGAGCTGCTGGCGTCGGCTCAACAAAAGCGGCCGCGACGAAAAATCGCCGCGGCCGGTGGGTTGGCATGTTGGAGACGAAAGCTCAGATTTTGATCGTCAGGCTGACCAGCAACTCGTTGAAGTGGTTGTCCCAGGTCCCATCGACCTGCGAGCCATAGATGCTGTTTCCGATGTGGCGGGTTTCCCGGAAGATGAACTGGTAGGCCGCATCGATCGACCAGTTGGCCTGCGAATAGCTGACGCCAGCGCTAAGCAGATGATAATTCGAGTCCGGCACGAGCGGGGCATAGGTGTCGGAGGGGATGGCGCTCTGCCCGAACGCATAGCCGGCGCGGACGGTCCAGTGCTTGGTCAGGTCGTATTGAGCGCCGGCCCGGTACTCGAAGCCGCTCTTCCAGTCGGCGGGAATTTTCTGATTGAAGGCGGGATTGTCCGAGCTGAGGGTCACGTTCTTAACCACGTCCCAATCGGTCCAGACAACGTCTGCTTCAAGCTTGAGCCGTTCGATGGGCCGGATGGCGTACGCCAGTGTCGCCGACTGGGGAAAGTTCTCCTCTGCCCAGGTATGGCTCGGGCCGACCAGGGTGCGCCAGCCAGCGCCGACCCGCGCCTCCCCGCTGTATTGCATCTTGAAGCCGGAACGGTAGACCGCGGCGAGCGTGTTGCGATCGTCGATCTTCCAGAGGATGCCGGGCGTCGCGCCCAGCGCCCAATCCTGGCCGCGAAAGTGGAAGTTGCCCAGCGGCGTCCCGGGCGGGCCGACCGCGACCGAGCGGTATTGCTCGAGCTGCCCGTAGTAAATGTTCATCGCCGACCCGATCGACAGATGATCGTTGATCGCGTAGGCAACGGTCGGCGCCATATTCACGTTGTAAATGTGCGCCCGCTGGACGAGGGTCTGTAGCGGCCCGCTGGTGCCCCAATCTTCATTCAGGCCGAAGTCATTATTCAGCCCGAATCCGAACCGGAACTTCTCCAAACCGAAGTCCGTCGTGAGGTATCCATACGGGAGGATGGAGGGCAAGTGCATGCCCTGCTCCTGCCCAGCGGTCCCGTGGAATTCCCAGCTCGGCAGGAAGAGCGAGTCGCCGCCGGTATACACCGTGCCGTGCAATTGGGTGATGCCTGCGGGATTGAAGTAGATCGCCGAGGCATCGTCCGCCTGGGCGGCGAACGCCTCGGCCTGCCCGTCGGCGCGAGCACCCTGCTGCGGCACGTCGATCGCGCCGCCGAAGCAAGTTGCTCCGCAGAGCAGGATCGAGCCAAGTCCGGCGAGCCATTCAAAACGCTTGTGCTTCAACATGTTAGTTCCCTTCGTGACCGCCGCGGAGATTGAGAATCTTTTCCGGTCGCGGCATCTGCAACATCGGCAACGACAGACGGGGATTTAACGAGCCGCCGGATTTTTCTGGAAGTTGGAGAAGGTTTTTGGTCGAGCTAGCTCATTCCCCATATTCGCAGACGGGCAACTGTCCGATAAAACGGGGCCTGCGATAAGAACCATAAAGTGGGAATGATGCGGCATCTGTCGCTATTTGGACTGAAATTTGTGCCGCCTCGAAATCCATGCTTAGATGCGACTCGGGTTGTGGGCATCTGATCTGAACGTCGTTTGGTACTTGCCGGGCGGTATGGTTCGCCCTGCCCGTTGCGCGTGCGCGCGACGAGCCGCCCGGCAACGCGCCACCGGTTTGTAAAGGACGGTTTGTTATGGAAGCGACGATTTCCAAGATCGACAACGGTGTTGTATTTCGCAACGGTCGAGGAGTTGAGGTTCGAGGGGCGCTCGCGCGGTTGACGCGCAACGCATTGATGTTCGAAGTCTATAGTCCGGACCCGGTCGTTGAGACGGGCGAGACTCTTCACAGCGTGCGCGTGTTGCGCGGCGGTCAGTCGGTGTACACCGGCGGCGCCATCGTCGACAGCGTCCTGTCGACCGGCTGGAATTCGATGGTCGTGGCCACGCCGCTTGGGTCGCTGGCACAAATCGATTCGCCGTTCCCGCGCGGCCGGCTATCCGGTGAGGCCGACGAGCTGATGAAGCAATGGGAAACCAGCCAGGTGCTGATTCCAGAATATCAGATCGCCGTCTCCAACATCCGCTCGTTCCTTTCGCAGTTCGCGCGGTGGATGGCGCAGCTTGATCTTGCGGGAGGACGCTCCAGCGCGGCCGAGGACATCTACCAGGCGGTCGCGCCACGACTGCTCAACCTCTTCGGAACACTTGAGCAAGCCACGAGCACGCTCACGCCCGAGGTCATCCCGGCGCATCGCGAGTACGTTCAGCGCGAATTGCACCCGCTGATGCTTTGCGCTCCGTTCGTGCATCGGGCTTACACCAAGCCGATGGGATATGCCGGCGATTATGAGACGGTGAACATGATCCTTCGCAACCGACTGGAAGGGCCGACGGCATATGCGGCAATCCTTCACCAGTTCGTCCTTTCAGCCGATACCGGAGAGGGCCACCGAAACCGCATCATCCGATTGGTCGATCATCTGAGGCAGGAGGCCGCGCGGGTCGCCCCTCAGGGCCGGACGATGCGGGTGCTGAATATCGGTTGCGGGCCGGCCGACGAGATTTGCCGGTTCATTCGCAGCCACTCGCTGGCCGACTGTTGTGAGTTCACATTGGTGGACTTCAACAAGGAGACGATCGATTACGCGACGGCGAAGATCACCGAGGCATCCAGCGAGAGCGGCCGGAGGCCGGCAACGACGTTCGTGCATCGTTCCGTGAACGATCTGATCAAGGAAGCTGCCCGCGGCAGAACGGGCGACATGCCGCGATACGACCTGGTCTACTGCGCGGGACTGTTCGACTACCTGTCGGATCGGATCTGCCAGAAGCTGCTGACCCTGCTCAGCGAGTGGACGCTGCCGGGCGGAATGACGGTCGCGACGAACGTGCATTCGGGGCACAAGTCGCACGCGATGATGGAGGACGTGCTGGACTGGCACCTGATCCTTCGGAACGAAGCACAGATGTCGGCGCTGGCGCCTCAGCACGCCGGGACGAGCCAGGTTTGTACCGAGCCGGCTGGAGTCAACATCTTCCTCGAAATGCGCAAGCGGGAATGACGCGATGGAACACATAGACCGGCACAGCAAGGCGAATTTGGCCGACGCATACCGCGTGTTTGACCTAAACCTGCGGGTGCGACAGTCGAAAGTTGGATGCTTTCTGGCCCTCCTGCTGATGCCGGCCGGATTCACGCTCGACTATTTCGTTTATCCGCACCTGTTCAAGAACATCTTTGAGGCGCGGCTGCTGTCGGATGTGTTCCTGATCCCCTTCTTCGCATTGCTTTTCGCCCCTGCGGTGCAGCGGCGGATCCGCCTCGTCGGCAGCCTTTGGCTGTTGGTGCCGGCATGGGTCATGTGCTGGATGATCTATGCTTCCGAAGGCGCATTGTCCCCCTATTATGCGGGCTTGTGCCTCGTTCTGCTGGCCGCGTGCCTGCTCATGCCATACACGGCCTGGGAGGCGGCGATCGTCTGCGGAATTGTGCTCGCGTCTTATAGTGTCGCGTGCATATATCATCAGATCGCGCCGCCGTCGACGTCGGTTTCATTCAGCGCGGCCGAGGGGACGCTATTTAATAATCTATACTTCCTGATTCTGACCAGCATCGTTTGCATCACCGCGAACTATCATAGTGCCCGCCGCAGGTTTGAAGACTTTCGGCTCCGTCACGAACTGGACGTGAACAATAAGGAACTGGCCGCCACCCTTAAGAAATTGCAGGAGACCGAAGTTCAACTCGTCCAGTCGGAAAAGATGAACGCGCTGGGCAAGCTCTCGGCGGGCTTGCTGCACGAGGTGAACAATCCGCTGAACTTCACCTTCATGGCCCTGCAGATGGCCGAGCAGGAAGCGGCAGAAAACGAAAGCCTGCTCGATACGCTCAAAGATATCGGACAAGGGATGACCCGCATCCGGGGCGTCATTTCAGATTTGCGGGCCTTTGCCTACCCGACCAAAGGAACCGAGCAGGAGTCCTTCAACATCGACGAGACGCTGACCAGCGCTCAGCGACTCTGCGCCCACGAGCTCGGCGAGATCCCCGTGGCTCGCGAGCAACTCGAGGGGATCACGGCCCTGGGTTCCAAGACGCAGATCATACACGTCTTCATGAATCTGCTGGTGAACTCGGCCCATGCGCTTCGGAAGAAGGCGGGAAGCACGTCGCAGATTACTATATCCTGCACCCGGGCGGGCAATCGCCTGAAGGTCAACGTGAAGGATAACGGCACGGGCGTGCGCCCAAATGACCTTCCCCGCCTGCTCGAGCCATTCTTTACCACCAAGGACGTCGGCGAGGGGATGGGGCTCGGCCTAAGCATTTGCCACACCATCGTGAAGAATCACGGCGGGAGCATCGACATTACCAGCGAAGAAGGCCAGTGGACGCAGGTCTCATTCGATCTGCCCTTAGAGCCGACAATGAATATATCGTCCGGCGACTCCGAGCCGGCGTTTTTGGAACAATCGCTGGAACTCGCCGGGAGCAACGCATGACCGCCCCTCAGGACCCTCGCAAGTATGCTCTGCTGTACGTGGACGACGAGGAGCAGGCGCTCAAGTACTTCCGCAAGATGATGGACAAGGATTTCCGCGTCCTGACGGCGACCAGCGTCGCCGAGGCGATGGTAATCCTCGAGCGCGAGGCCGCGACGATTGGCGTTGTCATCACTGACCAGCGAATGCCCGGCCAATACGGCGTCGAGCTTCTCAAGACGCTGCGGACGCGATGGCCCGCGATCATGCGGCTGTTGATCACCGCATATTCCGACATCGAAAGTGCAATTGATTCGGTCAATGCCGGCGCCATCTTCAAGTATGTCACCAAACCCTGCGACCTGAAGCAGCTCAAGCAGACGCTGACCGAGGCAATGGCCCTGTTCCTGGCCAATGCCAATCGGGATGTCCTTCTGAACGAGCGACTGGACGTCATGCAACGCATGGTCGTCGCCGACCGTGTGCGGAGCCTGGCCACCATGGCCGGGGGAATCTCCCACCATCTGCGCAATTCGATGACGGCGATGAGCTGCTTCCTGGAGGAAATGGCCCCTTCAAAGCCCGGTGAATCCCCGGCATCGATGGTTGCCAACGATCCGAAATATGCCGAGCAGCTTTGGTCGCTGGCTCAAAAGGAGCGAGAGCACCTGCTGCACATCGTGCAGAGCGTCGGCCAGAGCGTGGCCGAGCCGAGCCTGAAACTGACCGATGACCTCGAGGCCGCTGATTTGCTGGAGCGGGGCATCGCGGCCTTTGGCGGCGGCGCACACCGCCCCTCGGCCCAGGTCACGCCGGGAACTCCCCGTTTGAAGGTGGATGCCGAGGCCGCAACCCGGTTGCTGCGCATTTTGCTGACCTATGCCATGCGGTTGGGCCGACCGGACGGCACGATATCGATCGTCGCCACCCCACTCGACATGGGCGGCGCGCCAGGCACGGCAATCCGCGTCAGCACCGACGGCCCGACCTGGAGCGACGAAGACGTCGCCTCGTTCTTCACGCCCTTCGCGTTCCCGTCCAATGACCCCTCCGACCTGGGCCTGGACATGCTCTCGGCCTTTTCGATCGCCTATCACCACGGCGGAGATATCGTCGTCCATCCCTCGGCCCCCGTCGGCCCCGGATTTGAGCTTCGCCTCCCGGCCAGCCCCGGGGATGTTCGCCGGCCAGGGCTTCAGGATGGCATGATGCAGAAGCTGTTCACCTGCCTGCCGGATCAAGCGGCTCCCAATTCGTCAACCGGCCGCGCTGCCTGAACCGGGATGCGGGCGGAGCGCCCGATTGCGTCCACTTGGCTTCAGAAATCCGAAGCACGAAATCCGGCACAAATCTACTCGACCTGCTCTGTCTCGCAGCTTTCCCGTGGCACGGGCGTCCCGCCCGTGCGGAGCACTGTCGAAGGAAAAAACGCGCAACTCCCGAATGTCGTTACTTCAACGTTTTCCTGCACGGCCGAGACGGCCGTGCCACAGGCGACGATTGAGACAGAGCGCGCAACTTATGCCGCTTGAATCGCAGGCGAAGGGGCAGCCGTTTTCGGGGCGAAGACCTTCACGCAATTTCGGCCGGCATTCTTGGCGGCGTAGACCGCCAGGTCGGCGGCCTTCAGCAACTGGGCCGGCTCCTTGAAGGGCAGCGCTGGGTCGAGGGCTGCCACGCCGAAACTGACGGTGATGTGGATCTGAGCGGTGGCACAATTGATCGGCTTGGCCGCCACCGCCCGGCGAAGGCTTTCGGCAATCGCGGCGGCGGTGGTCCGCGAAGTTCCTGGCAGCACAAGCGCCATCTCCTCGCCGCCGTATCGCGCCACCAGATCGCTGCCGCGGGCGGCGGATGCCAGAATTGCCGCAACCGCTTTCAGGACCGAGTCCCCCGCCGGATGCCCGTGCTGATCGTTCACGGATTTGAACCGGTCGACGTCGAGCAGCACCAGGGCGAGCGGCTTGCCTTCCTTCTGGGCCGCGGCAAACGCTTCGCCGAGGAACTGATCGAATTTCCCGCGATTGGCCAAGCCCGTGAGCGCATCGGTCGAGGCGACCACCCGAAGTTGCTGATTCTGTTGCCGCAGCGAATTGGCCTGCTGCTGGGACTGGAGCGTGATCTCGACGAGCGCTTCATTGGCTTTCTTGAGCACGTCATCGAAGCTCGCGCCCGCGCTGATGTTGATCTCGAAAAGCTTGGCCACTTCCTTGGTGCTGCGGCCGATTTCCTCGAGCATCGCATCGCAGTCCGGCTCGGCCATTTTGTACAGCAGCTTGCACTGACTTCGAACCGCCGCGATCGAAGACGCGGGCGTAAGGCCGACGAATACATCCGCGCAGTGTCCGGCCAGCGCGACAAGTTCGGTGACTTTTCGCAGCGGCGCGTCGGTTATATCTGCGGGCGAGAGATGGCTGGCGATCGGAACGGCCAGCAATGGCGGCAGTCTCCACTGCCTGGCCATCAGTTCACCCACTTCGGCGTGGTGGGCTCCCAGGGCCGCGGTTTCGGCAGCGGAGAGGTCGGCGTGAGACACCACCGATCCGCACACCTTGCCGTATTCCGGGCCGAGCACCCGGTCGAGAACGAGCATCCCGATGTCCTGAAGCAGCGCGGCGAGAAATGCCTCTTCCTGCTGCACGACGCCGACGCGGGCCGCGATCGTCCGGGCGGCGTTGGCCGCGTAAATGCTGCGCCGCCAATAGCCCAGATAATCAAAGCCGCCGGACTTGTCCTTTTCCAGATGGCTGACTAAAGAAAAACCCAGGACCAGGGTCTTGACCGATTGAAGTCCCAGAATGACCAGCGCGTGGCTGATCGTTCCGACGTGTTGACTGCGGCCGTAAAAGCTCGAGTTGACAGTCCGAAGGATCTTCCCGGAGAGTGCCGGGTCCTTGGAGATCAGGCGGGCGATTTCGACCAGGTCGACGTCGGCCTGTTTGGTCAGTTCGAGCACCTGCACGGCAATCGCCGGAAGCGATGGCAGGTTCGGGCACTGGGCGATTCGGCGAATCAGTTGCTCGTTCATCGCGGTCGGCACCAAAGGAGCCCGTCACGTCATCGACCCGGCCCATTCAACCGTCGAATGGGAGCGGAGTTCCGCCAATTTGTTCATCGGTCCCCTGCCGAACAAGCTTTGATAAACAGCGCGGGCTGGTTTGGCCCGATAAGTTGATCCCGTTAGAATCGGGCAATGATCTATCGTATTGACGTGCGTGCGACTTCGCCGGCCTGGGGCGGCGAGCCCGCCGCGGACCCGCTGGGGCAGGCGGTCCGTCACCAGATCCAGGAGTTCGGCACGTCCGTCGGTGCGGTAGCTACCTCGCGAATCTTTCTGATCGATACCGAATCTCCCCGCGATGGTGTCGTTCGCGCGGCCCGAGAGCTGCTGGCTGATCCGGTGGTCGAGGAAGCTAAAGTGATGGAATCGCGGCCCGACGACGCGGGCCAAAGCCGCATCGAGATTCATCTGAAGCCCGGCGTGATGGACCCGGTCGCCGCTTCCACCGAAATGGCGCTGCGGGATATGGGACTGAAGATCAATGAGGTGCGGACCGGCCGAGCGTATCTCATCGCCGGCAAGGTTCCATCGGAGGAACTCCAGCGGATCGCCACGCGAGTGCTGGCCAACGGAGTGATCGAATCGGTTCATTTCGACGCCTTCGTGCCGGACCGGTTTGAGACGGGCCGGGAGTACCACTTCGAGCTGCGACACGTCCAGGTGCGGGACTTGAGCGACGAGCAACTCACCAAGCTCTCCCGCGAAGCCCACCTGTTCCTTTCGCCGGCCGAAATGAAGGCGATTCGCGCCTACTACCGCGAGGCGGGACGCGAACCCACCGACATCGAGCTGGAAACACTGGCGCAAACCTGGAGTGAGCACTGCGTTCACAAGACGCTGAAGAGCGCAGTGGACGTTGAGGTGCAGGACGGTTCCGGGAAAATCATCGGCACACGGGCGTACAAGAATCTGATCAAGGAGACGATCTTCGCCAGCACGCAGGAACTGATGCGGCGGGAGAAGGAGCCGTTCTGCCTGTCGGTATTTGCCGACAATGCCGGCGTGATCGCATTCGATGAGACGGACGCCGTCTGTTTCAAGGCCGAGACGCACAATCATCCGAGCGCGATCGAACCCTACGGCGGCAGCGCAACCGGCGCGGGCGGCGTGATCCGCGACATCCTCGGCACCGGGCTGGCGGCAAAGCCGATCGCGAATACAGACGTGTTCTGCGTCGCATTTCCCGATTATGGGGAAGACGCGGGGGAGGAGGACGCGGGGACACGGGGACGCGGAGAAGCGGAGACGGGCAATGAGAATGCGGACGATTCGCTTTCTTCGCCTCTCCCCGCGTCTCCGCGTCTCCGCGTCTCCGCGTCTCTTCCCAAGGGCATTATTCATCCGAAACGAGTCCTCCGCCAAATCGTTGCCGGCGTTCGCGATTATGGCAATCGAATGGGGATTCCAACGGTGAACGGCGCGGTCTACTTCGACGACCGATACCTTGGCAATCCGCTTGTGTTTTGTGGCTGCATCGGGCTGATTCCGCGCGACAAAATCAAAAAGCAGACGAGGGCCGGCGATGCGATCGTCGTCATGGGCGGCCGGACCGGCCGCGATGGCATTCATGGCGCGACGTTCTCCAGCGCCGAGCTGACCGATACGCACGCCGATGAGTTTTCCCACGCGGTGCAGATCGGCAACGCGATCACGGAAAAGAAGATGGCGGACGTGATCCTTCAGGCGCGGGATCGCGGGCTGTTCACCGCCATTACCGACTGCGGGGCCGGCGGGCTCTCCAGCGCCGTCGGGGAGATGGGAGAGGGTCTCGGCGCCCAAGTGCAACTGGAAAAGGTCCCGCTGAAGTATGCCGGGTTGAGGTATGACGAGATCTGGATCAGCGAGGCGCAGGAGCGCATGGTGCTCTCGGTGTCCCCAGAGAAGCTCGATCAGTTGCTCAAGCTCTCGGCATCGGAAGACGTCGAGGCAACCGTCATCGGGATCTTCGGAACCGAGAAGCAGGAACTGGTTCTCCAATATCGCTGCAAGGAAGTTGGGCGCCTGTCGATGGAGTTCCTGCACCGCGGGATCCCGATGCCCACGCGACGGGCGGTGGTAAGGGAATCGAAGCCTGATAGCCGGGGGCGGAAGCCCTCGGTATTGAGCAGCGAAACCGGGGCTTCCGCCCGCGGCTACAACGAGCAGAGCGTTGGGGCGCGGTTGTTGGGGTTACTTGCGCATCCAAATATCGCCAGCAAGCACTGGATCATCCGTCAATACGATCATGAGGTGCAAGGCGGATCCGTGATCAAACCGCTGACCGGTCCCCCGCAAATTGGGCCATCCGACGCAGCGGTGCTGCGGCCGAAACTCGATAGCAACCGGGGCATCGCGATCGGCTGTGGCTTAGCGCCCCAGATCGAAGATCCGTATGAGATGGCGCTGGCCGCCATTGACGAGGCGATCCGAAACGTGGTTGCCGTCGGCGCGGATCCGGCCAGGATCGCCATTCTGGACAACTTCTGCTGGCCGAGCGTGGACGACGAGCGCACGATGGGCACGCTCGTCCGCGCCTGCGAAGCCTGCCGCGATGCGGCTCTCGCTTATGGCATCCCATTCATCTCCGGCAAGGACAGTCTGCACAATCAATTCACCAACAGCGAAACCGGCGAAGTGATTCGCATTCCCAACACCCTGCTCATCAGCGCCATCGGTGTGGTCGAGGACGTGCGGAAATGCGTGACGATGGATTTGAAACAACCCGGCAACGCAATCGCCCTGCTTTCGACGGAGACGACGGAACCCGCCAAACTCGCGGGGCTGCATCGCTCTCTGGCCGAGGCGATTCGGCGCGGGCTTGTAATGAGCTGCCACGACTGCAGCGAAGGAGGCGCGGCGGTAGCAGGCGCGGAAATGTGCCTCGCATCAGACTTCGGCCTTGACCTCAGTGCCGACAGCGCGGCAGAGATTTTCAGCGAATCCAGCGGCAGATATCTGGTGGAGTATGAGCCGCATCATTGCAAGCCTTTGGACGAGCTGTTCGGCGCCCGAATCAACGTAAACGGCAAGGTGACATCAGAACCCCGGCTGCGCCTGACGATCGGGAGCGATTCAACGGAGATCGCCGCCGACCAACTCCGCCGCGCCTGGCGGGGAACGCTGGATTGGTAAGAGAAAATCCACCCGCTCGATCGCAATCTCCGCCCGTGGCACGGCCGTCTCGGCCGTGCAGGAGACGTCGGAGGTAGTGAACGGTAGGCATTTGAATATATAAAGGAGTGACGACGTTATGGAGGCTTGTGGGCCCAATGGAACGGCGAGGTCCTGCTATCCCATCATTTTCATTGCAAAAGGAGCGGCGAGTGTTTTCTGAGCGGCTGAACTGCTCGACGTTGCAATTTGTAATGAAGGGTCGGCGGCGGGAGCATCGTCGTGTTTTTGTGCGGTTGGCTGAAAATGAGGCAGGGAGAATGCGACTTTTCAATGAACGCCTACTTTTCATGCGGCGATTAAATTGGCCGGAGCGGGAAGCGCTCCAATAGGCACACATTTCCTGCCGAATTCCTGCCGGCTCCTGGCGCAGGTGCCGTTGGCACGCGGAATGCCTCGTGCGCTTTAACTCCGGCGGGAGGAGATTCAGGGTCGGCTCGCGAGGGTTCGAGTTACTTACACAATGACGGGCAATGGCGATGCGACGACGGGATCACTGCAGATCCTGGTCATCGACGATGAGGAAAACATCCGGCTGACGCTCTGCCTCTGCCTCGAGGCCGAGGGTCACCACGTCGCAACGGCGGGAAACGTCCAGGCTGCGCTGGTCGAAGTATCCCGACGCGCCTTCGACCTCATTTTCCTCGACTTGCGGCTTGGATTGGAAAACGGCCTGGACCTGATTCCCCGCTTGCTGGCCGAAAACCCCTGGGCCAAGATCATCGTGATCACGGCTTACGCCTCGGTGGAAGCAGCCGTCGAAGCGATGAAGCGCGGCGCGACGGATTATCTCGCTAAACCCCTCACTCCGGCGCAGGTTCGATCGGTGACCGGCGAGGTAGCCGAACGGAGGCGTCTGGAAGGGCGGCTCCATGCGCTGCAGGATGCGATCGGCAATGATCCCGAAGCCGGCTTCCCCTGCGCCAGCGCGTCGATGCGTTATGTATTGGAAATCGCCCGGCGCGTGGCGACGAGCAACTCGCCCTTGGTGATTCATGCCGAGCCGGGCGTGGGAAAGGGGCGACTGGCGCGGGCGATTCACGCCTGGAGCGGCCGCTCCCCCGGCGCCTATGCGCCCGTTTCCTGCACCGCAATCGGCGGCGCCGAAGCCTTGGAAGCAGAATTGTTTGGCATATCGACGTGCGACGCGCCTGATGCGCCGGCTTTTCGCCGCGGGCGAGTCGCGTTCTGCGAAGGCGGCACGCTGGTCCTCCACGACATCGCCAGCGTCCCGCGGTCGCTTCAGCCCAAGCTTCTCCGGTTTCTGCACGATCACGAATACGAGCGGGTGGACGATCTCACCTGCCGCCGCGCGGACGTGCGGGTTATTGCGACCACGAGCGTCGATCTGCATCAGGCGGTGCAGTCCGGCTCGTTTCGCGCGGATCTGCTTTTGGCGGTGGATGTGGTTACGATCGAAATCCCGCCGCTGCGCGAGCGTCCGGACGACATCGCGCTATTGGCAGATCGCTTCCTGGCACATTTCGCGCGAGAGAGCGGCAGCCCTGCCACCGCATTCAGCGATGACGCGCTGGATGCGCTGCTCAAACATTCCTATCCGGGCAACACGCGCGAGCTGCGCAACCTGGTCGAGCGGGCGGTGCTTCTCTGTGACGGGACGCACGTGGGGCTGGAACATCTTCCGGCAAACCTGTTAAATGCCGAGGCGTATCGCGTCGGTGACCTGGTGTCGCTCGAAAAGATCAGCGACCTGCACATCCGGCGGGTATTGGCGTCCACCCGCTCGTATGAAGCGGCGGCCAATGTGCTGGGGATCAACTCGATCACCCTTTGGCGACGCCGCAAGCGGTACGGGCTTAAAGCGCTCCCGCCCAAGAATGGTTCGCCGGACGTGCCATGAGAACACTGCGTACGAGGCTGTGGCTCGGGTTTGGCGGCCTGCTGCTCATCCTCGTTCTCGTCAGCACGCTCAGCGTTGTGGTGCCATCATATCGGACCTGTAATGTGATCGGCTTGTTAGCAGCGCGGGGAATAGTTGCGTTAAATATCCTTGCTTGCATAATTCTTATTCATCGCCGCCTGAGGTGTGCGAGAAGTAGGCAGCCTTCTATCGACACGCCGGTCGAAGAGGGAAGGAATTGAACAGATGATGGTCAATGCACCATCTGGCACACCATTTGTGAAGATTCATTTTACGGGCTGTTTTAGTTTCTAAACCCAAGTGAAGGAGACGCTATGCTGCATCGGAAAGGTGCGGCCACGCTAGCGGCGTGTGTCGCACTGGCCTGTACGGGAATCGTTCGCGCCGAGATAACCGGGGCTGCCCCGGAAGACGGAGTGGTGCTGCGCCCGACCTACTTCCAGGACGCCACCACCGCGCCGTCCACGGAGCCGGCCACTGCCCCCTCCACCGCCCCGGCCCCCACACCGCCTAAGCCCCTCATGGCGGGCTTGGATGCGATGGGCATTGGCAAACCGTTGGAAGACGCCAACATCACCATCGGTGGATATTTCGATGGAGGTTACACCGTTTCAGCAAACGGTGACAGCGCGCACGTTCCATTGGCCGGACGCGTCTTCGACACCAAGAACAATCGCTTCGTGCTCGACCAGGCCGATTTGTACATCGACCGGCCGGTCGATTATGGAAAGGCCGCGACCAATCACACGATCGATATCGGTGGCCACATCGAAATCGATTACGGCTGGGACACCGGGATCATCCACTCCAGCGGGTTGTTCGATAACCCGGCGACACTCGGCGTCGGAAGAGGGCAGTATCGCAGCCGCACCAGCCCGGAAAACCAGTTCGACGTGATGCAGGCGTACGTTGATGTCGCCTTGCCCGTCGGAACCGGGCTGCGAATCAGGGCGGGTAAGTTCGTCACGCTGCTGGGCTACGAGGTGATCAACCCCACGGCAAATCCGTTCTACTCCCATACGTATCTATTCGGGTACGCGATTCCCTTCACGCACACCGGTGTCATTGGCGAGTATAAACTGAGTGATGACCTGCTTCTGGATGGAGGCATCACGCGCGGCTGGAATCAAAGCTCGAAGGACAACAACGGCGATCCCGATTTCCTCGGCGGCATTACCTACACGCCGCAAGAGAGCGATGCCCTCAAAAAATGGAAGTTCATCGCCAATCTCTCCGAAGGCCCCCAAGGCAACCATGACGTTTCGGACTGGTGGACGGTAGTTGATCTGCAGGCGGTTTATACCGCCAGCACCGACTGGACCTTCGTGATCAACGCCGACTATGGGGACGCGCCCCACGCGCCCGGCGTCCTCGGCGCCGCGCAGTGGTATGGCGTCGCGGGTTATGCGGACTGGACGCTCAACAAATACCTCACGCCGAACCTGCGGCTGGAGTATTATGGCGACTCCAAGGGCTTTACCCTGGGCACTGGCACCCGCGAGAGCCTCTATGAAGCAACTCTGAACGTCGCGATCAAGCCGTTGCCAGACGACGCGATTGGTTCCAACTTGGTCATTCGGCCCGAAGTCCGGTATGACTATTCGGAAAAGAGCTACTTCAAGTCCGGCACGCGACACGATCAGTTCACGTTCGGCGTGGACGCGTACTTCACGTTCTGATCGTTGTCTGTCGCCAATACGACAGACAACCGTTCTTTGAAGTCACCCGACGGCCCGCGACACCTGTCGCGGGCCGTCTTTCTTTAACCGCAAAGTCCAACCCTTCATGTTGATCCACCGACATGACCGTGTCCTATGTTCCTCCTCCCCGTGTAGCCGCCGAGCTTGCTCGCGGTTTGCGCGTTGAAAACCGCAAGCAAGCTCGGCGGCTACACGAATGCAAACGCGGGCCAAACCTAGCGCGATCCTTCATCAGTGGTGAACCCGATTCTTTAAGCCCACAACCGTGGCCCGGCTTGCAACCCCAACGCGATTGATCGCTTCCACTGCGATTGCATCAATCGCCATCCCATCCACTTGCTCGGGCGAAGTCCACTCACTGATGCCCACCGGATATACATTCCATTTCCAGGTATTTTCATGCCGCGCGCCCACCGCCCAAAGCCAGGGCTTTCCCGCGAACCATTCTGGCTTCCACGAGACTTTCAACCTCCCTCCGACCCGCGCCACACTCACCGCGGGTGAAGCCGGCGCTGACCACCCAAGCCACGGTGAAGCCGGCACCAGCGCCGGCGCCGCGTACGGCCCGTCCTCCAGTGCCTCATCGATCCCGCCGCGGTCGGCCATCAGGGTCTTCATGCTGAAATGCACCTCACCGCTGGCGCCGGGCTGCCGCCGGGTGACGTCGATCTGGTCGATGATCTCCGAAGCCGCCCAGGCGTTGCTGCTTCGGCGCGTCGTGGAAGGCCGCGTCGAGGCCCCCACAATTCTCCCCGTATAAATCCCCGGCCACAGGTTCCGCCGCATGCGGTTCTGCTCTGCCCACCAGGCCAGCAGCGTGGCGAACGGTTGGCCGGGCGAAGTGATTTTCCAATAGAGCTGTGGCGAGAGATAATCGCACCAGCCGCAGTGGAACCAGAGTTTCACGTCCGCGTAGAGCCCGTCGTATTGATCGAACCCGCGGACGCCTTTCGGCTCGCCGGGCCGGTAGATCCCGAAGGGACTGATGCCAAACTTCACCCAGGGCTTGTTGTATTTGATGTCTCGATAGAGCCGCTCGATGAAGCGGTTCAGGTTCTCGCGGCGCCAGTCGCCGCGCGACAGCTTGCCGCCGGACCGCACGAATCGGTTCCAACTCGGTTCGTCGGGAAACTCAATGCCCTTCTTCGGGTAAGGGTAGAAGTAATCATCAATATGGACGCCGTCGATGTCGTAGCGGCGGACCACATCGAGAATGACCCGAGTCGAAATCTCCCGTGCCGCGGGCTCGCCGGGATCGAGCCATTGAAACTCGCCATAGGTTTTAACCAGATCCGGCCGCGTGCGACTTACATGATTGGGTGCGGCCGGTCCTTTAATGGACGACGGCAAGCTCACGCGGAATGGGTTGAACCACGCGTGCAACTCCAGCCCCCGGCGATGTGCTTCGCGCACCCACATCGCAAGCGGATCATAAAACGGCTCTGGTGCCTTCCCCTGTTGCCCGCTCAGAAACGCCGACCAGGGCTCGAGCTTGGATGGGTAGAACGCATCGCACGCCGTGCGCACTTGAAGGATAATCGCGTTCAGATTCAGTGCGACGGCCCGATCCAGAATCGCGACCATTTCACGCTGCTGCCGGTCCGAGCTCAGCCCTGGCCGGGACGGCCAATCGATGTTCCCCACCGTCGCCACCCACGCGGCCCGAAATTCGCGCGGGGGAGGAGTGACCGAAACCGAAACATTGTGTGAAGCGCAGCCGACGCAAAGCGCAGCCAGGAGGAAGAGGGGAGTGCGTCGGCGACTGATCTGCATAGGTAGCGGAGCATCGCAGATCACCATCACGGCCGCTACCGAAACCCAGCATTTGAACCCCGCGGGGTATCCGTATTGAGTGGCACGGGCGTCCCGCCCGTGGACGGGAAGGCTTCGAGCCGGACCGCGTGTTCGGAGTGGAAAACCAAGTCAGGATACTGGGTTTTCCACTCCGAACACCGCTTCGGTATCGAGACTCGTTCGTCCACGGGCGAGACGCCCGTGCCACGAGAAAACACGAAATCGAGGCCGCCGCAAACTAATGTTGTATATCACCCGCGCGCTGACCTTCGCCGTTCCGAAGGTACAGCACGCCCATCAGATTCTGGTCCCTGCCAAAATCCACCGGCCCGCACCAACTGGCGCTCTCGCAGTCTTGGTGGCGGTGCTGAGAGAAGTTGAAACGAAGCAAAATGGGCGCGTCCTTATCAACGGCATTGATTAGTTTCCAAGGGATGCCAAGTTCGCCACGCCAGCGGCTCTCGGCGGTGGTGGTGGCATAGCGGATGCCGGCGCCTTCGGTGGCGCGCCAGTCGTCGCCGAATTCCGTTGTGGCCCCTTTGCGTTCCGCCCAGTCGGCCCCGTTGGGCTTGCACACCACGTGCAGGACCGGGCCCAGTGAATTGTCGCGATATACCGGTTGAATCAAAACCTCGCAAAGATCCTCGCCCCAAGCCCGGCGGGCGTCGTAATACACATCGTTGTGCGCCTGATGCTCGTCCGGCGAGAGCCCTTCCAGGGAAAAGGCCAGATAGAAGTTGTCGCGGCCGAAGGCGCTGTAGATTTTGGAATCCCCGCCGGCAAATTTCAGCTCCTGCTTTTGCACACTGGGCCGATCCATCATGAGCACCAGCGGGCCGTCCTGTAGCGCGTCGGCGTCGCTCCAATCATCCAGCTTGCCGTCGATCGCCAGCGGCCCTTCCCGCCGTTCGCAAACTGACACCGGCAGACGAATGCTCATTGGATAAGCCAATCTCGTGAAACCGTTGACAAACTCGAGTTGCAGCGGCTGTCGCGCTTCGGCGCCAATGCGACTTAAATCGAATCGCGCCGAAAGGGTCGCATTCTGAACGTGGTAGGTTTGCAGGCGCGGCACCTCGACCGGCTGCGGGCGGACCTGCCAGCCACTGAGTGGCGGCGGCGGAGCCCACTGCAACGCGTTCTTGTCGGGAGTGAGGTCTGATGCGTTATAGATGTCGAGTGAAAGGTCCAAGCGAAGCCAGTTGCCGGCGATGGGTGCGCGATTCATGTCCGCGGACGCTTCAATGGCCCACCTGGCGGATCGCGGCAGAAGCTGCGGCCGTTCCTGCGGCTGCGCCCATTGCAGCGTTTCGATGTAGAGGGCGCGCTGCCGGGCCTCATCCATGTGCTGCCCGGGCTTGCGAAGCATGATGGTCTGGGCGAGCAGCTCCTGAGCGCGGTCCCAAGTCTGCTGGCTTGTGGTCCCGGTGAGCAGGGCATAGACCGGGTCGGCGGCCTGGCCCGCCTGAACCTCGACCGGCTTGGTAATGAGTCGGGCCATCTGCAGCGAGTTGATCACCTCTCCCCGCTGCGCCGCCAGCCACAGGTATTCATAGTCCTGCTGTGCGCGACGAAGCCACGCGAGTTGGATCGTCGGCAGCGGTTCTGAAACGCCGAACCATTGGCCCGGATAAAACCAGGTGAGGGTATTCGGGTCGGCCGGGTCGTTTGGAGAATCCACCATCGGCAGCGCATGGTCCCAGACGATCAAGTCGGCTCGCCGCAAGAATGCCAGCCACGCCCAAACCCGGACGTCCCGTTCGTCGCTGCCCGCCCCGGCGTACGGGACGAGCCCCGGCAGGTCCGTCCGCATCCAGTGTTGGCGATTGCGGGCCTCGGGGCTGCTGGCCGCAACGGGCACGGACGACACGAGCGGCGCGCCCGCGGTGATCAGCCGATCGGCATCGGCGGGATTCATCGCTTGGCCCAAGGTCGCAACCTGCTCGTCCCGTAGCGGGAGCGCCACCCTCACCCGGCGGTTGCTCGTCAGGATGCGTGCCGCCTCATCGCACAGGGCTTCTATCCCGGTCTGACTTGATGCCGATACATTTCCCTCCCCCAGCCACACGGGCGCGCGATCGAGCCATCCCAATTGCTCGAAATGAGCGGCGGCGGCCGTCCAATAGTCGATGCGCGACTGGGGATCATACCGTTCGATGCCTTGTGCCTCAGGCAGCGGCCAGTATCGCAGCGGCACGCGGTCGGGAAATAATTCGCCACTCATCCAGGGGCCGACGAGCGAGTCGAATTCATTCCAGTCCACCTGCGGCGCCGCGCCGGCCGGCCATTTCACCGTCGGCCGGAGCCCGGGCAGCACAAGCAGCGCCCGCCGCTGCTCGCTGAGACTCATCATCTGGTCCAGCGTGGAGACCGTCTTGCGATAGCGCGGGTCGCCGCGGTTAATCAGGCTCGGCGTGATCGTGTCGCCGAATTGATCGGGGTAGAGCGCGGCCAGACGATCCCAATCCGCCCGCCCGACCATTTGCAGGTGCCGGGCGACCGGAAGCGCAAAGTCGTACACATTGAGCTTCACCGCCAGCGCGGCGCCAACGGTTTTCCCCGCGGCATCCGCCAGTTCGCACGAGCCAACGTATGCGCCGGCCGTCGCGTAAGGTGGAACGTGCAGATCGAACCATAGCCACACCGTGCCGCCGTTCGGATGGGCGGCAGGATTCGTTGGCTCGGTCGGGTCGCGGAGCGAGCCTAGGACGATTGCGCCTTGATCGATCGGCACGGGCAACAGAGCGCGCGGAATGCTCCGATTGGCCGAATTGCGACCAGTGTGCCGGACGTATCCCGGTGTCACCTCGACTGGCATGGAGAGGATCTGATACGCGTCCAGTCGGTCGGCGCCGATGGATGCGCCCCCGGCGGATCGCAGGCCGGTGATCCGCACCGAGAGTGGACGCTTCGGCCAAACAGTATTGATTTGCAGCGCGAACGTCGTCCATTCATTTTGCGCCGCGCGGAGTTGGATCGGCTGCGAATCGGCGACGGGTCGAATGGGATCGGTGAGATTCACCGCCTGAAGCTGGGGCTCGGTAGAGGGGATGGGCTGCGTCCGCTGCCCCGGCGGCGCATTCGGGCAGCCGGCGGCACTCAGCGCCGCGAGCGAGCCAAGCACGATCATCCAACTTCGCACAGCTTTAACGAAGACTGAATCGTTCATCGTGAACCGGCTTGCATATTAGGTGGGCACCGGGACGGCGATTGCTAAGTCTCTGGCCGGCTGTCCCCGGGGCAATACCCGGAGCAAAGCACAGGGAACCGGAGGATTTCGGAAGAATCCGAAATTCGACAAAACGATATTTTCTCCGGGAAAACAAGCGACTTTCGCGCCAGGGTCGGCCAGCAGCCTCGCACTCTGCGATCGTGGGAAACATCGCTGGTACGGGCTTTGAATAAGAATTCTAACGTCGGGAATAGGGCTATGACAAGCGTTACCAAGGAGTCGCAAATTCAAAATAACGCCAGGCAAGTCGCCTGAATCCTCAGGCTGCCTGAGTTTCTGAATCCTCGTTTCCTCCTCCGCCAGGCTGCACGGCCTCTACCCTCCACCGTGCAGCCTTTTTTATTGCGCGCGGGGCAGCTCCATCGCGGCCTGAATCTCGCCGAGAAGCATTCTCTCGTGCTCGTCCTGGAATTGAATCTGAACCTCCACGCGCCAGACCGGCATATCGCAGGCAAACGATTCGATTTTTACCCAATCCTTTTCCGTGGTCACCAAGCTTTCCGCCCCGGCTGCCTTGGCCTGTCGGGCAAGATCCTTCATGTCGGAGGGGCTGTATTGATGATGGTCGCCAAACCAATATCCGCCTGCATAAGCGCCGCCGAACTGCTTCAACTGTTTTTCGAATAACAAGGGGCTGCCGATCCCGCAAAAAGCGAAGAAGCGATGAGAGGAAAGATGGTTGATCGGAGCGGCAATCGATTTGTCCCCCGCTAATCGGAGCCCGATCTGCCTATGCACTGCCTGATAGACCGCCGCGGCGGGGTTGTATTTTCGGATCTCCGATTTGATCGCATCAAGCTGCCGCTCACTCACTTGGTCGGCATGGGTGATCACAACCGCATCCGCGCGTTTCAGTCCGGCGAGCGGCTCGCGCAGCAAGCCTCGCGGGAGCATATGCCCGAATCCGAACGGCTCAATCGCGCTGATCAGTACAAGCTCAAAGTCCCGCGATACTCGCCGGTGCTGAAATCCATCGTCGAGCAAAAACACGTCGATGTCCGGGTGCTCGCGCAGGAGCGATGTTCCCGCCCGAAAGCGGTCGGGGCTCGCCTGGATCAGGATCGGCTTGCTCCCTGGCACATTGAGCGCGCGATCCAGCATTGTCAGTTCGTCGCCCAGGTTGTTGTCTTTCGCCCGATACCCGCGTGAGAGGATGGCCACAGTCTTGCCGTCCGTGCGCAGTCGCTCGGCCAGCCACCGCACCATCGGCGTCTTTCCAGTTCCGCCGGTGGTGATATTGCCGACGCTAATCACTGGGCGATCCAGACGGCGCACCCGCTTAATTCCTGCGTCGAAGAGACCATTTCGCGCGCGGACGGCACCGGCGTAGAAAGGCTCGGCGGCCGCGAGCAGGCGGCGCAGCGCAAACGCGCGGGCGCCAGTCGCCCGGCCGCTGATTAAGTCGAGAGCGTATGATTTCAAGCTGTCGTTCACCGATGATCCGACAGGAGCCACGCGTGATCCTCCGGTCGAAAGATGATTGGCTTTTTCGGAAGGTTTTCCAGCCGGAAGGTATCGAGCAGTTCGCGCGGGCTGACGATTGCCGGCGCGTCTTCGACGCCACACCAGCGCGCCAGCATCGCGATCAGCCGGCCCGGCTTGACGCCAAGCTCGCGGTATGCGGCCAGCCGGGTGTCCCCATGACGCTTGGCCAGCCGCCGCCCATCCGTCCCCACGATCAATGGAAGATGACAGTAGGTGGGAATCGCCTGATCCAATCCAAGGGCGCGATATAGCAACATCTGCCGCGGCGTCGAGTCAAGGAGATCGTCTCCGCGAACGACATGGGTGACGCCCATCTCCGCGTCATCCACCACGACGGCCAATTGATAAGCGGGCGTCCCATCCGCCTTGGCGATGACAAAATCACCAAGCTGTTGTTGCGGGTGAAATCGCTGCGGGCCCTCGAAGCAATCGAGAAACTCGATCGGATCATCCCCCACTCTAAATCGTATCGCGGGCGCTCGCCCGCCAGGATGCTGCGCCGATTCCACAGAGTTGTATTTGTCCTTGCACGTCCCCGGATAAATCGCCGCTCCGTCTTCAGCATGTGGGGCACTGGCGGCCAGCTCAACTTCCCTCCGGCTGCAAACGCAGGGATAAGCCATTCGACCGAATACGAGTTGCTGAACCGAATCGCGATAAACATTCAGCCGGTCGGACTGATAAACTGGTTCGTCATCCCAATCGAGGCCGATCCACCTCAAATCGTCGATCAATTGCTTGTCCGCGCCGCGTTTGATGCGCGGGCCGTCCAGGTCCTCGATCCGGAGCCTTATTTTCCAGCCCTTTTGCCGCGCCAATAGCCAGTTCACCAGGAATGTTCGCGCATTGCCCAGGTGCAGCGCGCCGGTTGGGGAAGGGGCCAGGCGAGTGGTGCTGTTCATGATCCCACGGGGCGCTCACTATATGTGTAAAGAATGTGAATTGCCATCGCAGCACTCTCTTGGCTATACTTCCGCCCTCAATGAAACAAAAGGGGGTCTTTGAAAGGATACGACTATGCCTCGGCCCAGCAGCGGCACCAACCTGAGTCTTGCGGCGCTTCAATCCATCATGGAATCTCGTCGCGGCGAATTAAGTCGTCTTCGCAAGCAGCGCAACGACATTCAACGCAAACTCGATGGCGTCGATCACCAGATCGAGCGCATCGAAGGGGGCGGACGCACCAGTGGCGGACGCGCCCGCAATGCCAAGAGCCTCAACGACACCCTCGCAGACGTCCTCACCGGCAGCAAGCCGATGAAAGTGGGGGCCATCGTCGAAGCCGTCAAGGCTACCGGGTATCGCAGCAGCAGCGCCAATTTCCGAGGAATCGTGAACCAAACGCTGATCAAAGACGATCGATTTGCCGCGCCCGAGCGCGGCTTGTATCAATTGAAGAAGTGAATCGAGAATGGCGAGTGCCGAATGCCGAATGAAAATTAACATTCGGCATTCGGCATTGGGCAGTTGGCTTTGGGGGGTGTGGCTTTCGTTTGTGGCCTGTTGCCGGTGGCATGGCCGTCTCGGCCATGTGAGCGACAATCTACGTCGAACGCCGCTAGCACGGGCGGGACGCCCGTGCCACCGGGGCCTCAAAAAAGGCCACGCCCGCATTGAGAATTTTCCTCAGTTGCCTTGCTCCCACCCGCCCGCGTGCGGTATTTTCTGCGCCCTGTGTTTGCTCCGCTGCTTCTTATCGTTTCGGCGGTGCTATCGGCAGGGGTGGTGGCCTATGGGACGAACGCTCTCTGGGCCCAATACCCTCACGGCATCGGACTGATCCTCTGGTCCCGGCGGCTCGAATGGCCGCTGGTCACGCTCTCCCTCTTGCTCTGCATTGTGCTGCTTGGGCTGGTCATCTCCGGCAAACGCCGGGCATGGTGGCTCATCGGGCTCGGCCCCATTCTCGCGTTGTTTGCACATCATTTCCTCATGGATCCGGGCTCGGGCCTGGCGGTGATTGATAATCCAACTTTCGTCGCTGCCGCGGAGGCTCGGTTCATTTCCGGCAACGATTACGTCGTCGGACTTCATTTCGGCGACTCCGCCTATGCATACCCTTATGCCGAGTTGTACGACAACCCCATTGTCATCCAGAGCGACCACGACAAGCGCATGATGCTCATCTGGTCGGCCTTCGCCAACCGCGCCGTCGCACAAACCATCACCCACGACATCAAGGCGCGCGACATTGAGATCGTCTCCGCGCCAGCCAATGCGTTGCTCTTGTATGACCGCTCGGACGGGCAGTTCATTAACGGGATCAAGGGTCGGCTGATGAGCGGCGCGCAGCCGCAGGGGTTCGGCGCCCCGATCGTCGTGAGCACGATGACTTGGAAAGACTGGGTCGGGATCAATCCGCAGACCCAGGTGATGCAGCCGCCGGCCCGGGTTCGCACGGCTAGTCCGCCGCGGTCCCCGATCCTCCCATCCAACCCGATGCCGCCGGCCATTCTCGATCTTCCCGCGACGACCACGATCGTGCTCGTCGGCACCACTCAGCCCGCGGCCCTTCGATCCGACGAGGTCGGCCCCGAGCCGCGGAATGTGCAGGTCGATGGCGAGACCGCTTTCGTCTTCCGCGAGGCCGCCGACAAGCCCGTGCGGGCTTTCTCCTGCCATCTCAAGAAGCAGGACCTGTTCCCTCACTTCACGCTCGACGTGAACCACAAGTACAAAGGCGGCATGTTCATCGACAGCGACACCGGCTCGGGTTGGTCGGCCTCGGGGGCATGGGTGGATGGAATGAAGGACGTTCGCCAGGAAATGAAGGGGACGCGCCTCGCGCCCATCCCCGTGCAGGATGGCCTGTACTGGGGCGTGATGAAATTCTGGTATCCCGAGCTGAAACTCACCTCTCCCACAAAGGACACGCCAGCGCCCGTCACATCGGCGTCTTGATCCCCATCGCCCGCATGACGCACCATCCCGCCCTGGCCTCGAATACAGCGAACGAGCCGCCGAGTACGCACGCGATGGCAACAGCCCACTTCCAAACCTGCCCGTCTGGCCACGCCCACGCGATCATCAGCACAATCCCAAGCGAGATGAAAACAATTCCATAAATTAGGCGTGCAAGCTTGCCGCGGGAATCGATGTTGCAGATAAGAGGCATGCTTGGATTGTAGCCGCTGTTCAATAACGAACACCTCGCCCATGCGGTATATTAATGCGGAGCGTTCGACCGCTAACACCTGCATTCTTCTCAATGGTGGGATAGACCCACCCGTCTCAGGAGCGATCATGGCCGAACATCCAACGCAAATCACCCGGCGTGAGGTGCTTGCCGGAGCCGCGGCGGGCGTGGCGCTGGCGTCCCTCTCACAACTCAGCCGTGCCGCTGAACAGCCCTCAGTAGCGGTCCCTGCGGGTTGGTCAACCGGCGCGCCGCGCGACGAGATCCGTCCCGAGTTCACGATTGATCCTCATGGCGGCCCCAAGGGAAGTCCCGCGTTCGTCATCCGTGCCGACGCCCGCGAGGGCCTCGATGGATCTTGGACCAAGAGCTTCCCGATCACCGGCCAATCGTACTACCGCTTCTCCGTCCTCTACCACGCCGAGGGTGTTCCGCTCCCGCGCCGCAGCGTCGTGGTGAAGCTGAACTGGCGCGACGACAATGGTCACGCACTTCCTGAAAGTGACCCTGTCGTTGACACGGTCTTGAAGGGCTTCCAGACGATGGCCGAAACGGAGTTCCCGACTCCATCCGCCCCGCGCTCGGATGGCTGGACCGAACTGGCCGGCGCCTATCGCGCTCCCGCCGGCGCCACTCAGGCCATCGTCGAACTTCACCTGCAATGGGCCGCCAATGCGCAGGTCCGATGGAGCCATGTAGCGCTGATCGAAATCGAACCGCCCGCGCCGCGGCTCGCCCGGCTGGCCACGATCCACTTCCGCCCGACCGGCGGCAAGACGCCGATGGACAACTGCCGGATGTACGAGCCCCTCATCGCCGAGGCGGCTTCGCAGAAGGCCGACCTGGTCGTGCTGGGCGAAACCCTCACCTACGTCAACCTCAATCGCGCCTTTGCCGACGTGGCCGAGCCGATCCCCGGTCCATCGACCGAATACTTCGGCCGCCTGGCCAAGCAGCACAACCTCTACATCGTCGCCGGCCTGGTCGAGCGCAGCGGCCACCTGCTCCACAATACCGCCGCCTTGCTCGGCCCCGATGGCCAGCTCGTCGGCGCCTATCGCAAGACCTGCCTGCCGCGGGGCGAGATCGAAGCCGGCCTCATGCCTGGCTCGGATTACCCCGTCTTCGACACCCGCTTCGGCAAGCTCGCCATCATGATCTGCTACGACGGCTTCTTCCCCGAGGTGGCCCGCGAGCTGTCCAACCGCGGCGCCGAGGTCATCGCCTGGCCCGTCTGGGGCTGCAACCCCTTACTGGCTCGCGCCCGTGCCTGCGAGAACCACGTCTACCTGGTTAGCAGCACCTACGAGACCCCCGACCACGACTGGATGATCTCCGCCATCTTCGATCACACCGGCTCCGCCCTCGCCCATGCCACGCAGTGGGGCACGGTCGCCCTGGCCGAGGTCGACCTGAACGCAAGGACCCTCTGGCCCAGCCTCGGCGACTTCCGCGCCGAGATCCCCCGCCATCGCCCCGTGATCCCCGCCGAGCCCCGCGCCACTTGACCACCATGGGGCACGACGAACGCCCCAGTTTGTCCCACGCCACAAACACGAGCAATGCGGCGTTTGCGTGGCGGATTCAGTTTAGATTCGGCTGGAGGTGGCTGTATTGCAGTTCAAATGCCTCGACCACGCGGCCGACCCGACGCCGCACGTCGCAGTCGGCAAGCAGCGACTGCTTGAGCGGGACGTGATCCAGAAAATTGAACGCGACCAAATCGCTGATGATCGCGGTGGGGATCGATCCATCAAGCATCTGGCGAAAGCGGCGTCCGATGCCGGTCGAGCGCAGTCGCGGATCCTGAAACGCCATCGCCAGCCGCTGGCGCTCGCCGGCCAGCTCGGTTTCGTCCACCGGTTCCTCGGCCAGGGGCTCGAGTTGGGCAAGACGGTAGGATCGGTCTCCGATCTCGCGAACGATTTTTGCCCGCGTGACGCCCTGAAGAAGGAAATTGTACCTGCCGTCGGCGAGGCGCTCGTGGCTCAGGATGGTGCCGACGCACACCGTCGGGTCGATCTCAGGCTGGCCGTGATAGCTCTTTTCCCAGCCCGGCCGCAGGAGCGCCATCGCGATCTGGCGGCGGCCTTCCAGCGCGTCGGCAGTCATCGCCTTGTAGCGCTCCTCGAAAATGTGCAGGGGCAGCACCGCGTGCGGAAAGAGCACGACATTGGGGAGCGGGAACAGGGGCACAGCCGAAAGATCCGATTCGTCCGTCCGCTTCGCCATGCGCGTATTGTAGGCAAAGGCGCGTTCGGTGGGCGAAGCCCAAAAGAAAAGCCGGACGGAAACCATGAAAGATTTCCGTCCGGCAGATGTCCGATTCGTGCTGATCAGACGCCGCGAAGCTCGCGCTCGGCGCGGAGCCAGTTTTGTTCCTGGCTGCCGCCCACGCCCGATTTCCAGATGAAATACGCCGAGAGGGCGATCTGGTCATAAGTGGGCGCGGCTTTCCGGGCCGCGACGGCCGGAGCCTTCGGCGGGATCGCGCTGTTGCGGACCGCGGTGACGACGGGAGCGACAGCAGCCGGCTTGGCGGCAATGGGCGCTCCATTTTTCGACGCTGGGGTGGACTTCTTTGCCATGATAGTTACTCCTTGCAACTGGCGGTTGGACGCCCTTGCCAGCCGGAATCCTTCCCGGCCCATGTATCAAGGGCGAGCATTTACCAAAACTATCGGCCGCGATCAACGCGGAGCGTGAATGTTATCGGATGGTCAAGGCAGATTCGCCCTGTCCTGACGAGCGACCCGAATCGCCGCTTGCCCTTCGCGGATCGCTTGTTCCTGCGCCGCGAAGGGCAAGCGGCGGGCGGCCTCCGACGCAGTCGAATCGGAGCCTCGCCCTTAAAGCTCTCCATATTTTGATTGAATTCCCCAGCGACGAAATGCTACTCTACGTCCGCCATGAGTGAGGGTCCATATCCCGGCGGCAATGGTGGAGCGCCGGCGCAGATCATGCTTGAGGGCGGCCGCGGCGGGAGTGGGTACTCCTACGCCGCTGGCAATGGGGGCTCTGGCGGCGCTATCACCATGCAATCCGGGAACGGCGGTGACGGCAGCGGGAGCGCGCCCGGAGCGGCGGGAGGCCCCGCCGGCTCAATCACGATGAACGGCGGCTCGGCCGTTCAGACCACGGCCGGCGGCAATGCCGGCTCGATCAACGCCTCGGCCAATGGCGCATTTGCCGGCGGCTCCATCAACACTGCCGCTTCGGCGACCGCGAATGGCGGGTCGATTGACATGACGACCGAGTCAACGGTCAGCGGTTCCACCAGTGGGACGGTGATCTGCAGCCAACCGTTCCAAGGCGGCAGCTACGGTAAGGTCGTGATCTACCTGAACAATCTGACCGGCACGGCGAGCTTCACCTTCCCCACACGGTTCCAATACACTCCCGCCGCCCTCGGCCCCCAGGCAGCGGCGGCCACCGCGATCAGCAGTACTAGCGTAACACTAACCGGCAGCGGAACCAGTGGGTTCCTTTTCCTGGAGGGCTTCTGATGCTCATTCACTTGCGGGAGCTCACAAAGCTTGTCCATGCCGCTGCGGCCATCGTGGCGTTATGGGGCGCAGCGCACTTCTCGCGCGCGGGAGTCATCTATACCTACGTAACGGATGCGTCGAGCTACGAAGCACCTCCAGCGTCCCCGTTTGGAACGATCGTGCCGGTCAACATCTACTTGCAGGAGACGCTGACGGACGGCAGCAGTTCCTTCATCGCCGCGAATAACGGGTTGTCCAGCGCGGGTGCCGCAGTCAACGAGTTGAGCGTCAGCGGCGGCAATGTGTCGCAGATACCCGTGAGCACCGCCTCCGCGTTCACATTCGGAATGAAGGGCACGCAGCAGATTTACACCGACCAGCCCACAAACGCGAATAACCTGGAATTCTACGAGACGGTTGGTGGCGCCGAGACCAAGCGCCGTTGATGCCGGACGCGAATGGTCGAATCCTCCTTGGGACGCTGAACGTGAGAGTCGGAACAGGACAAACTACGTTTGCGCTCACCTCGCTCCGCAATGATACGATTGACAATTCCAACAGCGAACTGGGGCAGGGTAACACTAATACGGTTACCGGCAACGGTTATGATTTGGACCTAGATCTGAACCCAGGCCCTTATACTGGCGCCAACGACGCGCCGGCCACACTCTTTACGGTGGGCCTTGGTTATGGGTGGCGCGGGCGTTCAAGGGCCCCTGATGCCGGACGCGAATGGCCGAATTCTCCTGGGGACACTAGGCATAAGGGTCGGAACAGGGCAGACGACGTTTGCGCTCACTTCGCTTTACAATGACACGATTGATAATTCCAACAGCGAGTTGGGGCAGAGCGACGCTACACAGACGGACCACGGCGCTTATGATCTGGACATGGCGGGCACGGGTCTCTATACCGGCGCCAACGACGCCCCGGCCACCCTGTTTACGGTGGGCCTCGCGCCGGTGCCCGAACCGACTTCGCTGGCGATCTTCGGGGTGGGGGCGGTTGGATTGCTGTGCCGTCGGCGGGCGAAATAGGAGCGCCGAGGGATTGTATGCGCATCATCGATACGAACACCGGCGCAAACGTGATCAGCGGACAGGCCATTTCGGGCCGAAAGACCCGTGATTTGCTGGCATCCGAGGATTCGACGATCTCGATGCCGGCGACCTACGTCGATATCTCCGCGTCCAGCGTCACGGAAACGGTCGAGGACGCGAATTTCACAATCAGCACGGCGGCGGCGACGCTGAACACGTACGACGTGAACGTGACCGTTCCCTCCGGCGGCTATTCGACGGGGCCCGTGACGTATGCCAGCAGCAACACCGCCGTCGCGACGGTCGACTCCGATGGAAACGTCACACCGGTGAGCGCGGGCACGACGGTGATTACCGTAACGATCCCGGGGCTGAACAACCGTGTGGTGACGCTGCCGGTGATCCAACTGGGCGGAGTCGTGACGACGACGCTGAATTATTTCGTAAGCGGGTCGCTGGGGGCGTATCTCGTGAGCGAGATCAGTGATTTGATCGGCTCGCAGACGCCCCCGCCCGGCTTGCCTTCGCTTCAACCTCCGCCGGCCCCATCCGGCACGAATGTCAACATTTACAATCCGGGATTGACGGCGCGCAACAGCGGCGTCTGGACGGGAACGCTGGACCTGACCTGCATTCCGCTCGGCGGCGAGGGTGTTCTGCTGGCGCCGGACATCGTGGCGTTTGCCACCCATGTGGGGACGCCTCCGACCTCGATGACGTTTGTCGGCAGATCGAACACCCTCTACGCGGTGTCGATCTCGTCGACGACGTACATCATTCCCAGTCCCTCGGGCGATGGCGCCGACATCAGGATCGGGCGACTGACCAGCACCCCTTTGCCGACCAGCGACGTGAGCCCCGTCGCGCTGCTGCCGTGGAACTTCCGCAGCTACCTGCCGCAGCCGCAGTACGGGTATCCGGTTGTGTTTACCAACCAGGACAAGACGCTGCTGATCGCGGGACAACACCAGCTATTTCGCGTACCTGCCCAGCCCTCTGGCTGCCGCCGTGATGACCCAGTCGGCGAACACGACGCGCGCGATCTGGTGGTATCAGATTCGGGTTGGCGACAGCGGCAACCCCATTTTCCAGGTCATCGACGGCGCGCTGGTCCTGGTCTCGCTTTGGCACTTTATGCAAACGGATGCCGGCCCGATCTACGCCGACAACATCTCGCAGATCAATGACGCCATCGGGAGCACCGGCAGCACGTCCACGGTGACGACCGTGGACCTCAGCGCGTTCAACACCTACTGACAGCGGGATGACTCGCGCGGAGGCGCAAGGCCCGGGGAGAGGGCACGGCGCGGACGTGTGATGCCCTCCGACTCACTTCCACTTTCCGCCGGTCAGTAATTCAAATGCCTCAACATATCGCGCACGCGTCCCCTGCACGACGTCGGGCGGAAGTTGTGGAGCGGGCGGGGTCAACGCAGATTAGCGCTGTCCTGAAGAGTGACCCGAACCGCCGCTTGCCCTTCGCGGGTGGCGCCTGTCCCTGCGCCGCGAAGGGCAAGCGGCGGTCGGGCAATTTTTAGAACGCGAACGTGATGCATCAGGGAATGCCCGACAACCAGCGCCCACCCGTCAGCAGCTCAAATGCTTCCACATATCGTGCCCGGGTTCCCTCAACCACATCCTCGGGAAGCGGTGGCGCGGGCGGTGTCTTGTCCCATGGTTGGGTCTCGAGCCAATTGCGGACAAATTGTTTGTCGAAGCTGGGCTGATCCCGTCCCGGCTGGTATTGGTCGGCGGGCCAGAATCGGCTGCTATCGGGCGTCAGCACTTCGTCGATCAGCAAGAGCGTCCCATCCGGTCCCGTGCCGAATTCAAACTTCGTGTCGGCAATGATGACGCCTCGCGCGGCGGCGTAATCGGCCGCCCAGCGATAGATGCGCAGGGTCTGCACGCGAAGCACCTCGGCCGATCCGCGGCCGATTCGCTCGGCCGCCTGCTCGAACGAGATATTGATGTCGTGGCCCGACTCCTCCTTGGTGGCCGGGGTGAAGATCGGCTCGGGAAGCTTGTCGCACTGGCGCAAACCCGCGGGAAGCGGGATGCCGCAAACGGATCGGCTCATGCTGTATTCCTTCCATCCCGACCCGGCCAGATAGCCCCGCGCCACGCACTCAATCGGGATCACTGATGCCTTTTGAACGAGCATCGACCGGCCGACGAGCTGCGCCTCGAACGGCCGGACTGAGGCCGGATAGGCTGAAACGTCCGATGCGATAACGTGGATCGGCACGTCAAGCTGTTTCAGCTTTTCAAACCAGAAGAGACTGAGGGCGGTGAGGATCCGGCCCTTGTCCGGGATTCCGTTGGGCATAATGCAGTCGAAGGCGCTGATGCGGTCAGTGGCGACGATCAGCAGGGCGTCGCCCAGGTCATACACGTCGCGCACTTTCCCGCGCCGAACCGGGAAGGGAAGGCTGCTTTGGAGCAGGGCGGTGGACATGATTGCAACAGTATGAGGAGTCTGGAAAAAGGGAAAGCATGGGGAATTTGAGCCTTGCCTCGACTCTGCTAAGATCCGCCGGTCGAACGCGGCTCACGTCCGTGGATTGGCGCCCACAGTATGTCCATCAAGTTTGAGATTTATCGCGACGGCAAGCGCCTGACCGCCTACGAACCGGTAGCGCCCATGGCGATGGGGCCGGAAAGCGTTCCGATCCCAGGAGAAGTCGCGTTCCGCGACGGGCTGCTGGTCGTGCATCGCAAGGACGACCATGCGACCGGCGTGGCGCTTCTGTGGGATTGCGGTCCGCTCGGGGCATTTCATCTGGAGACGACCCGGCTCATGCCGCGGGAGAGGCCGTATAACCTGAATGTCGAATTGGCGCGCTCCCGCCTGATGAAGATCATGCAGAAGCAGGAGGACTGGAACCTGTTCGACTTTCCCAAGGCCGAGCGGTTTAGCAGCCAGTTTCACGATGCGCAAATGCTGTTCGCCGAGTCACTGTGCGTTTTGACCGACGGTCTCGAGGCGGCCCGGCTAGCCGATCAGTCGCTGGCGATTGCGCTGGATCTGTCCGAAGAGCTTTCAAACTTCCACAGCGATCTGTTCCTGAATCGCCGGCGGGCGTCCAATTCGTTCGTGAAGCACGTATTCGGCTGCCGGGTGGATCCGGCGGTGCAGAACGAGCGATACAAGGAGATCGCCGCCACGCAGTTTGACTATGTGGTGCTGCCGATGTCGTGGAAGCGCTTGCAGCCGCAGGAGCATCGCTTCGAGACCCAGCCGCTGGACGATTGGGTGGAATTTCTTAGCCGCCGGCGCGTGCCGACCATTGCCGGCCCGCTGGTGCGGCTCGATCAGCAGAACGTGCCCGACTGGATGGTGATCTGGGAGCACGACTTCGACATGCTCCGCGAGCAGGCCTACGAGTACGTGCAAAAGGTCGTCACGCGATATCGCCGGGCCATCTCGGCGTGGAACGTGGGGGCGGCGCTTCAATCCAATGCCGCATTCACTCTCACCTTCGAGCAGATCGTCGAGCTGACGCGCATGCTGGTGCAGCAGGTAAAAACGCTGATCCCCTCGGCCCGGACGATGGTCACGATTGCCCACCCGTTTGGGGAATATCACGCGCACCACCGGACCGCGGTGCCGCCGATGCTGTATGCGGAGATGCTCGCGCAATCCGGGATCAACTTCGAGGCCTTTGCGCTCGAGATTGAACTGGGCGTTCCCGCCCCGGGAATGTTCATGCGCGACTTGTTCCAGATCAGCAGCCTGCTCGACAAATTCAGCACGCTGGGCCGCCCGGTCTTCCTGACGGCGGTGGCCGCCCCATCGCGATCGGGCCCAGATCCGTCCGATACCACCGAAGGGAAGCTCGACCCCAGCCACGGCGGCCGCTGGCGAAGGCCCTGGGACCCACAGCTCCAGGCCGAATGGATGGAGGCGGTCTATCAGACGGCACTCAGCAAGCCGTTCGTCGAAGCGGTGGCCTGGTCCAACCTGGCCGACCTGCGCCAGACCCTTCCCGGCGGCGGATTGCTCGATGACGTCCTCCAACCCAAACCGGCATTTACCAAGCTTCAGCAGATGCGCGAGCGATTCAGGTTGCAGCAGAAGAGATAAGACCGTCCTGCTCGGTCTCAATGCTTGCCAGTGGCACGGCCGTCTCGGCCGTGCAAGGAAGGCTGCAACGAACGAGGGCGGTCGATCCCGCTGTTTTCGACTTCGATGGTGCCCTGCACGGGCGGGATGCCCGTGCCACCGGAGAACATCGAGACAGAACAAGTCTGTCCTCTGACGGTCGCATTCACCCGCCGCGTGATCGATGACCAGCAGTCCCCATCGCCCCAAGATCGATCTGGGCTGGACGCCCTCGCAGCGGCGTGGGCTGCTCGTTTTGCTCGCCATTTTCCTGGTGTTTCTTACGATTCAATTCGCTCGAAATCGCCAGTTCATTTCCGATCCCCAGCCGCCCCAAGGCCCGCGCGCCGCTGAACTCCAGACGCGGATCGATCCCAACTCCGCCGACTGGCAAACCCTGGCCGCCATTCCCAACCTGGGCGAAAAACGCGCGCAGGCAATCGTCGCCTATCGCGATCATTTCCACGGCACGACTCCCGGACGAGCGGCTTTCCGATCGCCCAGCGATTTGCTGACCGTCCGCGGAATCGGGCCGGCGACGATCGAAAATCTTCGTCCGTATCTGGTCTTTCCAAGTGAATCGGCTAGCACTTCTCCTTGAGAGGAACCAAAGCGAACCAAGACGGCCCCCACGCCGGGGTAAAGCGGCGCCGGTGCATTTCCCACGCCCGAAATCGCTACCGCCGCGCCGCCCCGGCTTCCGTCAGCGCTGAGTTGTTCCCTGAGAAATGGCAGCGCACCCAATCCGGGGCGGCGCGGGAATGTTGACTCAAGAATTCGCGCCGCCTGACGCTCTGCCCCGGCGTGGGGGATATTTGGTGGGCGTATAATCGATTAGAGTTATTGACTCGTATTTTAGTCAGCGGGAGCGCGCGTGAGTGATTTTCAGGTTGTCAGCCCGTTTCAGCCGCAGGGGGACCAGCCGCAGGCGATCGATAAGCTGGTGGCGGGGATTCACGAGCATCGAAAGTTCCAGACGCTCATGGGCGTGACTGGCTCCGGGAAGACCTTCACGATGGCGCACACGGTGGCGCGAGTGAATAAGCCGACGCTGGTGATCAGCCACAATAAGACGCTGGCCGCGCAGCTCTATGAGGAATTCAAGGATCTGTTCCCGCACAACGCGGTGGGATATTTCGTTAGCTACTACGACTATTACCAGCCCGAGGCGTACATCCCGCAGCGCGACATCTACATTGAAAAAGATGCCAGCCGAAACGACGACCTGGATCGGCTTCGACTTTCGGCGACCAGCAACCTCGTCAGCCGCAATGACGTGTTGATCGTCGCATCGGTGAGCTGCATCTTCGGGCTCGGCTCGCCGATGGAATACAAGCGCAGCGTGGTGCCGATTCGCAAGGACGTGGAGACCGACCGGGACGAGATGCTCCGCAAGCTGGTGGACCTGCAATACGCCCGGAATGACATCGACTTTAAGCGCGGCACGTTCCGCGTCCGGGGCGACGTGGTGGAATTGCACCCATCGTATGAGGAATTCGCCTATCGCATCGAATTCTTTGGCGAGCAGATCACCAGCATCGACGCGATCAATCCGCTGACCGGTGAATTGCTCAGGAGCGAGGACCAGATTTTCATTTACCCGGCGGTTCACTACGTGATGCCGGAGGATCGGATGCACGCCGCGATCGATGCGATCAAGGCCGAGCTCGAACTGCGCGTGATGACTCTTCGCGGCCAGGGAAAGTTGCTCGAAGCCCAGCGGCTGCTGGCGCGCACAAAATATGACATCGAGATGATGACCGAGGTCGGCGTCTGCTCGGGCATTGAGAACTACAGCCGCCATCTGGACGGCCGCCAGCCGGGCGAGAAACCGTATACGCTGATCGATTTCTTCGCCAAGGATTATCTGCTCATCATTGATGAGTCGCACGTGACGCTGCCTCAGATCAAGGCGATGTACAACGGCGACCGCCAGCGGAAGGAAGTGCTGGTGGAGCATGGCTTCCGGCTTCCCAGCGCGCTCGACAATCGCCCGCTGAAGTATGAAGAGTTCGAGCAGATGTGGAACGAGGTCGTGTTCGTGTCGGCCACGCCAGGAAAAATCGAATTGGAAAAGACCGGGGGTGAGGTGGTCGAGCAGGTCATCCGGCCCACGGGATTGATCGATCCGGTCATCGAAGTGCGTCCGGCGCAGGGCCAGGTACCGCACTTGCTCGCGGCTATCAAGGAGCGCGTCGATGTCGGCGAGCGCGTGCTGGTCACGACGCTCACCAAGCGGCTGGCTGAGGACCTGAGCGCATACATTCAGGATGCCGGTTTCCGCGGCCGCTATCTGCACAGCGAGATTCAAACCCTCGAACGCGTCGAGATTCTGAAGGACCTCCGGCAGGGGGACTTCGATGTTCTCGTCGGCGTGAATCTTCTTCGCGAAGGGCTGGATCTGCCGGAGGTGTCACTGGTCACGATCCTTGATGCCGACAAAGCCGGGTTCTTGCGGAGTGAGACGTCGATCATCCAGATGATTGGCCGGGCGGCGCGAAACGTGAATGCGAAGGTGATTCTCTATGCCGACACCATCACGCCGGCAATGCAGAAGGCCATGGACGAGACCTCCCGCCGCCGGGAGATTCAACTGAAGTACAATGTCGATCACGGCATCACGCCGCAGACGATTCAGAAGGCGATCCGCACCAGCATGCAAACGGAGGTGCGCGCCCGAAAAGCCGCCCAGGATGCCATCCGCGCCGGCGAGCAGGAGTTGGATCAAACCGAGTTGGTGCGCCTGTTGGAAGAAGAGATGCTCGAAGCGGCCCGGAACTTGGAATTCGAACGGGCGGCCCAGTTACGGGACAAAATTAATGAAATCAGCGGCGCGCCCACGATCAAGAGCGGCGCGGGCCTGATGGCCGACGACGCCGACGCCAAAAAGATCTGGCAACCCAAAAACAAGGGCCGCGGCGGCAAGCGGCCTGTGGCGCGGTGAGCTAGATGTAGGGGCACACGGCGTGTGCCCTCTGGGCGTAGGGGCGTACGGCCGTACGCCCAGGGCACACCGCCGTGTGCCCCTACACTGGCGGAGAAGGCCGCTTGAAGAAGTCTGAAACGCGCGCCGAGAAGCCCGGCACGGCGTCGCCGCCCGAGATCATCTCGTCGCCACCCAGTTCTTCGATGGATCCCGTCAAATCGTAGACCTGCACTTGTTGCGTATTCGGATAGACCACCCAGATCAAGCGGACGCCCGCGTCGGCATAGAGCCGGATTTTCTCCTGAACTTCGTAAGCAAGGTTGGTGGGTGAAATCACCTCAACTGCCAGATCGGGCGGAATGCTGACGTATCCTTCGGGTATGCGCTCGCCCGGTAGGCGGCCGAGTCTTACAAAAGAGACGTCGGCCCGGCGCAAGGTATCGGGATCACCGAAGCAACGATACGTAGTTTCAGAATCGAGCACCCATCCGCATCCAGTTTGATCTACTAATGTATTGAGCAAATGGATGATTCGTCCCGCGACGTAGCTGGCGTGCGCGCCCATGGGATCTCTCTCGACAAGTATGCCCTCGATCAGTTCGTAATCGTCGGCGTCCGAAAGCGCCATAAACTCGTCGGCGGTCAAGCGAGATTTTGCCGTCGCAAGCGTCATAAGATCATCCAATCGCGCCACATGATTTGGCGTTTGGTATTGTAGCATGCCGCCCGCCGCGCACACGAGAAAACGACAGCGGCACCGGAGTCGAAAATGCACCCGTTTCCAACCTACGAGAATCTTCGCGAGCTGATCCACCTGGCCAAGCGCGAGGACCTGCGCGACGACGACGTGACCAGCCGGCTCATGGTGCCGGAGGGGAAGATCGGCGTCGGGACGCTCGTGCAGAAAGAGGTCGGCATTGCTTGTGGGCTGCCGATCGTCGAGATGGTCTGCCGGACGTATGACGAGCGGCTTCGCGTCGAGCTGATTCCCGGCTTCCATATCGAAGTGATCGAGGGTCGTTTCAGCGATGCCAGAACCACGCCACTGTTGCGGATTCGTGGGCCGGTGCGCTCGCTGCTGTCGGCGGAGCGAGTGCTGCTTAATTTTCTCCAGCGCATGAGCGGGGTGGCGACGCAGACGCAGCGATTTGTTCGACGCATCGCGGGCACCGGGTCAAAGATTTACGACACGCGCAAGACGATTCCCGGCTTCCGAGCGCTCGACAAATACGCCGTCGTTAGTGGCGGGGGGAATAATCACAGGATGGGTCTCTACGACGGGTTGTTGATTAAAGACAATCACCTTGCGGAGCTGTTGCCAAAGGATTTGGTGGGCTACCTTTCCGGTGTCGTGAAGCAATGCCGCTCGGAGGACGCGTCGCGCCTGGTCGAGATTGAGGTCGATACCTTTGACCAATTGAGAGAGGTACTGAAGGTCGACGGGGTGGACGTGATCCTGCTCGACAACATGGACTGCCCAAAGATGGAGCAGGCCGTTGGCCTTCGCGATCAGATGGGCCGCAAGGGCCGCGTCGAATTGGAAGCCTCGGGCGGGGTGACGCTGGAAACGGTGCGGTCGATCGCCTCAACCGGCGTCGAACGCATCTCCGTTGGCGCCATCACCCATTCGGCGCCGGCCCTGGATATCAGCCTGGAAGTGGAAGATTGATACTGTTCCGGGTGCGCCGCTTGCGGCTTCGCGAACCAGCAACGCTTCTCGTTCGCGAAGCCGCATGCGGCGCACCCAACCAGCTTCACACGGTCATGATCTCTTTCTTCTTGTGTTCGATCATCTCATCGACCTTCCCCTCATAAGTCTTGGTCAGCTCCTGCACCTGCTCTTTCACGCCCTTGGCATCGTCCTCGGTGAGAATGCGACCCTTCTCCTCGGTGTCGACCACTTTGTTGGCATCCCGACGGGAGTTGCGAATGCGGATCTTTGCCTCCTCGGCGTAGCCCTTGCACTGCCCGGCAAGCTGCTGGCGCCGCTCCTGCGAAAGCGGAGGCAGCACCAGCCGGAGCTGCTTGCCGTCGCTGTGCGGCGTCAGCCCCAGCTTGCTGTCGTTGATCGCCTTTTCGATCGCTTTGAGATCCTGCGGACTAAACGGCTTGATCAGAATCTGCGTGGCCTCCGGGACCGAGATGCTTGCGATCGACCGGAGGTCGGTCGGGCTGCCGTAATATTCGACCTTCACGTTTTCCACCAGCGCCGGCGAAGCACGCCCGGTGCGCACGCCGCGCAGTTCGTGCCGCAGGTGTTCCACGGTCTTTTCCATCTGGTCTTCGCAATCCAGCAGGATATCGTCAGCAGGCATATCGCCCTCGGTTGGTGAACCCCACCCAATTCTCATTTTGCAATTTGCAATTCGCAATTTGCAATGGGCCAGTCTCGGTCTCTCGTTGCGAGCAATTGCAAATTGGCAATTGCAAATTGCAAATTGGCAATCTCAGTTCGGGCTGATCTTCGTCCCGATTTTGTCGCCTCGCATGACTCGCGCAATATTTCCCGACGTCCGCAGGTTGAAAACCACCAGCGGAATCTTCCGCTCCATGCAGAGGGTGATGGCAGTCAGGTCCATCACGCGCAGCTTGTCGCGCAGCACCTGCTCGTAGCTGATGTCGTTATACAGCACGGCGTCCTTCTCCTTCTTGGGATCGGCCGAGTAGATGCCGTCCACCTTGGTGGCCTTGAGAAGCACGTCGGCCTGCAGCTCGGTGGCGCGGAGCGCGGCGCAGGTGTCGGTGGTGAAGAACGGATTGCCCGTGCCGGCGGCCAGGATCACCACGCGGCCCTTCTCCAGGTGCCGCACCGCGCGGCGTCGGATGAAGGGCTCGCACACGTTATTGATTCCCAGCGCCGATTGCACCCGCGTCGGCTGGCCCATTTTCTCGAGCATCTCCTGAAGCGCCAGCGCATTCAGCACGGTCGCCAGCATTCCCATGTAGTCCGCGGTCGCACGGGGGATGTGGCCCTGCTCGGAGAAGGTGGCGCCGCGGATGAAATTTCCGCCCCCCACCACGACCGCCAACTGCACGCCCATGCGCGCGACTTCGATGCATTGGGCGGCAATCAACTCCAGCTCCGGCGCTTCAATCCCGAAACCGCCTTCCTCACAAAATCCCTCCCCGCTGATCTTGAGGAGCACCCGCTTGTAAACCGCCGGAGACGTTTGCGACA